>Ga0224508_10001324_pt1 | contig 22306 bp, 19 predicted proteins | sample SF_Jan12_sed_USG_4_FD_170157 | JGI IMG/M metagenome (GOLD analysis project Ga0224508, IMG submission 170157) | Sediment microbial communities from San Francisco Bay, California, United States - SF_Jan12_sed_USGS_21 | ecosystem: Environmental > Aquatic > Marine > Sediment | place: USA... | reverse complement strand
TCGCCGGAGGGAGCCGGCTTGCGGAGGCACCAAAAGCACGGGAACGAGGCATTGACATGAAGCAGGCCACAGAGGAAAAGAACACCCATCTGCGTGATTACTGGCGCCTCGTCTTGCAAGGTAAGTGGACCGTCTTGTCCATCGCAGTGATCGTCACGACTCTGGTTGCGCTGGCAACGTTCATGCAAACCGAGATTTACCGGGCGACAACCATCGTAGAAGTCCAGCCGCGCGCCAAGAGCATCTCGCCGAATGCCGACTTCTCGCAAATCGGAGCGGGTAGCTATAGCTGGTCCGCCGAAGAAAAGTACATCAATACGCAGTTGGAGGTCATGCGGTCTCGTAGCGTCGCACAGGCGGCCCTGGAACGCTCGGGGTTACTCGGCGCACCCCAATTTAAAGAACTGTCTGACCCGGCGGCAGCGTTGTCTATGCGATTAGATCTCAATGTTCTGCCGGAAACGTACGCCGTGGAACTCAGCGTCGAGGATCCGGATCCCGTAATGGCGCAACTGCTGGCCAACGGCATCGTCGACACCTACATCGAACTGAACGTGGAAACTGCTGTAGCAAATACGCGCCGCGTTATCGAAGAACTGTACTCTCAGGTTGGACCGATGACCGCAGAAATCGCGGCCAAGGAAAAAATGCGAAGCGATCTTTCTCAGGGCGCGAATTACTATGCCTCCGATGAGGGGGGGACGTCCGTCGGTGCGAGGATCGCTCAACTTCAGAGGGAACTCACAAGTTTGCAGATTACTCTGGGCGAGCACGAATCGGTCCTCAATGCCATCGCGGCGATCGAAACTGGCGGCGGCAGCTACGAGACCGTGCCGATCGTCGCAAACGACAAGATCATAATCCGTTTGAAAGAGGATGCCTATAAGCTGGAGCAACAACTCGAGGAGATGTCCGCCTCCTACCGGCGCGGTCACCCGAAGATAGTTGCTGCGAGGCTGGCGCTCGCCGAAATGCCCCAGAAGATTGCGGCCGAGGCCGAAGAAATCATCACTAAGACGAAAACGGAATACGCAGTCAATAAACGACGGGAGGCCGATCTACGCCGACAACTCCAGCGTACGCGCGATGAGGGTTTAGGCCTTTCGGAAACGGTCGGCCAGATCGAGACTCTCGATCTCGAGATTCGCGAGCTTCGGCGAATTTATGAGTTGGTTACGGCACGAATTAAGCAGATCGATCTAAACCAGGACACGCTTTCGAACAATCTCCGGATGCTGGAGAGAGCGACGACACCGACGTTCCCGATTCGTCCGCGAAAGGTCCTGAATATCGCGGCGGGGCTTCTGCTGGGGTTATTCCTCGGCGTTGGGACCGCTTTCTTTATCGATTACTTGGACAATACGATCCGCAGTTCCGAGGACATCGAACGCTTCCTCGACTTGCCGCTCCTGTCCATGGTCCCGAAGTCGGACGATCCGGGTAGTACGGCCGTGCACGAAGCGTTCCAGACGCTACGCACGAGTATCCTATTCGCGAGTAAGGGTCGAACTCTCAAGACAGTGCTTGTCACGAGTGCGGGGCCGGGCGAGGGTAAATCGCGGACGGCGATCCAGTTGGCGCGGACCCTCGCAAACGGTGGGGACACCGTCTTGCTGATCGACGCCGATCTACGCCGGCCAACGGTGCACAAACATGTGAACCTGCAGCGAGACGGTGGGCTGACAAACTACATGATGAACCGCGAGGGTGGGGACACATGGCGTCACTTCCTGAAGTCGCAAGACGATACGGAGAACCTGAGTGTTTTGACCTGCGGCCCACTGCCTCCAAGGCCCGTCGAACTCTTTGGATCGAGCCGGTTTGCCGACTTCCTGGCTCAGGTGCGGAGAGAGTTCAACTGGGTCATCATCGACTCTCCGCCGGTTGCGTCGCTAGCCGATACTTTGGTCCTAGGATCGTTGGCGGAGATGACCGTCTTCGTCATCCGGCACAAGCAAAACGACCGCGAACTGATTCGGCGCAGCGCCGAACAACTCGTGAATGTGGAAGCTAACCTCGTGGGCGCCGTCCTGAACGCGGTCGACCTGAAGCGCGCGGCGTATGGGGACTACTACTACGCGTCGTATAGCTACGCGCAAACGCCGGATCAATTGAAGAAGGAATTGAAGAAGTCCAAGCGGGTGGCCGGCAAACGAAGCTAGGACCGCAAACGCGGCCCTAGCCGGCTAACTTCTGTCCGTACTACGACTACTTACGCCGGACGGACTCGATCGTGATCGTCTGCGACGGCACATTCTGGAAACGGCCCTTATTGCCCGTCCCTGCGCTTTCGATCTCCCTCACGACGTCCATCCCGTCGATCACCGTGCCGAACACGCAGTAACCAAAGCCGCGCGGGTCGGGGCTTTTGTGGTTGAGGGCCACGTTGTTCTTGGTGTTGATGAAGAACTGCGAGGTCGCACTGTCTACGATCTGCGTGCGCGCCATCGCGATCGTGCCGGGATCGTTCCGGAGCCCGTTGTTCGCCTCGTTCTTGATCGGATCGCGGTTGGTTTTCTGGACCATTTCGGCGTTGAAGCCGCCACCCTGGATCATGAAGTTCTTGATCACACGATGGAAAATCGTGCCGTCGTAGTGCTTGTCGTCGACGTACTGCAGGAAGTTCTCGACCGTGATCGGGGCTTTTTCGGGATCGAGTTCAATCACGATTTCACCCAGGCTGGTCGTCATGACGACGATCGGTTTCTCCACGGTCTCCCCGCCTTTCTCTTCGGCGAGCGTCATCCCGGCCACGCACGCCAGGGCCACAGCGGCAATCAATATCGAACGTACCATCGTTCTCATACCTCCAGGGGTGCCGCTTCGAATGCGTTCACCCGTCATCCCGTTAAGGGAAAATCGATGCTCGGTAAAGGATACTTTTAGTCTAGCATCTCCTCGCCGGGGGGCCATTCGAGGGTTTTCCGTTGCGCCGGTGCCGCAGGCAAGTTATAAGCGCTGACGGAATTCCGGGAGATTTTTGTTGTTCAAGATCGCGTTCACCGCCCTCGCCATCGCGCTCCTTTCGTTGGCCGGCTGTGCGTCGGAACGTTCGACCGCCACGGCGCAAACGCACGACATTGAACCTTCGAAAATCGAGGCGCACATGCGCTTTCTCGCCTCCGACGAACTCGAAGGACGCGCCACCGGGACCGCCGGTTACCAGCGCGCAGCCGAGTACGTGGCCGACCGGTTCGAGGAGATAGGCCTCGAGCCCGCCGGTGATGACCGGAGTTTCTACCAATCGGTGCCGCTTCTCGCGGGCCATCTGCTGGCCGACGGATGCCGGTTAGCGCTACTCCGCGACGGTACGGAAACCGTGCTCGAAATCGAGTCCGACTTCGTGCTCGAACCGGATTCTTTGCGTCACGGCGTGGAGTTGACGGCGCCGCTTGCCTACGTCGGGTTCGGCGTTCGCGCGCCGGAATTCGATTACGACGACTACACCGGTATCGACGTCGAGGGAAAGATCGTCGTGATGCTGCGAGGGGCTCCCGCACGGTTCCCGCACAACGAACGCGCGTTCTACTCCGCCTCGTCCATGAAAAAGCAAACTGCGGTCGATCTGGGCGCGGTTGGAGTGATTTACATGTTGCTTCCGAGCGATCGAGAGAACGCATCGTGGGAGCGAACCATCACGCACTCGCGAATGCCGTCGATGCGCTGGCTGATGCCGGGCGGGCGGCCGCACGGCGCGTTTGAGACTTTGTTCGCGATCGCCACTCTTTCGACCGCGGGCGAAGCCAAACTGTTCGCGGGCGGGGAGCGTGCCCTGGCTCAGGCGTTCGCCACGGCCGAAACGGGGCAACCCCTCAGCTTCGATTTGCCGTCGCGCTTGAAGGTGCTCGCCGCAACGCAGCACGAGAGATTGAAGAGCCCCAACGTCATGGCACGTCTCCCCGGATCCGATCCGGGGTTGGCGGCGGAGCACGTCGTGTTGAGCGCCCACCTGGACCACGTCGGCGCGGTGCCCGTCGAGGCCGGAGGGGACGGAATCCACAATGGGGCTTATGACAACGCCTCCGGCGTGGCGATGTTGATCGAGGTCGCCGCGGCGATGGCCCGCGCCCCCGAACGGCCGCGACGTAGCGTTTTGTTCCTCGCGGCGACCGGCGAGGAAAAGGGGTTGCTCGGTTCCGAGTATTTCGTCGAGAACCCGACCGTCGATCCGGCGAGCCTCATCGCGAACATCAACCTGGACATGGTGTTGATGTTCCATCCGTTGAGCGATGTCGTCGCATTTGGCGCTGAACATTCGACACTCGAGCAAACGCTCGAGCGTGCGGCCAAGAGGGCGGGTGTCGAGATCGGTCCCGATCCGATCCCCGAGCTGGTGTTTTTCGTGCGCAGCGACCAGTACCCCTTCGTGCGCAAGGGGGTCCCATCGATTTTTCTGGTCAGCGGTTTCGATGACACGAACGGGGCCGGCCTCGAACGGTTCCACGACTGGATGCGAAACGTCTACCACACTCCCGCGGACGACATGGAACAGACGTTCGACTTCGAGGCGGGGGCAGATTTCGCGTGGATCAACCAGTTGATCGCCACCGACGTCGCCAACGCGGAGGAGCGACCGCGTTGGAACGCCGGTGACTTCTTTGGCAAGCGCTTCGGAAACTGATTACTTCGCCGCGACCCGTTCGCCGCCGTCGTCCAGCTGTTCGGCCTGCACCTGGATGAAGAACGTACGCATGTCGATTTCGTCGACGCGGTTGATGCGCAACGGTTTTCCTTCCTCCAGCGTTGCCGAGATGTGCTGCTGCATCGACTGAATGAAGGGACGCCCGTCGGCCGTGGGTGGGCCGGTGAGCGAACTATCTTCGACCCGGCCGCGCAACTGGATCGACCCGTGTTCGTCGAACCGGGCGCTGACCTTGGCCGTAAAACCGATCTGCTGGTAGGTGTAGGACGTGACCGGAGCGGCAACCCTGGTCCCGTCATCGGAGACTTTGAAGCTCGTGGTCGGGATCGGGACCCGTGCGCCCGTCGACATCTCGATTGGTTCGCCGTTGGCGCTGAGGACCATTTCATAGGTCTTGAGCACGACATCCTTGCCGTTGTCCACGCTGCCCACGTTGAACGTGACCAGGACGTTGGTGTCCAATCCGGGCTCACCGGCGGACACCGGGAGGACCAGGGCGACGGCCGTGAGGAGAACCAGGCAGGCTTGTTTCGAGCGCATACGTACCTCCTTGGTGGGGGGAAGTTCGGGTCGGATACCCTGCGATACGGCGGCAATCCCCGCACCGTCTAGGACTGGTACACTTTTTGCTCCTACCCCAGGCACGGAAAGGAGCACGCAATGACCTTACGACTCGTGGCGCTGATGAGCGTGGTATTGCTGTTGTGCCTCGGCGCCTTCGGGCTGATCGCCAACCATTACCACCAACAGGTGTTGGAGGAGGCGGCGCAGATCGCCTCACGGTCGGCGAAAGCGGTGTTCGGGACCCTCGATAGTTCCCAGCAGAGCGACTTCTTTCACTTCACGCAACGCGGATCGGGCATGCCCGCCCATCCGGCGGCCGGCAGCCGGAATCAAGCCCAACTCATGATCGTCGGAGATGTCGATCCCGACGAGGCCCAAAAACTGATCGAGGAGGTCACGCAACGCCGCTTCGGCCGTGCGATCGATCTGGAAACCGAAACCCGCACGCTGGTCGAGGGTACGGGCGAGGCGACGTATTTGAGTGAGGTCTTCGTCAGCGTCGAGGATATCCACGCCAGCTCCGACGACGAGGGCTTGACGTTGAGAATCCCGACCTACCTGCCCGAACCGACCGACCGGCAAACGGCTCAGGGCGCCTGGACCGCCGACGACAAGGACGATCGATTCGAACTCGTGAGGCTGAATTCGGGAGACGAGAGCATCGATGCGAAGGTCTCGGAAATCAAGCTCCCCATCTCCGTGAGCGAGTACGACAGCATGTTCGACGGAGTGCGCAGGCAATCCATGTTCCTCTTCCTCGGCGTGTTCCTCGTCGGGATCGTGCTGTCGGCAGGCGCGGCAGCGCGTTTCACGCGACCGGCGCGGCGGCTCGACGCGGCCCTCCGCGAGTTGTCCGATGGGGATCTCGAGACCGAAGTCGAGGTGCGCGGGAACGACGAGATGGCCCGGCTGGGTCTTGCCTTCAACCAGATGTCCCGCAAGTTGCGCGCGAATCGCGAACGCGCTCGCGAGATGGTGCGACGGGACAAACTGTCGGCCTTGGGCCGGCTCGCCGCCGGCGTTGCGCACGACGTGCGCAACCCGTTGCATTCGATCGGACTCACCCTCTCGCACCTCGGCGACACGGGTCGGCCCGTGGACGTCGAGCGCGCGGCCGAGTTCGATCGTTCGGTGGCGATGATCCGCGGCGAGATTCGCCGGCTGGATCAGCTCGTGGTGAACTTCCTGCGTTTCGCAAACGGTGACCACCGCGAGCGGCAGGCTGTCGATCTACGGGCGTTGATCGAAGAAACCGCGCGCCTCGTCCGCAAGGAGGCCGAGTGGCGCGGGATCGAACTGACGCTCGATCTCGAGGATGTACCCGAGGTGATGGTGGACGTGGAATCGATCCGCTCGTCACTCCTGAACCTGGTGCTCAACAGTTGCGAGGCGATGCCCAAGGGCGGCAAGCTGGACATCGTGTTGCGTGACGAGGATGGAGAACTCACCGTGGAAGTGGGGGACACCGGGCGCGGGATTCCCTCCGATCAGCGTGAAAAAGTTTTCGATTTCGGCTACTCCACCCGTGAGGGCGGAAGTGGTCTCGGTCTGGTGATGGTGCATCAGTGTGTGGTGGAGGACCACCATGGTCGCGTTACTCTGCAGAGCGAGGAAGGCCAGGGCACACGCGTGCGCTTGGTGTTGCCCTTGAATCCACCGGAGCAAGGATGAGTCCATCGACCAAGTCCAGGCTGCTGATCGTCGATGACGAGGAACCGCAGCGGCTGATGCTCGCCAGCCTTCTGGGGCGTGCCGGTTTCGATGTCGATGCCGCCCGCGACGGCAAGGAAGCCCTGAAGTTGCTTCGCGATCGGGGTTACGACCTGATGCTCACCGATCAGCGTATGCCCAAGATGGACGGTCTCGAGTTACTCGAACGCGTCCGGGCCGACTACACCGATCTTCCGGTCGTCTTGATGACAGCCTACGGTTCGGTGTCGACCGCCGTCGAGGCGATGAAGCGCGGTGCCGCCGACTACCTCACGAAGCCGTTCGAGCGTGACGAGCTGCTGATCGTCGTGCAGAAGGTGTTGCGCCAACACAAGCTCGAAAGCGAGGTCGCCAGCCTCCACGGTACGCTTCGCGAGCGCTACAGCCTGAACAACATCATCGGGAAATCGGCGCCGATGCAGAGCGTGTTTTCGCTCATCGAGCGTGTCTCGACGACCGATGTCCCCGTGCTCGTGACCGGCGAGACGGGGACCGGCAAGGAGTTGGTCGCCCGCGCGGTCCACCAGAAGAGTCGCCGTGCCGATCGCCCTTTCGTGGCGCTCAACTGCGCCGCGGTGCCGGAGAACCTGCTCGAGAGCGAGTTCTTCGGCTACGAAAAGGGCGCCTTCACGGGCGCCGACCGGGCCCACGCGGGCCTGTTTGAACAGGCCGACAGCGGCACGCTGTTCCTCGACGAGATTGGCGCGATGCGTACCGATCTGCAGGCCAAGTTGCTGCGCGCGATCCAGGAAAAGGAAGTCCAACGACTCGGATCGACCCGTTCGATCAAGGTCGACGTCTCGATCGTCGCGGCCACCTGCGACGATCTGGAACAATCGATCCGCGAGCGGACGTTCCGCGAAGATCTCTACTACCGGCTCAACGTGGTGCCGATCCACCTGCCGCCTCTCCGCGAGCGAAGTGACGACATCCCGTTGCTGGTCGACCGGTTCCTCGCCACGTCGACCGAGAAATTCAAGCGCGGTTCCGTCAGCATGGCACCCGAGGTTCTGGATCTGCTCTCTCGGTACCCGTGGCCGGGAAACGTGCGGGAGTTGGAGAACTGTATCGAGCGCATGGTCGTGCTGGCGCAGGGTGAGCGGCTGACGATGGCCGATGTGCCGACGAACCTGCAGCCCGGCAGGCGGCCGAGTGGTTCTTCGGCCGAGCGCTTCGACCTCCCGCCCGGGGGCGTCGAGCTTGCCGACCTGGAAAAACACCTGATCCGCCAGGCACTCGACCGCACCCGCGGCGCGCTCGGCCCGGCGGCCAAGCTGCTGGGGATTTCGTACAAGACGCTGCAGTACCGCATCCGCAAGTACGGCTTCGAGCGCGAGGAATTCGGCGGGAAACCCGGAGAGTGGGCCGGATAGTCCACCCAAATGAAGCCGCCTTGCCCCATATGAGGCGAAATCGTTCCTGCTACGACCCCCCGGCGAGTCAAATCAGCTGGCACGGCCCGTGCAGTAACGGCTTTACATGGTTTGACAAGAAACAGGAAACCCGGAAGACGCTTCGTGCGTTCTATTCACCGAGGCCAGGGAAGTAAGGGAAGTAGAGGAACCGGATGCAAGCACTCAAGGACGCGGGAATCGTACTCATCGTAATCCTCCTGTTGGTTTCCGTGAGAGTCAGTCCGATGGACGATGCCGGCGCGGCGACGGATGCCTCGTTGATGCCATCGGTGGAAGCGGCTCCGGCGGTCGACTCGACCCCAACGGTTTCACCCGCATGGGTCTTGAGCTCCGATGACGGATCCACCGCGACGCCCGACATCGAAACCGTCGAGCGCTGCACCGAAATCTTGTTTCTGCCCCAGGACGCGCTCGAAACGACCCAGGTGGTCAAAGTTTTGCCCTGTTCGGCCTAGACCCGCCGGCGACCCGCTATCCTGTCGGGTGTGAGCGCACCCGAGTCACCGACCGCCTCCTACCGTAAACAGTTCGCGTCGTTCGAACGCCTTTCCCACCAGCTCCAAAGCCAGTCGCGCCGTCTCTCGTGGGTCCGCATGCTGATTGCGCTGGTCGCGGCCGCGATGGCGTGGCCGGCGTTGTTTACGGACGCGATCGCTGCGCGTTGGTTGTGGCTGCCGGTCGTCGCGTTCGCCGTCGCGGCGATTGCCCACGAACGGATCGAACGGCGATTACGCCGTGCCCGCCGTGCCGTTGCGTACTACCAACAGGGTCTGGATCGGCTCGCGGGCGATTGGATCGGTCGTGGCGCCGATGGCAAGCGTTTCGAGGATGCGAACCACCCCTACTCCTCCGACCTCGATCTCTTCGGTCGCGGCTCGTTGTTCGAAGTCCTGTGCGCGGCGCGAACGGCCGATGGGGAGAGACGCCTGGCCGACTGGCTCGCGCAGGGCTCCGACGCGGGCACGCTGAAACGGCGCCACGCGGCGGTCGCCGAGTTGCGCGACCTGCCCCGGCTACGGCTCGATCTGGCGCTGTTGGGGGACCGCATCGGCGCCACCGTGGATACGGCCGCTCTCGTCCAATGGGCCGCCGGGCCGGTCGTCCTGACCGCGCGTTGGCCACGCTGGGTCGCCGCGTTCCTGGGCGCCGCCAACGTCGTCACGTTCACCGCCTGGCTGGCCCCGATGTTCAACCAGGCCGTCGATGCCGCAAACGGCGGTGAGGTCTTCGAACCGTTCAGGGGCTCCGCGCCGTTCTTCCTCGCGTTCGTGCTGAGTGCCGTTTTTTCCGCGTGGCACGGAAGGAAGACGAACCGCGTCCTCCACGACGCCGACCGGCCGCAACACGATCTGGCTTTGCTCGCCGGCGTGTTGGCGCGCCTCGAGGACGAGAACTTCGAGACCGACGATCTGCGCGGCTTCACTGAGGCTCTGCGCTCCGATGGGATCGCGCCCTCCCGGGCGATCGCTCGGCTGACACGCACGGTCGAGATCGAACAATCCCTGAAAAACGATATCTTCGCCGCCCTTGGCGGGATGGTTTTTGCCGGCACCCACCTTGCGCACACCCTGGAGCGCTGGCGTGCGCGACACGGCGACGCCGTCGGGGCCTGGGTCGACGCGGTCGCTCGTTTCGAAGCACTCTCGTCGCTCGCGCGACATGCGTACGAAAATCCCGACGATGTTTTTCCGGTCTTCGACGACGGACCCGCGCTGCTCGAGGCCGGTGGAATCGCACACCCGCTGCTCCCGATCGGCACCGCCGTTCGCAACGACGTCAAGTTGTCGCGCCGGACGCAGCGCTTGTGGATCGTCAGCGGATCGAACATGGCGGGCAAGAGCACGCTGCTCCGCACGACCGGTGTCAACGTCGTGCTGGCTCTCGCCGGGGCACCCGTCCGCGCGTTCGCGATGCGCTTGAGCGCGCTGCAACTCGGGGCGTCGATGCGTATCGTGGATTCCTTGCGCGACGGAACGTCGCATCTCTACGCCGAGATAAAACGACTACGCGGCATCGTCGATCTGTGCGACGGAGACCGTCCGGTCCTTTTTCTGCTGGACGAAGTGCTTCACGGCACCAATTCGAGCGATCGTCGCGCCGGCGCCGCGGCCGTCCTGAAAACGCTGCTCGAGCGCGGCGCGATCGGGATGGTCACGACCCATGACCTGGCGCTCGCGAAGATCGTGGACGAACTCGGAGACGCCGGCGCGAACGTGCACTTCGTGGATCACATGGAAAACGGCGAACTCGCCTTTGACTACCGGCTACACACGGGACCCGTGCAGAAGGGAAACGCCCTCGAGTTGATGCGGGCGATCGGACTGGAAGTCTAGACCTTCCGGCGTACACTGTTGCCATGGGCCGAACGCGACCGGCGACGTTGATCCTCGGCATGCTGCTGGCGGGTGTGTCGATCGCCGCGACGTCGAACGACGACGCGCCGCCGCTGCAAGAGACGTTGGCCGCCATCGATCGCGTCGCCAAACATTACTCTTCCCAGGCGTTACGTTTCACTTCCAACGAGGAGATCGTGCTCCGGCGCGGATCACGCCGGTCGACGCACCGCTTCCGCCACATCTACGTCGTTGACGAACTCGGCAAGCACAACGAAGTGCGCACCCCGGTCGATCGGCGCCAGAACCCCGAAGCGGTCGGCGCGACGTCCGCCTATAACTGGATCTATCTCTTCGAGTCCGGACGGCGAGGCTACGTCGATTACGCCTGGGTCGGTCCCGGAATTAGACTCGATCGCGAAGCTGTGGGGATCGCCTTCGAGCCCCGTGGACCCATCGTTCCGAAGGTGAACGACTGGTGCGGCATCGCCTGGTTCGACCGTGAGACCTACCTTCCGCTGGCGGTCGAAGCCTGGACGCCGGGCGAGTACGAGCGGAAGCTCGAGTTCGATCGGCGGCTTGTCGATGCCGCCGCCCAGAAAGAGGGACGCAGTAGTTCGACCCACATCGTGACCTCCGTTCGCGCCGAATTCGGTGAGCTGAGAAACGGTCTGCGTCTACCCACCCGTGTGTCGCTGCGCGAAACGCGGTTCTTTGTCTGGGCGAAGAACGGTACTTCGGGGTATCGCGAAAAAACAATCGCCAGTGTGAAACAGTCTTATACGAACTACCGCTTCTACGGCGCCGAGGCCGAGGATCCGACGTTCCTGCCCGCTTTGCCCCCCCCGGTAAGGATCCCGGTTAGGGCTCGCGGAAAAGCTGCGTCACGTAGACGGATCCGTCGTCGGAAACCACGGCGCCGACCGCGGTCTCACGGAAGTCCGGCGTCAGGATGTTGGCGCGGTGTCCCGGACTGGCCATCCACTCGTCGACCACACTGTGGATGGCGCCCAACGGCTGTAGCGAGCGCGCGACGTTCTCGCCGATCAGTCGGAAGCGGATCCTTGCCGCGCGTACGCGGTCGGCAGGGAGCGAGCCGTCCGGCGATTCGTGTCCGAAAAATCCGTCGGCCAGCATCGCCCCGCTATGCGCGCGCGCAACCTCTCTCAATCGGTCGTTTACAGTCAATGCAACGAACCCGTGCGTGACGCGTATCTCGTTGATCTCGTCGACGAGGACGCGCTCGAGCGTCGCACGGTCGAGGGTTTCCTCGGTTTGAAACAGGGCGACGAGGATCAGCGCGCCATCCGCGGAAAACCACGCACCGAGCCCGACGGCGACCGAGTTGGAGTCGAGCGCAAGCGCGCCCGCTTCGGGGTTGTCCCAAGCCGCCCGAATCTGATCGGAGCCGGACAGCGCCGCGGGCACGACGACCACGCGCTCGGAAACGAGATGCCCGCGAAGCTCCGGCCAGTCATCAAGTTGTTCGTCGAGAGGAACCGGGTGCGGCAGCCTGCGTTCGGCCGGTGCGGCGGCAATTTGCCCTGCACGACGATCGGCAAGCTCTTGAAGCGGTAGCGAGGGCCGGAGCGGCGCCAATTCCGCGTTCTCGCGCAGCGCAGCGAGAATCTGCCCCAGGCTGGCGGCGGTTTGTTCGTCCGCCGCTCGCGCCGTTCCCGCAGAATTCCGACTCACAAGCAGGACCAAGATCAGCAATCCGCAGGCTAGATGCCTCGTATCCGGGCCGGCCATCCTTCAGATCCCGAAGCGCTCGGCTTCCCAGTCGATCCCCAATTCACTGGGGGGCGCCATATAGCCGAGCATCGCCGACGCGGCGACGACCGCGGGGCTGGCCAGGTAACCCTCGCCCCCGAGCCCCATCCGGTTTTGCCAGTTGCGGTTGAACGACGTGATGGCCCGCTGTCCGGCTTTGAGGGAATCCTCGCCCTGGCCGAAACACGGTCCACACCAGGAGTTGCGAATCTTTCCACCCACCGAGCGCAACACATCGCCGATCGATAGGCGCCCCAGACGCGGGTCGCCGGTCTCGATCATCTCCTTGACACCGATCGAACCGGGGAAGATCACGAACTCTCGCCGAGTCTCCGTGTACCCGGCGTCCTTGGCGGCCTGCAACACGAGCGCCGCCTGGAGCAGATCGTCGTAACTGCCGTTGGTGCAGGAGCCGATGAACGCCTTGTCGAATTCGATCTTCTCGGCGGCGACCTCGACGGCGGGGTACGCATTGCCGGGGCTGAACGGTTTGGCGATCATCGGAACCACCGTCGACAGATCGAGCGCTTCGTCGAGTTCGTACCGGGCGTCGGCGCCCGGCGAGATCCGCGGGTAGGGTAGTTTCGTCATCCCTTTCGCGCGATACCACTCGAAGGTCACGTCATCCGCCGCGAAGATGCCGTTTTGCGCCTCGCCCTCGGCCATCATGTTGCAGATGGTGTTGCGGTAGGCAATCGGCAGCTGCGTGTTGGCGTCGACAAATTCGACGGACATTCCCTGCGACTGTTTGGCACCCCAACGTTCGAGGAGCTTGAGCACGATGTCTTTTCCGCTGACCCACGGCTGCAATGCGCCGCTGATCACGACACGGCGAGAACGCGCGGGCGTGAAGAAGACGTACCCGGTCGACCAGCCAAAACCCAAGGTCGTCGAACCGACCCCGATCCCGACCGCACCGTAGGCGCCGTAAGCACGGCTGTGCGAATCCGCGCCGGGGATGAACTGGCCCGGCATGACGAGACCCTGTTCGGGGAAATAGAAATGGAAGATTCCGTCGCCCGGGTTTGCGTAGTAAGGCTTCTCGAGGCCCTGTTGGTTGGCGAATTCGCGACCGATGTTCGTTTGGTTGTCGTCCGATTCCCGTCCGGTGAACACGAAGTGGTCGTTGGCCACCGCGGCCTGCCGCGGCGCGATCGTGTTGCCGCCGGTGATCTGGTTGAAGGTGTGGATCGAAAACGGCGCGGTACCGTCCGAGGCGGGGAGCAGGTCCGCATACACACGCAACGTGGCGCCGGGTTCGACCCGGGCGTCCTTGTCCACACGGTGCGCCCAGACGATCTGTTCGGTGGTCGTCAGCCTCGCGGCCGTCGCGGCATCCGGCCACTCGATCTCCGGCCGCCGTTCGGCCGAGGCGCGAAACTCCGCCCGTCCGACCGCGAAGATGCCTCCGGTGCGCCGGATCTCGTCTTCCTTCTCGGTCAGCTCAAACGACGTATAGGCTTTGTCCTGCGTCAGGTTGGTCAGGCCGCGCGTATTCGGGTTGTACGAGAACTCATCGCCGTCCTGCGCGTCCGCAACGGCCTCGGGGCACTGCACGACCTCGAGACCCAGGTTGAACGCATTGCGGCGGAAGATGTCGCCCATGTTGTCGCCGCAGACGATGACCAGCTCGAGCCCGACCTCCTCGGCGACGGCCTTGAGTCCGGCTGGACTCATTTCTCGCGAAGACCCGATGGCGAAGCGATCGCCGGCGATCAGGAAGGTTTCGCCACGGTGCACCCGGTCGCGGAAATCCGGGATGAGGAACCGGAAAGATCCCGCCTTCCACTTCTCGTCGAGCGCGGCGAGACTCTCGGACACGCAGTCTTTGGCCGGTGTGATGGCATCCGTGTCGATGGCATCCAGTTTCTTGCCGGGATTCTTGGGGTCCCAGACGATCAGCGCCTTGCCGCGGATCTTGCGATCGCCATCGGAACGGACCTGGTGTTTCGTTGAATCCGCGAGATCGCCGAGGTGAACGCCCGGCTTCAACCGCGCCGGTTGGATCGTGTGCATGAGGGTTCCTCGTTGAGTGGAAGGGCCACCGTGCGGGCCGCCCACGCAATGTTTGCACATCCCGTGGCTAAAGCAAAGGTGCGACCTGGCGTTGCGCACCCTGCGGAACGCCGAGAAATTCGTTGACCTCGATCAACTCGTAGCGAGGTGAGGCCACGACGCTGTGCCGCAGCAGCGAGACATGCACGGCGTCGATCACCACGAGAATCCTTTCGCCATCTTGTCGCAAGATACGTTGCAGGTTGGCGAACATCCGCAGGTGCCGGCTGTACCAGCCGGCCAAGGCATCGGGCCCCGCGTAATCGGCGCCTTCGCCTAGATCGAAATTGCCGACCAGGTTACGGCCGTGAGCATCGGCGAGGTGCCGCGCGTCGTTGAGCCATACCAGGTTGTCCTCAATTGACTCGGTGGCCTGATACTTGCGCTCGCGTTCGAACCATTGGTCGTAACGCGAGACAAGCCCATCGTTCAACCGGTCCGTCTGGTCATGTTGGATCGCGTAAGCCCTGAGATCGACCGGCCGGGCGGTGAGCTCCGGGGCGTCGATGGCCCAGATGCGCTCGTGGTCCATCGCCTCGGCGACCCGCAGGGCAAGCGGGTCGATCTCGCCGCCGCCCACACTGTCGTCGCGCCTCAGGTACGACGAGTAGCGGTCGTCGAGCCTGGACTGGTTCGCGATCGGCACCGCGACCGCGACCATAGTCGGAGCATACTCGACGAGTTTGTCGACGACCTCCTGCAACTCCAGGCTCGTCTCCTCTTCCGACGTGACGGCGCCGCCGATGTCGAAGGTGCCCAGCAGCAGCACGCTCGCGCGCGGGGGTCCGAGCAACGCATCCCGTTTCCTCTGCGCGTGTTCCCGCCGGTTCCGGTGATCCGGCGCATCCGCTCCTTCCGGCATGCAAGCAAGCAACGAACCGAGGGCGATCGAAAGCAGCAGGCAACTCGCTCTTTTCATGGAATCGACTCGTCGATCATCCAAAACCTCCCCAACCCCTCGCCGGTGAGGCACTATCTGATGTTAGCATTCGATCCCTCGGGAGGAACTTCACATGGATCGTCGTTCATGGATCGTTGGGGTAGCGTTGTGCGCGTCGCTGGCGTGCGGTTCGGGCGAGGAAACATCGGCCCCCCCGCCGCCCGAGGCCGGTAGCGACGGCGCAACACTTGCCGGCAAGTACACCACCGTGCCGTTGACCGCCGATGTTTCATCCCTCGATGCCGACGACCGGCGCGTGCTCGAATTGCTGATTGAAGCGTCCACCGCGATGGACGATGCGTTCTGGAAGCAAGCGTACGGCAACAAGGGCCGCCTGCTGGGTTCGATCGACGATCCGGCTCTACGCCAGTTTGCGCTGATCAACTACGGTCCGTGGGACCGGCTGAATTCCAACGCGCCGTTCATCGACGGAGTGGGTGCGAAACCCGCGGGCGCCAACCTTTACCCGGCGGACATCACGAAGGAAGAAATCGAGAGCGCAGGTGACGATGCGTTGAGGAGCCTGTACACGATGGTGCGCCGCGATGACGCGGGCGCGCTCGAGACGATCCCCTACAGCAAGTTCTTCGCCGACGAGATCGCCCTTGCCGCCCATCGTATGCGCCAGGCCGCGGCGATCGCCAAGGACGAACAATTCAAGCAGTACCTGTTGCTCCGCGCCGAGGCGCTGGAGACCGATGTTTACCAACCAAGCGACATGGCCTGGATGGACATGAAAAACAACCGCTTCGACGTAGTCATCGGCCCGGTCGAGACTTACGAGGACCAACTTCTCGGCGCCAAGGCTTCGTTCACCGGTTACGTCCTGATCAAGGACATGGATTGGAGCCGCCGCCTTGCCCGCTATGCGGAATTCCTTCCCGGGCTGCAACGGGGGCTCCCGGTCCCCGATGAGTACAAGCGAGAGACCCCCGGTAGCGATGCCGAGTTGAACGCCTACGATGTTGTTTATTACGCCGGGGATTGCAACGCGGGTTCGAAAACGATCGCCATCAATTTACCCAACGACGAGCAGGTGCAACTGGAGAAGGGCACGCGGCGGCTCCAACTCAAGAACACGATGAAGGCCAAATTCGATCGGATCCTGGTGCCGATCGCCGGTGAACTGATCGCCGCGGACCAGCGCGAGCACGTCACCTTCGACGCCTTCTTTGCAAACACGATGTTTCACGAAGTTGCCCACGGCCTCGGCGTCAAGAATACGCTCGACGGCTCGAGTACCGTGCGGCACGCGCTGCAGGAGCAAGCCTCGGCCCTCGAAGAGGGCAAGGCCGACATCCTCGGGCTCTACATGGTCACCGCGCTTCACGACATGGGCGAAATCGGCGACGCTCCGCTCGAGGATTATTACGTCACATTCCTGTCGGGGATCTTCCGCTCCGTCCGCTTCGGTACGACCAGCGCTCATGGAAGGGCCAACATGGTGCGCTTCAATTTCTTCCGTGAGATGGGCGCGTTCACGCGCGACGAGGAGACCGGAACCTATCGTGCCGAGATGGATCGGATGAAGGAGGCGGTGACCGCTTTGTCGCGCAAGATCCTCACACTGCAGGGCGATGGCGATTACGATGCCGCCAAACAGTTCGTCGAATCGATGAGCAGGATCGATGCATTACAACCGGACCTGGACCGCCTGTCCGGAGCGGGTATCCCGGTCGACATTATTTTCAAACAGGGCGCCGAGGTGTTGTTCGAGCAGCTCTGACCCACAGGCTTCTGGCCGTCAACTCGCGGTGGTCGAGACCGGCGGCGCGATCGAACTCGCGCAATCGCGCGGGGAGCGCGCCGTCGAATTTCCAGTCGTCGTTGCGGCCGCCGATCTCGGCAAAGCGCGTGGTCCACTCGTCCCACCACGGCGTCACGCGGCGTGCGATGGGCTCGATCACAAGCACCTCGACACCGCGGCGGGCCTGACCGAGCAACCGTTCCAGCAGCGCCTCGCGCGCCGGACGATCCAACTCGTTGACGGTCCAGCCGAGTACGATCGCATCGGCCCGCCCGGCCGGTAGGCCCTGGGTCAGGTCCCCGCGGCCGCATTCCCCCCGAAGGCCTAGCCTTTTCCAATTCCAACGCGCTTCGGTCAACGCCCAACCGCTGCGGTCGAGGCCCGATAGATGTGGTCGCGGCGGATTACCGGCGAGCGCCCAACCGGCTGCGGACGCACCGGTCCCGCAGCCCAGATCCAACAACGTGCCTCGGCAGCCCGTCCCCAGCTCCGTGGCGATCCGATTCGCCGTGAGCAGGTGTAACGGAGCGTAGAACAGCGCGAACGCGGCCCGCTTACCGCGGCCGTCCAGCGCCCGGATCGGCCCGTCCTCGCGCTTGTCGTGGACGTAGCGTTGCGAGAGCACCTGGATCGATCGGCGAACCTCGGCGAAACTCAGTTCGGCAAGATGACGCTCTTCGAGCGCCTCGAGCCAATCCGCAATGTCGGGATGCGGGGCCATGCCCCATCGTAATGCGTCAGCTTGCCTGGGCGCGGTAGAACTTGAGCACCGGCTCGGAATGTTCCTGCAGCCGGTAGCCGAGTTTCTCGGCCTTCCTGACGACGGTGACCCGTGACGGCGACCAGGCAACGCCCTGGCGGGTGGTCATGTCTTCGACTTCGAACCACACCTGCTTGTCGTTGCCGCGATAGCAATAAACTTTGTAAAGAACCGCAGTCATGATGGGTCGCTCCGTTGAGGGTTATCAGATGTCTTGGGGGTACGGGGAACCGAGGGCGGCGTCAAGCTCAGAAAAGCGTTTAGAACAAAGAACCGATCCGCAATCGGCGGTGTTTTCCAGGTCGGCCGGGAATTCAGCCTTTCGCGTCGAGTCCGAGCCCCGCATCGGCTAAAATACCGGATGATCAAAAATCTTTTACTGTTGCTGCTGATCTCGCCCGCCGTCGCCGTCGCCGCAGACGGGGCGGGCTCCGCGGAGCCCAAATCCGCAAAGATCGACGAAGCCCTGGCGCGCTCCGTCGTCGAGCGCATCGCCGTCGACGTCGAGCGCTTACGCGGACTGGAATTCAAGGACACGGTGCCCGTCTCCGTCGTGAACGACGACCAGGCGATCGCGCAACACATGCAGCGCCTGGAAGAGTTCGGTGAACTCGAGAAAATTCGATCGGCGGAGACTATCCTTAAAATTCTCGGTATGGCCAACCGGGACGACGATGTGTTTCAGCTATTCATCGACGCGCTTCGCGAGCAGGTCGGCGGCTATTACGACCCGAAAAAAGGACGCTTCTACTTGCTCGACGACATGCCGGCGGCTTTGGTCGACATCCTGACCGCACACGAGTTGACTCACGCGCTTGAAGATCAGTACTTCAGTCTGGACGACCTACTGGAGTCGAACGAGGCCGACGACGATCAAATCTTCGCGCGTGGTTCGGTGACGGAGGGAAGCGCCACTTTATTGATGACGATCTATTCGGTCGAGCAGGCATTCGATCAATCGTTGACCGAGGACGACATCCTGGAAATGAGCGGGATCAGCGAAGAAGCCGTGAAACGGCTGCCGAAGGCGCTGCTACGCCAGATGATGGCGCCGTACGTCGTGGGCATGAGCTTCATCCAACGAGGCAATCCGATGGGTTGGATGGCCGACGGGTTCCCGATGGACGATATCAATCGCGCCTACGAAGAGCCCCCGCTCTCTTCGGAGCAAATTTTGCACCCGGAAAAGTATTGGGACGAGCACCTGCGCGACGATCCGATTCCCGTCGCGCTCGGCGACGCCGGCGATGCGCTCGGCGCCGGATGGACGCGCGAGTCCGACGGCGTGCTGGGCGAAATCAATCTGGCGGTGATGGTCGGAGCGCCGACGCCCGAGCCGACGGATCCCCAGGGCGTGATGGGGTCGGCGTGGACCAACCTGAGCGCCTCGGGTTGGGGCGGCGATCGCTACGAGTTATGGACGCGTGGCAAGAAAGCGGTCGTCCTACTCTCCACCGTTTGGGATACCGAAAACGACGCGGGGCAATTCCTCCAGGCCCTCGGCGAGGAGCCCGGCGCCGGCCGGCGTCTCGACGGTAAAAGAGTGGCTCTGGTGTACGGCCAGGCGCCCCGTAAGAAGCTCGATCGTGTCCTCGAGTCGATGCTGCGAGCGGCCCCGCACCCGTGATAGATTGCGTGTCTCCCAGACTTGTTCGTAAACAATTAGAGATTCCAAGGAGGCAGTCATGGCTCATGAACTTCCCGCGCTGAACTACGCGCACAACGCTCTCGAGCCGCACATCGATGCGCGCACGATGGAAATCCACCACGGTAAACATCACGCGGCCTACGTTGCCAACTTGAACAAAGCCCTCGACGGGCACCAGGGCCTGCAGCAGAAATCGATCACCGAGTTGATCGGCAATCTGGCTGCTGTCCCGGAGAGTATTCGTGGTGCGGTGCGCAACAACGGTGGCGGCCACTTCAACCACTCGTTGTTCTGGAACGTCATGCAGCCGGGCGGCGCCGCAGCACCGAGCGGCGACCTGGCTCAGGCGATCGCATCGGCCTTCGGTTCGCTCGACGACATGAAGTCCAAGTTCGCGACCGCCGGGGCGACGCGCTTTGGCTCGGGTTGGGCCTGGCTGTGCGTCAACTCCGGCGGTTCGTTGGCCGTGTGCTCCACGCCGAACCAGGATAGCCCGATCATGACCGGTGTGGCCGAATGCGTGGGCAAACCGATCCTGGGGCTCGACGTGTGGGAGCACGCCTACTACCTGAACTATCAAAACCGCCGTCCCGACTACATCGCGGCGTTCTGGAACGTCGTCAACTGGGACATCGTGGCCGACAACTTCGGCAAGGCAAGCTAGGGAATCCGGACCGGCTTGCATCCGCCCGCTCCAGGCCTAGATTCAGTTTTAATAAGACTGGACCGGGAGGAGTGTCATGCAACTGGTGAATTGCGTCCCATTCGATCGTGCAGAAATGCTGGAACGGTTGGCCGGGGACACCGAGTTGCTGGACGAAGTGCTGGTGGTTTTCCGCGAGGAATGCCCCCGCATGATGAAAGAGGTTCGCGAAGCGGTCGCCGGGGGTGACCCCGAATTGGTGCGCCGCACGGCGCACTCGATCAAGGGCGCGTTGCTGAATATTTCTGCGGTCCCCGCCGCCGCCCACGCCGGCGAACTCGAAGCTCTCGGCCGCGAGGATCGCCTTGCGGAGAGCGGCGCTTTGCTCGATCAACTGCAAAGCGAAATCGAGCGTCTCCAGGAAGCCTTGTCGGAACAAACCGCGGGCTGACCCCACGCCGAGCCATTTGCCTGGAAGCACGGCCGTTTATGAGATACGGTCTTGTGATTGTGGGTCTTGAAACTGGAGGTGCGAGCGATGTCGGGTAAGGACGCGATCCGTCTGACCCGGTTAGCATCCGGCGCGGGTTGAGCGAGCAAGATGGGCCCCGAGGCCCTGGCGCAGGTGCTGCGCCCGCTCCAGGGGATGTTCGCCGCGGCGGACTACCCCGACCTGTTGCAAGGACTGGCCGAACCGGACGACGCCGCGGTATGGCGTCTCGATGGGAGTCGTGCGCTCGTGCTGACCTCGGATTTTTTCCCGCCGGTCGTCGACGACCCGTACTACTTCGGGCAGATCGCCGCGTCCAACGCACTATCCGATCTCTACGCGATGGGTGCCAAACCGTTCGTGGCGATCAACCTCGTCGGCTTCCCGAACGACCTCGACGGGGCGATTCTCAGTGAGATCCTCCGCGGCGGCGCGGAGAAGGTGCGCGAGGCCGGCGCCGTGATTGCCGGCGGGCACACCACGGTCGACAAAGAGCCGAAGTACGGGTTGGCGGTCATCGGTATGGTCCACCCCGAGAGGGTCTTGACCAAAGGCGGTGCGAAGCCCGGAGATTCGATTTACCTGACCAAGCCGCTCGGTACCGGGCTGGTGACGACCGCTCAAAAAAGAGATGCGGTGGACGCGACCGATCTGCGGGCCGCAGTCGAAAGCATGACGCGGCTCCACGGCGGCGCCACAGCCATCCTCGAACGTCACGAGGGCGCCGTGCACGCCGCCACCGACATCACCGGGTTCGGTCTGGCGGGGCACGGACACGAAGTCGCGGAGCAGTCGCGATTGTCCCTGCGGCTGGTCTGGGACCGGTTGCCGTTGCTTCCGGGCGCGGAGCGCTACGCCAAAGAGGGCATGGTGCCCGGTGGCGCCCGGCGTAATCGCGAGTACTACGAAAAATGGTCGCGATCATCGCGCGAGTTGGAAGAATGGCAGATCGCGGTGCTGTACGATCCACAGACGGCGGGCGGTCTGTTCCTGGCCGTCGATCCCGGCGAAACAAAGGCTCTGGAGCGGGCGTTCGACGACGCGAACGAGCCGCTGCACCGCATCGGTGAGGCCGTCCCCGGAGATGCCGGTACGATCGAGATCGTCTAGAAGCCGGGAACCTCGCGGAGAACGTTTTGGATCGATTGTACCGACCGCTTGAAGAGAAACTGGATGGCGTGGTCCTGACCCCCGACCAGTTGACCGTCGAACACCAGACCAACTTCGGCCATGTCCATTACTGGGTCCCACGCTTCGTCGTGTGTCCGGCGTCGCACCAGGATGTCGTCGAGACCGTCCGCTTCGCCCGCGAGCACAACCTGTTCGTCTCGACGCGCGGAGCTGCGCACAGCCAGAGCCAGTTGGGGATCAGCAACGGCGGCATCCTGCTCGACATGAAATCGATGCACACGATCCTGGCCGTCGACGAACAGGCCGAAACCGTCGATGTCGAGGCGGGGGTCGTCTGGCGCGACCTCGTGCATCATCTGAAAAAATTCTCGCTCGCCCCACGAGTGTTGACCAACAATCTCGGTGTGACGATCGGCGGAACGGTTTCGATGGCCGGAATCGGCGTGGCCTCGTTC
>Ga0224508_10001323_pt1 | contig 22324 bp, 19 predicted proteins | sample SF_Jan12_sed_USG_4_FD_170157 | JGI IMG/M metagenome (GOLD analysis project Ga0224508, IMG submission 170157) | Sediment microbial communities from San Francisco Bay, California, United States - SF_Jan12_sed_USGS_21 | ecosystem: Environmental > Aquatic > Marine > Sediment | place: USA... | reverse complement strand
CACCATGGCAAGTGCTTCCTCTAGCTGACCACCTTTCGGACCGCCTGCCTGTGCTAGGTCGGGATCGCGCGACCCCCCACCGCCGAGGGCGGTCGCGGCATCCGCGATCAGGTCACCAGCGGCCAGTCCGCGCTCGCGTAGCTGAGGGGCAACTGCTGCCACCAAACCTGCCTTCCCCTCGAATTCCGAGCCGAGGACGGCGACACCGCCGTCCAGTCGGTCCCGCACTGCCATCGTCAGAGAGCGCAGATCGTCTGGCGCCAGATTCGGGACGGACGCGATCACTAGGCGAAAGCCCGCAACGTCCGCGGCCCCTTCGACGAGGGAGGCAGCAGTCGAAGCCCGGCTGCTGTCCTCGAACGATGCCAGCCTGGCCTCTTGCTCCTTGGAGCGCCTGGCCAGAGCGGCGACAGCATCGACGGCATCGTCTGTCGGAGCCCCGAGACTGGCGGCGACTCCCTCCAGCTGCCTCCTCCACTGCGCCAACCGTTCATAGGCCACCGAACCGGTGAAGGCTTCCACCCGGCGCATGTTGGAGCCGATGGAACCCTCGCTGACAACAACTACCGGGCCGATCTGGCCGGAAGACCTGACATGGGTCCCCCCGCACAGCTCTCGGGAAAAGTCACCTACCTCGACAACTCGAACGCGGTCTCCGTACTTGTCTCCAAAGAATGCAAGGGCCCCAAGTTCCTCTGCCTCCTTCTTGGAGGTCTCGAAGGCGTTCACCCGAGCATTCTCGAATATGCGATCGTTGGCACGACGCTCCACCTCGGCTATCTCGTCTGGGGTTGGGGCCGCGAAGTGGCTGAAGTCGAAGCGAAAGCGGCCATCCTCCACCAAGGATCCAGCCTGCTGCACGTGAGCGCCCAGAACATCTCGCAATGCCCAGTGCAGAACGTGAGTACCCGTATGGCTCTTGCGAATCAATTCGCGCCTGCCACTGTCGATGGTGGCTTCGGCGTCCTGTCCGACCTCGATAGTGCCCTTGATGACCTTGCCGAGATGGCCGTTGAGTCCTGGCAGAGGGCCCTTGGTGTCCGTAACGCGCATGGTGCCCGTGGCGGTGACGATGCTTCCGGTGTCACCGACCTGGCCACCGGCCTCTGCATAGAAAGGCGTCCGGTCCAAGAACACCTCTACCGACTGGCCCTTCTCAGCAACGGCCACGGCCGTGCCCTCCCGCAGCATCGAAAGCACCCGGCCGGGCGTAGCCTCGAGCTCGTACCCAACGAACTCGCTGGGACCGACATCGTCGAGCAGGTGGCGATACTCCCCAGCTTCGTCTGAGGCGTCGCCACCTTTCCAGGCCGCTCGGGCCCTCGTCCGCTGCTGCTCCATCAGTGATTCGAAGGCGGCGATGTCGACCGACAGCCCCCGCTCGGCGACGATCTCGGAGGTCAGCTCGATCGGAAAGCCGAACGTGTCGTGGAGTTTGAAGGCGACGTCTCCCGAAAGGTGATCTTCTCCCGCGAGGGAACCCAGCTCAGCGTCGAGGAGGCTTGACCCCGCTTCGAGCGTCCGTCGAAATCCCCATTCCTCCCGTTCGGCCAGCTCTGCGATGAAGTCACGCTGCGTCACCAGCTCGGGGCGGGCAGATCCCATGATCTCGATCGTGGCGTCGACAAGGCTCGGGGTAATGGCTGCGGTCGAACCCATCGAGTAGGCGATCCGTACCGCTCGCCTGAGAATCCGCCGCAGCACGTAGCCCCTGCCCTGATTCGAGGGAACGACCCCGTCTCCGATGAGAAGACTCAGCGCTCTGCCGTGGTCGGCCAGAATCCGCAATCCGACGTCAGTTTGCTCTGAGTCGTGGTAACGAGTCCCCGTGCCGCGCTCGGCGGCGGTCAGCACCGGGCGCACGGCGTCTGTCTCGAATGCCGAACCTGCATTCTGCATCACCATGGCAACTCGCTCGAGCCCCATCCCCGTATCGATGTTGCGCGCTGGGAGGTCACCGATCACGTGATACGGCTCGTCCTGGATGTTCTGCATGAAGACCAGATTCCATATCTCGACGTAGCGACTCTCGCTGCCGCCGATCGGTCCCCCTTCTTGCCCGCGCTCGGGCCCGAGATCGACGAAGAGTTCCGACGAAGGTCCACACGGACCGGCGACACCCATCTGCCAGAAGTTGTCCTGGCCACCTCGCTGCACACGTTCGGGTGCGACCCCGACACCGTCGATCCAGATCTCCTCGGCCTCATCGTCGGTCTCGTGGACGGTGAACCACAACACTTGCGGATCCATCCCAAGTACCTCGGTCACGAACTCATAGGACCAAGGAATCGCCTTCTCCTTGAAGTAATCGCCGAAGCTGAAGTTGCCGAGCATCTCGAAGAATGTGAAGTGGCTCGCGGTCGTCCCGATGATGTCGATGTCCTCGGTGCGAAATGCTTTCTGGGCAGTCGTAGCACGTTTGTAAGGCGGTTCCTCGTCGCCAAGGAAGTAGGGCTTGAACTGCACCATGCCGGCGTTTGTGAGCAGCAACGTCGGGTCGACCGGGATCAACGAAGAACTCGGCACGACCGTGTGGTCGCGCTGCTCGAAGAAGCTCAGGAACTCGCGCCGAATGGAATTGGCGTCCATGATCGAGGGAAGGTTAGCCCTGAGGGCTGTGGCTGACCCGGAGCCGACCCGCTGCCCACGCCAGACCGTCTGAGCTCGCCGCCGCTGCGACTCGTCTGACGTTGGCGGGTGTGAAGCGCTCTCGCATTCTCACCATCCGGGTAACAACGACGGCGCTGCCGCACAACGCCAGGATCATTCCCAAACCCATCCAACGCAGACGCAGCAACATGTGGTCGAGGCTACTCGTTCCCCCGGTCGCCGGCCTCGCTGCGATCGGCGATGGCAGCCTCGGCGCCGTGCCTCAGAGGGCGGTAGAAGCGAGCACTCACCAGCTCATCGGGCAGGTATTGCTGCTCGACGAGGGCGCCTGGGTAGTCATGGGGGTAGAGGTATGAGCCGTCCGGGGCGTTGGACCGGAGGTGAACCGGGACCTGGGCGCTTGCAGTCTCATGGACAGCGGCCTTGGCGGCAGACATCGCCTTCGTGATGGAGTTGGACTTTGGCGCCGCCGCCAGATAGACGGCGGCATGACTGAGGGCGTAGGCGGCCTCGGGGAGCCCAACGTAGGCAAGGGCTCTGGTCGCGTCGACCGCTACCCCAACGGCAGCCGAGTCCGCAAGACCGATGTCCTCTGAGGCCAAGATGATCATGCGCCGGGCGATGAACTCAGGGTCTTCGCCGGCCTCGAGCATGGTGTGCAGCCAGTAGAGAGCCGCGTCGGGGTCCGAGCCCCGCACCGACTTGATGAAGGCCGAAATCACGTCGTAGTGCTGATCGCCCTTCTTGTCGTAGCGAATGATCCTGCGCTGCAAAGCCTCTTCGATGGCGGCAACGCTGACGGGCTCGGCTCCCGAGATGGCGTCGGCGACCTCGAGCGCGTTGAGAGCGAGTCGGGCGTCGCCTCCAACCCGCTCCGCCAGCAGGCGTCTTGCCTCTGGATCGACGAGACGCCCTCCGAGACCGGCCTCGGCCCGCCTCAGTACCTCTTGGATGTCATCGGGCCCGAGGGCCTCGAGTCGATACAGCGTGCACCGGCTGAGCAGCGGCGAGTTGACCTCGAAGAAGGGGTTCTCGGTCGTTGCACCAACAAGTACGACGATTCCATCCTCGACACCAGGGAGCAGCGCGTCCTGCTGCGCTTTCGTGAAGCGGTGGATCTCATCGAGGAACAGCACCGTCCGCCTGCCGTCTTCGCCGAGGCGCCGATCGGCGTCGGCAAGGACCTGACGGACGTCCTTGACGCCATGGGTCGTGGCCGAAAGCGCTGCGAACGCCGCCGCCGCGCTACCGGCTACGAGGCGAGCGATGGTCGTCTTCCCCGACCCCGGAGGCCCCCACAGGATCATCGAGACCGGCTTGCCATTCTCGATCATGGATCGAAACGACGTGCCTTCTCCGAGGAGGTGGTCCTGCCCGACAACCTCATCGAGCGACGCCGGCCTCATCCGCGATGCCAATGGTGCGGCCGCGGCGCGGCGCTCCGTACGCTCGGCTGCCCAGAGATCGTCCACTAGTCCTCGGCCACCAGCTTGATGCCCAGCTCGGCCAGCTGCGCATCATCGACTCTCGTGGGGGCGCCGGTTAGCGGATCAGCGCCGCTCTGCGTCTTGGGGAACGGCATCACCTGGCGGATGTTCTCTTCGTTCTGCAGGATCGATACCAGCCGGTCGATGCCAACGGCGAAGCCGGCGTGGGGAGGAGTCCCGTATCGCAGCGCCTCCATGAACCACCCGAACTTGGCTTCGGCTGACTCATTGCTGATGCCGAGTACCTCGAAGACCTTGCGCTGTGTCTCGGGGTCATGGATTCGCACGCTTCCGGATCCCAGTTCGACGCCATTCACAACGAGGTCGTAAGCCTTGGAGGCTGCGTTGGCAGGGTCCGTTGCCATCTCCTCGACATCGACGGGGGCAGTGAATGGGTGGTGGGCCGGCGCCAGCTCTCCGGAACTGGTGTGCTCGAAGACGGGGAAGTCGACGACCCACAAGTACTGCAGCTCATCGTGTGAATCGGGCTTCCCGAAGCGCAGCCGGAGGTCGCCGAGAACGGCACCGGCGACGAGTGCGGTATCGGCGACTATGAGCAGCAGATCCCCTTGAGACGCCCCCAGCATCTTGACAAGGCTCACCTTCTCCTCATCGCCAAGGAATTTGGCAACAGGCGAGCGCAACGATCCGTCGTCCTCGACGAACATCCACACCAGTCCCTTGGCTCCCTTCTCTTGGGCCAACTCGACAAGGCCGTCCAGCCCGCTGCGCGCCAGCTCCTGGGGGCCCGCGTTGATGCCCCTCACAACGCCACCGCCGGCTAGGGCTCCCGAGAATGCCTTGAACTCCGTGGCTGCGAACGCTGTGGACAGATCCACCAGCTCCATGCCGAACCGAGTGTCCGGCTTGTCGGTCCCAAATCGATCCATGGACTCCTGCCACGTCATTCGCGCGAATGGCGTTTGCGGTCGAACGCCGCGCACGGCTTCCGTTGCTGCCGCCACGGCAGGCTCGATGGCAGCGAGCACATCGTCCTGGCCCCAGAACGCACCTTCGATGTCGAGCTGCGTGAACTCGATCTGGCGGTCCGCGCGCGTGTCCTCATCGCGGTAGCAGCGTGCGATCTGGTAGTAGCGATCGACTCCTGAGATCATCAGAAGCTGCTTGAAGAGCTGCGGGCTCTGGGGCAGCGCGTAGAAATCGCCATGCCGCAATCGACTCGGCACCAGGAGGTCGCGGGCGCCCTCGGGCGTAGAACGGATGAGCGTTGGCGTTTCCACCTCCATGAACCCCATGTCATCCATCTGGCGCCTGATGGCACTGACGGCCTTCGATCGGGCCTTGAGGTTGGCCGCCATCTGCGGCCGGCGCAGGTCCAGATACCGATACTCGAGGCGCTTCGCCTCGTCGACGTCGACCCTGTCGTCGATCTGGAACGGAAGAGGATCCGAGGCACTCAAGACCGTCAGCTCGTCAACGGCGACCTCGATGGCACCCGTCGCCATATCAGGGTTGACGGTGCCCTCTGGTCGCGGTCGGACCGTGCCCGCTATCGCGATGCAGTACTCCAGGCGAATGCTGTGAGCGACCTCGGCCAGCTCGGGATTGGCATCGGGATCGACGACGACCTGCACCATGCCCGACGAGTCGCGCAGGTCGTAGAAGATGACGCCGCCGTGGTCGCGTCGACTGTCAACCCATCCGGCCAGACGAACGGTGCTCGAATCCTCGGCGAGATCTTCGACTCGATGGGTCCTCACTTGCTCAGCCACGCAACAACCTTGTCTATCTCCACCACGTCCTCTTTTCTGTCGGCAATCGACCGCACCGTCACCGTGCCATCTTCGTAGGTGTCATCAACCGTCACGACCTGGGCGGCCCCGCTGCGGTCTGCGGCCTTGAGCTGCGCCTTGACGGAGGCGACGCGGGCGAGGCCGTCGGCCCTCATCTCGTTGGCCCGGAGCAGAGCCAGTAGCGACTGGGCGTTGGGGTGATCCTCTTTGTTGGCAGCCACCACGAACACGTCCAATGCAGCCGGCTCTGCGGCATTGCCAAGAGCCAGCACGACGCGGTCGATTCCAAGCGAGAATCCGACACCAGGCACCTCGGATCCACCGAGCTGCTGGGCTAACCCGTCGTAGCGGCCACCACCCCCCAGTGAATCCTGAGCAGCGCCGTAAGAGGCAGCTGTGTACTCGAACACGGTCCGCGTGTAGTAGTCGAGGCCCCTCACCAGCCGCGGCGCCGCGACGAATGGGATACCCCTCTGCGTCAACCCGTCCGTGACGCCCTCGAAGTGAGCCGCACTCGCCGCGCTGAGATGATCGACCGGCGATGGAGCATCGGCGACTTCGGCGACGTCCGCCTTGGAGTCGAGAACGCGCAGCGGGTTCGTCGACAGACGTCGCTGCGAGTCCTCACTGAGGCGATCGCGACGAGCCTCCAGGTATTCGACGAGGATCTCGCGGTAGGCCGCTCTCGATTCGGCGTCGCCGATCGAGTTGAGCTGAACGGAGATGTCGGAGATGCCGGCGGCAACGTAGAAGTGGTAGCCGAGCTCGATCACTTCGACATCGGCCGTCGGTGAGTCCTCGCCGACGTATTCAACACCTATCTGCCAGAACTGGCGACGGCGTCCCGCCTGGGGCTGCTCGTAACGAAACATTGGGCCGGAGTAGGCGTACTTGGCAACACCGCGACCCCCGGCGTTGAGGTAGGCCCTCACCACGGGTGCCGTCGCCTCGGGACGCAATGTCATGGATCGACCTGCCTTGTCGTCCCAGGTGTACATCTGCTTCTGAACGACATCGGTCGACTCGCCGACAGCGCGCGAGAACAGCTCTGTGGCCTCGAACACGGGCGTCATGATCAGCTCGTAGCCGTAGCGCTCGGCAAGATCATCGAACAAGCGCAACACGCGTCTCCACCTCCGGGAGGCCGGGGGCATGATGTCATCTGTCCCTTTGGGGACACGAAAAGTCACTCGATCAGATCCTGGAGGAAGGGGTTGGAGCGCCGCTCGCGGGCAAGCGTAGTGGCAGGTCCGTGTCCCGGTAGCACCTCGGTTTCGTCGGGAAGGGTGAGGATCTTGTTCTGCATGCTCTCCATGAGCGTGTTGTAGTCACCGCCGGGAAGGTCGGTGCGGCCGATCGAGCCGGCGAACAACTGATCTCCCGAGAACAGCACCCCGCCGACTCGAAAACAACAGTGCCCCGGAGTATGACCGGGCGTATGCAGCACCTCGACACTCAACCCGCCGATCTCGAGAAGCTGTCCGTCGGCGAGGTCGACATACGACTCGGGCCGAGCGAACTCCCCCGGCGGCACGCTCCCGAAGAGAAGCCTCACCTGAGTCAAGGGGTCCAGCGCCAGCCACTCGTCGTCGGGGTGGAGATAGGCGCTAACGCCGGTCCTCGAAACCACGCCACCGGCTCCCCCGATGTGGTCGACGTGGCCGTGGGTGACCAGCAACGCAGCCGCGATCAGATCGTGTCTGTCGAGAAGCTCGACCACGGCCGCAGGATCTGGAGGAGCGTCGATGATGATGGCAGGCCGGCCGGCCTCAGCCGCAACGACGTAGGTATTGGTTTCGGCCAGCCAGAGGGATTCTCGGTCGATCAGCACCCGGTGAGGCTAGGGGTGACCAGTAGGCACAAGGATGATTATCGGCTACTTTCCGTGGTTTCTTGAGGAAAAACCTCAGCTATTGCGTGAAGGGAGCAGGCGATACGCGTCCATCACTCCCTCGGCGCCACGAAGGTCGGCCAGTAGGCGGTCGAGCTGCTCGGTATCGGCGAGCTCGACTTCGTAGCGGAGGATGGCGATCCGATCTGCGTCGGAGGAGGACGAAGAAGCAACGATGTTGGCTCCCTGATCCCCGATTATGGCCGTCACGTCCCTGAGCAGCTTCGGACGATCGAGCGCCTCCACCTGTATCCACACAGTGAAGGAGCCCGCCGAACTCGCATCCCAGGCCACCTCGATCATTCGTTCCGTCTTCTCGCCGAGTGCCGCGATGTTGGTGCAGTCGGCTCGGTGAACGGAAACACCCCTGCCAACCGTTACGAAGCCGACGAGAGCGTCTCCGGGAACGGGGGCGCAGCAGCGAGCGATGTTCACCAGCATGTCGTCTAGACCCTCGACGACCACCCCACCTGAGGAGCGACGCGTCGGCGTCGGTGGAGCAAGCACCTCGCCGGGCTCCTCCTCGACGACCGGTTGAACGATACGAACGAGCCTGTTGATGACGCTCTCCGCTGCCGCCTTGCCATCACCAACCGCGACGAAGAGGGCGTCGATGCTCCGAAAACTCATGGCTTCTGCCACCCGCAGTAGAGCCTCGTCGCGCTCGTTGGCGGTGAGGCCGAGGCCCTGGCGACGAAGCGCCTCAGAGATCGACTCCCGTCCACTCGCCAGCGCCTCCTCGCGGCGCTCTTTGGTGAACCATTGACGGATCTTGGCGGCGGCGCGGGTCGACTTGACGAAGCCGAGCCAGTCCCGCGACGGGTGGGCGTCGGGGCTCTTCGACGTCACCACCTCAACGATGTCGCCCGAGTCCAGCTCCGTCGAAAGAGGAACGAGGCGCCCGTTGACCTTGGCGCCGACGCAGGAATGTCCAACGTCGGTATGAATCGAGTAGGCGAAGTCGATTGGGGTTGCCCCCTTTGGGAGGTTGATGACATCCCCACCCGGCGTGAGGACGAAGACCTCGTCCTGATAGAGGTCGATCTTGAGGTTGGCCAGGAACTCAGAAGGGTCTGGGTACTCATCCTGGAGGAAGCGGATATCGCTGATCCAGCGCAGGTCATCGCCGTCGCCCTCCTTGTAGCGCCAATGGGCGGCGATGCCGTACTCGGCCCGCTCGTCCATGTCGGCTGTGCGGATCTGCACCTCGAGGGGTTTGCCGTCCGGGCCCACAACCGTTGTATGCAAGCTCTGGTAGAGATTGAACTTGGGCATCGCTATGTAGTCCTTGAATCGCCCCGTGATCGGCGCCCATAGCGTGTGCACCGTGCCGAGCGCCGCGTAGCAGTCCTTCACATCGTCAACCACCAAGCGGATTCCGATGATGTCGTGGATCTCGTCGAAAGAACCCCCGCTCTCGATCATCTTGCGATAGATCGAGAATGGGTGTTTCGGCCGACCGGTGGTGACTGCCTTGATCGCATGTTCCGATAGGGCATCGTTGACCGCGGCAACTGCCTTCTCGATCAGAGCCTGGCGCTGGGGAGCCCGGGCAGCGATCAGTTGCTCGATCTCTGCGTTGCGTTTGGGATAGAGGATGGCGAAGCATCGGTCCTCCATCTCGTGCTTGATGTCCTGCACCCCGAGGCGGTGGGCTAGGGGTGCATAGATCTCCAGCGATTCCCTCGCGATGCGCTCCTGGGTGTCGGGAGAGAGCGCCCACAGCGTCCTGATGTTGTGCATCCTGTCGGCCAACTTGATGAGCAGCACCCTGACGTCGGCAGCCATGGCCACGACCATCTTGCGAATCGTCGCGGCCTGCTGCTCTTCACGCGAATCGAACTCGAGACGGTCGAGCTTGGTTACTCCGTCGGTCAGGTTGGCTACCTCGTCGCCGAACCTCTCGCGAACATCATCGAGCGTCAAATCCGTGTCCTCGACGGTGTCGTGAAGCAGGGCCGCAGCGATGGTGTCCGTGTCCATGCCGTACTCAGCAAGGATGATGGCGACGGTGAGTGGATGATTGATGAACGGCTCGCCGCTCCGTCGCATCTGTCCTTTGTGCTCGGATTCAGCCAGCTCATACGCCTTGCGGAGTGGGCCATCATCGACGTCGGGGTGATTGGCGGCGAACGTGGTGAGGAGTGTGTCGAGTTCGGCTACGGCGGCGTCGCTTTGACGCTGGTCAGGGGGCGTCATAGGTGACGAGCGTGGTCAGAGGCACGTCATCAGGGACCAGTTTGCGGCCCTCGAGGAAACTGAGTTCGACCAGGACGGCGACCCCAACAACCTCGGCGCCGAGCCGTCTGATGAGGCGCACCGCCGCTGCCGCGGTCCCCCCGGTGGCAAGCACGTCGTCGATGATCAGGACCCGATCCCCCGGAATCAGCGCGTCGGTGTGGATCTCGAGAAGGTCTGAGCCGTACTCCAGGGTGTACTCCTCGCTCTCGACCGTGTATGGAAGCTTCCCTGGCTTGCGGACTGGAACGAAACCAACGCCGAGGCGCCTGGCCACAGGCACACCGAAGATGAATCCCCGAGCCTCGATGCCGGCAACACGAGTGATGCCGATGTCGGCGTACGGGGCCACCAGGCCTTCGACAGCCGCATCAAGCGCTTCCGCGTTTGCGAGCACGGGAGTTATGTCCTTGAAGACGACACCGGGCTCCGGGAAGTCGGGCACATCTCGGATGAGGGACTTGAAATCGACGGCGCTCACTGGGGCACTCTACCTCTTGCGTTTGCGCCGCTTGGGAGGGCGGGCAATGGCTCCAGAGCTCTGCCCCCGGCCGGTTTCTTCAACCCGCGGGCGCTCGCCCCTGCTGGCGGCAGCCGTCGCCGCCGCGGCGTCTGCTTCATCGCTGGCCTTACGAGCCAACTTGCGATCGACCCTCTGCCACTTTTCTTCCTTCGACTTCCAAACGGCGAGCAGTGGCGAAGCCACGAAGATGGACGAGTAGGTACCGGCTGCGATCCCAACGAACAGAGCGAGCGCGAACTCCCGCAGGGTGGCGGCGCCCAAGAGATAGGAGCCGACGAACAGGAGGCTTCCGACGGGGAGCAACGAGGTCAGCGAGGTATTGATCGAGCGCATCAGCACGAGGTTCATCGAGAGGTTCACGATGTCGCCGATGGAGCGCTCGTCCCCGTAGTAGTCGATCTCCTCGAGCACCTTGTCGAACACGACAACACTGTCATAGAGGGAATAGCCGAGGATGGTGAGAACGGCGACAACGGTGGCGGGCGTTACCTCGAAGCCAACTACCGAATAGACCCCTGCCGTGATCACCAGGTCGTGGACGAGAGCAGCCAGCGCCGCGGCGGCCATGCGCCACTCGAAGCGGAAGGAGATGAACAAGGCGATCACGATGATGAACACGATCAGGGCACGGAGGGCAGACCTCGCGACCTCCTCGCCGAAGGTCGGGCCAACCGACTCGACGCTGGCCTCGTTGACTTCGACACCCGCAACTCCGGCCACGGCCGCGATGACCCTGTCTTCAGCCTCGACGGTCAGATCCTCTGTCTGGACGCGGATGCCGGTTCCCCCGCCGATGAGCTGAACCGTGTCGCCCTGGCGGCCGATGCCAGAAAGTGCATCGTTGACCGCGGCAACGTCGGCGCCTGCCGGATTCTCGACTTCGACGACAGTTCCGCCCTCGAAGTCAACGCTCAGGTTGAGTTGACGAACCGCCAGCGAGCCGAGAGAGAGCAGCACGAGGATGCTCGACAGCAGGAACCAACGCCGCCGGTTGCCGACGAAGTCAAAAACGGTTTCCGCTCGATAGAGGCGGCCGGCAAGGCTCATGATGCTGCCTCCACCGTCGGATGGCCGGCGGCGCCTCGGATGCTCAGCGCCCCGCCATCGCCGAATCGCGACCTGGCCACAAGCGCGGCGGCCGGCCTCGTGAAGAAGTAGGCAACGATGACATCCGTGACCGTTGCGATACCCAGGGCGAGGGCGAAACCGCGTACCTGGGCGGCGGCCAGGGTGTAGAGCAGGATGGCGCCCGCTAAGGAAACGGTGTCGGCAGTGAGAATCGTACGGAATGCTCTAGGAAAGGCGTGATCGACCGCCGAGCGAAGAGCTCGCCCGTTGCGGACCTCTTCCTTGATGCGTTCGAAGTAGACGATGTAACTGTCATTGGTGATACCAACGGACACGATCACCCCCGCCACTCCCGACAGGGTGAGGGTCTGGCCCTGCAACGCCCCGAGGAGCGAGAACTCGACGAACAGCAGAGACCCAAAGACTGTGAGCCCGATCACAGTGATGAAGCCGAGCGCTCGGTAGTAGGCGATCATCGCCAGAGCCACCAGGACCAGTCCACCGAAGCCAGCGATGAGGCCCGCCTGCAGTGAGTCATCGCCGAGGGTGGCAGACACCGAGTCGACGCGTGACCGCTCGAAGACGACAGGCAGGGCGCCGTATCGCAGCACGGTTGCCAGGTCCTCCGCCTCGGCCTGGGGGTCCTCGTTGCCGAATCCGATGGTGATCTGCACCTGTCCGGCGTCGAGGCCCTCGGCGGCAGTGACCCCCTCGGCGATGGTTGGTGCCGAAACAACTTCACCGTCCAACACGATGGCGAAACGGCGCTGGTCGGACCCGACCGGGAACGCCGCCAGCTGTCTGGTCGCCTCCTCGAACTTGCGTGCCCCTTCCGACGTGAAGTCGGGGTCGACTACCCAGCCCTGTCCCTGGTTTCCGGCCGAGGCGTTGGTGATGTCAGACCCCAGCACGAGAGCATCTCCAACGAAGTAGATCAAGCCCGAGGTTGGCTCAACCAGGTAGGCGGGGGCCTCCGGGTCATCGACGATCGTGACCCCCGTGTCCGGGTCGACCCCCGGCGGGATGACAACATCTGCGAGCGGATCTGGAACCGTCGTCGACGTTGTCGTTGTCGGGGCAGCTCCCTCCACCGTCGTCGTGGTCCCCTCGGTCGTTGGGGGCGCAGTTGTGGGCGGCGGAGCATTCAGCAGCGCCTCCTCGAACAGAGGAGACACGCCGGGGAATGACCCGATATCCAGGACAGGCCTAAACGAGAGTTGGCCGGTTGCTCCGACAGCGTTGAGTGCTCGCTCCCTGTCGGTGACGCCGGGAAGCTGCACGGTGATATTTCGATCACCCGAGACCGAAACCTCCGGCTCCTGGACGTTGCCGAGCGATTCGATGCGATTGCGAATGATCTCGACGGCCTTCTCCAGAACATCCTTGTCGGTGGCCTCCGGCGCCGCCAGGGTCACGGCGAACCCACCCTGGAGGTCGAGGCCAAGCACCGGAGTCGTGTTGGTTACGAGGGTCAAGGCCAGGCCTCCCCAGGCCACGGCGAGCACGACCAGCACCATCACGGCAGAGCGACCCCGGCTCATCTCACTCCTCGACGACTGTGATCTTGGATGCGATGGCGCCGCGGGCGATGCGAAGTCGCGTGCCGTCTTCGACCTCGATCACGGTGGACTCGTCGTCGAGGTCGCGCACGAAGCCGTAGATGCCTCCTGCCGTCCTGATCTCGTCTCCCACTGCCAGCGATCCCATTAGTGCCCGATGGCGGCTGGCCCTTGTTCGTTGCGGCCGCAGGATGAGGAAATAGAAGATGGCGGCGAAGATGACGCCGTAGAAGAGGGGCCCTACCCATCCGGGGGCAGTGGTCTCAGTGCTCTCCTGCGCCAGTATGAAGATTGACAGCATCGGTTATCCCAACGAGTAACGGGCGGCGTGCGGCATCGTAGCGGTCGTCACTGGGCGCCAGAAGCCCTGGCATTCACGACCTGAGAGTGGAAAAGGTCGAACGAGTCCTCCTCGATGGCCCTGCGGGCACCAGCCATCACCTCGAGGGTGTAATGCAGGTTATGGATAGACAGCGGTCGCATGCTGCTCATCTTTTCCGAGAGGCGGAGATGCCGCAGATGGCCTCTCGAGTAGACGGCGCAGGTGCGGCATCCGCACTCTGGGTCGAGAGGCGAGTCGTCTGAGGCGAACTCAGCTCTGCGAATGGAGTAGTCACCGGACGGGCTGAGAACCTTGCCGTGGCGCGCCAGGCGTGTTGGCCACACGCAATCGAAGAGATCGGCACCCCTCGCCACAGCGGCCAGGACGCCCTCAGTGTCTCCGAGGCCCATGACGTAGCGCGGCGCCTCCTGGGGGAGCTCGGGTATGGCGGCATCGAGTGCGACGTCGCGATCGTGCGAAGATTCCCCAACAGAGAGCCCACCGATTCCGTATCCCACGAATCCCAGATCGGCGGTGCGGCGGGCGCTTTCGGCTCGCAGCTCCGGATCGACGCCTCCCTGACATATGCCGAACAGAGCCTGGTCCCGGCGCGAGTGGGACTCCACAGCCCGCTGCGACCACCGCAGCGTCCGCTCCATGGCAGCCGCCACCGCCGCGCGCTCTGCCGGAAGGCCGACCAGCTCATCGAACACCATCGCGATGTCGGCGCCAAGCAGCTCCTGGACCCGCATCGACTCCTCAGGGGTCATCGTGATCGATGTTCCGTCGTAGGTGGATCGGAACTCGGCGCCATCTTCGGTGATCGTCGGCTCCAGCGAGAACACCTGGTAGCCACCGGAGTCGGTGAGGATCGGCCCCGGCCATCCCATGAACCCATGGAGGCCGCCGAGGTCGGCCACGACTTCGGCCCCAGGACGGAGCATGAGGTGATAGGTGTTGGCGAGCACCATCTCGGAGCCGGCCTCCGCGAGGTCGCGCGAGTCGAGCATGCGCACCGCCCCACGGGTGCCGACGGGCATGAAAGCCGGCGTCTCCACCGAGCCGTGGGGCGTCTCGAGGCGGCCCCGCCGCGCCCGCTCGCTTGCTGCTGACTCGACGAACTTCATCGGAACACCATCATGGCGTCGCCGAACGACAGCATGCGGTAGCCGCGAGCTAGTGCTTCTGAGTACGCCTGGCGCCAGGCCTCTCCCATGAACGCCGCCACCAGGACGACCAGGGTCGAAGAGGGCACGTGGAAGTTGGTTATGAGGCCGTCGACCACCCTGAACTCATAGCCGGGAGTGATGAAGAGATCTGTGTCGCCGACGAACTCGGAGACCTGGCCCAAGCCAGCGGCCGACGACTCGAGCGCTCTCACGACCGTCGTTCCGATGGCGATGACCCGGCCGCCGCGCCGCCGGGTGGCGGCGATGGCGTCTCTTGCCGAGCCACTGACCTCGACTCGCTCAGTGTGGATCTCATGGTCCGCTACATCATCGGTCGACATCGGGCGAAAAGTGTCGAGGCCAACCTCGAGATCGACCTCCGCGATGGCGATGCCCCTGTCCCCCAGGCCCGACACCACCGACTCGGTGAAATGAAGCCCAGCCGTCGGCGCCGCGGCCGAGGCGGCGTTCTGGGCGAAGATCGTCTGGTAGCGCTCAGGAGTCGAAAGGGTCCCCGAGAAATATGGGGGCAGCGGCACCTCGCCCTGCTCCTCGATCGCTTCCTCGACACGGGTGCCGTCGACAGTCGATAGCTCGATATCGATCACGCCATCAACCGGCTCACCAACGACAGTCACTCGCAGCCGCCCTGCTTCGATGGCGACTCCCGGTCGCAGTCGCCGACTCGGTTTTGCCAGTGCCGACCAGACCTCTCCGATCCTGCGCAAGAGGAGAAGCTCCACAGCGCCACCGGTGTCCTGGCGCGCACCGCGCAGCCGCGCTCTGCGGACGCGGGTACGGTTGACGACGACAAGATCGCCCTCGTCCAACAGAGATGGCAGCTCGGCGAAGCGGTGGTCCGTCATGTCGCGGCAGTCCAACAGCCGAGAAGAGTCTCGCGGCTCGGCAGGTTCCTGGGCGATGGCATCGGCCGGGAGGTCGTAGGCGAAGTCTGCGGTGCGCACCGCTATCAGTCGTCGAGCAGGGTTTGCTGGTCGGGCTGATCTGGCTGGGCCGGTGGTGCCACGCCGATGTGCTCGTAGGCCCGAACCGATGCGATCCGTCCGCGGGGGGTGCGCTGTATCAATCCCATCTGCATCAGGAAGGGCTCGTATGCATCTTCAACTGTCTCGGGCTCCTCTCCTACTGCGATCGCCAGCGTCGAAAGACCGACCGGTCCGCCGCCGAACTTCTCGCAGATAGCTCTGAGTATGGCCCGATCGACTCGATCGAGACCGAGATCGTCGACCTCGAAGGTCGCCAGCGCCGTCGACGCTACATCGGCCGTGACCTTGCCGTCGGCGCGCACCATGGCGAAGTCGCGGACTCGCCGCAGGAGACGATTGGCGATCCGAGGAGTCCCCCGGCTGCGATGAGCGATCACCTCGGCTCCCTCTTCGTTGATGGCCACGTCGAGAATGCCGGCTGACCTGGCGACGATGGCGCCGACGTCCGATGGCTCGTAGTAATCGAGTCGCGCCACATAGCCGAAGCGGTCTCGTAGCGGCGCCGACACCCTGCCGACTCTGGTAGTGGCGCCGACGAGGGTGAACGGAGGAAGCTCCAGCCGAATCGACCTGGCGGCAGGACCTTTGCCAACCACTATGTCGAGCTGGAAATCCTCCATGGCTGGATAGAGCACCTCTTCGACCGCCCGCGGCAAGCGGTGGATCTCATCGACGAACAGGAGGTCACCGGCATCGAGGTTCGTGATGACGGCAGCCAGGTCTCCGGCCCGCTCCAGCGCCGGGCCCGAGGTCCCGCGGAATTGGGCGCCCATCTCGGCGGCCAGGATCGATGCCAGCGTCGTCTTGCCAAGGCCAGGGGGACCGGAGAAGAGCGTGTGATCCAGAGGCTCCCTGCGCTGCAGTGCGGCTTCGATCAGAATCGAGAGCCGATCTTTGAGGTCAACCTGGCCAACGAAGTCCTCCAACTGCTGGGGACGCAGACCCGGTTGGGCTTCCAATGCCTCATCTATGGGATCGGCAGCTCCGGTGAGGAGACCGTCTTCCCTCATCGTTCCGAGCCAAGGTGCTGGAGTGCCGCTCGAACGAGCTCTTCGGTGGTTCCCTCGACGGCTATGGCGCCAAGGGCTTCATGGACCTCGGCGGTCCCATAACCGAGGGCGTCGAGCGCTTGACGGACCTCCGTCAGCACCGAGCCCTCGCCGCTTGGCAGATCACCAAGGGGAAGATCAAGCTTCGGTCGCAACTCGATGATCATCTTCTGGGCGCCGCGCTTGCCGATACCCGGCACCAGCTCGAGGGTCGCGGCATCCTCGGCCAACACGGCAGTTCGCAATTGAGTCGGCGTGAGGGTTGCGCACACGGCCAATGCCACCTTCGGTCCGACTCCAGATGCACCCAGCAGGATTCGGAAAACGTCGCGCTCGTTTTCGGTGCCGAAGCCGAAGAGAGCCATCGAGTCCTCGCGGTGAGAGAGGTGGGTGTGCAGGACGACCTCCTCGCCGACCCCCGGAAGATCCGCGAGGGTTCTCGGAGTGACTGCGATCTCGTAGCCGACGCCATTCACATCCAGCACGACCGACGTCTCGCCCCTTGCCGCCAAAGTTCCGCGGAGTCTTGAGATCATCTGACGCCCTCCATCCGAGCCGATTGAATATGGCATAGAGCTGCTGCCAAAGCATCTGCGGCGTCGGCGACGGATGGGGTCACCCCGAGACGCATCTCTATGACCTTCATCACCTGCTCCTTGGGCGCATTGCCGAACCCGGTAACGGCGGCCTTGATGGCGGAGGGTGTGTACTCGTGGACATCCAGCCCTGCCTCCGCCGCGGTCAACAGCGCCACACCGGAGGCTCTGCCGACGGCGATGGCGGTCTTGAGGTTGTTGTTGGTGAACACCTGCTCGACGGCGGCCACGGTTGGAGAGAACTCCTCGATGACGGAAGTGAGGTCCTTGCGAAGCTCGACGAGCCTCTCGGTAATCGGCGCCTCGTGGCTGGTGCGGATGACGCCGGCAGCCACAGCGACCGGGTTGGCACCGCTGTTATCGACGATGCCGTAGCCACACACAGCGATACCTGGGTCAATGCCGAGTACGAACATATGTTTGGGGAGTCTATCTGGCGAAGCTGACGCTTCGCGGCTTTGGGCTCAGAGCGAAGCTACCGCTTTCCAGCTCTGGGCTTTGGGCTCACGGCTTTGGGCTCTGCGCTCTGGGTCTAGCTCATGGCTCAAAGCTCAAAGCAGTGAGTTGAGCGAAGCTCAACTCACTTGCGCCATCACCTCGTCTGAGATGTCGAAGTTGGCGAAGACCTGTTGCACATCATCGAGTTCCTCGAGGGCATCGACGAGTCGCAGAACCTTCATGGCCTGGCCGGCCTCGACGGGAATCGTCGTCGATGGCAGCTGCGTGACCTCGGCGGTCTCGAACGAGATGCCGGCGCCCGTCAAGGTGTCTTGCACGGACCGCAGGTCCTGGGGGGCACATATGACCTCCCACTGCTCGCCCGAACTACGCACGTCCTCGGCACCTCCGTCGAGCGCTGCCTCCATGACGGCGTCCTCTGCTCCGTTGGCGAGGAGGTACCCCTTCTGCTCGAACAGGTACCCGACCGATCCTGGCTCCCCGAGGCTCCCCTCGTTGCGAGTCATCGCCGCCCGAACATCCGAGGAAGCTCTGTTGCGGTTGTCGGTCAGGCAATGGACGAAGAGGGCAACGCCTCCTGGCGCATAGCCCTCGTACCAGATCTCCTCGTACTGGACACCGTCATCGTCACCCGAACCACGCTTGACGGCGCGTTCTATGTTGTCGTTGGGCATCGAAGCTTGCTTAGCCTTGTCTATCGCGGCCGCCAGCCCGTAGTTCGAGCCGGGGTCTCCCCCGCCCTCGCGCGCCGCAACCTCGATGGCGCGGGCAAGCTTGGCGAACAATTGGCCGCGGGCCGCGTCCTTGGCGCCCTTTTTTCTCTTGATCGTCGACCATTTTGAATGTCCGGACATCAGGCTTCCTCGACGAGATCGAGCAACATCCTATGGATACGAGAGTCGGTGGTCAGCTCGGGGTGAAAGGACGTCGCGATGATGTTGTTCTGGCGAACTACCACCGGATGCCCTTGAGTCTCGGCGAGCACCTCCACCCCCGCCCCCCCCTTCCCTATCCACGGCGCCCTTATGTAGACGGCACGCATCGGCTCATCCAGGCCATCGATCGTGATGTCGTCCTCGAACGAAGCCACCTGCCGGCCGAATGCGTTCCGCTCTACAACTACATCCAGGACACCGAGCAGCTGTTGGTCGGAGCCCGTGGTCGCCGAGGACAGAACGATCATGCCGGCGCAGGTTCCCAGCGTCGGGAGGCCGGAATTGACAAGATCGCGCAGTGGCTCGATGAGCCCGTAACGCGTCGCCATCTTGCCGATCGTGGTCGACTCACCGCCGGGGATTATCAGGGCGTCTATCCCTTCGAGATCCGACGCCAGTCGAATCTCGACAGGCTCGGCGCCAAGAGCCGAGACCATGGCGACGTGTTCCCGAAAGTCGCCCTGCAGCGCCAAGACGCCAACCCTGATGGGGCCAGGGGCCACCTACCAGCCCCTGTGTTGCATTCGCTCCGAGTCATCCATGTCTGCCGCGGCGATCCCGCTCATCGGCTCGGCGAGTCCCGATGACACCTTGGCAACGATGGCCGCGTCCTTGTAGTGGGTCGTCGCCTCGACGATGGCACGGCCGCGTTCAACAGGATCGTCCGACTTGAAGACACCCGAGCCGACGAAGATGCCGTCGCACCCCAGCTGCATCATCAGCGCGGCATCTGCGGGTGTCGCGATTCCGCCTGCCGCGAAATTGACTACTGGCAGTTTGCCCGATGCCGCCACCTCCTTGACGAGTTCGTATGGAGCCTGCAGATCCTTGGCGGCGGTCATGAGTTGATCGGGTGTCGCCGTCGACAGCTGGGCGAGCTGGCGGTTCACCTGGCGCATGTGGCGTACCGCTTCGACGATGTCCCCGGTACCGGGCTCGCCTTTGGTACGGATCATGGCCGCCCCCTCACCGATGCGACGAAGCGCTTCTCCAAGATCTCGTGCTCCGCACACGAACGGAACTGTGAATGCCCACTTGTCGATGTGGTACTCGGGGTCTGCAGGGGTCAGGACCTCGGACTCGTCGATGTAGTCGACGCCAAGGGATTGGAGAACTTGAGCTTCGGCGAAGTGACCGATTCGAGCCTTGGCCATTACCGGGATGGACACGGCTCCCATGATCTCTTTGACCCTTTTGGGGTCTGCCATGCGGGCGACGCCGCCGCTTGCTCGAATGTCGGCAGGAACTCGCTCGAGGGCCATGACGGCAACGGCGCCCGCCTCTTCGGCGATGACGGCTTGCTCTGCCGTCGTCACGTCCATGATGACTCCGCCTTTGAGCATCTCGGCCAGACCGCGCTTGACCCCGTCTGTTCCTTGTTCCACGTCTCTCCTTTATCTCAGGTGATTCTACCGCTAGGAGGTCCGCTCGAAGGCCGAGATGGCATCGCGGTATGCCTCCTGATAGGCCGCGCCAACGGCGCTCTGATCGAATGTCCGCACCCGGGCCCTGGCCGCTTCGCCAAGAGCGGCGGCGCGAGCCGGGTCGCCTAGTACACCGATGATCACCCCGGCAAGGCCTGCCGGATCCTCCGGCTTGGCATAGACGCCGGCGTCTCCCAGGACGGCAACGAACGCCGGCAGTCCACTGGCCACTACGGCGCATCCCGCAGCCATCCCCTCGGCCACCACCAGTCCGAAACTCTCTCCTGAGGTGTTGGGGGCACACAGCACGGCCGCCGATGCCAAGAGACGTCGCTTCTCGGCGTCGTCAACCCTTCCCACGAACCGAACATCGCCTGGAGCGGTGCGCCTGGTATCGCTGACGACGATCAGCTCCGCGTCCGGAAATGCCGCCATCACCGCTGGCCATGCCTCCAAGAGGATCGCCAGTCCTTTCCGTGGCTCGTCGCGGCCAACGAAGACGACGCGGTGCTGTCGCCTCGGTTCGTCCACGTCGAACGATGCGGTGTCGATGCCATTGGGAATCACCCTGGGATCGGCGAACGGGGCGACCGCGCTCCGGGCCACCTCGCTGACCGCGGTGATCACCTGGAGACGACTGACGACGCGCTGCAGTGGCCCCCTCCCCAATCGATAAGAGCCGCGCACCAGACGCGAGGGGTCGGCGTGAAACGTGCCGACGAGCGGCTGACGGCAGCGCAGGGCGAGCCCGAGGGAAACGGCCGGCATCAAGGGCTCGTGGATGTGCACGACGTCGGCACCGGCGACGGCGTCGAGTGCCTGTCGGATCGCCTTGGGTGTCAACGCCACCGGTGCCATCGATCGGTTGGCCGGAAGCACCACGACCCTGCCGGCGGGACGCCACCCGTCCCCGGACCCTGGGGCGACGATCCACGCGTCGTGACCAGAATCGTTCAACCAGTCGCGCAGGAGGATCACCTGGTCCTGCACGCCCCCTGGATGGTCGAGGCCGTATGGGCTGGCGACAGCGATCTTCATGTGCGGTCCGACGGCCAGTTGGGAACCATCATGTGCCACTGCTCCGGCTTGTCGCTGATGACCTGCTCCAGCCGATAGGCCAGCTCCTGGGTGCCCTTGGCGACACGCTCCTCCGGCGTCGCCCCTTGCGGGATCTCGAGACGAGGTTGAACGACGAGCCGGTGTCCCCGCCCCTTCTTGAAGTAGCAGCCGACCACCAGCAGATGCGCGCCTGTGCGATCGGCCATGGCCACGGGACCGGCGGGAAGCGTCGTCTCCTCGCCGAAGAAGCTGACGGCCACTCCCCCGCCCCCGACGTCTCGATCGCACGGCAATGCGATGGTCCGCTTCTCGCGGAGGCGAGCGAGCAGCGCCTTGGTTACTCCGGCACCACGGTCGGCGATGATCACCTCTATGCCGAACTTGGCCCGTACGTCTATGAACCACTCGACGATCCTGGGATCCCCGAGCGCCTCCGCCACAGCCAGCACACTGATGCCTTCGGCAACGGCGCGGGCTCCGGCCGCCTCCCAGTTGCCAACGTGAGGGAGTGCCAGCACGATCCCGTCTTGGCGGGCGGCATCGATGTGCTCGAGGCCGATCACTTCCGCGTGCCGCACGACCTGGTCGAAGCGCCGCGGGCGCATCCAGAAGGTCTCCGCCCAGTAGCGGCCGTAGGAAGCGAACATGCGCCGGGCCGTCTTCTTGGCGCCTTCCGTTGTTCCTAGGGCCCGCGCCATGTGGCGCTCCGCCATCTCCATCTTGCGCGGAGCAACGAATGACAGGCTGTAGCCAAGGGCTCGTCCGAGCCGCCTGATCACCGGCTCGGGTAGCACGCCGACTAGCGCAGACAGCGCACGAAAGAGTCTGTAGTTCACTCTTCCAGCTGTCGCCAGGTGCGCCACGCTCGCTGGCCGACGGTCAACCAGGTCGTGGTCGCCAGAATCCACAACATCGGCTCGAGGGCAGAGACATCGAGCCCCTCGAGGCCGATGCCGATCAGCATGACGATCAAACGCTCCGCCCGTCCCATGAGGCCGCCGCGGCCCGTCGCTCCCCAGCCTTCAGCCTTGGAGCGCACGTATGGCACCAACATGGAAGCGCACAAGCCGACCACGGCCAGCGTTGCCAGCCGCGGCTCGCCGCCAACGAAGTACACGAGTCCGATCCAGATCGCAGCCTCGCCGAGCCTGTCGGCGAGCGTGTCGAGCAGTGC
>Ga0224508_10001322_pt1 | contig 22343 bp, 22 predicted proteins | sample SF_Jan12_sed_USG_4_FD_170157 | JGI IMG/M metagenome (GOLD analysis project Ga0224508, IMG submission 170157) | Sediment microbial communities from San Francisco Bay, California, United States - SF_Jan12_sed_USGS_21 | ecosystem: Environmental > Aquatic > Marine > Sediment | place: USA... | reverse complement strand
TTCACGAATTGCCGCTCCACCCGCTGCGCTTGCGTCGATGCCGTGACGGGCTTCATCGGCTGCCATCTGCTCGAGAATTGCACGGCTCTTGGCGTCGCGCGCCGGTAATCGAGTCAAGTGGTCGCCAATGTGCGATTCAACCTGGCGTTCCGTTTCGGCCACGAAACCGAGGCTGGTCGCGTCACCGGATATCCCGGCCAGTGCACCGATCGTGACGCTGCCGACATACCAGGCGGGGTCGAGCAGGCTGGCACGCCCGCCGAGTTCAGTCAGCCGTTTCGTGCACCAGGCCAGGTGGTCAACCTCTTCGTCGGCAGCGTCGTTGAGGTGATCGGCCGTAAGGGGGTCGCGCGCGAATATCGCCTGCCCGGTGTAAAGGGCCTGGGCTGAGATTTCGCCGGCGCGATTGACCCGCATCAGGCGGGCGCTTTCGGATTTTTCGGCTCGCGTTAACGGCGCCTCGGCAACCGCATCGGCCGGGGATGGGCGGTTCCCGGCGGGCGCGGCCAGGACCGTTTTCAGGCCCAGATCGCAGGCTGCGATCAGGCGGTCAGTCCAGGAAGTGACTCGCGTCATCTGATAAGTATACGGAAAATGGTGTCAGGCACCGTTTTCGGCGCGCAAAACGGTGCCTGACACCATTTTCTGCCTTGCGCGTGCCAGCCCGGGCCTTTAGACTTCGCCCTCTTTTGCGGACCGCCCGGTCTTAAGATGAGTTCTATGAAGACATACTCGGCAAAACCAGCAGAGGTCCGTCGCGGCTGGTACCTCGTTGACGCACAAGGCAAAACGCTCGGCCGTCTGGCCACGGAACTGGCCCGGCGACTGCGTGGCAAGCACAAGGCAATCTATACGCCGCATGTCGATACCGGTGATTACATCGTCGTCGTCAATGCCGAGAAGATCCGAGTCACCGGGCGAAAGCTCAAGGACAAAATGTATTACCGCCACACCGGCTACATCGGCAACCTTAAGTCCGAGCCGCTGGAAAAGCTGCTGGAACGAGCGCCGGAAAAGGCCATCCAGCTGGCGGTCAAGGGCATGCTGCCGCGCACGCCGCTCGGTAGAAGCATGCTGAAGAAATTGAAGGTTGTACGGGGCGCGGACCATCCGCACCAGGCGCAACAGCCGATTACGCTGGAGTTATAGGCGATGGCCATCGAGCAATACTATGGAACAGGACGCCGAAAATCTTCATCGGCGAGAGTCTTCTTGCGGCCCGGCAGCGGTGACATTGTCATCAACGGCCGGTCACTGGATCAGTTTTTCGGACGCGAGACGGCCCGCATGATAGTCAAGCAGCCGTTAGCCCTCGCCCAGCTCGAAGGGCGATTCGACATTAAGGTCAATGTCGCCGGTGGCGGAACGACGGGTCAGGCTGGTGCGATTCGCCACGGCATTACGCGCGCCTTGCTTGCATACGATGAAAGCCTGCGTCCAACCCTTCGCAAGGCGGGTTTTGTGACCCGCGACGCTCGAGAAGTCGAGCGCAAGAAGGTTGGATTGCGTAAGGCTCGTCGCGCGACCCAGTTCTCGAAACGATAGTACGGTCGGGTTCTACCCCCCGACTGGCGTCGGGATGACGATGCCGACGTGCGTCAGGAGAACCTGCGGGAATTCCCGGTGGGGGATCGTCTAGCGGTAGGACATCGGACTCTGACTCCGAGAACCCAGGTTCGAATCCTGGTCCCCCAGCCATTCCTGTATTACGCCAGCGTGCGGCACTCGGTCGCTGACGCGACCAACAAGACATCCGCCGGCCGGCTGGCAAATATGCCGACGGTGACGACGCCCGGGATCTGATTGAATCGTTGTTCCATCTCAACCGGGTTGCTGATATTCAGGTTATGCACGTCGAGAATCTGGTTGCCGTGATCGGTGACGAAGTCCTCTCTCCAGATCGGCTGGCCACCCGCTTTAATCATTTGCTTGCTGACGAAAGAGCGCGCCATCGGGATGACTTCGACCGGTAGTGGGAATTCGCCGAGGTGCCCAACCAGCTTGCTCTCGTCAATAATGCAAACGAAGCGCCTCGCCGCGCCTGCAATTATCTTTTCGCCCGTCAGCGCGCCGCCGCCGCCCTTGATCAAGTGCCGGTGCTTGGTCGCTTGGTCTGCCCCATCGACATAAAGATCGACCGACGGGACGTCGGATAATGCGCAGACTTCGATTCCAAGCGCCTGCAATCGAAGCGTACTTTGCTCGGAGCTCGATACGACTGCGTCCAGTCTCGCTTTCTCGGCCGGAAGGGCGTCAATGAAGTGATCGACAGTCGAGCCCGTGCCGACCCCAAGGACGATACCGTCCGTCAGGTAGCTCATGGCGGCCAGGGCCGCTCGACGCTTATTGCTGTCTTGTTCGTTCATGGTCCAGATAAAACAGTGCCCGCGCAGGGGCGGGCACTGTATTGCTTATGAGCCGAAAGCGACTCAAAAAGGCAGATCAAGCTAACGCTTCTTGCGAACAGACTTTCTCTTAGTCTTACGCTTCGAAGCTTTCTTCTTAGCCTTTTTCTTGGCCTTTTTCTTGACCTTACGCTTGGTCTTTCGCTTGGCTTTCTTCTTAGCCTTTTTCTTGACCTTACGCTTCGTCTTACGCTTGGTCTTGCGCTTCGCAGCCTTTTTCTTGGCTTTCTTTTTAGCCTTTTTCTTGGCCTTCTTCTTGGCCTTTTTCTTGGCCTTCTTCTTCACTTTGCGTTTCGCGACCTTACGTTTCGTCTTTCGCTTCGTCTTTCGCTTGGCGACGCGCTTCTTGGCTACTTTGCGTTTCGCAACCTTCCGCTTCGCCGTCTTTCTCTTCGAAGATTTTTTCTTCGCTGCCATTGGATAGTCTCCGTGTCGGGATAAACGCCGCCGAGTATATATAAAAGAACCAGAATTTCCAGCGTGTTAAGCATTTTTGCGCATAGGCCGTACATCGATCGAAATCAGAGTGTGCAGTCAGTCACATTGAAAATTTTTCGGTCGCGTTCGCGTTCGCCTACTTTTTGTTTGAATTTTCTTCGAGCGAGAGAACGAATTGCCAATCTTTCGGTGTAACTGGCATTACTGATAAGCGATTACCACGCTTTAGCAGTGGCAGCTCTGCAAGGCTGTCACCCGCGTACTGCTTGAGTTTCGCGAGGGTAAGCGGGTTTTTAAGTTTGCGTTGTAAGCGAACATCAACCATGTACCAACGCGGATTGGAAATTTCGCTCTTTGGGTCGAAGTGCTTGTCGTTCGGATCGAAAGCGGTGTCGTCGGGGTAGGCTTCGCGAGAAATTTCGACGATTCCGGTGATGCCGGGCTCGGCGCAACTCGAATGATAGAAAAACGCTAAATCGCCGCTTTTCATCTCATCGCGGATGAAATTGCGCGCCTGATAGTTGCGAACTCCGTCCCAGCAAGTTGTGCGCTTTTGGCTCGCTGCCAGATCGTCGATGCTGAATTCGCCCGGTTCCGACTTGAGTAACCAGTAATTCATTTGCGATTAAAACCTTCGAATCCAGTCTCGGTGATCGCGCCCCATAGCGGAACATCCCACGGGTTGGCTTCGATCGGGTCGACTCGCTGGAGTGAATAGGCAGTGCCAACGAGTTTCGGTTTAAACCAGCTTTTTCGCCGGCGTAGAAATGCGAAGCAGCGGTCGTAGTACCCAGCGCCGACACCGACACGATTTCCTCGATGATCGAACGCCACCAACGGCGTGAGTACGAGATCCAGCGCCCGAGGATCGATGAGTTCCGGCGGTTGTGGTTCCGGAATACCGAAAAAATTGGCTTCGAGACGTGTTTCACGACCCACGGCGGCGAAGTGCATTTCGGTCCGGCTGATGATCGGAGCGAAAAACTCTTTTCGCTGATCGAAACGAATCAACGGGCTCAGATCGGGCTCGCCGTCGAACGCAAAAAAGAGTGCGATGCGTCGGGCGGCACGAAATGCCGGCATGGATTTAATGTGCGCGAGAATTGCGGCGTTGGCAGAAACGCGATCTGACGGCGACAAACGCCGGCGCGCCGCACGGACCTGCCGTCGTAAGGCGGCGCCTCCCGCTTGTGCCGTCACGGCTGGTTGCTCTCGATCCGGAGCAAAAAGTGGGGTAAGCCGTGATGGTTGCAGGCTACCCGGCAAAACCGGAACTGCTCAACGCCACCGACAGGACACAACCCCGAGGTCATGATTTAGGGTCGAAAGCTTTTCCAGTCCGCGTCGAACACAGCAGGAGACGCCTAAAACTAAAGTGACAATTGCTTGACCGGCCCCAAGGCATCTTCGAGGCGGTCGCGCATGGACTTAATTCGCAAACCGACAATGTCCTTGAGCTCCGCGCCCTGGCCCCTGATCTCCAGCAGTTCATTTGCGAGGTTCAGTGCGGCCATGACGGCGACACGGTCAAGCCCGACGACCTTGCCGGTATCACGAATCTCGCGCATCTTCTCATTGAGCAGGTCTGCGGATGCCAGCAGCGATGATTTCTCGTTGGCAGGGCAGGCAACGTGATATTCCTTCTCGAGTATGCGAACGGTCACGTGTGCGTACATATCCGTCATGAGGTCTGCTCCATCGCCTTAAGGCGTGTGATCATGGCTTCAACGCGGCCACGCACCTGCTCATTCTTCTGCAGCAGGGTCGCCCTTTCAGACGTCAAATTGTCCTGCCGGTTCCGCAGAGACTCGTTTTCTTCTTGCAGCTTCTTGCAGATGACTACCAGTTCATCCATGCGCTTCTCGAGGCGCTTAAGCTCCAAGTCGAATCGTTCATTACCTGATTCGCTACTCATGTAAGGAATATAGAGTGCGGCAGGCTCAGGGGTCAACATCAGCAGGTGCGGTGTTAGCATGGCTGTCCTCGAGAACAAGGTCTCACCGCAGGTGTCTGGAAACGCTGCCGACTACGGCGCTCTAGTTGAATTACTGAATCAATCCGGCTCGCCGCTGCCGCTGCCGGAGCTACATGGCGGGCTCTGTGGCGTGATTTGCGCGAGCGGTCGTGACGCAGCGACGAACTGGCTCGACGAACTCCTGGATGATTGCGGCGGAGATCTGGACACGCTTTCTCAGCTGGCACGCCGCCTCGAGGAACTCGGCGAAGAAACCTGGCAATCGCTCAGCGGCATGGCGATGGAGTTTTCGCCCTTATTGCCAGATGACGATGCGCGCATCGATCAGCGCGCTGCAGCGCTGGGATTGTGGTGCCACGGATTTCTTGCCGGGCTCGTCATTGGGGGCGTCGATCTGGCGGGTGGCACGACGACGCTATCGGCCGAACTTTCCGAGCTGGTTAGCGATTTTGCGCAGATCAGCCAGGCCGGAGCAGACTCAGATGAGATGGAAGATGCCGACCTTGGTGACAACTCGTTGATGGAGCTTGTCGAATTTGTTCGTGTTGGTACGCAATACGCTTTTGAGGAATTGGTGGCTGGTAGCCCAAAACCACACACTATTCACTGACTTGGGAAATACATCGTGAATAACAAAGAGTTCGTCCGCCGCCGTCGCCATCTGATGGAGCTGATTGGGCACGGCGGAATTGCCGTCTTGCCCGCAGCTACTGAAAAGGTGCGCAGTCGCGATACGCTTTTCGACTATCGCCCCGACAGCGATTTCTACTATTTAACTGGCTTTGTCGAGCCAGAATCCGTTGTCGTACTCGTCCCGGGCCGACCTGAAGGCGAGTTTCTCGTTTTCTGTCGCGATCGCGATCCGGAACGTGAGCTTTGGGACGGTAAACGATTGGGGCCAGAGGGTGCTGTCGAGACGCTCGGCTGCGATGACGCCTTTCCGATCGCCGACCTCGATGAGATTCTGCCCGGCCTGCTGGAGCGTAGCGAGCGCGTCTATTATTCGATGGGTATCTCGCCGGATTTCGACCATCGCTTGTTGAGCTGGCTCAACAATCTGAATACCAGGCGCCAGAGCGGGCATGCGCCCAGCGAAATCGTCGCGCTCGATCATTTGCTTCATGAGATGCGGCTATATAAGAGTCGGGCGGAAACAGCCGTGATGAGCAAGGCGGCGAAGATTGCGGTCGCGGCGCATCGGCGGGCGATGAAGCTCTGCCAGCCGGGGATGCGAGAATTCGAACTGGAAGCAGAGTATCTGCACGAATTTCGGCGGCACGGCGCAGACTGCTCCTATTTGCCCATCGTCGCAGCGGGTGAGAACGCCTGCATATTGCATTACCGCGCAGCGGGCGCGGTGCTTGAAGACGGTGAGCTCGTGCTGATCGACGCCGGTTGCGAATACGAAATGTACGCCTCCGACATTACCCGGACCTTTCCCGTCAACGGCAGGTTCAGCGAGCCACAGCGGGAGCTATACGAAATTGTGTTTGAGGCGAATCAAGCGGCGACGGCGCAGGCGGCTGCAGGCAATCACTGGAACGATCCTCACGAAGCGGCGGTTAAAGTGATCACACGCGGATTGCGTTCGCTTGGCTTAATTTCCGGCCGACTGCCGACCCTGATCAAAGAAGGCGCTTACAAAGAATATTTCATGCATCGCACCGGCCACTGGATCGGTATGGACGTGCATGACGTTGGCGATTACAAGGTCGACGAACAGTGGCGGTTGCTCGAATCCGGCATGTCGATGACGATCGAGCCGGGCATCTACGTCTCACCCAAATCGCGCGGGCACGCGAAGCGCTGGCGCGGGATAGGCATTCGAATCGAGGACGACATTGTCGTCGCGCGCAACGAACCACGCGTTCTGACGGCAGGGCTGCCGGCTGATGCGGATGAGATAGAAGCCTTGATGGCTTGAGCGCAATGAGCGAAGCCACGCGAATCGATTGCGATGTGTTGATAGTTGGCGGCGGGCTGGTCGGTTCGCTGCTCGCCAATGCCTTGTCGACTCTTAAGCTCGAGACCGTTCTGGTCGAGGCAAAAAGTGTCGATTCGCTCGAACAGCCGAGCTTTGACGGAAGAGTGACGGCACTGGCAAATGGCTCGCAACGAGTGCTTCAGCAACTGGGTCTCTGGTCAGACATTCGTGCAGACGCACAGCCCATTCGACATATCCATATCGGCGAACGGTCCCGGTTCGGCGCCGCGCGAATCGAAGCACGCGACGAAGGGGTACCGGCTCTGGGCTATACCGTAGAGAATCGAACGCTCGGGGCCGCGCTTTGGAAACCGTTGAAGGCGCAGCAACGGTTTCGTTGTCTCTCACCAGCTGAAGTGGTGGATTTTGAATGTTCGGCCGAAGGCGTGTCTGCACGCGTCGAAAGTTCCCAGATAACCGCAACGGTTCGCGCGCGTCTGATGGTTGCTGCAGATGGCGCACGATCGAAATTGCGCCGCGCGCTCGGAATTGCCGCCCGGGTTGACGACTACGAACAGCAGGCGATCATTGTCAATTGCACAACTGAAGAGTTGCATCGCGGCCGCGCATTCGAACGGTTTACGTCGAAGGGTCCGATCGCGGTTTTACCGCTGACGCAAGATCGAGTCGGCGTCGTGTGGACACTGCCGACCGAGTTGGCGGACCGTGTGCACAACTTATCCGACGACGACTTTCGGACTGCCTTGCAGACAGCCTTCGGTTTTCGACTCGGACGTTTCGAGCGAATTGGCCGGCGCGACAGGCATCCCTTGCATCGTGTCCGAAGTGAAGATCTGACCGGTGAGCGGACGGTGCTGATCGGCAACGCCGCCGTCGCCCTGCATCCGGTTGCTGGGCAGGGATTCAATCTCGCGTTGCGCGATGCAGCTGCGCTTGCGGAAGTGATTGCGGACGCCGCGCGCGAGGGACCCTATGATCCCGGCGACGCAGTCTTGCTCGACCGCTATCGGGCATGGCGCGCCGGCGACCAACGTAAGCTGGCCGGTTTTACTCACGCCCTGGTGCGCGGTTTCGGCGCCAATGCGGCGGGATTGAGCCTGTTGCGTGGCGCGGGACTGATGGCTTTCGATCTTGTGCCTGGTGCCAAGTCGCTGCTGGCTCGCCACACGATGGGACTGGCCGGGCGAGTTCCAAGGCTTGCGCGGCATCTGGATTTAGTCTGATGCCTCCGGATCGAAAGCGACTCAAATTGATGGTCGTCGGCGCAGGGCCGGTTGGCCTGCTGTTTGCTCGGAGATTGATTCGCCAGCAAGGCGCTCGCGGGTTCGATATCCGCGTTGTCGATGCCCAGTCGCCGCTCAATTGGGAGGTGCAGCGAATCGATCCGCGCGTCTACGCGTTGTCACGCGAGTCGCAGTGGCTGTTCGGCGATTTGTGGCCGGCAATCGCCGCGCGGCGACTTTCGCCCTATCGTCGAATGTGCGTTTGGGAAGGCGATAATCCATCGGGCGACTCGTCGATCAGCTTCGACTCAGCTGACGTCGGTGAGCCGGATCTTGGCCACATTGTTGAAGACAGTTTGCTGCGCAGCGTGCTGCTCGATGATCTCGCGCGCAGCGACGTCGAGATCAGATTCGACGTGGGAGTCGAAGCGCTCGACTACGACTACGGTAATGGCAGCGGCAGCGGTAACGGCCGTGGCCCTGTCACTGTCACCATGAGCGACGGAACATCGGCGACCGCAGACCTCGTCGTCGGCGCCGATGGCGCCAATTCGAAAGTACGCTCCGCTGTCGGCATCAAATCGATTAACAAGAACTATGCGCAACGCGCAGTCGTGACCCATGTCACCAGTGAAAGGCCTCACGCCGAGACGGCCTGGCAGCGGTTCCTGCCAGATGGGCCGCTGGCGTTTCTACCATTAGCGGACGGGCGTAGCTCTATCGTTTGGACAAACAGCGAAGCAGCAGCCGAAGTCCTGCTTGCGGCCAACGAGGATAAATTCTTACGCGAGCTGGAGTCAGCCAGCGGGGGCATCCTGGGTGCGCTCGGTCCCTGTACCGAGCGACTGTCATTTCCGCTTCGGTTCGCGCACGCGACCCGGTACAGCCGTCCTGGCGTTGCGCTCATCGGCGACTCGGCTCATGCCGTGCACCCACTCGCGGGTCAAGGAATGAACCTTGGCCTGCGCGACGCTGCCGTGCTGGCCGACACACTGGTTGCGGCCCTGGCTGCTGGTGAGTATCCCGCTGATGATCTGGTGCTGCGGCGCTATGCGCGCGCACAGAAAGCACATAATCTCAGCATGCAGCTTGCCTTCGATGGTCTCAATGAGCTGTTCAGTGGACGCACGCCGGACTGGGCGGCTTCAATACGGGGTCTCGGTTTAGGGCTGGTCAACCGGTTAGGGCCCGCGAAACGCCTGTTAATGCGGCGCGCTTTGGGTGTCGATCACGCCTTGGGGGGTACTGCGAGCGACCACGCCACCTGAGCGCTCGGTAAAGTTTTCCGGAGCTTTGACAGATTTGCGTGGTCAGACCGCTTCCAGGCCGTAGAATGGATTGCTATGAACAAGAAAACCATATTGCCTGCCGTCTTCAGCCTGTTGACGGTCACCGCGTTCGCTCAGGAAGCGAATTGGAATTCGACGCTGGAGCGCATTTCCAGCGCCGTGGTTTCGATTCGGATCGATAGTCCGCGAGCCTTCGACACCGAGCGTAATTCATCGAGCCAGGCGACGGGATTCGTCGTCGATGCCGAGCGCGGTCTCATCCTGACCAATCGGCATGTTGTGACGCCGGGGCCAGTTCGGGCGCAGGCAATCTTCTTGAATCAGGAAGAAGTCGACCTTGCACCGGTGTATCGCGATCCGGTCCATGATTTCGGTTTCTATCGCTACAACCCTGCCGACCTGCAGTTTATTCAACCGGTTCAATTAGCGCTGGTGCCGGAGTCCGCCCAGATCGGCAGAGACATCCGTGTAGTCGGCAACGATGCCGGCGAACAGCTGTCTATCCTGGCTGGCACGATTGCGCGGCTGGACCGTAAGGCGCCGAGTTATGGCGTCGGCCGCTACAACGACTTCAACACCTTCTATCTGCAGGCGGCGTCTGGAACGTCGGGCGGTTCTTCCGGTTCCCCCGTCATCGATATAGACGGTCAAGTCGTGGCCCTTAACGCGGGTGCCAACACGCAGGCCGCGTCGAGCTTTTTCCTTCCGCTGGACCGGGTTCGTGTCGCGCTTGAAGCGATCCGCCTTGGTCAGCCGGTTCCGCGCGGCACGCTGCAGACGGAATTCGTTCACACGCCTTACGCGGAATTGCGCCGCCTTGGTCTGGCCCGCGAGACCGAAGCAGAAATGCGGGCGGCCTTCCCGAATCTGACTGGTCTGCTCGTCATCGAGCGCGTTTTGCCGGGCTCGCCAGCTGCGCTGACATTACAACCCGGCGACATACTTCTTTCAGTAGCCGATCGCCTGGTCGCCGAATTCGTACCGTTGGCTGAGTTGCTTGACGATCGCGTCGGCGATGCGATCAGCGTGCGTGTCGAACGAGGCGGTGAGCAGCTCGAACAACAGCTCAACGTAACCGACCTGGAGAGCATCACACCCAAGGAGTTTATCGAGTTCGGCGATGGCGTTTTTCACGAGCTGTCGTATCAACAGGCGCGACACTTCTACCTGCCGGTCGAGGGCGTATTCGTTGCGAATCCCGGATACGTTTTTGGTACGGCCGCAATTCCGAGTACCAGCTTGATTACCGAGTTCGACGGCAAGCAAATCTCGAGCCTCGACGACTTCGAAGCCGCGCTGCAGGGCATCCGTCAGGACGGCCAGGTTCGCGTGCGTTTTGTCACGATCGATGACCCGCGCACAGAGCGCCAGAGAATTCTGAATAACTACAGCGGCTGGTTCCGAAGCGTTCGGTGCCTTCGCGACGATACGACCGGCGAATGGCCGTGCCGCCGCGTCGAACTGAATACCGAGCCCGCCCGCCGCGATCCCCAGGAAACCAGCTTTCCGCCAGAGCGCGAGCCACATCTGCAACAAATCGTGCCATCGCTGGTGCTGGTTAACTACAGCATGCCGTACACCGTGTCCGGTGTGTCCGATCGCTACTACTACGGTACCGGCCTGATCGTTGATGCCGACAGGGGCTGGGTTGTTGTCGACCGCAATACCGTGCCGGTAGAAATGGGTGATGTCAGAATTACCTTTGCTGGTTCGGTCGAGATTCCCGGCAGTGTCGAGTACATTCATCCGCTGCATAATCTTGCCGTGGTTTCGTACGACCCCGCGCTGATTGGGCGCACGCCCGTGCGTGCCGCGGAGTTCGCCAACTCCGCATTCGAAACGGGCGATGACGTCGCTGTTGTCGGGCTAGCACCTGACCATGAAGTCATGTCGCAATGGAGCCAGGTTGCGAATTTGAATGAACTCAACCTGCCGCTTTCTCGTACGCTGCGGTTTCGTGATTCGAACATCCAAGCGGTCGACCTGGTCAACGGACCGACCAATTTCGATGGCGTCATCGTTGATGCCGAAGGCAGGACGCTGGCGCTTTGGGCCAGCTTTTCCTACCAGGCCGGCCGGGATACGACCCAAATCAACATGGGAATACCGTCGGATCTCGTCGTCGATATGATCGAGGCCATGCGTGCCGACAGGCCGCTGCGCTCGATCGAGGTCGAGTGGCAGATATCGCCGCTGGCATCTGCCCGTAAACTCGATCTGCCGGAGGAATGGGCGCGTCGTTACGAAGCGCACAATCCTCAACTTCGCCAGATTCTGTCGGTTGGAAATATCGTCGCCGAGTCACCTGCGGCCAGCGTCCTTCGAATCGGCGATTTGCTGCTCAGTATCGATGGCGTTGAGGCAAATTCCTTCCGCGAGGTCGAAAGAGCGATCCAAAAGGAATCGGTCGAGATTGTCTACTTGCGCGACGGGCGAGAAATTGCCGAAACGATAGGGACGATCGCGCTGGATGGTGTCGGTGTCGATCGGGCCGTACTTTGGGCGGGCGCGCTTCTGCAGTCGCCGCACCGGGCGCTTGCCGCACAACGCGGCCTGTCGCTCGATGGTGTTTATGTCTCTTTCTATAATTTTGGTTCGCCTGCCAGTCGCGCGGGGCTTTTCGCGGGCCGGCGAATATTCGCGGTCAACGGCGTACCGACGCCGAATCTGGACGCCTTCGTCGAAGCTGTCCGCGGGCTCGATAGCGAACAGTCGATTCGCTTGAATGCGGTAACTTTCAACAACGTGCCGGAAGTCATCACGCTCGAACTCGATGAGCATTATTGGCCGGCCCACGAGCTCGTGCGAAACGGTAGCGGATGGCAGCGGCGGCTGCTCGATCCCTGATCGGTTGGCGCCGATTTGGATGGCGGGCTGCGACAGTTGTGGCTGTCGTCGTCGCTCTGCCATCGCTCGCGCCGACCGCCCACGCGCAAACGCTCTATAAATACCGGGGCGCCGACGGGCACTGGGTATACAGCGATCGCCGCCCGGCGGGCCTCGGCGAGATGGCGCAGGTTAGTTACGACCTGACGGCTGGCGAGACTGGCGTCTGGTTGCGCGAAACCACCAATGCTGCCGGTGAATCCGTATTGGTCGCGGTCAACGGCTTCGCGACCTGGGTACAGATTGCCTATCGGATCGAGTCGTCGCGAAATCTCGCGCCAGGGGCGCCTCCCGCAGGCAATTCGCTGTTGCCGCCCCAAGACGTCACCGAGCTGATGGCGTTGGCTCCGATAGCCGCGGAATCGCCGGTCGAAGTCAGCTTCAGTTATCAGTATCTGTACGGTCATCCCGGCGCTCAGCATCGCCCGGACGAGCCCTACCGGCTGCCGTATGCGCAGGCTCAAGCACATAGAGTTTCGCAGGCTTTTCCAGATGTAATAACGCATGCGAACGTCGCTAATCGTTACGCGATCGACTTCGAAATGCCAACCGGAACCCAGGTTCAAGCGGCGCGCGGCGGAATGGTGATCGAGACGACCGGTGAATTTTTCAGTTCTGGATTGGATTTAGAAACCAGTGGCGATCGCGCAAATTTTGTCCGCATCCTGCACGATGACGGGACCCTGGCGCTATACGGCCACCTGAACTGGCGTTCGATTCGGGTCGAGCCCGGACAGCGTGTTTCGCGTGGGCAGTATATTGCTGACTCGGGAAATACCGGATTCAGCAGCGGTCCGCATTTGCACTTTGTGGTCCAACGCAATCGCGCCGGTGCCAGTGAATCGGTGCCGGTCACCTTTGCCGGTGCCGCGGGTACCGTGCTCACTCCGGAGACTGGCGATCGTCCTGTCGCGTATTGACGTCTGCGTCATTCAATCGCGTTGCGAGTTCGTCGAGATCTCGAATCGGCGTCAGGCACTCGACGCCCCGACAAAGAAATGCCGTCGTGACCTCGCTCGCTTCGCGCGTCTGCAGTAGTCCGGGCAACTCCTGGAATTCGTCCGGAATGAAGAAAAGCAGTCGGGCTGGATTAAACCCGGTGTCGATGGTCGTTTGCCACTCGGTCAGCGATGAACCGGAGCCACGCACAATGACAATTTCCGGCGGCGCTTGCTGGCGTTCGATCGCCTTGAGCAACGTCGAATGTGCTTCCGGGTGGTGCGCGATGCTCGGTAGCGCGGCGTGGACCGTTTTTGCAGCGGCCGTGAGATAGCGAGATTCGCCAAGCAAATGTCCGAGCGTGTCTAGCGCCAGCGCCGCCATGCCGTTGCCCGATGGCACGGCTTCATCCGCGTATGGCTTGGGCCGGTGAATCAGCTGCTCATGATCGTCCGCTGTAAAAAAGAAACCGCCAGCAGGGTCTTGAAAGTGCTCGAGGATGCCGTCGGCCAGCTCCGTCGCGAATTGAAGATCAGCCGGGCGAAACTGCCACTGCATCAGCTCCGTTAATCCGACGGCCATAAACGCGTAGTCATCGAGATAGGCAGCGAATCGTGCGCGGCCATCCTGGTAAGTTGCGTTGAGCCGGCCGTCACGCCAGAGGTGCTCGCGGATGAACTCGGTTGCCTGTTGCCCGGCCTGTCCAAGGGCTGGCTGATCCAGGTAGCGGGCTGCCTTGGCCAGGTTGCCAATCATCAGTCCGTTCCAGGCGGTCAGAATCTTTTCGTCGCGCCCCGGTCTTACGCGCTGCTCGCGCACCGCGAGCAACTTTGCGCGCGCCGATTCGGTTGCTGTGTCGGCGCTGCCGAAGGGTTGAGCTCGAGACCTGGGCTGCAAATGCCATGCCTTGCCCTCGAAATTGGCCGGCTGATCGACGCCGAAGTAGGCGGCCGCCGCGCGGGACTCATCCGGATTCAGTGCGGCCTCAAGATCTTCGCGGACAAAACTGTAAAAGCGTCCTTCCTCGCCCTCGGAGTCGGCATCGAGCGTGGCGTAAAACGCGCCTTCAGGATGTCGCATGTCTTGGAGCAGCCAATTGGCAGTCGCCTGCGCTGCGCCCGCCAACAGCGGATTGCCGGTCAATGCCGACGCCTCGCTGTAGATTCCGAGCAGGGCCGCATTGTCGTACAGCATTTTTTCAAAATGCGGGATCTGCCAGTCGCTGTCGACGCAGTAGCGAAAGAACCCGCCGCCTAAATGATCGAACAGCCCGCCGGAAGCCATTGCGGTCAGGGTTTGTACGATGACTCGGCGTGATCCGGGATCATCCCCGTACAGCGACAGCAGCATGCCGAGTTCGGTCGGATGGGGAAATTTAGGCGCATCGCCGAAACCGCCGTTGGATGCGTCGAAGGCATCGCCGAGGCGCTGGCGTGCCGACTCGGACAGACGACCGGTCGGCATGGGTGCGTGGGATTCCGCTGGCGACTGTTTGAGCGCGTCTAAGAGTCGTCTCGCATTGGAATCGATCTCCGAGCGATGGTCCCTGAAGTAGTCCGCAATCTTTTGCAGTACGTCTTTGAACGCCGGCATTCCGTAAGCGGCAGTTTTTGGGAAGTAGGTGCCGGCAAAGATCGGCCATTGTTCTTCCGGTGTCAGAAATACCGTCAGCGGCCATCCGCCGGCGCGGCCGGTGAACAATTGCTGGCTCTTCTGGTAAATACGATCCAGATCGGGCCGTTCCTCGCGATCGACCTTGATGTTGACGAACAGACGGTTCATCAAGGCCGCGGTCTCGTCGTCCTCGAATGATTCATGCGCCATCACATGACACCAATGGCAGGCCGAATAACCGATCGATAGCAGGATGGGTTTGTGTTCCTGGCGCGCCAGATCGAGCGCTTCCGCTCCCCACGCCAGCCAGTCAACCGGGTTGTCCGCGTGCTGCAGCAGGTACGGGCTGGTCTCGTGCTGCAGCGTGTTCGGCATCAATCGACTATAACAAAAGGTGTCTGACACCATTTCGTTTACACTTTAGCTGCTGTGACCGCCCGGAGCTGACCACTGTTCGAATACCCTGAGATTAACCCGATCGCATTTTCGATCTGGCGGCTCGATGTGCATTGGTACGGGCTGATGTATGTGCTCGGCTTCGTTGCGACCTGGTTCGGATTACGATGGCGTGCGAAAAAACCCGGCAGTCCCGTCTCGCCGTCAGAGGTTGAGGACCTGGTGTTCTACGGGGCCATCGGCGTATTCGCCGGCGGAAGGATCGGCTACATGCTGCTCTACAATCTCGCCGGACTTTTCGATAACCCGATCAGCCTGTTCTTTGTTTGGGAAGGCGGCATGTCTTTTCATGGCGGGCTGCTCGGCGTACTGATTGCGATGGGCTTCTACGCGCGCCGCCGGCAGTTGCCGTACTTTGCGGTGACAGATCTAATCGCTCCATGGGTTCCAACCGGGCTGTTCTTCGGTCGCGTCGGCAATTTCATCAATGGCGAGCTCTGGGGAAAAGTGACCGACGTACCGTGGGCAATTGTCTATCAAGGCGAGGCGGTCCATCCCAGCCAGCTTTACGAAGCCGCTTTGGAAGGCGTGATCCTGTTTATCGTGCTGATAGGGTTTTCCGCCCGCCCGCGGCCAAGAATGGCGGTGTCTGGTATTTTTCTGCTGCTGTATGGCGTCTTCCGCATCGGGATCGAGTTCATTCGAATACCGGATAGCGGTGAATACCTGGCGTGGGGCTGGCTGACTTACGGCCAGCTCTATTCGTCGCCGATGGTCCTGGCAGGAATCGTTCTGCTGGTGCTCGCCTACCGGCGGCCGCAAACCGAGCTTGCACCCCGCTCATGAAGCCTTATCTCGATTTGCTCCAGCGCATTCTGGATGAAGGCGAGCGCAAGGACGATCGCACCGGCACCGGTACCTTGTCCGTGTTCGGCCACCAGATGCGGTTTCGACTCGGCGATGGTTTTCCGCTGGTCACGACGAAGCGTTTGCACTTGAGGTCAATCGTCCATGAGCTCCTCTGGTTCCTCGAAGGCAACACCAACGTCGAGTATTTGCGCCGGAACAAAGTCACGATCTGGGATGAGTGGGCCGACGAGGACGGTAATCTAGGGCCCGTTTACGGCGCCCAGTGGCGTGCCTGGCCGGCGCCTGATGGCGGCAGCATCGACCAGATCGAGGCCGCGATGCAGTTGCTGCGTGACGACCCGGACTCGCGACGAAATATCGTCAGCGCGTGGAACGTGGCCGAGCTGCCGAAAATGGCGCTGTCGCCGTGTCATACGCTGTTCCAATTGCATGTCGCAGGCGGGCGCCTGTCGTGCCAGCTCTACCAGCGCAGCGCAGACGTTTTTCTCGGTGTGCCGTTCAACATTGCGTCCTATGCGCTGCTGACACACCTGATGGCGGAGCAGGCTGGTCTAGCGGCCGGCGATTTCGTCTGGACGGGCGGTGACTGCCATCTGTACACCAATCATTTAGAGCAGGCGCGTCTGCAGCTCGGTCGGCAACCTTTGGCACTGCCGACGCTCGCCATCAAGCGTCACCCGGAAAGTCTGTATGACTATCGTTACGAGGATTTCGAGTTCGTCGGCTACGAGTCGCATGCGCCAATCAAGGCAGCCGTCGCAGTCTGAGCCGGTTACAGGCTTTTCTCGACGAGTTCCGACGCGATACCGAGGCTCTTTGCCTGATCGTTTGCTGCTAAGGCCTCGTCGAGTATCGAAGCCTGCGTCCTGCCGCGGCGTTGCGCTTCGGCATAGCCAATTTCCGGATGAAACATGACCATCGAATAGCGCGGGATGAATCGGCCTGGAAAGCGCCGCTCGAGATCGAATGACAGCATGGCGCGCCGTTCAAACGCCGGCTCACGTACCGAATCGCGCATCTCCTGGTAGTTTTCCAGCGCCATCTCGGCAATCGCCAGTACATTCTCACGCCGCGCATCCTCGAAGCGCTCAACGACTGCGCGCCAGTCAGAATCGAACTCGGTTATCAGTCTCTCGAACTCAGCGCAGTCCTCAAAGGCCGCGTTCATCCCTTGGCCGTGAAACGGCACGATCGCATGGGCTGCATCACCGACCAGCAAAACGGACCGACCGCTGGCGCTGTTGCGGCTCCATGGATTGCAATGGACCGTGCCCAGCGTGCCGATCGGCTTTGCCGAGAACTCGCGAACCAGATCTGGCATGCAGTGGATGACGTCGCCGAACTGATCGGAGAAAAACTGCTGCACATTGTCGACCGTGACCGAATCGAAGCCGGGCTGCCCATCATGCGGTAAAAACAGCGTTGCCGTGAACGATCGGTCGAGGTTGGGCAGGGCAATCAGCATGAATCCGCCACGGGGCCAGATATGCAGGCCATCGCTCGACAGCGCCGGTTCGCCATTGGCCAGCGCTGGGATCGTCAGCTCCTTATAACCGTGATCGAGCAGATCTTCCGTTGCCGTGATGCTGCCGGCAGCTGCCAGTTGCCGTCGGATCATAGAGCCGGCTCCGTCCGCTGCCAGCAGCAACTCAGGCTCGATCTGAATTTCGCCGCCGTCCGACGCCAATGTCATGCTGTTTTGTTCGACATCGAATTCGACACAGGCATGCCCGAACCGGTAGCTGACGTTCCATCGGTCGCGCGCGATCTTGAAAAGTCTTTGATTGAGTTCGTGGCGCGAGACCGACCAGATCGTTTCGTTGCGATGTTGCCCGTAAGCGAGAAATCGCTCCGGGCCACTGCCTTCGTGAATGACCCGTCCTTGCATTGGAATCAGCAGCGACTCGATGTCAGCGAAGACTTCGGCTTGCTCCAGCGCTCGAATGCCACGGGCAGCCAATGCAAGATTAATCGAGCGCCCGGCCTCGGTCATTGCCTCACTCGGCTCCGCTTGGCGCTCATAGACGGTGACGGCAAGCCCGTGTCGGGCGAGCATGATCGCCAGCAGGTTGCCGCTTAAACCGGCGCCGACGATCGCGATCTCGTCGGCCATCGACTAGGCTCGAAGCGCGGCCGCGAGTGCCGTAGCAGCGGCATGCACGTCGACGAAGTTGTTGTAGAGCGGCACGGGCGCCAGGCGGAGGATGTCGGGCGAGCGCCAGTCGACCACAACACCTGCAGCACGAAGCCTGTTGACCACCGCCGCAGTTCGTTCTGCCCCGCGGCGTAGCTTGACCGACAGTTGCGCGCCGCGTGCGGAAGGGTCAGGCGGAGTCAAGAGTTCGATCTGATCGCCGCACAGCGCTGTGAGCAGAGATTCAAGATAGGCCGTCAGTGCAATCGATTTGTTGCGCAGCGGTTTGAGGCCGGCAGCGCCGAACAGTCCAAGCGCAGCTTCCAGCGGCGCCATCGCCAGAATCGGCGGATTGGAGAGTTGCCACGCTTCCGCCGAATCGATCGGAATGAAATCGGTTTTCGGCTCAAACCGACCTTGCTTGTCGTGACCCCACCATCCTTCCAGCCGCGGTAGCTTGGTGTCACCGAGACAGCGCTGGTTGACGAAACAGCCGCCAATCGCACCCGGGCCGCCGTTCAAATATTTGTAGCTGCACCAGACCGCAAAATCAGGGTCCGAGGCGCGCAAATCGAGCTCGAGGTTGCCAATGGCATGGGCCAGATCGAAGCCCACCCGGCAACCGTGCCGGCGCGCGACGGACGCGCAGGCTTGCATATCGACCGCTTCGCCAGTCAGGTACTGAACACCAGGCAGTAGAACGAGTGCCACTCGACCGGGCTGGGTCGCCAATGCGGCGTCGAGCGCATCGGCGGAAAGTCGTCCGCTCCGGGCCTGCAGTTGGATGAGATCCTCGTGCGGGTCGAAGCCATGAAACGCGAGCTGAGACTGCACGGCATATCGGTCAGACGGGAAAGCCTCCTGCTCGATCAATATGCGTCGTCGATCGCCTGCTGGCGCGTAAAAACTCGCAAGCATTAGATGCAGGTTGACCGTCAGCGAGTTCATCGCAACAACCTCGCGCGAATCGGCACCGAGTATGCGGGCCAGCGGTGCTGCGAATCGTTCGTGAAAAGCGAACCAACCGTCGCCTGTATCGAAGTGTCCTTCAACCCCAAGCGTTGCCCAGCGATCGAGTTCGCGAGCTACGAGAGTTCTCGCCTGGCGCGGCATTAAGCCGAGCGAGTGGCCGCAAAGATAATGCCCAGCTTCACGGCCGGTATGCCGCGGCAGGTCGAATTCGTGTCTGAAGCGGGCAAGTTCGTCCGCGTCGTCACGCGCTTTGGCGTAGTCGAGGCCAATGTCCACTGTGGATGTCATGCCAGCCGGAACTCGCCTAGTCCGGATTCAGCACGGCACCGCAGCTGTCGCAGGTTCGTGCCGACTGGTTTGACCAGAAACGCTCAAAGACGGGAGGCAGGTCGCTGACGATGCTCGACACGGGCAGAAATTCCTCGTAGAGCTTATTGTCACACTGCTCGCAGAACCACATGAAGCCGTCGAGTTCGTCGGGTTTGCGTTGCCGCTCAACCACGAGGCCGACCGTGTCAGCATATCGTTGTGGCGAATGCGGTACGCCTGGTGGAAGCATGAAAATATCGCCTTCGCGAATTTGGATATCGACTGGCTTGCCGTTCTGAATCGTCTTCAGCAGCATGTCACCTTCGAGCTGATGAAACAGCTCCGGGCCGACGTCGTAGTGATAGTCCTTGCGCGAGTTCGGGCCGCCGACAATCATGACAATGAACTCCGATCCCACGTAGAGCTCGCGGTTACAAACCGGCGGCTTCAGCGACTCCCGATTGGCTTCGATCCAGTCGCGGAGATTAAATGGCAATGTCATATCCATCTCAGTACCCAGCTCAGTTGTCCTGACAACTGACCGAGACCGATTCGCCCGGCGGATCGAGCGCAACGGCGGTCAGTTCGCGGCCCCAGACGCAACCGCTATCGAGCGCAGTGATGTCCTCGCGTCTAAGAATACCCAGTGCGGACCAGTGACCAAAGACGATATGCCATTTTCTTGATCGCCGAATTGGCACGTCGAACCAGGGCATCAGCTTTTTCGGTTGACTCCCGGGAGGGCCGGAATAGTTGAAGTCCAAACCTCCGGCCTTATTGCAAAAGCGAATTCGGGTTAAGGCGTTGATTGTGAAGCGCCTTCTGTCCTTCGGCGCGAGATCCGGCGTCCATTGCTGGGGCGTTTCGCCGTACATCTTGCGCAAGAGCTTTTTCCACTTGGGTCCGGCCAGGTGTTGCTCGACTTCTTGCGCATGCTCGACTGCCTGGCCAATTTTCCAGGCGGGCGGAATGCCGGCATGCACCATTACCCGCCTGGCTTGCCGGTCCAGTTGGATCAGCGGCAGTTTCCGCAGCCAGTCGACCAGCTCGTCGGCATCGAAGGCGTTGAGCACATCATCGAAGGTATCGCCGTCGCTCGGTTTTCGAACGCCGGCTGCGGTCGCCAGCAGATGTAGGTCGTGATTTCCAAGGACGGTGGTGCAGATTTCGCCGAGCTGCCTGACGATGCGCAACACTTCCACTGACTCAGGGCCTCGGTTGACCAGGTCGCCAACCAGCCACAGGTGGTCGCGTTTCTGGTTGAAGTCGATGCGTTTGAGCAGCGCCTCAAAGCTGCGTGCGCAGCCTTGTATATCGCCGATGGCGTATAAGGTCATGGTGCGTTCAAGCCGTTGGCAATGGCGGACGCATTCTACCCGGTCAGCTTGCTGAGTCGGGCGAATTCTTCCGGATACAGCGTCTCTGGCCGAGCGCCGGGATCGAATCCCGCATCTGCTAATTCGGCTTCAGTCAGACGGCCTTTCAGGATCCGTCGCATGGTCTTGCGCCGCATCGAAAATGCCAGCAAGACGAGCCGCTCGAACGCACCCTGGTCATCGATAACAAATTTGGAATTCCGGCGCGGCAGGATTCGCACCACTGTCGAGCGCACCTTGGGCGCCGGCCGAAACGCGCCCGGACCAATATCGAAACAAGTTTCGATATCTGTCCATGGGGCGAGCATTATCGTTAGCCGTCCATAGCGCTTTGAGCCGGGCCCGGCCGTTATTCTATCGGCGACCTCTTTCTGCAGCATCAAATGCAGGTCACGAATCGCATGCCGGAATCGCAGAAAGTGAAACAACAGCGGCGTCGAAATATTGTAGGGCAGGTTGCCAACCACTCTCAGAATGCCTGGCTCAGGCGCCAGACGATCGAATTCGAAGGAAAGTGCGTCCGCCTGATGCACCTCGAGTCTGTCGGTTGGTGCGAGTGCAGTCAGTACCGGAATCATGCGCGGATCGGTTTCAATAACGTGCAAACGATCGAGCCGTTTAAGCAGGGGTCGGGTCAGCGCACCTTGCCCGCCGCCGATCTCGACCATCCGGTCGCTTCGCTCGGGCGATATTTCGTGGACGATCTTTTCAATGACCGCCGGGTCATGCAGAAAATGCTGACCGAGCTGCTTGCGGGCACGCAATCCTGTCATCGCGCGTGCTGCGAAGTCATTTCGATGGCGAGTTCGACCGCGGCTCTGAGGCTCGCATGGCTCGCCCGGCCTGTGCCGGCAATCGAAAGGGCCGTGCCGTGATCGACCGACGTGCGAATGATCGGTAGTCCCAGCGTTACGTTGACGATCTCGCCGAAGTCCTGTGCCTTCAATGCCGGCAAACCCTGATCGTGGTACATCGCGACCACGACATCACAGCGCTGCAATGATGAAGCCGTGAACGCCGAGTCCGCTGAGACCGGCCCGATGACGCAAAGACCCGACGCATTGAGTTCGGCAATTACCGGTTCGATCGTTGCCTGCTCCTCGGTGCCGAGTACGCCGCTTTCTCCGGCGTGAGGATTGAGGCCGAGCACGAGGATTCGCGGACGCGTGAGTCCGAAGCGTTGTCTCAGGTCGCGGTCCAGGATCTGAATCAACGCGCTTAGACCCGTTCGCGTGATGGCGGCGGGCACGTCCGCCAACGGCAGGTGGGTTGTGGCGAGTGCGACCTTCAAACGTGGGCTCGCGAGCAGCATGACGGGTTGCGCTGCGCCGGTCAGCTCAGCGAGAAGCTCGGTATGGCCCGTGAAGGAAATTCCGGCTGCGTTGATCACGCTTTTTTGTACGGGTGCCGTGACCAGCGCGTCGGCTGTGCGGTTCAAACAAGCTTCGGTTGCCTGCTCGAGCATTGTGATAACGGCGCGGGAATTTGCCGGATTCAGTTTGCCGGCTTGCGGCGCTACCGCCAGTTCGACCGGCACGAGCTGCAGTCTGCCGGCACGATGCGGCTCGGCGT
>Ga0224508_10001321_pt1 | contig 22344 bp, 26 predicted proteins | sample SF_Jan12_sed_USG_4_FD_170157 | JGI IMG/M metagenome (GOLD analysis project Ga0224508, IMG submission 170157) | Sediment microbial communities from San Francisco Bay, California, United States - SF_Jan12_sed_USGS_21 | ecosystem: Environmental > Aquatic > Marine > Sediment | place: USA... | reverse complement strand
GACCTCCTCGGCATCACGAAGGACCCGCCGTGATGGCGGGCCCTTCGCTGTGGACAGTCCCCGTGTCCGAAGCTCCGGTTGGAGCTCAGCCATACATGTCCGGCCCCACGGGTTTCGAACAAAAAGAAACCCTGTTCGGTCCGGCCCCTGCCGGACCTGTAGGTTCGGAAGGAAGAAAGTGACATCACAGCCCCCAAGCTCCGACATGCGATTCCGTCGAATCTTCGACGAGCACGAGGCTGCCATGCGCTCATACTGCAAACGCCGGCTGAGCATCCACGATGCCAACGACGCAGTTGCCGAGATCTTCGTCGTCGCCTGGCGCAAGATCGACGAGATGCCCTCGGGGTCCGAAACCCGGCTGTGGCTATACGGCGTCGCCCGTAACGCCGTTCGCAACGCGCGACGCGGCGACAGGCGCCGGGCGCGGCTCAGCGCCAGGGCGGGAGCTGTCGCACCCAATCCGCGCTCCGGGCCCGACGAGATCGTGGTGAGACGTTCGGAAGATCGTCTCGTTCTCGAAGCCATGAATCAGCTGAAACCAGATGACCAAGAGGTTCTGCGCCTCCATCTGTGGGAGGAACTCCCCCACGCCGACATCGGCGCCGTCCTTGGCGTCTCGACCGACGCCGCCCGGGTTCGCCTCGCCAGAGCGATGAAACGAATGGGCAAGGCCCTCCGCTCCACTGGCTATTCCCATGATTTGTCGACAAGTCCCCGTGCCGACCGAGAGAGGGGGGTGACAGAGTGAACAACTACGACGCAGTGGCGACCGCCGTCCGTCGGGCCAATCCATGGCCGGAAGGTGCGAGCGAGGCCGCAGATGAGTGGTCAACCTCCGAGCTCCTCTCCCAGATCGAGCACAGGAGTGAATCGATGAAGACAATCGAACGAGACCGAGGAACTAAGCAGCCAGAGGGGCCGCGCCAGCGCCGAGGACTGCTGGTCGCAGCCGCCGCAGCAGCCGTGGTGGTGCTGGTGGGAGCGATCGTGTTCGCCCTGGTGGCGAACCGCGAAGGCACGGATGTCGTGGAACCGACGCCGACGACGCTCTCTGCGCCAACCACGGTGCCGGCGACCACCTTGCCATCGCCGACGACGCTGCTGAACAGCGCTAGCCCCACGCCGCTCACCACGAACTTCGGCGGCGTCGTGAACGGTGCTTACCGCCTAGACACGTTCGGAACGCCCATAACCTTCACGGTCGACCCCTCGTTCTTCATGGTCATGGAGAACACGACTGACCGCCTGGCTCTAGCGGCACCGAATAGCGACGACCCGGGAGATCGCGACATGGTGCTCGCCCGCTTTGACATGCTTTCGGATCCCGCCGCACCGAACAGTTCCATCGCAGACCAGGGCGAGGGGTGGCCGGCCAACGACTTCGCCGGCTGGCTGGACAACGTCGCAGAGGGTGTCGTCGTAGTCGAACGCAGTGAGACAACACTGGGGGGTCTCCCGGCGACCCGGGCCGAGTTGAGGCTCGGCGAGATGGAGTGCTTTGATTCGCGGTACTGCGCTCTCCTCGGGTCAAGAACCTTCAACTACACGTCTCTGGATCCTGGCTCGACGTATGTGGTTTGGGTCGTCGACGATGGGGCCGAAGACCCGTTGGTCGTGATCCTGAGTATCTGGAATGAAGGCGACCGTGCTTGGTTGGAGGCCTATGAGAAGCTCCTCGCCACCTTCGTCATAGGCGACCAGTAGAGCTGTCGAGGCTCCCACGCTTCACGCTACGAAAGGCCCGCCATCCGGCGGGCCTTTCGTGCGTCCCGGAGGCGAAGAAGGTGCGTACGGCACCGAATCTGCCGGACAGGTACAAACGCAGCTGGTGGGCGTTAAGCGTCCACCACCTGCTGCGGTTTGACGAGATAGATCAGGGGAATCGATAGCAGTGTCACCAATACCTTGACAACGACGTTGGTGGCAAAGATCTCCCACACATCGGCGCCGGGCAGCACGCCGACGAAGGCGATGGCGACGAAGATGGCGGAGTCGATGGGGATGGCGACGCCGTTGGAAGCAAGCACCCGGCCCCACTGCTTCGTCTCGCCCATCCGTGCGGCCCAGGCGCGATAAACCTCGGTGTCGATGAGCTCGGCGATGACCTCGGCGACGATGGATGCGAAGACAATCCGCCACACTGGGGCCAAGACGTCGCCGAAGAGCTCTGTTGGAAGACCTCCATCGGCGGCCATTGGAAGTTGGTCAACCAGCCAGAACAGCCCTGCCATGAACAGGTTGATGGCGGCGGCGATCCCGATGAGCCACCGCGCCACCCGCACCCCGGCGGTCTTGTGGATGAGGTCGCGAATGGTGAACGTGAACGGATAGACCAGCGTCCCGGCGTCCATCGAGAAGCCGGCGACCTCGGTGATCTTGAGGCTGGAGATGTCCGCCAGCATCTGAGCCGCCACGTAGGCGGAGGCGAGGCCGGCGAGAAGGACCGCCCCTCGGTTGTTCAGTGCTTGTCCCTCACGTAGCCGCCGATGGAGTCGGCCTCGACGTACACCTTGACCCTGACCATGCCGGGCTTCCACCCCTTGTAGGGGCCTCCCGTGTACTTGACGCCGAGGGCGTTTATGTGATCGTCGGCCCCCTCGTGGGTCATCTTCACCACCCGGCCCATGATGGCAGCGTTGATGTATGGCTTGTCGTCGTCATACATCGAGATCGACACCCGGGGCTCACGACGCATGTTGTCCGTCTTGACCCGGCCCTCGGCAGTGTTGAATGTGATCAGGTCGCCGTCGCGGTCGATCCACACCATCGTGTTCTGCGGCGATCCGTCCTCGTTGACCGTGGCGACGTGGGCGAAGTTGGGGCCGTCCAGCATGTCCTTGACCTTGTCTGGCAGTTTCATTGTCTCCTCGTGTCAGTGGAGCGAGGTTAGGACAAACAACCCTTCCCCCTCTGGGGGAAGTCCCCGAACGAAGTGAGGGGGATGGGGGAACATCGCGTTCAGCAGCGGAGGGTCGCGCCTAGCGCCCCTTGGCGAAGGAGGTGTCGGGAGTCCCCGAATGGCAGGCGATGATCCAGGGGTAGGAGTCCGTGACGTAGTAGCCGTACTGGCCGTCGATGGTCATGCCGTTGCACTCGTCGAGGTCGCCGCTGCCGGTGAACTCCCAGTCGTCGACGTAGAGGCCGTCGTAGGCGCCGCCCGGGTCAGTATCACTGGAGGGGCGATCGCCTGCTCTGAGGGTGTAGCCGGAAACCGCCTTGCGCAGCTCGCCGTTGTCTGCGTCGACAAAGTAGCTGCCGTAGATGGGGAAGCCGTCGGCGGCGAAGCCGATTACGGGCGAGCCCTCGGGGCCGGGAGAGTCGTCGAACAAGGCGTTGGGGTTGCCGTGATAGTGATAGGAGCCGTCGGGTTGCGTATGGGCGTTGTGCTCGTCGGCGCCGAACTTGGACTCCGTCCCCAGCGGGTCAAGGAGCCAGGAGTCATTCTCGGAGCATCCGATTGCAACGTTGCCATCGGCATCGGCCATCTGGTCGCTGGGGCGGTAACACCCGGCCGACAGCAGATCGACCGGCACGCCGTTGAGCATGACCGCGTTGTAGAGGCGCTGGCTTAGCGCCGTGGACGAGGCGGCCAGCTGCGGGTCTCGGGGGATCGAGAAGGTCTGCTGCACCTCCGCCACAGCGTTGGCGAACCGTGCCGAATCGTCGTTGAAGTCGTGGTTGGGGATGTTGTTCGAGGTCAGGGTGCAGGCAGCGTCCTCGGCCGTTATCACGACGTTGCCGGCGAACATCATGGCGCGGCTGATGTCGCTCACGTCAGACACCAGGGCGCTGTCGTAGGCGGCGCAATCGGCGTCGCGCTCGGTGAACACGGCATTGGTGATGTCGACTGCGCCGGAGGCAGTCGTGGCATCGGTCCCCTGGCTGGTCGCGGCTGGCGCAGTTGAGCCTGTAACCGTGGCGGCGGTGGGAGCCTGGGTAGCGACGGTCGAAGTCTCACCCGAGTCGCCGCAAGCCGCCGCGATCACAGTCGCCAACAATGCCAGCGACACCAGTGATAGGCGTGGGCTTGTCATGTACTCGTCCTCCTCGGGAGCGGCACCCTAGGGAAGGCCGCTGCACCATCACAGCTTGTTCTCTCCGGACGCGGGAGGTGCCAGACGCAGCGCGAGGCGGAGTGGTGTCACTCTGGGTCAGACGGTGCCGACGGCGCCTCGACCCCCTCTGCCCTGCGGGCATCTCCCCCTCAAGGGGGAGAGTTTCTAGCTACTAGCCAGGACCGTGCCGCCGCAAGTAACCCTTCCCCCTCTGGGGGAAGTCCCCGAACGAAGTGAGGGGGATGGGGGAACATCGCGTGCAGCAGCGCCCTCGTAATGCTGGTGCACGCGATGATCCCCCTCAGTCTTCGGCCGTAGGCCCCAGCCAGCTCCCCCAGAGGGGGAGCGGTGTCCGAGCTGGCGTCGCGCCCCCTGGTGAATGGCGAGAATCGTTGGAGCTCTAGGCTCGCCTCATGGAAACAGGACTTACCGGTAAGGGCGTCTTGGTGACTGGCGGGGCCGGGGGAATTGGTCAGGCCATCGTTCGGGCCTTCGCGGCCGATGGGGCTCGGGTCGCCGTGCACTACCGGACATCGGGCGATGCCGCCAAGGCCTTGGCGATCGAGGTGGGAGGGGTAGCCCTCGACGCCGACCTGCGCGACGAGGCGGCAGTCGACGCCTTGATCCCGCGAGCGGTCAGCCAGCTGGGGAGCCTCGATGTCTGCGTAGCCAATGCCGGAGCCTGGCCGAGCGAGGACCTCCCGCTGTGGAACCTCGACCTGGACCGCTGGAACGCCACCCTGGCCTCCAACCTGACCGCCACGTTTCTCACCGTTCGGGCCTTCCTCCGCCACTGCACGGCCACCAAGTCGGGGTCGATCGTCATGGTCGGGTCGACCGCCGGCCAGGTCGGCGAGGCCGGACATGCCGACTACGCCGCGGCCAAGGGCGCCATCATCAGCGGCCTGCTGCTGTCTGCCAAGAACGAAGCGACGCGCATCGGTGACGGGGTCCGTGTCAACGCGGTCGCCCCCGGGTGGACGCTGACGCCGATGATCGGCGAGAAGGGCCTCGACGACGACCACGTCGCCAAGGTGACTGCGACCATGTCACTCAAGAAGCTGGGCCGCCCCGAGGATGTGGCGGCTGCTGTTGTTGCTCTGGCATCTGACGAGGTATCGGGTCACGTCACCGGCCAGGTCATCACCGTTGCCGGCGGCATGGAAGGCCGCATCGTCTAAGCCTCCGGGCTGACACCCGCTGCGATGTCAATGGCCTTCGCCTCCCGTTTGCAATGAGCTAGTAGCTAGCAGCTAGTGGCTAGTAGCCAAGAAACCCGTTTGACCTTGTTGCCTCCCTACCCCACACTCAGCCCATGATGATCAACGTCGCCAGGGCGCGACGACAGACACCGGGCTGCGACTACGTCTTGCACTTCAATAACGCCGGTGCCGCGTTGATGCCCGAGGTGGTGGTGAATCGGGTCATCGAGCACCTTCGCCTCGAGGCCGAGATGGGTGGCTACGAAGCCGCTGCCGCTATTGCCGGGGAGCTCGAGAGCGTCTACGAGTCCGTCGGGTCCCTGATCGGGGCGGATTCCTCCGAGATCGCGCTCACCGACAGCGCGACCCGGGCCTGGGATATGGCCTTCTACTCCCTTGGGCTGAAGAAGGGCGACCGCATCCTCACCTCGGAGTCTTCGTACGCATCGAACTTCATCGCCTACCTGCAGCGGGTCCGCCAGACGGAAGCCGTCGTCGAGGTGGTTCCTTCGGAACCGTCGGGTCAGATCTCCGTTGATGCTCTTGACCAGATGATGGACGACCGGGTGGCGTTGGTGGCGCTCACCCATGTCCCCACCAACGGTGGTCTCGTCAACCCGGCCGCCGCGGTTGGCCGGGTGTGCGGGGAACATGGCGCGCCGTTCCTGCTTGACGCCACGCAGTCGATTGGGCAGATGCCGATCGACGTGACCGAGATCGGCTGTGACTTCCTCGCCGGCACCAGCCGCAAGTACCTCCGCGGTCCGCGCGGCGTCGGTTTCCTGTTCGTCGACACATCGGCCGCCACCTGGCTCGAGCCCGCCATGCTCGATCTGAGAGCCGCCACCTGGGTATCGCCGCAGGAGTACCCCTCGCACCCGACGCCAAGAGGTTCGAGTCCTGGGAGTCCGACGTCGCGGCCAGGCTCGGCTTCGGCGCCGCCGTCGACTACGCCATGTCGTGGGGGGTTGGCACCATCTGGCACTTCGTGCAGAACCTGGCGAGCTTGCTACGAGAACGCCTCGACGAGCTGGGCTCGGTCACGGTGCGCGACATCGGCATCGAGAAGTGCGGCATCGTGACCTTCACCCACGAGCGTCGCGAGGCTGACGAGGTGGTAGCTGCGCTACGCGACCAGGCGATGAACGCTTCGGTCACCACGCCGGCCTCGACACTCCTCGACGCAACGTCCCGGGGCCTCCCCAACATGGTGAGAGCGTCGGTGCATTACTACAACACCGAGAAGGAAGTTGATCGCTTCGTAGCTGCGGTCGCAGCGATGAGGTAGCGGCTACGATGTCGCCCATGAAGATCGATCTGACGTACTGCGCCGCTTGAAACTACACAGACCGTGCCGTGAGCATGGTTAATCAGCTCCTCGGAGAATTCGAGGACAGTGTCGAGAACATCAACCTCATCCCCTCAGACGGGGGACGCTTCGAGGTCGTTGTTGACGGCGACCTCGTCTACTCCAAGCTCGAGACCGGCCGCCACGCCGAGTACGAGGACGTGGCAGCTCCGATCCGAGCGAAGGTCTAGCTCAGCTCAGCTCCAGAGGTCGTCCAGTGCGGCCTGCTCAGAGTTCTGGGCCCAGCACTCGCTGACTTGCCCACCGCTGACATGGAACACGAAGACAGACGACCCCTCGACTGTCTTGTCGTTACGGGTTATCGACGAGTTCACCAGCGCAACCGCGTGCTCGTCATCGGCGAGAATGGCATGGATCTCCTGAGAAACCTGCCCGCCCGTTTCCTGGCCGATCTGGGCGAACAGGCTCAGAGTCTCCTCGAGCCCTCGTCGGTCCCCGGCGAGGATGTTGTTCCCCGGGGTGTGCCAGATCACATCTGGTGAGAGCACCTCGGACATCGCCTCCATGTCGCCCTGGGCGAAGGCATCGAATCCGCGCTGAATCAGCTTCTTGTTGGCATCACTCATGAAATCTTCCGCTTCCCCTACTCGCCATACACCGTGGCGGCGGTGACACTCTTATATAGAGCGTTGGTCCAGTTGCTGGACTGCTGGTCGAAGAAGCCGATGGCCTCGTTCTGCAGCTTGCCGTAGAGACTGTCCGGATTCCCGCCTTCCGCAGCCAGCGCGTCCTGGGTGGCGTAGCTCTCCATCTCGACGAAGGTGTGGACGTTGCCGCCCTCCTTTTCGGAGCTGTATATGGCGAAGTAGGTGCCGAGATACTTGCTTCCCGGTGGGAACGAGTTGGCGAACTCCTTCTCGTTGGCATTCAGCCACTCCTGAAACTCGCGGGCCTTGCCCTCTTTCAGGTCGCCTGCGAACTGTGCGATAAATGACATCAATGCCCCTCTCTGGGTCAGCGAGGGGTCGCTCCCCTCGTCATTCCTGAAACTAGTCGAAAATCCTGCGAGCGTCAGCGGTGGTGCCCCTGCGGGGCACCTCCCCCTGCTCGAGGCGCGTGACAGTGGGGGCGTTGCTCGCTTGACGGCCGTTCGACCCCCTCCGCCCCTGCGGGGCACCTCCCCCTGAAGGGGAAGGTCGGACTAGCGGCTAGCCAAAGGCTCCAGCGACCAGTTCCAGCAGTTCGGCGTGGATGCCGGGTCCGGCTGCCATCACGGATCCGCTGGTGGGGAGGGCCCGGTTCCCCGAGAAGTCGGTGGTCACTCCGCCGGCCTCGGTGACGAGGAGCAGGCCGGCGGCAATGTCCCAGGGGGAAATGCCGGTCTCGTAGTAGGCGTCGAGGCGGCCGGCGGCGGTCCACGCCAGATCCAGCGCAGCCGACCCGAAGCGCCGCACGCCCTGCACCTCGGCGAGCACGACATGCAGTGCGGCCGCATAGCGCTCGGGGTCGTCGCGATGGCTGTAGGGGAAGCCGGTGGCCACCACCGAGGGATAGAGGTCGGAGCGCGCAGACACGCCCAGCCGCGCTTCACCAAGGAACGCCCCTTCGCCGGCGACCGCCGTGAACTCGTCACCACGGAAGACGTCGACAACCGCCGCTACGCGAGGCTCTTCCTCCTCCCACAACCCAACCGAGATGGCGACGTGGGGGATGCCGTTGATGAAGTTGACGGTTCCATCGAGAGGGTCGATGTACCAGCGGCGGATTCCGTCGCCGGTGACTTCGGACTCCTCGGCGACGACCGCGTCGTCCGGCCGCTGCGACGCCAGGATCTGTTTGATCGTTGTTTCTGCCGCAGCGTCGATCTCGGTGACAGGACTGGTATCCGACTTGTAGGTCACGGTCGAGGCCGTGGCCGAGCGGACCACCTCGGCGCCGGCGCGCGCAACATGGAGGGCCAAAGAGAGATCATCCATGGAGTCGACTGTAGGCGGCCCGCCTAGCAGGTGCCTGCCAGGTAGCCTCGCCCAACGATGTCTCTCCTACTCGCAGCCGTGGTTTCTGCCGTGCTGATGTGGGCCGCCTTTCCCCCACTGAACGTCGGCGCTCTGGTCTTCGTGGCTCCGGCGCCGTTGCTGTGGGCCCTCCGCAAGGCCGAGCGACCGGGCGAGGCGAGTTGGCTCGGGTTCGTCTTTGGGGCGATCTTCTTCGGCGCAACGCTGCGCTGGATCGCCTTGCTTGGAATCGTGGCATGGCTCCCCTTGAGCATCGCCGAAGGCGCATACGGAGCGCTGTTCGGAATCGGAATGTGGACCTTCCGCAAGCTGCCGCCGACGAAGTGGTGGCTCGCCACGGTTGGCTTGTGGGCGCTCTGGGAGTTCGCCCGCGAACGCTGGCCGTTCGGCGGCTTTCCCTGGGGGGCTCTTGGCAACGGGGTTGGGACCCTGGCATGGCCGCGGGGGGCAACTCAGTGGATCGGCACGACGGGCTGGTCGGTGGTGGCGATCGCGGTCGCCGCCACGATCGCCTTGATAGCCGACGACGAGCGCGTTCGGATGCCCGCCAGGATCGCCTTCGGCTCGTTGGCGGTACTCGTCGTTGCCGGCGCCGTCTTCGCCCCAAGCGCAGACGGTCGACCATTCCGCGTCGCGATCGTCCAGGGCAGCAGCCCGTGCCCCCGGGTGCACTGCGCCAACGAGGTCGAACTCATCCTGGCCAGCCACCTCCGACTCACCTCCGAGGAGCTGACGCCCGAGGACCAGATCGATCTGGTGGTCTGGCCCGAGAACAGCCTGGGCACCGAGACCTATCCATTCACCAATCCCGAGGTCTTCGCGGCGATCGTTGCCGAGGCCGAGCGCCTCGGTTCCTACTTCCTGGTCAGCGGCACCAGAGTCCCCGAGGACCAGCCCGACCGCTTCATCAATGCCAACCTGCTGTTCTCGCGCCGGGGCGTTCCCATCGATGAGTACCTCAAGCGCCATCCGGTGCCCTTCGGGGAGTACATCCCGTTGCGAGATTCGCTGTCGTTCATCCCCGAGCTGGCGGCGGTTCCCCGTGACATGATCCGAGGCACCGAACCTGTCGTCTTCGACCTGACGGAAGGAGTGCTGGGGTCGGTCATTTCCTTCGAGGGAGCATTCGCCCGCATCGTCCGCTCCGAGGCGGCGGAAGGGGCAGAGCTACTGGTCATCCTCTCCAATGAGGGCAGCTATGGCCGTACCGAGGCCTCGGACCAGCTGGTTGGACTGACCCGCATGCGCGCTGCGGAGACTGGAATCCCCATCGTCCATGGAGCCATCACCGGCAAGTCGTTGTTCATCGGGGCTGATGGAAGCCTCGGCAAAGAGTCGACCGCCTTGTTCAATCCGAGCGTCATCGTCGGCGATGTCAACTGGCGGACCGCGGGCAAGACGCTGTATGTGCGCTTCGGCGACTGGCTGCAGGTCCTCGCCATCGTTGCCGGCGGCATCGCCGCCATCCCGGATAGACGGCGTACCAAGACGCTGGCAACGCCTCCATGGGCGCAACGCCGCTAACGCGCGTAACAATGGGCCCATGAAGGAAACGCTGGTCATGGTCATGGCAGGGGGTAAGGGCTCTCGGCTGGCGCCATTGACCTCCCATCGCTCCAAGCCATCGGTCCCGTTCGGCGGCCGCTATCGGATCATCGACTTCGCTCTGTCCAATCTGGTCAACTCGGGGTACCGGCGCATCTTCGTCCTAACGCAGTACATGGCGCACAGCCTCATCCAACACCTGAGCCGCAATTGGCACCTCACCGGGATGGATGAGTTCGTCGAAGTGGCCCCGGCCCAGATGCGCCTTGGCGACCACTGGTACCGGGGACGGCCGACAGCGTTCTCCAGAATCTCAACCTGGTTCGCGATCTGCGACCAGACCACGTCGCCGTTTTCGGCGGCGACCACATCTACCTGTTCGATGTCTCACAGATGGACGATCACCATCGCCAGACCAATGCAGATCTAACGGTGGCCGCGGTCCCCGTTCCCATAGCGGGCGCTTCGGACTTCGGCATCCTGGTGGTGGACGAGGCTGGGCGGATAACAGGCTTCGAGGAGAAGCCGGCCAACCCGACAGCCATGCCGGGACGCCCCGACATGGCTCTGGTATCGATGGGTAACTACATCTTCAAAGCCAAGACTCTCAGCGAGGCGTTGCTCACCGAGGCCGGAGTGGCCGGCACCAGCTATGACTTCGGCGGGGACGTCATCCCTCGCCTGATCTCCGAGGGGGCCTCCGTCCAGGCGTACAACTTCACCTCGAACGTCATCCGAGGAGCGGCGCCCGAGGCGACGCCCTATTGGCGAGACGTCGGCACGATCGATAGCTACGTTCAGGCCAATGCCGAGGCCCGCGACCGCGTGCCCGCATTCGACCTCTACAACCGGTCGTGGCGCATCCGAACCGCACAACGCGACTACCCACCGGCTCGTTTCGTACTGGAAGGCGGCGAGGCCTCCACCCTCATGCTCGACAGTCTCGTTTGCGAAGGCAGCATCGTTGCCAACGCTTCGCTCACTGCGAGCGTGATCGGCTACGACTGCTTCGTGCATAACTACGCAGACCTCGATGACACCATCCTTCTTTCCGGATGCTCCATAGGCTCCGGAGCCCGCCTGCAGCGTGTCCTCGCAGACAAGAACTGCATCATCGACCAGGGCGCCCAGATCGGTGTCGACCTCGATAGCGATCGAAAGCGTTTCCCCTTCGTCTCGCCAAGCGGCGTCGTCACCCTGCCCAAGGGGGCACGTGTCCCCGCCGAGGGGCCGCTGGAGCTGACCCCGGACATGGTCTTCGCCCTACAGAACGACCCGGCGACTTCGGACGCCATGGAGCAGTTCGCGGATCAGATCGCAACGGATGACTCGGGGCGCCACAGTTCCGATTCCGCAGGACCCGCGCAGCGAGCGTGAGGGTCGCCCACGTCGCGGCCGAGGTGGCGCCGTGGTGCAGCAGCGGCGGACTCGGTCAGGTTCTCGGAGCCCTCCCCGCGGCGATCGCTCGCACTGCACCCCCCGGAACGGAGGTGGCGGCCTACTTCCCTTTGTGTCGTCTCGCGTCGGAGGCTGCCGCCAGCGGTGAACTGCAACTGACGGAGGTCGAAATCGACGTCGGCGGCGATGGCGCCCGGTTGCTGCGAGCCGAGTCGTTCGGGCCGCACGAGCTGTACTTCGTCGACGCACCGCGCTATTTCGATCGTCCCGCCCTCTACGGGCCGTACGCCAGGCCCTATTCCGATGACCCCGAGCGCTTCGCCTTCTTCGTGCAGGTGCTCGAAAGGGTGTGGCGGCAGCGGGGCCAACCCGATGTGGTTCATTGCCACGATTGGCACGTCGCCCTGCTCCCGGCCTTCCTCAAGCGACGGCCCAAGGGGGGTTCGGCGACCGTGCTCACGATTCACAACCTGGCCTACCAGGGGGTCTTCGAGGGTGCCGAAGCGCGGCGCAGCTCCATCACCCCAACGGACGGTGTGGTGAACTTCCTGGCAACCGGCATCGAGGCTGCCGACGTCGTTACCACCGTGAGCCCGACATATGCCATCGAGATCCTCGAAGACGGTGCCGGGCTCGACGCCGTGCTCCGAGCTCGAGCGGCGCCCATCGGCATCCTCAACGGCATCGACACCGACGAATGGGATCCGTCGGCCGATCCGTCGATACCCGAGCCCTTCACCGCTTCCGCCATGGAAGGTAAGGGGGCCGCTCGCCGCCAGCTGGCGACGAAGCTGGGCCTGGACATCGGCGATTCGGATCTCGTGGTTGGGGTGGTCTCTCGCCTCGTCGACCAAAAAGGCATCGATCTCGTTATCGAGGCCGCCGCCGACGCGGAGCGGCTCGGCATGCGGCTGGCGGTGGTTGGAGACGGCGACCCTGAGCTCGAGAAAGCCCTTCTGGGGCTAGCCCTCGACCAGCCGGGACGAGTTGCGGCCCTCATCGGCTGGGACAAAGCGACCGCCCATCTCGTGATCGCCGGTGCCGACGCCCTCGCCGTGCCGAGTCGCTTCGAGCCATGCGGCCTCACGCAGATGCAGGCCATGCGCTACGGGACCATCCCGATCGCCCATGCGGTCGGCGGGCTGCGGGACACGGTGATCGACCCAGGGGACAAGGCACTCGCCGCGGGAGAAGGCAGTGGCTTGACGTTCGACGAGCCGACCGCCGAGGCCTTGGTCGGCGCCATCGAGCGAGCCGCCGCCTTGCGCCGAGACAACCCTCAAGGCTGGTCGGCGCTGCAACAGGCTGTCATGGCCATCGATTGGTCGTGGGATCGCGCCGCCGCCGGCTATCTCGACCTCTACAGCTCGCTGTTGGCCGGCTAGCCGATGTCGGCCAGCACGTCGCCGAGGGTGGGCGACCCGATCTCGGCGAGGGCGTAGGTCGCCCGCACCGCAGGAATGTCCAGGTCGAGAAGGCGAGCAAGATCGATAGGCGTTGCCACCAGCACGACGTCGGGCTGGGCGGCGTCGATGGTCTGGCGCAACTCGGCCATCTGCTCGTCGCCGTAGCCCATTGCGGGGAGCACGGCCCCGATGTGAGGGAAATTCTCGAATGTGGCAGCGATGGAGCCAACGGCGAACGGCCTGGGGTCGATGAGCTCGGCCGCGCCGTTCTGCTCGGCGGCAACGACGCCGGCGCCGTACGGCATCCCGCCGTGGGTGATGGTCGGGCCATCCTCCAAGACCAGAACGCGTTTGCCGGCGACGGCATCGGGATCGCTGAGCGTTACCGGCGACTCGGCGCGGATAAGCGTCGCGCCCGGGTTCACCGCAGCGATGTTGGCCTCTACCTTCTTGACGTCTGCCGGCTCGGCGGTGTCGATCTTGTTGACAACGACGACGTCTGCCGCTCGGAGGTTGGCCTCACCCGGCCAGTACTCCATGCCGTGCCCTGGACGGTGGGGGTCGGCGACGCAGATCCACAGGTCGGGCCGGTAGAACGGAAGGTCGTTGTTACCGCCGTCCCACAAAACGACGTCGTTCTCCTCCTGGGCCACTTCCAAGATGGCGGCGTAGTCGACGCCGGCGTACACGACAGACCCCGCCTCGAGGTGGTGCTCGTACTCCTCGCGTTCCTCGATGGTGGTCTGGTGCTCGGCAAGGTCCCCATAGGAAGCAAACCGCTGGACCCTTTGACGATAGAGATCGCCGTACGGCATGGGATGGCGAACCACGCCGACGCTAAGGCCTCTCTCGGCGAGGAGGGTCCGCGCCTTGCGAGCGGTCTGGCTCTTGCCGGCGCCGGTTCGTACGGCCGTGATGGCCACGACCGGCTTCGAGGACTCGAGCAGGGGCGTCGCCGGCACCTCCATCGATGCGCCGACGGCGACGGCGCGCGCCGCCAGGTGCATGACATGGGCATGGCGAACGTCCGAGTACGCGAAGACGACTGTGTCGACACCGTTGGCGGCGATGACATCTTCCATCTCCTCTTCCGGGAAGATGGGAAGGCCGTCGGGATAGCGATCTCCCGCCAGCTCCGGCGGGTAGCGGCGGTCGGAGATGTTGGGGATCTGCGTCGCAGTGAAACCGACGACTTCAACGTCGGCGTTGTCACGACAGGCCACGTTGAAGTGGTGGAAGTCGCGCCCGGCTGCTCCGAGGATGAGTATGCGGCGTGTCATGGACGGTACGTCCCCAGGGCCTCGTCGAGGATGTCGATGCCTCGATCGAGTTCGTCCGGAGTTACCACCAGCGGCGGGATGAAGCGGATGACGTTGCCGTCGGGGCCGCAGTCGAGGATGAGCAGGCCACGCTCTCTGGCGGCGGTGGCGACGTGCCCGAAGGCCTCAGGGTCGGGCTCGTTGGTTCCCGGCTTGACCAGCTCGACTCCGATCATGAGGCCCAGTCCCCGCACGTCGCCGACGACCGCGTGCTTGTCCTTGAGGCCGTTGAGCTTGGTGAACGCCTGCTCGCTCAGCGCCGGCACCTCCGGGATGACGCCCCTTAGGGCCTCGACCGTCGCCGCGGCGGCGGCGGCGGAGATGGGATTGCCGCCGAAGGTCGTGCCGTGGGAGCCCATCGCCCAGCGGCCGATGAGTTCGCGGTTGGCACCAACCGCAGACAACGGCAGGCCGTTGGCGATCGCCTTGCCAAGCACTATGACGTCTGGTTGTACCCCATAGGTGGGCGTCGTGAACCAGTCTCCGGTGCGGCCAAAGCCGGTCTGCACTTCGTCGGCTATGAGAAGGATGCCGTTGTCGTTCGCCAGGCCGCGCAACTCGGTCATGAACCGTCCGCCGCCCGGGTAATAGCCGCCCTCCCCCTGCATCGGCTCGACCAAGAAGCACGCCACCTCTTGAGGCGTTATCTCGTGACGGAACATCCGATGGAGCTCGGTGAGGCTGTAGTCGACGGCCTCGTCCTGGGTCATGCCCCAGCTGAATGGGTGCGGGTATGGGGTCACGAAGACAGACGGCAGCAGCGGGTGATAGCCCTGGCGGTACTTCGACTTGGAGGTCGTGTAGGTGACGGATCCCATCGTTCTGCCGTGGAAACCACCTCGGAAAACCACAACGCCTTGGCGGCCGGTGAGGCTGCGCGCCATCTTCACCGAGCCCTCGACGGCTTCCGATCCCGAGTTCATGAAGAAGAACATGTCGATGTTCCCCGGCGCCACCGACGCCATCGCTTCCCCGGCGGCTGCCAGTGACTCGTAGCGGAAGGCGCCGCCGGCGTGCCACAGCTTGTCGAGCTGGGCTCTGGCGGCATCGGTTACGGCCGGGTGACGGTGCCCAAGATTGGAGACGGCGATGCCGCAGGTGAAGTCGAGATAGGTCTCTCCTTCGACATCGGTCACCCAAGCGCCCTCACCCGAGACGATGTGCAGGTCGGTGTCCCAACCGACTACGGGTGCGATGACATCTTCGTAGCGCTTCAGCAGTTCGTTCATGAGTACCTCCTCGACGGGTTGCGGCTGCGGACGAGGGCTCCTATGGAGCGGCGAACAGAGCCGAACGGTCGTCCATGGGTCGCGGTGCCATCAGCATCGAATCTACAGGCCGCTGCCGCGCACCGAGCCGGTTCGAGACATGATCTGGTCGCCGTCCGAGCCTGGCACCGGCTCGTACACGACGCACAATGCCTCCCGCTCGCCGTCCGCCCAGGACTGCTCGGTGGGGGTGAAGGGGAACAGGTAGAGAATCGATGTGTCGTACGGCTCGCCGACGTAGGACTCGAATCGGCTGATACAGGAGTTGAAAGCCTGCTCGACCATCGCGAACTCGCCCGGGAACGCATCTCCGCTCAGCGAGATGTTGGCGAACACCTCGAGCTCGTGTTCGTTGGAGCAGTCGATGAGGGTGATCTCGCTCACCGTCGCACCGCTGGGCTCGTTGAAGCAATCGCCGGCGCTGCGGTTGGAGATGGGTTCCGATTGGTCGAGGATCCCGCCGAGGACGCTAATGCCGATCACGGCAACTACGACGATCCAGCGGTTACGCCACAGCGTCGCCAGCAGGCCTCCCGCTTTAGCAGATGCCTCGGGAGGCACCGGGAGTCCGGCGATGACCTGATCGCTGTCGACTTCAACCCGCTCGGAGGGGAGACCCGTTGGGATGCCGGGGTCCGGAAGGGTTACCCGCAGGCTGTCTGCCGGCGATTGGGGGTAGTGGTCCTCGGTCAGGTCGTCCCACTCGGCGTCCGAGGATCTTGGGACACGCTGGTCGGGCGCCGCCGGGCGAGCTTCGGGCCGTGGGCGGAGGTCTCCAGCATCGGGCTGCCCGAAGTCGCTGTCCTGGGTCTCCATGGCAACGAAGTCGGTGTCCTTCGTTCGCAGAGCTGCCATCTCGGCCGCGATCTCGTCGATCGAGGGGACCCGGTCAGTCGCCGCGTCGGAGTCGGTTGCTTCCTCCATCGAGGATTCCAGGAGGCTGTCTGCTACCCCGCTGGATCCATCATCGAGGCCAAACTTCTCCTTGGCGTCCCGCAGCAGGTCCTCGCTCGAGAAGCCGTCCTCGGAGAGACCGTCGTCCGACGGGTCCTTGGGCGAGTCGTCACTCATGCTTCATCTCGAGCAAAGCCTATAAGAAGGCAACGATCGCCAGCGACAATGCGCCGACCGCGAGGGCCAGCAGCGTCCTGGGCAATCGCGCCTCGGGCCTATCGGGAATCAGCCTGGTCCACAGCTGGTGAATGGCGACACCTGCCAGAAAGCCGCCGAGGTGGGCGCGCCAGTCGATGTTGCCGACGATGAACGGGAAGACGGCACTGATCCCGACCCACAGCAGCATCTGGTTGAACATCGCCTGCCCGGCCGGGGTGTGGCGGTGCCGGTAGGACGCCGAGAACCAAGCCCCGATGAGGCCGAAGATGGCACCGGAGGCACCGATGCTCACGACGAAGGCCCCGTTCGTGATGGCGGGGCCGGCTAGCACCGAAAAGGCACCGCCTGCCGCCGCCGAGGCGAAGTAGAGGGCGCCGAAGGTCACAGACCCTGTCTGGCGCTCCAGCTGCGGACCGAGCAAGTAGAGGATGTACATGTTGATGCCGAGGTGTAACAGGCTCCCGTGGAGGAAGGCGGCGGTGATGGTCCGCCACCATTCATCCGGAGCGAACAACTTGATGAGAGCCAAATTCTCGATGAGCCAGTTGTGGGCATCGACAGAGGACCGATCGAACAAGTACACGATCACGTTGACCGCGATGAGCACCAAGGTCAGCGGCGACGTTGCGAAGCGAACACCCCAGGTGTCCCGCCCCGAGATGACGCGTGTCCGCTTGTCCGGGGTGGAGCACTCAGGGCACTTCTGCCCGACCGCCGCTTCGTGCATGCAGTCTGGGCATATGGGTCGCCCACAGTCGGAACATGCGATCCGAGTCGGGCGGTTCGAGTGCCGGTAGCACACCGGAGGGGCGTCGGAGGTCATAGGTGATGAGAGTATCGGCAGCCGGGCGCTACGGATTAGTTGCTGGCCTCGGCTCCCCTCCCGCGAAGCGGGAGGGGTAAGGGGAGGGCGCAAACCCGTTCTCCCTTCCGACGCGTGGCCAGGGGTGAACGCGGTCGGCGCCCCCTCCTTTCCTCCCCCGCCTGCAGGGGAGGTGCCCCGCAGGGGCGGAGGGGGACATGGAGCCAACAACGTTGCTCGGTCGCTCGCCCCCCTCCCCCTTCCCGAGTCTCGTGACTCCTTCGCGAAAGCGATCGCCTGCAGTTCGACCCCCTCCGACCTCGCTGCGCTCGGCCACCTCCCCCTGGAAGGGGAGGAATGGCTCAAAGCTCATAGCCCAAAGCCCAAAGCCCAAGAGCCGCGAGCTAGCTTCTCCGCATGATCGCTCTCTTCACCATGTTCAAGAACTTCGGCACTGCGATTCGCAACGGCCTGGCGGACGCCAAGTTCCGGGCGCTGGCCTATCTGGCCACCGTCGCCCTGGCCTCGGGAACCATCTTCTACTGGCGATTCGAGGATTGGAGTCTTGTCGACTCCCTCTACTTCTCCGTGATCACATTGACGACGGTTGGCTACGGCGACCTCTCGCCGACGACAACGGGGACCAAGGTCTTCACCATCTTCTACGTGCTTACCGGCCTGGGCATCCTGGTGGCATTGCTGTCCCAAGTCGCCAGCCACGCCGCCGACGTGCGGGTGGCGAAGAAAGGGAAGAAGGGCGGCTAGCCGCCCGCTTTGGGCTCTGGGCCGTGGGCTTTGGGCTTCTGGTCGTCCTCCCCCGCTGGCGGGGGAGGTGCCCCGCAGGGGCGGAGGGGGAGATGGAACCAGCAACGTTGCTCGGTCGCCGGCCCCCCTCCCCGGCTTCGCCGGCACTCCCCCCAACGCTCGCTCCGCTCGCTGGGGGGAGAGATAACCATCTCCTCCGTCGGAGAGGGGCGCCGGTCGCTGGATTGTCTCCTCCCCCGGAGGAGGAGGTACCGGAGAGCACGAAGTGCTCGAAGGCGGAAGGGGCGCCCCGCTCCAACACCAAGGCGATCGCCCGCCGTTCGACCCCCTCCGACCTCGCTGCGCTCGGCCACCTCCCCCTGGAGGGGAGGAATGGCCCAAAGCACAAAGCTCATAGCCCAGAGCCGCCGCCGCAGGCGGCCTCTTACGAATCCCAGAACCTCGCCAGGGTCTTGTGCACTTTGCGGGACTTCCAATAGCGGCCGTGGGCGCGGGGGGGCCAGTCGCTGACGTCGGGGTATAGGTCGCGGATTCGGTCACCGGCCCCGTAGATGCCAGACACCGGGAAGGAAACCACATCGTGGCGGTCCCACACGTTTAGCCACAACGGCCTGGCACCCGAGTGGGCGATGTCATTGAGGCCGATGTCGGCGGGATCCAGCCACGGTGGTGGCTCGTGGGCCAGCCGATTGACGAAGCCAGGAGCTCTCACCAACAGCGGGCCGAGGGGAGAGCCCATCGTGACCAGGCGGCGCAATCTCCAGTTCACCTCAGCGCCGTCCCACTGCGCGGAGTTGGAACACACCTGGGACCTCTCGGCCTGCCGCTTGCCGCTGAACAGATAGAAGAGGAAGTCGTGCGCCAGCAGCGAACCGAGGCTGTGCGAGATGACGGTCAGATCGATCGCCTCGTCGGTCGGCACCCTGTTGAGGATCTGCGTCCAGGCGTCATGGCGAGCCGCGGCCTCACCCTCCGCCGACGTGTAGTACACGATGTCCGACCACCCGTACTGGATGAGCTGTCGCAGCGGCCTCACCAGGAAGCCGGTCAAGCGATCCCCCGACGGCGACTGCGCCAGCGCGAGAGCCAGTCGTTCCTGGGCGAGCGCCAGATCTCCCGTATGGGCCGCCTCTGGTGTTGGCCATCCCCACTCGACAGTGACGCTGTCTGTGAGAGATGGCATCTGCACCCCAGCCTTGCGGAGACCCTTGTGAATCGCTCGGTAGTCAGCCGCGTGGGCACCGCTGGTTCGACCAACTACCCCGTGGACGTAAACGACAACATCGGCCATCCTCCAGTTCTAGCGTCTCCCGATACACCGCGGCGACCCCACATGGCCCTGCCAACCCCTATGGCAAACTCCAACCGCAGATAGACTTGCGCCGATGCCTCGAATACGTGCCGAGAACATCGCCACTCACAAAGCGATGACCCGCCAACAGATCTTGGATTCGGCGCGCCACAACTTCCTGGAGTTCGGCTACCCGGAGGTGTCCCTCGGCGATATCGCCATGGACGCCGGCATCGGACGCACCACCTTGTACGAGTACTTCCCAGACAAAGAGGCCGTGCTTATCGAGCTCGTCAACGACGAGCTGCCGGAGTTGGTCGAGGAAATCGTCGATGGCATCCCCGACGGCTTGACGGCTCGGGAGAACCTTGGGGAGTTGGTGCTACGCCACCTCGTGTTCATCTCAGACGAGTCGAATCTCGGCACGATGCTCATGCGCGACGCCAACATGTTGAGCCCCGAAGCACAGGGCGAAATCCGCAGATCCCACGGTCGGCTCGAGCAAGCCATCGGCGATGCATACGCCGCAGGAGCCGCCAGCGGCGAATTCCGGATCATGGATCCCGAGCAGGCTGCCGAACTGATCAACGCGGTGACCATGCACGCCGCCCGCGGTCTCCTGCGGAGCGCCGACCCCAAGGGCGAGGTGCACGCGACCATCGATTTCGTCCTCGAGTTCTTGTTCGAAGGCCTCGGAAGCCATTGAATGATGTGAAGCTTCGGCACGAACCCCCTACTACCCTGCCGCCAACCTCATGACCGAACCAACCTCCACAAGACAAGCCACCAAGACGCCCGTCGGCGAAGTAGTGACTCTCTCGCAGTCGCCTGCCATCCTCACCGAAGTCCTCCACTTCAAGACGACGGCGGCCAACGAGTTCTGGGATGTCACCGACTTCGTGCGCGAGGTCGTCGAGAGGGCGGGCACCACGCACGGACAGGTCACAGTCTTCACGCCGCATACGACGACTTCGATCCTCATCAACGAGTCGGAAACCGGATTCCTCAACGACTTCCGCAAGGCCATCGAAGGCCTGGTACCAGATGACGTGTACTACGAGCATGACGACCACGAGTTGCGGACAGAGAACCTTCAAGAGGACGAGTTCCTCAACGGTCACGCCCACGTGAGGCAACTGGTGACCGGCGCCACTTCGGTGACCATTCCCGTCGTCGACGGTGAAATCGTCCTCGGCCGCTGGCAGCGCCTGTTCTTCCTCGAGCTCGATCAGGCCCGAGATCGCCGCGTCATGGCGCACGCCCAGGGCGTCTAGCCGGCTTCTGCCACCGGAGAATTCAAAGACCCGGCTCTCCGCTCAGGGTGCCTTCCTTGGCGGAAGCCCTTCCATCGGGCTCACCTGCACTTTCGCGTTTGGCGTCGACCCCGCCCGTCAACTAGGTTCAAGGGCGTTCGCAGGGGTTCGCCCTGCTCGCGACCCATACCGGGAGGAAAAACCCAAATGACCAAGAGATTCGTAGGTCTTCTGGCCGTCCTCTTGCTGGTGGCAGCCGCTTGCGGCGACTCCAGCGGAGACACGACGGCCGAGACGACCGCAGACACGACCACCGCCACGACCCAGGCTCCCAGCCAGGGAAGCGAAGGCGGACTCCTGCAAACAGTTAAGGATCGAGGCACCCTCAAGTGCGGCGTCAGCGGCGCTGCCACCGCCTTCTCCGACACGCAGCCTGACGGCAGCGTTACCGGCATCGACGCCGATTACTGCCGCGCAGTAGCGGCCGTTGTCCTCGGCGACTCGACTGCGGTCGAGTTCACGGCGCTGACCGCAGCAGAGCGCTTCACGGCAGTCCAAACGGGCGCCATCGACGTTCTGATGCGTAACACGACGTGGACCCAGAGCCGTGATAGCGACGTTGGCATGGACTTCGGTCCCACTACTTACTACGACGGCCAGCAGGTCATGGCCCGAGCCTCCGCAGGCTTCGACGCCAGCTCGGGGCTCGATGCCCTCGAAGGATCGATCGTGTGCACCAACGCCGGTACCACGACCGAGAAGAACATCACCGAGGCCACGACGGCGCTCGGGGTAGGCATCGAACTGACCACCTTCGAGGACTTCGACATCGTGATGGACAACTTCCTAGCCGGTGCTTGTGACGCTGTCACCACTGACGGTTCCGGACTGGTTGGCCGCAAGGCGACCCAGCAGCCGGCTGGCGAGGATTGGATCATCTTCCCAGCTGCTCCGATCTCCAAGGAGCCACTCGGGCCGACTTATTCTCAGAACGACTCGCAGTGGGCCGACGTCATCAACTGGACCGTGTACGCCTCAGTCATCTTCGATGAGAAGGGTGTCACCTCTTCCAACGCCGATGCCATGAAGGCCTCGCCGCCGGACGGCGAAGTCGACCGTCTCCTGGGCGGAGAGGGCGAGCTGCAGACAGCAATGGGTCTTGACCCAGACGCCTTCTACAACATGGTCAGCCAGATGGGCAACTACGACGAGATCTTCGCTCGGAACCTGAACCCGGTGGGTCTGTTCCGTGAAGGCTCGTTCAACGCCAGCTTCGTTGACGGTGGCCTGATGTACGCACCGCCGGCTCGCTAGGCGGCAAGAGCAGTTGAGAGGGCGCCTGCGGGCGCCCTCTCACTTTCTTCCTCACCTTGGCAGTTTCCACCCAACGCGCTCACGCCCGACCGCCCTTCTGGCGGAATGTGGCAGTGCTCAAATGGGGCGCCCAGCTGGCTGCGCTCGCCGCGGTCATCAGTCTTGGCTGGTTCCTGTGGTCCCAGGGAGCGTCCAACCTCAAATCACGAGGCATCAGTGTCTCGTGGGACTTCCTCGACCAGCCCCCGGGCATCGCCATCCGAGAGGGCATCGACACCAGGCCGCA
>Ga0224508_10001320_pt1 | contig 22357 bp, 18 predicted proteins | sample SF_Jan12_sed_USG_4_FD_170157 | JGI IMG/M metagenome (GOLD analysis project Ga0224508, IMG submission 170157) | Sediment microbial communities from San Francisco Bay, California, United States - SF_Jan12_sed_USGS_21 | ecosystem: Environmental > Aquatic > Marine > Sediment | place: USA... | reverse complement strand
GAGTCGAAGGAGTACAGCCGCAGACGAAAGCGATCCTCGAGCCCGCGGCGCAGGGTCCCCGCGTCGTCGACTCCCGCCAGCGTGTCCGCATCGGATCCACCGAAGAGCTCGATGATCCGGTTCGAGCGGGCGGCGCCGGACTCGTCCGCCACACGCATGCTCTTCGAATCGTCGAGGAGCACGGCCACGTAGTTCCGCCGCGGCACGACCGTCGAGACGAGCAGGACGGGACGGAACAGCGCGAACAGCAGCACTCCGATCGCGGCCGTCCGAAGCGCCCCGAGGACCCAGCGGTCGCGGGAGGTGACAGATGGCCCCATGGCGCGGTACTGCAGGAGAAACGGCACCGCGACCGCGACGGCGGCCAGCGCCAGGATGTAGACCCACAGGGGGAGGGCCAGGAGGAGCTCACCTTGCTGGAACACGACGGGGCGGTAGTTGAACAGAAATTCGAACACGCTCTCGGTTCGCCCCTCCGGTTCACGTCCAGGTCATGCGGGGCGCGCCTCCAGCAGCGCCGCTCCGCCGAGCTCCACTATCTATGACGATACTCGTGGCACCCTCTACACTGAAACAACGGTTTAGCTCCCACCGTTGCCTTGGAGCTGCGGCGCGTTTCGGACGCACTGCCCCCTACCTCGAACAGACAATCGAAGTCCGACGATGGTTAGCTGGCGCCGCCCTCTTCCGTCGCCGCCGCACGCGCCCGCTTCTGTGCTTCGACCATCTCGGCGACGTCCTCGAGCAGCTGCTTCGCATCGTACACGATGCCATCCTTGATCGTGTAGAGCACACCACCCACAGTCTCGATCTCCCCCGTCTCGTCGTTGAGGCGACGGGCGCCCGTGCCATACAGAACCTTCAGATTCTGGATCGGGTTCTCCTCCACGATCACGAGGTCCGCCAGGAGGCCGGGTCGAACGACGCCGTATTCGATCGGTCGGCCGGTGGGCTTGAACAGCGTCTCCGCCGCATGCATGGTCGCGCCACGGATGATCTCGAGCGGGTGAAACCCCGCGTGCTGCAAGAGCTCCATCTCCTGGATCGTCGAGAACCCCATCAGGTTGTAGATGTAGCCGGCGTCCGAGCTCACGGTCACCCGCCCGCCCATGTTCTTGTAGTCCTTGAGCAGGTCGTGCCACACCTCGAGGAAGTCGCGCCACGCCACCTCCTCCCAGGTCGTCCAGTCGTAGTAGTAGGAGCCGTGATCCTCCCGGTTGGCCTCGTAGAAGTCCCACAGCGACGGGAGCGTGTACCTCTGGTGCCAGGGCGCGCCCATCTGGTCGTCCACGTCCCAGCTCGCCTGGTAGGCCGTCATGGTCGGGTCGAGGGTGACGTCGTGCTCCAGCAGCTCCTCGAGAAAGGCGTTCCATTCCGGGCTGCCCCGCTCGTGGATCAGGTACGCCTGCATCGCCACCTGACCGAAGCGGTGCTGCTCATCGTTGTAGTTCACCTCGGGAGGCCACGGCTGCACGTCGTGGCCTTTGTACAGCGCCTCGAACAGCCCGTAGAAATGAGTCACGGTCCCGAGACCGAGGCGCGCGGCGTCCAGCGCGTTCATCTGGGCGACGCCCATCTGGTTCAGGTGCGCGGTACTGCCGAGGCCGAGCTGCGCGGCCTCGTCCAGCAGCGCCTCCATGATCTCGGGCCGGTGCGACCCGAGCTTCAGGCCATCCCCATCGGTCGCGGCCACCCAGCGGACCCATTCGCGGGCGTCTTCGGGCGTGTCGACGCTTCGGTCCCACCCCTCGCCGCGCGTGCCCATGTACGGGTACAGCCACATTCGCGGCGCCACGATCTCGTTCGCCGCGCTCCGGGACTTCTCCTGGCGGGCCCAATCGTGGGGCCCGAAGGCCACGCCGCGACCGGTAGTGATTCCGTGCGCCATCCAGAGCTTGTACGTGTACTCGGCCTCCGGCGCTTTGGGGACGCCCCCGGTGTGAAGGTGGAGGTCGACGAAGCCCGGAAGGACGTACATCCCCGCTGCGTCGATTTCGTGAACCACGGCGTCGGGGTTGTCCGCGACCTCGAGTCGCGGGCGGCGGTCCGGGTCGATCGGAGTATTGGGCGCACCGACCCCACGGACGGCCACGATCCGGTTGCCTTCGATCACGATGTCCATCGGACCGATCGGCGGCGCGCCGGTTCCATCGATCACGGTCGCCCCACGAATGATCAGGCGATCATAGGGACCCGCGCCCTCGTCCGACCCCCGATCCGGCGCTCCCACCATCCGGGTCGGCTGCTGAGCGGCGAGAGCCGAGGCGCCCAGCCCAATGATGAGAAACGCGAGTCGTGTCGCGCGGGCCTGAAGTCGTCGCATTGTGCCTCCGGTGGGGTCGGGTCGTCAGGCAGAATCGATGCGCGGACCCGGCCGACGCAAGCCAGGGGCGTGGGGTCAGACCGCACAGGGGCGCTTGTCGACATGTATAGATTACATTACTTTATGTACTGTAATTTGTACATCAAATCAGGAGGTTCCGATGTCTGGAATCAGCTGGATGGTCCCGACGCTCGCGACCGTCGTTGCCCTTGCCGTCATCGCCCTGGTATTGGTCATCCGCACGTGGCCCGCCAGGCCGGATCTCTCGCCGGAGGAGATGGCCGACCTCGCGAGCACTCCCATGCCCACCCTTCAGCGAATGGCGTGGTGGGGCTTCGCGATTGGCGTCACGTCGTTCGGTGTCATCGCGTTCCTGCTCTCGACCCGGGGCGTCATGACGTACTGGGAGGACGACGGCTTCCGACTCTTCGTTCTCGGGGTCTTTCTCGTCGGTCTCCTCGGAAGCGTTGGCGTGACCAATCTGCCGCTGGTGAGGCTCCAGTCGACCGGAGGTCTGGACGAGCGGGACCGGGCGGTCCTCGCCCGGGCGCCGACGGCGCAGATGACGCTCGCGCTCCTCGGCCTCGCGGCATGGCTCGTGGCGCTTGGACAGAAGTTCCACGACGAGGGGGCCGTGCCGATGGTGTACCTCTACATCCTTTTTGGAACGGTGGTCCTTCTGATGATGATCGGTCAGTCGGTCGGGATCATCCTGGGGTACTGGTTCGGGGCCCGGAATGCCGAAGGCTGAGATCTCGAACGAGATTCGGCGGCTGCGTTTCGAGCATGACGAGCTGACGCAACAGTCGCTCGCCGATCGCGTCGGCTGCTCACGTCAGACGATCGTCCTGCTCGAGCAGGGTCGTTATGCCCCTTCCCTCGCGCTCGCCTTCAGGATCGCGCGCACGTTCGAGTTGACGGTGGAGCAGGTCTTCACGTTCGAGGGCGAGTGAGACGGACCACCCGCCAGGGGCGGTCGCTCGCTCGCGGCGCGTTCAGAAGTCGAGTACCAGGCCGGTGCTGAATCGGATGTCGGTCGGCTCGACGTCGGTCGGCGGCCGGGATTCGTGTGTCAGGTCGAACCGGACGATCAGATCCAGCTCGCCCACCAGGTCCAACCGGAGCGACGACGCGACGAACAGCCGCGTATCGGCCAACTCCGAAAAGAGCGGCTGATAAAACGTGCTGAAGTCGACCCGGAGGTCGTCCGTCACGTCCCCGATCGCGCTGGCGAAGAACGACCCCCGGAACTCGTTCTCGACATCGCCCGTGGGGTCATCGGTCAACACCTCCCCCTCGTACATCGCCGAGATCCCGAGCGAACCCTCCCATGCGTCCTCGCGGATGAGGTCGATGCGCGTGCCCGCCCCCACGAGCGTACGCCGACTGAGGCGTCGGAACGGATTCGACTGGCGCTGGAGAAACACCAGTGTCGAGAAGGCCGCGGTGAGCCGGTAGTTGTGACGGAGGTGCGCGAGAAACGACTCCGCCACCTTCTCGTCATTGGCGTTTCGAACCGACCCGTTCACCAGCAGGCGCAATCGGTTGCGATCCGTCACGAGCTGCAGGCTGGCTCCGCCCGAAAACTCCAGGTAGTCGGTGTTCCCGCTCGCGAGGGCGAGGCGGGCCTCGATGTCGCCATCCCACCCGGGGTCGACGTCGGACCAGCGACGCAGGGTGTTCACGATCTGCGCGTCGGCCGGGGCGGGGGTGATGGCGATGACCGTCATGAGGACCAGCGCCGCCATGCCCGGACTCAGACGCTCGATCTCGCGTACTGCAATCAATCGTAAGACCTCGGAAAGGTGTCGTTGGGAACGAACGGGAGAGATACCTTGATCTTCCCGGATTCGCATCCGCGCGCATGCCTGAAGTCCCGACTGGATCAACCGAGGTGAACGCCTGATGACTGTTCCCGCGATCTCGCGACTGCGACGTCGTTCCCGCAACGCTCCGGCGGCGATCTCCGCCGTCCTGGCCGCGGCCCTCTTCGTTCCCTGCTTCGCCCTCGAGGCGCAGCAGAGCGGCGACGAAGGCCCGACTTTGAACTCCGGGCTCCTCTCGAGCCTGCGCTGGAGGAGCATCGGACCGGCCGTCGCGTCCGGGCGCATCGCCGACATCGCGATCGATCCGACGGATCGCAGCGTCTGGTATGTCGGGGCGTCCTCCGGTGGCGTATGGAAGACCACGAACGCCGGTACGACGTGGGACCCGATCTTCGACAGCTACGGTTCGTATTCGATCGGGGCGATCGCGCTCGACCCGAACAACCACCTCACGCTCTGGGTCGGCTCGGGCGAGAACAACGGGCAGCGCTCGGTCGGATACGGAGATGGGATCTACAAGTCGATCGACGGCGGCCGGTCGTTCAGGAACATGGGGCTCGAGACCTCTCGCCACATCGGAATGGTCGCGGTCCACCCCGACGACTCGAACGTGGTCTACGTCGCGGCCATCGGCCCGCTCTGGGAGTCGGGTGGGGAGCGCGGGCTTTTCCGGACCGCCGACGGTGGCGAGACGTGGGAGAACGTCCTCGAGCTCGATGAGCACACGGGCGTGCACGAGGTCTATTTCGACCCGCGGAACCCGGACTGGATGTACGCCGTCTCCTGGCAGCGACGACGCCAGCAAGGGACGGTGATCGACGGGGGACCCGGCTCGGGGATCCACAAGTCGACGGATGGCGGCGAAACGTGGCGGGAGATCGACCGCGGCCTGCCGGGGGATGACAAGGGCCGAATCGGGATGGCCATCTCGCCCCAGAACCCGGACGTCCTCTACGCGATCGTCGAGGCGAACGGCGGCGGCACGTACCGCTCCGAGAACATGGGCGAAAACTGGAGCCGGACATCGAGCTACCAGTCGGGCGCAGCGATGTACTACCACGAGCTCTACGCCGACCCCCATCGGCTCGACCGCATCTACGCGCACGACACGTTCATCCAGATGTCGGACGACGGCGGGGAGACGTGGGGCCGCCTGCCCACGCCCAACGTACATGTCGACTTCCATGCCATGGCGTTCGATCCGGACGACCCCGAGCACCTTCTCGTCGGAAACGACGGGGGGCTCTACGAGACGTTCGACTTCGGCGGCAGCTGGAACTTCTTCGCCAACCTGCCGCTCACGCAGTTCTACAAGGTGGCGACGTCGAACGACGAGCCGTTCTACTACGTCTACGGCGGCACGCAGGACAACAACACGCTCGGCGGTCCGTCACAGACGATCAACAGCTCGGGGATCTTCAACTCCGACTGGTACGTGACGCTGGGCGGCGACGGGTTCGATCCGGTCGTCGACTACGACAACCCCGACATCGTCTACTCGCAGCTTCAGCACGGGACCCTGTCCCGGTTCGACCGCGGGACGAAGGAGCGACTGGACATCCAGCCGCAGGAGAGCGCCGACGGTCCCCCGCTCCGCTGGTACTGGGACGCGGGGCTCCACATGTCGCCGCACGACAGCAAGCGGCTGTACTTCGGCGCCCAGATCCTCTTCCAGACGGACGACATGGCGTCCACCTGGCGACCGATCTCGGGTGACCTCACGCGCAACATCGACCGCAACCAGCTCGAGGTGATGGGCCGGATCTGGAGCGTCGACGCGGTGGCCAAGAATCGCTCGACCTCGGTCTTCGGTCATATCGTCTCGGTCTCGGAGTCGCCCCTCGTCGAAGGGCTGATCTACGTCGGCACGGACGATGGGTTGATCCAGGTGACGGAGGACGGCGGGGAGAACTGGCGTGCCGTCGAGACGTTCCCCGGGGTCCCGGACACGAGCTTCGTGCACGATGTCGAAGCGTCGCTGCATGATCCGAACACCGTGTTCGCCGTGATCAACAACTTCAAGCGCGGCGACTTCTCGCCGTACGTGCTCAGGTCGATGGACCGCGGGGTGACCTGGACGCAGATCACGAGCGACCTTCCGGAAGGGCCCGCGTTCTCGATCGTGCAGGACCACGTCGAGCCCGACCTGCTGTTCCTCGGCACCGAGTTCGCGGCGTTCACATCGCTCGACGGCGGCGCATCCTGGCTGGAGCTCTCGAGCGGACTGCCCACCATCCCCGTCAGAGAACTGGAGATCCAGAAGCGCGAGAACGACCTGGTGGCGGCCACCTTCGGCCGCAGCTTCTACGTCATCGACGACTACACCCCGCTCCGCGAGCTCGCCGCTCGATCCGACGAGGTCCTCGCGATGGACGGGTACATCTTCCCGATCGCGGACGGCGAGATGTTCCTGCGCTGGAACCCGGGGACAGCGGAATACTACTCGGCGGACAACCCGGCGTTCGGCGCGACGTTCACCTATTTCGTCGGCGAGACGACGCGAACGCGCGAGGCGACTCGCCAGACCGAAGAGCGCCGGGCGGCCCGGGCGGGTGAAGACACGCCGTACCCGACGTGGGACGAGCTTCGAGCCGAAGATCGCGAGGAGGCGCCGCAGGTGTTCCTCACGATTCGCGATGCCGACGGCAACATCGTGAACACCGTAGACGGCTCCGCATCACAAGGGATGAGACGCGCGACGTGGAACTACCGCTACCCCGGGTACAGTCCCGTGACCGCCGGAGGCGGGGGGGGCGGGGGCTTCGGCGGTGGATTCGGTGGTGGCGGCGGCCTCGCGCCGATGGCGTTGCCGGGCCGATACACGGTCTCGCTGTCGCGACGCGTCGACGGAGTGGTCACGGAGCTGGTCGGACCCACGCCCTTCGAGATCGCCCCGATGGGCCAACCGGCGATCCCGCCGCAGGATCGGACAGCTGTCCTCGCCTTCCAGCGAGAGACCGGTCAGCTGCTCCGCGCGGTCAGCGGTACTCAGAGGGCCTCCGCGGCGGCGATGCAGCGGATCCAGGCCATGAAGCGGGCGGTCGCTCAGTGGCCGGCCGCCACGGAGCAGATGCGCGAAGACGTTCGGGCGCTGGAGCTCCGTCTCATGGACCTCCAGGAGACGCTGAACGGCAGCCGCACCCGAGGATCGCGATCCGAGCCCGAGATGCCCGGCATCCTGAGTCGGGTGAATCAGGTGGTCCGCGGACATTGGCGCGGCATGCACGGACCGACGAATACGCACCGGGAGCAGTATCAGATCGCGCACGACCTGTTCAGCGATCTGTATCCCGACATGCGCCAGCTGATCGAGACGGATCTCCCGGCGCTCGAAGCGCAGCTGGAGGCGGTGGGCGCTCCGTGGACCACCGGCCGAGCACTCCCGGACTGGCCGCCGCGGTAGGTCGACGACGACTCCATGACCGACCCGGCCACGGGGCACGGCTGAATGGGCGACCTCTTCAGACAGCTCCGCCAGCGAAAGGTCTTCCGGACCGCGACGATCTATCTCGTCGCGGCCTGGGGGATCGTCGAGGTGGCCACGACGGTCCTGCCGCTGCTGGGCCTCGGGGACTGGGCCGCGCGTCTGGTCCTGGCGATCGTCGCGGCCGGCTTCCCCGTCGCCGTGGGGCTCTCCTGGTTCCTGGAGGTCGGGCGCGGCGGGGTCACGGCGACCGGAGCCGAGGCCGGGCGAGGCGTACGGGTGGGTCAGGCGGCGCTCCTCGCCAGCGCCGTGATCGCGGGGCTCGCGATCCCGACGTTCCTCTTTCTCAATCGAGGCTCCGGCCCCGAGGTCGGCCAGTCGGCGCAGGCATCGTCCGCGGTCCCTGACGCGGTTCGCCAGGATCGGACCGTGGCCGTGGTGCCGTTTCGGAGCGTCGGCGGAGGCGAAGAGAACGCGTGGTTTTCGGATGGGATCACCGAGGAGATCGTGCTCGCCCTGTCGCGCTTCGACGATCTGCGCGTGCTAAGCCCGGCCGCGGCCGCGACTCTCGCGGCGAGCGGTGCATCGCCCGCGGAGATCGGGTCGGCGCTGGGCGCCGGACACGTACTGACCGGGACGGTCAGAAGGGCCGAGTCGGACGTGCGGATCGTGGCCGCCCTGCGCGACTCGGAGACGGACGACGTCAGCTGGACCGATCAGTTCGACCGCGCGTTGACGGTCGAGAACATCTTCGACGTCCAGGCGCAGGTGGCGACGGCGGTCGCCGGCCAGCTTCAGGCCACGCTCGCGCCTGCGCGGGCCGGGCACCTGGGCGTCGTGCCTACGTCGGATCTCGAGGCGTTCGACCACTACCTGCGCGGCAACTACGAGCTCGTCCGCCGGACTCCTGCCAGTGTCGCACGCGCGGTGTCCGAATACCGCATCGCCTCGGAGATCGACGCGGAGTTCACGGCTGCTCAGGCGCGAGAGGCATACGCATATGCCCTCTTCATCGATTGGGAGTGGAGCTTCCCCGGCGCATCCGCGGGCGAGCTCGTGTCGCGAGGCGGGTCCCTCGCGCAGGCCGCGCTCGCTCGGGACTCCGCGTCTGCCGACGCGTGGCTCGCCGCCGCCTATGTAGGCCTCATGGCGGAGCGCGACGCTCCGCAGAACTCACTGCCGGCGTTCGAGCGGTCGCTCGCCCTGAATCCCTCGTCGCCCGAGGCATATCACCAGTACGGCCAGACCCTCATGCAGATCGGGCGGTTCTCGGAGGCCGCGCTGGCGTATCACGCCGCCCTGGCCCTTGACCCGACTCGAGCGATGACCCTGGTGCCGCTCTCCGGACTGGCTGCCCGTACCCACGACTGGGTCGGGGCCAGGCGCTGGATCGACAGCGCCGTCGCGGTAGGGCCGGGAGTGCCGTACGCATGGGCGCTCCGCGGGAACATCCGAAACGCCGGGGGGGACCACGAGGGCGCGCTGGCCGACGCGAACCGCGCGCTCGAGATCGATCCCAGCTACTCCATCCCGGCTCGCTCGGTACTGGCCGCCGCTCTGCACGCCTCCGGTGACGAATCCGCGGCCGCGAGAGAGCTCGATCTCGCCCTAACCGGGCTCGCCGATCCGGAACGTCCGGGGCAGACGGACGCTCTGTTCCTCGGGGGCGCGCTCGTGGCAATGGGCCGACTGGACGACGCCCTTACGCTCGTCGAATCCGCACAGCCACGCTCCGCGTGGCTGTGGTTCTACCTCCAGCACCCCGACTTCGATGCGATCAGGGGGGACCTCAGGTTCGCTGCGGTCCTGTCGGACGCCGACCCGAGATCTCGGTGACCGATCCTACGGACGAACGGTGCGTGGTGCTGTCGGTCCCGGGGTCGTGATGCGCAGAGCCTCCGGAGGCCTCGACCTCGAGCACCCGCTGATACGACGGGTGCTCTACGCCGTGACCGGGCTCGTCGCACTCTACGTCGTGTGGCTCGCTCTCTTCTACCGGTATCACTTCCTCGACGGAGTGAATCTCCTCATCCACGAAGCGGGACACGTCGTCTTCTCGCCTCTCGGGGAGGTCGCGTCGGTGTGGGGCGGCACGCTACTGCAACTCGCGTTTCCGCTCGCGTTCGTCGTGTACTTCGCCCGACGGCGGCAGAGGGTCGAGGCGGGGCTCACGGCCGTGTGGGCCGCCGAGAGCCTGATGTACACGGCCGAGTACATGGGCGACGCCGTCCGTCAGGAGCTCCCGCTCGTCGGCGGACACATCCACGATTGGAACTACCTCCTGGATCGGATCGGTCTTCTGGGAGCCGCGGAGGGCCTTGCCGCCCTCCTCCACATCCTCGCGAGTCTCGGCGCGATCGTGGCCGTCTTCACGGTCTTCATGGAGTTGAAGAACCGCTCCTCTTGATTTCCGGGAGGAGCTACACGGTAACCCGCCGGACAGCGGACAGGCGGGGGGGTGCGGGCCTCCCGCTCCCGCAGCACTTTCATGACATGAATATGCTGCGACGCCTCGGGCGCCGGTCGCTGCTCGTCCCCGCCCTGTTCATTGTGTTTCGTCCGATCGCCGCACAGGAGGTCGATCTCGCAGGGCTCGGCGATCTGCTCGAGCCGCGCATCGCCGTTCGCGACGCCGAGACGGTGATCCAGGTTCGGGCGACCGGCGACCCCAACTCCGTCGGGACCGCGGCCTTCGGTCTGCTCTTTCAGCTCTACTTCACCTCGCCATCCACGCCGAAGGGGCCCGACATGCCTACCCCGAAAGCGCGGTGGCCCTCGCCTGAAGGCACGCCGCCGGCCGAATGGGTCGGCCTCTACGCTCTCGCGGTTCCGAGCGGCACCGACCTCCCCGGACATCAGGCGTTGCCGGGCGTCGAGGCCACGGTGACGACCTGGGAATACGGGACCGTGGCCGAGGTGCTTCATGTCGGGCCGTACGACGCGGAACAACCGACGCTCGAGGCCCTCCGCGAGTTCGCGAGAGCCGAGGGGTACGAGGTCGTTCCGGGTCACGAGGAGGAGTACGTCCGAGGGCCCTCCATGTCGGGCCCCGGCAATCCTGAGGAGTACCTGACGATTCTCAGGTATCGTGTGCGCCGACCCGGCGAACCGGACGCGGACGGACGAGCTGCGGTGCTCGCGGCCCGGGAGGCATCGAACGCGGCGATAAGAGCACACGACCTCGACGCGATCACGTCGTTCTGGACGGATGATATCCTGATGACGGCCGGGAGCGGCACGGGCGAGATCGGGATCGAGTTCTGGACTCGCGCGATCGACGAGCAGATCAGGAGCTATCCCGACGTGGTGTACGTACGCACCCCCGAAGCCGTCGAGATCAGCGCCGTGGCGCCGCTCGCGTCGGAGCGCGGTCGCTGGATCGGTACGTGGACGGCGGAGGCGGGACCGGTCGAGTCCGGCGGCACTTATCAGGCGATGTGGCGGAAGGAGGGCGGCGAGTGGCGCATCCGCTCGCAGCTGTTCGTGACGCTCACCTGCGAGGGGTCCGGTTGCGTGGCTTCCCGGACGCCCTGAAGCCCCCACCGCGCGCTCGCGCCGAGACGGGGTCAGCCGACCTCGGCCGCCTTTCGTAGAAACCTCTTCCCCAACCTCGCCATCCGGGTGTCGCCGGCTTCCTCTGCCTCACGGATGAGGGCTTCGACGTGTGGCACCAGCCGGGCCTCCCCCCAGCGGAGGCCGGTCGCCTTTTCGGCGCTCATGGTATTCCCCGCGTTCGCGCCCTCGAGCAGCGCCCGGGCGGCCGCCTCATCGAAGTAGGGCGACTCGGGGTCGGGCAGGCTGTACCGTGGCTCGGGCTCGAAGGTGGCGTCTTCGTTGACGAAGGCTCTGGACATGGCCTGAATTAAGCCCCCCAGGGGCCTGTCGTCACGGGTTTGACTGTCCGGGATGGAACCGCGAAGCTGGGCGCCTCGCATCACCGTTTCGCGCACGAGAGCCCGGGAACGCCGCCGAACTTGCCGCCACCGTCGCCCCCCGCGGGCAAGGACCTGTCGCAGCGCGGGATCTTTCGCTTCTGGGTGCCGCTCGCCGCCACCTGGGTGATGATGGCTGCAGAGGGACCGTTCCTGGCCGCCGTGATCGCGCGCCTCGCCGACCCCACGATCAGCCTCGCGGCCTACGGCGTCGCGATTGCCTACGCGGTACTGGTCGAGTCTCCGGTCATCATGTTGATGAGCGCGGCCACCGCGTTGATCGAGGACGAGGCGAGCTACCGGCGGCTCCGCAACTTCGCGAACCTGCTGAACGCGTTCGCCACCTCGCTCCTCCTGATCACGCTCATTCCGCCGGTCCATCGGGCGCTGTTCTTCGGAGTGTTGGGGCTTCCCGAAGAGGTCGCCGCCCAGACGTACGGCGCATTATGGTGTTTCCTACCCTGGCCCGCCGCGATCGGCGTGCGCCGCTTCCTCCAGGGCGTGATGATCCGGGCCGGTCGTACCCGACTCGTGGCCTACGGCACCGTGATCCGGCTGCTGGCGATGGCGACTTCGGCGATCGTGTTCGGCCCCGTGCTCGGCCTGCCCGGATCGTGGGTGGGCGGAGCCGCGCTGTCGACGGGGGTCGTCGTGGAAGCCATCGCCGCCCGGATCATGGCCCGTCCGAGCATTCGCGAGGTCCTCGGAACGGCGCCCGCGGGGGACAGCACGGGGCTCAGCTACCGCGAGATCGGCTCGTTCTACTACCCCCTGCTGCTTACGTCGCTGATCGGTCTCGCGGTCGGTCCGATGGTGACCTTCTTCATGGGCCGCTCGGTCGCCCCGGTGGAGTCACTCGCGGTCTTCCCGGTGGTGCACTCGCTTCTGTTCGTGTTCCGTGCGTTGGGTCTGAGCTTCCAGGACGCGTCCATCGCGCTCTTGGGGCGTGGGCGAGAGGGAGTCCCGGAGCTCTCGCGCTTCGGGCGTCGGATGGGCTTCGCGATCACCGCCTTGCTCGTGGCGATCGCCTTCACCCCGCTGGCCGACGTCTGGTTCATGACCGTCTCGGGCCTCTCCGCCGAGCTCACCGCGTACGCGATCACCCCACTCCGAATCGTCGTGCTCCTTCCGCTGGCCGGGGTGTGGCTCTCGTTCGAACGAGGGGTCCTGATGAGGAACCGTCGTACCCGTCCGATCACCTGGGCCACGGCCGCCGAGGTCGTCGTCATCGCGGCCGTGTTCATCGTGTGCGGATGGGTCCTCGACATGGTGGGGGTGACGGCCGCCGCCATTGCCCTGCTCTTCGGAAAGCTGATGTCGACGCTCTACCTGGTGCCACCGACCCGATTGTGCCTGCGCGAGGTGGGAGCGCCATCCCGACTCGACGAGTGACCCCGCTCGCCGCTCGCCCGCGCTCCCGTGCCTGAGCATCTTTCTCCGATGGAACGCACGCGCCGCTGGATGCTGGGTGTGCTCGTACTCGCCTTCGTCGGCACGAGCGCCGAGCTGCTGCTCATCGGGCACACCGAAGAGATCATGCAGCTCCTGCCGCTCATCCTCCTCGGACTCGGGCTGGTCGCCACTGGCGCGGTCTGGCTGCGACCGAAACGGACAGTCGTTCAACTCTTTCGCCTGCTCAGCGGTCTCTTCATCGTGGCGGGCGTGCTCGGAGTGATCCTGCACTACAGGGGCAACGCCGAGTTCGAGCTCGAGATGCGGTCTTCCATGGCGGGCCTCGACCTTGTTTGGAACTCGCTCACCGGAGCGACGCCCGCCCTGGCGCCGGGCGGCATGATTCCGCTGGGCCTCATCGGCTTGATCGCGATGTATCGACACCCCGCGATGAAACCCGAACGGACATCCACGACGGATAGAGGGAACGAATGACGATACCGAGAAGGGCTCTGACTCTCGCGATCCCGGTCCTCGCGCTCGGACTGGCCGCCTGTGCCGGCGGCGATTCCGAACCGGTCGAGACGGCCGAAGCCGAGACCCCCTCCGCCACTGAACCCACTGCCGAAGCGCCCTCGGGCCCGGAGTGGGGCGACGGCCTCGTGAACCCGAACCTGGCCGGCGAGGAGGAAATCTCGGGCCTGGAGGGGATCGCGGACGGCGCGGTCGCCGCGATCATGGATGGCCGGCCGTTCATGGACATGGTGACTCTCGACGCGGCGATCGCTCCGCACATGGACGCGGCCGCGCGGGAGTCCCTCTATGGCGCGATGTGGATTCCCATGAACCTGAACACCGCCTCGGAGGAGGAGATGCTGCTGATCCCAGGGGTCGGTGACCGTATGGCGCACGAGTTCGACGAATACCGTCCCTACGACGGGATGGGGCGCTTTCGACGCGAGATCGGGAAGTACGTGGATGATGACGTCGTCGACACCTACGCGAGGTACGTGTTCATCCCCATCGACTTGAACACCGCGACCGCCGAGCAGATTCTGATGATCCCGGGCGTCGGCAGCCGGATGCTGCACGAGTTCGAGGAGTATCGGCCGTACGCGAGCATGGAGCAGTTCATGCGCGAAATCGGCAAGTACGTGGATGACGGGGAGCTCGCGCGGCTGGCCAGGTATGTGACCCTGGCGGCGAGCTGAGCCCGAACCGACCCGACCTGGAGGATCGATGCTAAACGGATTTCGAATCGGCGCGCTGGCGTCGCTGGCCACCGCCGCAGTCTTTGCGACGCCGATCGACGCTCAGGAGGCGCTCCCGGTCGTCGAAGAGTGGACCGTGCCGTACGCCGAGAGCCGGCCGAGGGACCCCATGGTCGCGCCCGACGGGCGTGTCTGGTTCGTCGGCCAGGCCGCGCACTACGCCGCCGTGCTCGACCCGGAGACCGGCGAGTTCACCCGCTACGACATGGACGACGGCACCGGCCCGCACAACCTGATCGTCGACGAGGACGGGATGGTCTACTACGCGGGGAATCGCGCCAACCATATCGGGATCATCAATCCCGAGACGGGCGCGATCGAGAAGGTGATGATGCCGGATGAGCGTGCGCGCGACCCGCACACGCTGATCTGGGATGGCAACGGCGACATCTGGTTCACGGTCCAGCAAGGCAACTTGATCGGCTTCATGGACAAGGAGTCGCAGCAGGTTCGTCTCGTCGATGCGCCGGAGATCCAGGGCGGCCGGGGCACGTCCAGCCGGCCATACGGGATCAAAATCGACTCGCACGATCGTCCCTGGATCGCGCACTTCGGGACCAATCTGATCGGGATGATCGACCCTGGCTCGTTCGAGCTCATCGGGTACGACCTGCCCGAAGGATCGCGCCCCCGCCGGCTCGAGATCGACTCGCAGGATCGCATCTGGTACGTCGATTACTCGCGGGGGAAGATCGGCCTGGTCGTCGAGGGCGACGGCTTCCTGAAGGAGTGGGATCTACCCGCCGGTGAGCAGTCGCGACCCTACGGCATGGCGATCGACAAGAACGACGTTGTCTGGGCGGTCGAGACCGGCATCCAGCCCAACCGCTTCGTAGGCTTCGACACGAAGACCGAGGAGTTCGTCGGAATGGTCGAGGTCGGGAGCGGCGGCGGTACGATCCGCCACATGTACTACGATGCCGAGACCGACTCGATCTGGTTCGGCACGGATGTGAACACGGTCGGCCGTGCGGTCCTCAGCCCGCAGAAGTAGCTCCTCCCGGCGCGACGGGGAGCCCGCGATGCCAGGCTGGGTCGCGGGCTTGCTCGTATCGGCGGTGTTGTCCCAATTACTCGCGATCGCTACGGCGCCGGCGCAGGGCGACGACGCTCGCATCCCAAGTCGCGCCGAGAGCCCGGCGATCGTTGCCATGAGCTCGTTGCCGAGACTCGCCGACTCGGAGGTGCTGCGGGCTCCTGGCACCGCCCCTCACGTGGAGGGTCCGCCACCCGCGCACACAGGGGGATTCGGGGAGCCGACCTGCGTGGAATGCCACCTCGGGTCCGGTGTAAACGAGCCCGGGTCGACGCTCGAGATCGTCGGCGTCGGAAGGTCCTACCGGCCGGGCGAGGTCCACGAGATCACGATCCGTCTCCTCAGTTTCGACATGGCCGCGGCGGGGTTCCAGGCGTCTTTTCGGTGGGCACGAGGAGACCGCACGGGGGAGTCGGCCGGCACGGCGAGACCGCTCGACGGCCGCGTCGCGGTGGCCACCTCGGAGAACGGCGTGGACTACATCCAGCACTCGGCCGCCGGGGTGCCGGCTGACGGAGAACAGGCTGAGTGGACGTTCGAGTGGACGGCCCCGCGGGAGTCCGGAGCGATCGTCCTCAACGTCGCCGCGAATTCGGGGAACGGTGACAACTCTCCGCTGGACGACCTCGTCTACACCGCCGAGATCGAGCTGGCCGGCTCGGCGGAGCGCTAAGGGCTCCGCCGGATCACCGCAGGTCTTTCGGTCTCCAGAATGCGACGAGACGCCCACCGTCCGCGCGCTCGACGTCGCGCCAGTCGTCGATCTCGACCTCGACGACGGCAAGGGCCGCCGTAGGCATCTCCTCCAGCTCGCCCGTGAGCACGGTCACGAGCGCCGTGATCCCGGGGTTGTGCCCGACGACCATCACGGGATCGGCGTCTCCAGCGTAGTCCGCGAGCGCGTCCAGGTAGCTGTGCGGAGAGGCCAGGTAGAGCTCGCGGGTGGTCTCGATCTCGGGCGAGGTGGACATCACCCCGGCCGCCAGCTCGGCGGTCGAGTGCGCTCGCACCGCCGTCGAGCTGATGATCCGTTCCGGGACCAGATCCTCATCGACGATCAGCCGGCCCATGCGCGGGGCGTCGCGGACCCCCCGAGGATTGAGCGGCCGGTCGTGGTCCCGCAGCCCGGGATCGTCCCAGGACGACTTCGCATGTCGGAAAATCAGCAGCGTCTTCATTCGCCCCGTCGGCCTCCCGCCGGATGCGGCGCCCGCCGGGGCGCTCGTATGTCCATGTCGATTCTATCGCACGCCGTCGACGCTGGCCGCACCTACCAGCCCAGCACGCGGCCGAACATTAGCGGCGCGACGATCGTCGCGTCCGATTCGATCACATAGCTCGGCGTATCCACGTCGAGCTTCCCCCAGGAGATCTTCTCCGAGGGGACTGCCCCTGAGTAGGACCCGTAGCTGGTCGTCGAATCCGAGATCTGGCAAAAATACGACCAGCAGGGGCACTCCCGGCCGAGATCCTGCCGGATCATCGGCACCACGCAAATCGGGAAGTCCCCCGCGATGCCTCCGCCGATCTGAAAGAAGCCCACGGGCGCCGGCGCCCCCGACGGACGGCGTCCCGAACCTGCGGTGAGACCCGGCACTCCCTCGCCGGTCGTCGTCACCAGGTACCAGTCGGCGAGATCGTGCATGTACTCCACGCCCCGCCGGACCGCCGAGTATCCGTCCAGCTTTCCGGCGAGGACCGACGCGACGAACACGTTGCCGAGCGTGGAGTCCTCCCACCCGGGGACGAAGAGCGGCAGGTCGGCTTCGGCCGCGGCCACCAACCACGAGTCGTCGGGCGGAATTCGATACTCGTCCTCGAGCGATCCGTCTCGGACAAGATCGTAGCAGAACTCGTGGGGGAAGCGCGGCCGTCCGTCACGCTCGGCGTCCCGCCATCGCTTGACGATCGGCCCCTCGATTCGCCGGAACGCCTCCTCCTCTGGGATGCACGTATCGGTGACGCGATTCAGCCCCTGTCCCTCGAGCTTCTTCTCATCGGCCGGCGTCAGCTCCCGCCACCGCGGGATGCGGACGTATCGGTCGTGTGCGACGAGATTGAACAGGTCTTCCTCGAGATTGGCAGCCGTACAGCTGATGGCGTGTATCCGATCCCGCCGGATCATCTCGGCGAGCGAGCGGCCCAGTTCCGCCGTGCTCATCGCTCCGGCGAGCGTCACCATCATCCGGCCGCCGCCCTCGACGTGCTCGGCATACGCGTCGGCCGCGTCGACGAGAGTCGCCGCGTTGAAGTGCCGGTAGTGCCGGCGCATGAAGTCGGTGACGGTCACGGAGCCGGACGCCGAAACGTGGTCCCGCCCATCTCCAGGCCCGCCACACTGCCGTCCGACCCGAGTCGGAACGTCAGGAGCTGCTCACCGCGCCAGCGGGCGTCGAATCGCAGCAGGAAGGTGTCGTGGTGCCAGTGCTCGAGGGGTCCGGCGAGACCTGGCCCGTACTCGGCCCGAAGTCCCGCCGCCCCCCCGGTCACCTCGATCGTGCCCCGGAGGCGGTCCGAGTACGTGCCGGCGTAATCGCCGAGGTCGTACGTCGGGGAGGTGCCTGCGGTCCGGCTGGCGTAGAGCCGATCGCGCGCCCGCTCCGCCGCTTCCTCGAGCGGTGCGTATAGCTCGAGGAGCTCGGCACTCCAGTCGCGCGGTTCACCGTGCTCGTTGAACAGGTCGAACACGCGGTACATGAGAGCATGTCGAACCTCGACGTGATCGCGGTTCCCGAGCACGTACACGCCGAGGTCCTGCTCGCGCACCAGGCCGGCGATCGCGATCATCCCGTCGATCGAACCGGTGTGATAATCGACTTTGCGGCCTCGATAATCCTTCTGGAACCAGGCCAGCCCGTACGTCATGAAGTTCGGCGACGTCAGACGGTCGGCCGGATACTGGCCGCGCTGCACCACCTGGGGCGTAAACAGCTCCGCGACCGTCGTGGCCCGAAGCAACCGGCTACCGTCAGGGAGCTCGCCGTCCGCGAGGAGCATCGCGACCCACTTCGACATGTCGTGCACGCTCGACCAGACCGAGCCGGCCGCCGCCACCGGATCGACCGACGCGTTCTCGATGGCTACCAACTCGCCGTCCACGTGGTCGTGAGGACGTGCGACGTTCGGCTGGCCATGGGTGTCCGTCTCCAGCGCGAACGTCTCGGTCATCCCGAGCGGCTCGAAGAGGCGCGTCCGCATGAAGTCGGCCCAGGACATTCCGCTTGCAGCTTCGATCACCTCTCCCGCCACCATATACATGATGTTTTGGTATATAAAGGATGACCTAAGTGAATATCCTGCTTCCATATACCGGGTCATTTCCATGATCCGGTCCGTCGAGGTGTCCTGCTCGTACCAGAGGAAATCGGCGTTCGCCAGACCCGCACGGTGAGTGAGGAGATCCCGTACCGTGACTTCGCGCGTGACGTAGGGGTCGCCCAGCTCGAACGCCGGCAGGTGCCGGGTGACCGCGTCATCCCAACGCACCTTCCCCTCGTCGACCAGCATCCCGATGGCCGCCGCGGTCATGGCCTTGGTCGTCGATCCGATCGCGAATCTCGTGTGCTCGTCGACCTGTTCGGGACGGCCGACTTCGAGCACGCCATACCCTCTTTGGAAGAGAACCTCTCCGTCCTTCACGACAGCTACCGCCAACCCTGTCGCATCCCAGGCCTCGACCGCCTCTGCTACGTACGCGTCGAACTCCGCTGCGTCCCAAGGTGCCTGTCCCCGGACTGCGGACGCCGTGGCGAAGAGGAGGCAACCAGCGAGGGTGGCCACGAAGGCCAGGGTCGCCGGGAGGCTCGCCGCCCGACCCCTCGCCCCGGGCACGCGAAATCGTGTCATCGTCCGCCTCCGGACAGCAGGAAGTCGACGGCGAGGCTCGACATCGTCCGGACACCGATCACGAGAGCCCTCTCGTCGGCGAAGAAGAGCGGCGAATGGTTCGGCGCCGCCATCGACATGTCCTCGGGCGGAGCCACGCCGAGCCCGACGAACAACCCGGGGACTTCCTCGGCGAAGTACGAGAAATCCTCCGAACCGGTGAGCGGCGGCGACTCGATGACGCCCGGGCCCACGACGCGACGGAGCGTCGGGAGCATCTGCTCGGTGAGCGTCGGATTGTTCACGGTGACCGGGTAACCGAGCCCGATCCGGACGTCGGCCTCCGCCCCCGAGGCGGAGGCGATGTCCCGGGCCGTGCGCTCGACTCGTTCGTGGACGAGAGTGCGGGTGTCGGGGTTGAGGGTGCGAATGGTACCGACCATGACGACGGAGTCGGGAATGATGTTGCCCCGGTTGCCCCCCTCGATCTGCCCGATGGTGACGATCGCCGGGGAATCGGTCAGGTCGACTTGACGGCTGACGACCGTCTGCAGACCCAGCACGATCTGTGATGCGACGACGATCGGATCGACACCGCCCCATGGCATCGCGCCATGCGTCTGCCTGCCCCGAACCACGATCCTCAGACCATCCGAGCTCGCGAGCATCCCGCCCTTCCGGTACATGATCGTCCCGAGGGGCGCGGGGAAGACGTGCAGGCCGAACACGGCGTCTGGGGCCGGATCCGCAAACGCGCCGTCGGCGAGCATGGGCGCCGCGCCACCCGGTCCCTCCTCGGCGGGCTGGAAGAGGAACTTCACGGTGCCAGGCAGGTCTTCACGCATGCCGGCGAGCACGCTGGCGGTGCCCATGAGGATCGCGACATGGTTGTCGTGACCGCATGCGTGCATGACCCCGACTTCACGACCCTGCCAGGTCGTCGTGACCTTCGAGGCGAAGGGCAGGTCCACCATCTCGGTGACGGGAAGCCCGTCCATGTCGGCGCGCAGGGCCACGACCGGTCCGGGGCGTCCTCCGCGCAGCACACCGACGACTCCCGTGCCGCCGACCTCTGTCTCCACGTCCATCCCGAGCGCGCGCAGGTGGTCCGCGACCAGGCCCGCGGTTCGGAACTCCTGCATCCCCAGCTCCGGGTTCGCGTGGATGTCGCGTCGCCAGGCGACCACCTGCTCGTTCACGGCTTCCGCGGCCGCATCGATCGCGCTCGCCGTCTGCGCGTCCTGACCTTCGCCGGGCGCCGGGACCAACAGGATCGCGGCCAGCAGGAAGAGGAGGGTGGGGGCGCGCCGGCCCCATCGGATGTCTGGCATGAGTCTATCTCTCCGTGAATCGGGGATGCCGCAGTCGGCATCGATCCGCGCTACGGGGCATCCAAGATGCAGCACGCCCGCGGACGGTCCAACCCATCCGCGGGCGCGCAGCGGTGCCGAGCGGAGCGAGACCCCTAGGGTCGGGGCTCGTACCCCTCCCGACGAATGACCTCCAGACGGGTGGTGTAGGTCTCGTCACCGAGTCGAAGCTCGATGGTGTAGTCCCCCGGATCGGCGAGCTGAGCTGCTCCGCCGAATCCGCCGAAGTTGAAGCCGACTCCCCGATCGCGAAGCGCTCGGAAGAAGTCGCGGTTCACGCTACCCGCGCCACCCCCGCCACCGCCGCGACCGCCCGGCTCGGTGTTCGCCCGGTTCGGGTAGTTCTCGCCCGGTCGCTCCCGGAACTCCGGGGCCCGACCAGCGCTGCCACCGCCGAACCCGGGCCGGCCCCCGCGGCGCTGCCGGCTGGAGAAGTTCTGGACCGCCCGCTCCACCTGGGCCGAATCGGCGCCCGCGGCGACCAGCGAGTCCGCGACCTGCCGTACGATCACGACGTTGTTGATGCTGTCCCGCCGCTCGCTGGGGGAGAGGCCCTCGGGCACCGTTCTGGGTTGGAGGTTCCAGAAGACACTCTTGAGCCCCGGCGTGACCGCCCCCGTGACGACCTGCACGGTGTCTCCGGCCGAGTCGAAGATCGTGATGACCGCCTGCGCGCGATTCGAGCCCGGCCGAGCATTGCCGGCGTCGGCGGGGGCGTCCGCCGCCGCCTCGCGGGCCTCGCGAGCCGCCGCCATCAGGGCCGACGACGTCTCGCGCGGGATGTAGTAATGGATCTGTGCGCCATAGCGGCGGCTCTCGCCCTGGAAGACTTTTTGAGCGACGGACTCGCCACCGACGAACCGATCCCCGAACTGGAGTCCCGGCGCCGGATCGAACAGGACGACCTCGTCACCGAGGGAGGTGCCCGCGACCTGGGCCAGCGGACCGATATCGACGATCCAGACCGCACGGCCGTGCGTGCCGGCGATCAGCTCGCGGTCGCGCGGGTGGATCTTCAGGTCGTGCACCGGAGTCGTGGGCAGGCCGTTCATGAACTTCTGCCACGAGGCGCCACGGTTTGCCGACATGTACACGCCGACATCCGAGCCCACGAAGAGCAGGTTCTCGTTCACGGGGTCCTCGCGAACCACGTGCAGGAAGTCCGGCTTTCCGGTAGGCAGATCGCTGGAGATCGATCGGAACGTCTCCCCCCCATCGTCCGTCACGTAGACGTAGGGCATGAAATCGTTCGTCCGGTGCCCATCGTAGGTGACGTAGAGCCGATCCGCGTCATGGTGCGACGCCTCGACCCGGCTCACATACGTGCCCTCGGGAACATCAGGCACGCGGTCCGTGAGCTCCGTCCACGTATCGCCGTCGTCCGCCGTCATCCACAGACGCCCGTCATCGGTACCCGCGTACAGGAGACCCTGCCTGAGCGGAGACTCGACCAGCGCGACGATCGTCGCGTAGGTCTCGGCGCCCGTCACGTCGGGGGTGATCCCACCTGTCGTTTGCGTGCTGACGCGGATCTTCATCGTGTCGGCATGCGAGAGATCCGGGGAGATGACCCGCAGGTTGTCCCCGCGCTCGCTCGATTTGAGCACGCGGTTCGCGCCGGCGTAGAACACATCCGTGTCGTGCACCGAGACGACCATCGGCGTGTTCCAGTTCCACCTGAGCTGATTCGCGGCTGAATCGGCGGAGATCTGTGCGCTCAGCTCGGCCATCCGCGCCGTGTGGTCGGCGGTCGGCGAGTCGCCGGCCTCATCCTCGATCGTGACCAGCTCGTCGCGCATTTCCTTCGTCGCGGACTGCCAGGTCGGCTTCTGCAGCCCCTGCCGTGACCCGTTGGCCACGTTGATTCGCGCCATGTTCCCACCCTGCGACTCCGCCCAGAGGGCGTCGGGGTTCTGAAGGTCCTGCGGCGCCCAGAACCCGTCTCCGCCGTTTACAGT
>Ga0224508_10001319_pt1 | contig 22361 bp, 22 predicted proteins | sample SF_Jan12_sed_USG_4_FD_170157 | JGI IMG/M metagenome (GOLD analysis project Ga0224508, IMG submission 170157) | Sediment microbial communities from San Francisco Bay, California, United States - SF_Jan12_sed_USGS_21 | ecosystem: Environmental > Aquatic > Marine > Sediment | place: USA... | reverse complement strand
CGATGTACCCGCCGGGCGATCGTCTGGAGCCGCGCCGGTCCGTGATAGACCGCGTAGAACCCGGCCATCACCGCCAACAGCACCTGCGCGGTGCAGATGTTGCTGGTCGCCTTCTCGCGCCGGATATGCTGCTCGCGCGTCTGCAACGCCAGACGCAAGGCCGGACGCCCTTTCCCGTCCACCGAGACACCGACAAGCCGGCCGGGCAGTGACCGCTTGTGATCGCCGGAGCACGCAATATAGGCCGCGTGCGGGCCGCCGAATCCAAGCGGCACGCCGAACCGTTGCGCACTGCCGACCACGATATCCGCCCCCCATTCGCCCGGTGGCGTCAACACCAGCATGGCGAGCAGGTCGGCGGCGATGCTGACCAGCGCGCCGCTTTCATGCGCCTGAGTGACGAGATCCCGATAGTCCTCGATCCCGCCATCGGTGGCCGGATATTGCAGCAGAATCCCGAACGGCGCCGGATCGGGCAAGCCGTCGCGGTGATCGCCGACGACGACCTCGATACCGAGCGGCCGCGCCCGCGTACGGAGTACCTCGATGGTCTGCGGAAGGCAGCGTTCCGAAACGAAGAAGCGGTCGCTCTTGCTCTTGCCGACACGGCGGCACATCGTCATCGCCTCGGCCGCCGCGGTCGCCTCATCCAGCAACGACGCGTTGGCGACCTCCATTCCGGTGAGGTCGCAGATCATCGTCTGGAAATTCAACAAGGCCTCGAGCCGGCCCTGGCTGATTTCCGGCTGATAGGGCGTGTAGGCGGTGTACCAGCCCGGATTTTCCATCACATTGCGCAAAATGACCGGCGGCGTGATGCAGTCGTAATAGCCTTGCCCGATCATGGAACGCATCACCGTGTTGCGCCCGGCCATTCCGCGAAGGGTCTCCAGCGCATCCCGTTCGCTGCAGCCGCCGCCGAGATCGAGTTCGTGATCGCTGCGGATCGCCGCCGGTACCGCCGCATCGATCAGCGCGTGGAGCGATGCGAATCCGAGGCTGTCGAGCATCTCCGCGATTTCCGTATCGCCCGGCCCGATATGCCGATGGACAAAATCGTCTTTTTGTTCGAGTGCGCTAAGCGGTGCGTTTTCAGTCATTGCGTCCTTTCCCATCGGCGTTGCCGCGGTCAGCCGTGTTCCTTGATGAATTCCGCATACGCGGCGTCATCCATCAGCGCTTCCAATTGCGCCGGATCGGAAATCTTGATCTTGAAGAACCAGCCGCCGCCCAGCGGATCGCCGTTCACGGCCCCCGGCTCATCGACCAGCCCCTCATTGACCTCGACAACCTCGCCCTTGACCGGCGAATAAATTTCGGAGGCGGCCTTCACCGATTCCACGACCGCCGCTTCGTCGTCCGGCGAGACGGTTTTCCCAATGTCCGGCAATTCGATGAAAACGACGTCGCCCAATTGCTCCTGGGCAAAATTGCTGATGCCGATGGTGCCGATATCTCCCTCGACGGTGATCCATTCATGATCTTCGCTATACCGGATGTTGCTCATCGCTCTTCTCGCCTCCCTCAATGACTCTTTGCCGCTAACCGCGGTAATAGTTTGCCGGTACGAACGGCATCTTCGTGACCTGTTCTTTCAACGGACGGCCGCGCACGATTGCGGTCACGATCGTGCCGACTTCGCGAAATTGCGTTTGCACATAACCCATCGCGACGGGGCCGGCCACGGTCGGGCCGAAACCACCGCTCGTAACGACGCCGATATCCGTGCCGTCGTTATCCGTCAGCCGGGCGCCCTCGCGCGCCGGCGTCCTGTCCTCCGGCCGCAATCCGACACGAACCCGCTCGACACCGTCGCGAAGTTGCCGCTGCACCACGGCGTCGCCGGGAAAGCCGCCCTGTTCGCGGCGCCGTTTGCCGATCGACCAGGTAAGCGCCGCCTCGACCGGTGTCGTCGTCTCGTCGATATCATGCCCATACAGACACAGCCCGGCCTCCAGACGCAGCGAATCGCGCGCGCCCAATCCGATGGCCTCGACTTCCGCTTCGTCAAGCAACGCCGCGGCGAGGTCCGCCGCCTGTCCCGATGGCACCGAAATTTCGAACCCGTCTTCGCCCGTATAGCCGGACCGGGTCAGGCCGCAGGGCACGCCGCCCACCGTCGCCCGTGCGGCCGTCATGAATTGCATGGTATCCAACGTGATATCGGTGTGCCGCTGCAGCACCGCGGACGCCAGCGGCCCCTGCAGCGCAATCAGCGCCAGGTCGTCCAAGACGTCGACATCGATGCCACCGGGCAGGCCCGCCCGTAGATGGGCGATATCCTCGGCCTTGCAGGCGGCGTTGACGACGACGGCATGGTGGTCGCCCGCATTGGTGACGATCAGGTCGTCCAGAATGCCACCGCGGTCGTTGGTGAACATGGTGTAGCGCATCCGTCCCGGGTCGAGCCCTTGGATGTCGCCGGGAACGAGGGTTTCCAACGCCGCCGCCACGCCGTCGCCGCGCAGCGCCACCTGTCCCATATGCGATACGTCGAAAAGCCCGGCCGCGGCGCGGGTGTGGAGGTGTTCCTTAAGAACACCCAGCTTGTACTGCACCGGCATGGCATAGCCGGCGAAGGGAACCATTTTCGCCCCCATCGATAGGTGAAGATCGTTGAGCGGCGTGGTTTCGAGCGCAGCATTTTCCGCAAGGGTCACCGGCGTTCCTCCGACAGGCACATGGCGTCATCCGAAGCCCGTTACCGGTCTCCGAACCCCGCTCTGTCGTGGAACCTGAGAGTATCACCAGCCGCACCCGCGGAACGTGGCTTACCCCTTCGGTGAGGTACAGCCGGGTGTCGCCCGGCCGTCCTACTCTCCAGAGTGCCCTCCCCCGACGGTCCTTTCGCCTGAGAGATTCCGGGGCGGTTGCTCCTTCGGCGCCAACGCCATCGTTCGGCGTCTGGCCTCTCCCGCAGGGTTCACAGGGCATGTCGAATGCGGCCCCAAGACGGACCGACGGATTCAAAGCTACGGCAGTAGCCCCATTTGTCAACCGGAGAAGGTAAAGCCGCGCAAAGCGACTGATTTACACCACTAACGGCGGCGCTGGCGGCGGCGGTTATGCGCGAGCTCCTCGGGCGTCATCTCGAAGCCGAGATACACGATATAGTCGGAGGTCGAGTCGTTTTTGCGGCGCGGAATGGTCACCGTGACGTTCTCCGCGAAGTTGAACCGGGTGTCCTGCCGCTCGAACGCCGCGATGATCGGAAATTCGGTGCGGGTCAACACGGTCTTGTCTTTCTTGAGAATTGCCACGAAATAGGCGAATTCGGCCTTGTCCGTCGTATTCGCCGGCCCCCGGACGGCCTCGATCGAAATACTCAATTCGATATCGATCGATTTCGCATCGAAATCGCAGATCCCCGAAAATGTCGTCATTTTCGTGCGAAACACCACGTCGGTCGGCGTCTTCGCCGAGGCCGGCTTGTAGCGCGCCAGCTCGCCCGCGTCTGCGAGAATCGCGGTCGGCGGGCAGTTTCCGATCGTTCCCTGATCAAGCGGCCCACGACACGCGGCGAGAAGCAGCGTGACAATCGCAACCGCCCCGAATTGGCAAACCCGAAATATGTTCAAGAATCCCTCGCCGCTATAGCCAGATATTTAGAGCGAATTGTGCTTACCGTCGCATAGCGGCTGCCCATCGGTTTGCTTGCAGCCGCAGAAATACACCGCCTTGGAACGCTTGGCCGTGTATTCGACCGGACTAAATCCAGTTCCCTTGTGGCTTCCGTCGCAAAAGGGTTGCGTCTTGCTTCGGCCGCAAGCGCACCACCAATAGGATTTACCCTCTTCCACATCGACTTCATAAGGCGATTTCTGTGCGACCACGGGATCAGACATAACTGGTTTCCTCTTCGATTTTCCGGCTAAACCCGGCACGCATCCGGACAATGCGCCATTGACGCTGCGGCGCGGAGGATACTAGACAAGCCCCTGCAATGCGACAAGAACCGGATGATCCATGACGCCAACCGCCCTGCAATCGGCCGCGGCCCGGCGCTATGGCAGGATTTGGCATAACGGAACGACTTGAAATGGCCGTCTATACGGAAGTTTCCGACGAAGAATTGGAACGATTTGTCGCCGAGTACGACATTGGCGACGTCCTGTCGTGCAAGGGAATTGCCGAAGGCGTGGAGAACAGCAATTACCTGCTGCAGACCGAAACCGGCCAATACATTCTGACATTGTATGAAAAGCGGGTGGCGCCCGAGGATTTGCCGTATTTCCTGAACTTGATGGAACACTTGGCGGACAAGGGAATTCCGTCGCCGACACCCCTGCACGGTCGCGACGGCCAGTCCCTGCGCAGGCTCTGCGAACGTCCGGCGGCAATCATAAGTTTTCTCGAGGGCATGTGGCCGCGGCGCATTCAACCCTTCCACTGCGCCGCATTGGGCGCTGCGCTGGCCAAATTCCATCTCGCCGGCGCGTCCTTCCCCATGACCCGCCGGAACAGTTTGACCGTCGACAGCTGGCGCCCGCTGTTCGCCACCTGCGCGGCGCGCGCCGGCGAGGTCGAGCCCGGATTGGATGCAACCTTGTCCGCTGAACTGGACTATCTGGAAACTCATTGGCCGACGGCCCTGCCGGTCGGCGTTTGCCATGCGGATTTATTCCCGGACAACGTGTTTTTTCGCGGCGAAACGCTGTCCGGGATGATCGATTTCTATTTTGCCTGCAACGATTTCATCGCCTATGACGTCGGCGTCTGCATGAACGCGTGGTGCTTCGAGCGCGACGGGAGCTTTAACGTCACCAAGGCGAAGCTTCTGCTGGCCGCGTACCGCAAGGAACGGCCATTTTCGCAGGATGAATTGAAGGCTCTACCGGTGCTGGCGCGCGGCAGCGCCATTCGCTTCCTGCTGACCCGGCTTCACGACTGGCTCCACCATCCGGAAGGCGCCATGGTCCGGCCGAAGGACCCGTTGGAGTATCTCCGCATCCTCAAGTTTCACCAGCATGTCGACGAACCCGGCGCATACGGATTGCAATGATGAGCAAGAACGAGACGATCGATTTATTCACCGACGGCGCGTGCCGGGGCAATCCGGGGCCGGGCGGCTGGGGCGTTGTGATGCGCTGGCGCGACCACGAGAAGGAACTCAAGGGCGGCGAGCCGGACACGACCAACAACCGCATGGAGATGATGGCGGCGATCAAGGGTCTCGAATCGCTGAAACGGCCATCGCGGATTCGCGTGTACACCGACAGCACCTATGTGCGCGACGGCATTACCAAGTGGATCCATGGCTGGAAAAAACGCGGATGGAAGACCGCCGACAAGAAACCGGTCAAGAATGTCGATCTATGGCAGCGCCTCGAAGCCGCCCTGGAGCCCCATCAAGTGGACTGGCATTGGGTTAGGGGGCATGACGGCCACCCGGAGAACGAACGCGCCGACGCGCTCGCCCGCGCCGGCGTGCCGGGAGGCTGATCCCGCCCGGCCGCTTCACCGGTCGCGGCCCGAACAGGCGACTAGAGCTGATCGAGAATCGATTCGGCGCCCGAGATTTCCAGCGCCCCGCCGTCTTCGAGGTTTAGCTGCTTCACCACGCCATCGTCGATCACCATCGAAAAACGCCGCGCCCGGACACCAAGACCGCGCTCCGTCAGGTCCAGCTCGATGCCCATTTTTTGGGTCAGATCAGCGCTGCCGTCGCCCAACATCTCGATCCGGTCGCCGGTGCCCTGATCCTTCGCCCATGCGCCCATGACGAACGCGTCATTGACCGACAGACAGGCGATGGTGTCCACGCCCTTGGCCTTGATCGCATCCGCATTCTGCAAGAACCCGGGCACGTGCTGCGCCGAACAGGTCGGCGTGAAGGCGCCCGGCAAGCCGAACAAGACGACCTTCTTGCCCGCGCAAAGTGCTTCCGTCGTCACCGCTTCCGGCCCGTCCGCGCTCATTTTGTACAATGTGGCGGAAGGAATTTTGTCACCAACCTTAATCGTCATGGAGTGCCCCGTTCGCTGGTTATTTTTGCCCGGCGGCAGCGCGCCGCCCGCCAGCAGAACAGATACGGCAACCCGGCCAATTGTCCACAGAATTTTGCCGCGTCCGGGCGATCGCGATCAACGCGCGACAATAGTCTTGTCGCGGGCAGCCGCGGTAATCGCGCTCAGCACCGCGTTTTCGGTCAGCAGCTCCGGCAAGACGACGCCGTGCGGCATGAGCGGGCCATAGACCACATTGAACGGAATGCCGAACCGTCCGAACTTCGCCAGATAGCTGCTGATTTTGGGATCGGGCCGCGTCCAGTCGGCCTGCATGGCGATGATCGAAGGGCCGTGTACCAGCGTGGCGACTCGGCCCCGTCCAAACACAAATGCCTTGTTGACCTGACACGTAATGCACCAATCGGCGGTGACATCCACCAGAACAACCTTGCCGTTGCGCACATGTTCGGCAATCGCCGATTCGTCAAAGGGCCGCCACACCGTCCCGGCCTTAACAATCGATGGACCGGCCGGCATCGGGTCCCGCACGACCGGCACGGCGATGGCAGCGACGATCAGGATCGCCGTCGCGGTCGTCGCATGGCGCGCGAACCGGGACCCCTGGATTCGGCGGACCGCATAAACCATCGGCACCAGCAACAGCAGGAAACCGACCGCAAGCGTCGTATCCGGACCGCTCTGTACATAGAGAACCGACAGCAGCCACACCGCGGTACCGACCAGAGCGACCGCCAGTACACGGCGAAGCGTCACCATCCAGGCGCCCGGACGCGGCAGCCGCGTGGCCAGCGCCGGCGCCACGGCAATTACCAGAAACGGAATTGCCAGCCCGATACCCAGGGCAAAAAACACCGCATAGATTTCCGCCGCGCCACGGCTCAAGGCAAACCCGACCGCGGTGCCGAGAAACGGCGCGGAGCAGGGGGTCGCAAGCAGCGTTGCCAGCGCGCCGGTCATGAAATGCCCGATCAGAGAGCGCCCATGACTATGCTTGGCGGCCCAGCCGGCAAAGGCCGACGGCATATGAAACTCGAAAAGGCCGAACAGATTGCACGCGAAGAGCGTCAAGATCGCCGCCATCGCCACCAGGAATACCGGCTGCTGGAACTGAATGCCCCAGCCGATCGCCAAGCCGGACGATTTCAATCCGACAAGGAAGGTGGCCAACACCATGAACGAAAACAGGATCCCCGCCGCCGATGCCAGGAATCCGACCCGGACCGCGCCGCGGTCGGCGCCGCCATGCCCCACCACCTTGAGCAGCTTGATCGACAACACCGGCAATACGCAGGGCATCAAATTCAAAATCAAGCCGCCCAACACGGCGAGCAGCAGAACGGTGATAAATGTCAGGTCGCCCCCCGGAATCGCGCCCACCGGAACATCGGCGATATCGCCGAGCCGCACCGTCAGCTCCCGTTCCATCGAACGATTGCCATCGACCAAGGTGAACCGCAACGCCTTGCCATCGAGCTTATCGGCTGCGACGCCGCCGCCCTCGATTGTCAGCGTCGCCATCTTGCGGTCGCTGGAAAGCGATACCTTGGGGCGCGAAAAAAACGAGCCCTCCGGCCCTTCGACGAGCAGGTCGGGGGAATCGAACGGCATCGCCGCCTCGGCATGCACCCGTAGGATCAAATCCTCGCCCTTGGGCGAAACGGCGGCGCGGTCGATCGCCATGCCGTGGTGGGCGCCTTCGCGCGGAACCCGGGCATTGAACTGGGCGAGCAAATTGGCCTGCGCCGAGGTTTTTACCGGTCCTTGCGGCAAATTGAGCGTCAACGTGGCCTGTTGCGGCACGCAAATTTCGGCGCAGGTGAGGTACCGTACCGCGACCTTGACCTGCACGGGCTGGCCCGGCATGGCGACGCCGACCTGCAACGGCAGAACCACTTCATCTTTGTAACCGAGAGTTTCGAAGCCCAGCACCGAGAATCGCCGGGGCACCGGCCATGCAATGTCGAGCCGGTCGAGGTTTTGCGATTTGGACCAATCGACGTCGGGCGGAAACCCGGCGTCGCCCGGTGACCGCCAATAGATTTTCCAGCCCGGCTCCATGCGGAACTGTAGGCCGAGCGGCAGCTCGCGACCGTCACCCACGCTGTCAACGGCGGAAATCAGCCGCAACCGCCCCTGCTCGTTGACCGACCAACTACTGGCCATCGCGAATACCGGCGCGCCCGAACCGGCAACGCCGATCAGGACCGCCAGAAAAACGAGACAACGCCAGATGGCCATGAAAAATTCCTTATAAGTATCTGATTATATTAACAACATTGTCGATACGCCAGCGTTTGTCACGGCCTCGGCGCGGGTTTGTTGATTGCCATCAATATAGTCCGGAAAACTGCGGAAATCCCCTCAATTTTACGTGCGTATCCGCGAGCACAGACGTCACGGGCGGTCGATCGGGGGAACCGCTTTTTGTTCAATTTCCGGCGCCCGCAACGTATCATGGGTATGTCGAACCACCGATACAGGCAGCTGTAGACCCGCAACATGACGTCATTCGATATGCAATCGAGCGAACCCGGTAGCGGATATCTGACCGGTCAGCTCCTTATTGCGATGCCCGCGATGCGCGACACACGGTTTGAAAAAACCGTGATTTATATGTGCATCCACAATGCCGAGGGTGCGATGGGGCTGGTGGTAAACAGGGCGCTCGACTCGATCACCTTTCCTGAGTTGTTGAACCAACTGGAGATCGAGACGGACCGCCAGCCGCCAAGCCTGCCGATCCATTTCGGCGGCCCGGTGGAAACCGGGCGCGGATTCGTGCTGCATACGGCGGAGTACGGTCAATCCGGCACGGTGATGGTGGACGACCACATCGGGCTGACCGCGACGGTCGACATTCTGAAGGATCTCGCGGCGCTGCAAGGGCCGCAAAACTGCCTCCTCGCCTTGGGATACGCCGGTTGGGGACCCGGCCAGCTCGATGGAGAAATGCAGCAAAACGCGTGGCTGCACGTCCGCGCCGACGACGAACTGGTTTTCGATGCGCAGTTGGACAACAAATGGGACCGCGCGGTTGCCAAGATCGGCATCGACCCGGCGTTGCTGTCAGGCGACGCGGGCCACGCCTAGCCCATTTCTTGCTCAAATTGACCCAAGTGAAATGGTCTATCTTTTTGTTTTTACGCAAATACGTCGTCGCCAACCGTTTCGGTTCGCTCGGGATTTGCGCTAGCCGCGCGATGACCGCACCGAACGGTCCGCGCGGAGAATCGCGTGCGTGACGTGGTCCTGCCAGACACCGTTGATACACAAATACTTCCGCGCGAGCCCTTCTTCCCTGAACCCCGCCTTTTGCAATAACCCGCGACTGGCCGCATTGTGCGGCAGGCACGCCGCTTCGACGCGGTACAGGCCGAGGGTCTCGAAGGCGAAGGTCAGCATCAGATCGACCGCGACCGACATATATCCCAAGCGGGCGAACGGTTCGCCGATCCAATACCCGATGCTGCCGCTTTGCGCGACGCCGCGCCGCACATTCGACAAGGTGATGCCGCCGACCAGCCGGTCGCTATCCTGCTCGAATATGAAGAACGCGAACCCACAACCGGCGCGCCATTCCTCCCGGAATCGCCGAAAACGCCGCCGGAAGGCGGCGGGCGTCGCGGCATCCGGCGGCCATGCGGGCTCCCAGGGAATGAGAAAGGCGCCGCTGGTCCGGCGCAATTCGACCCATTGTCCGATATCCCGGGGATGCGGCGGCCGAATGTAGATGCCCGCCCCGTCGAAGCGGCCCCCCGGCATTTTACCACTCAGAAACTGCCACATGTCGCTGCCCCCCAACCGCGCGCCCTACGGGGTCAGCAATTTGGCCAGATCATCGAATTGAGGCAATTGCCCCGAAGGGCCGACCGTGGCAACCGAGAGCGGGCCGGCGAAAATGCGTTGCGCCACCCGGGCGACGGCGGCGCCGTCGACGGCTTCGATACGGCGGACCTGTTCGTCCAGGGGAATGGGGGCGCCAAATATCAGGGTTTGCTGGCCAAGCTGTTCGCAGCGCCCGCCCGTCGACTCCAGCGACATCAAGGTACCGGCCTTGAGCTGATTGCGCGCACGGACGATTTCACTTTCCAGGACCGACCCCGGCAACCGCTGAATCTCCGCGCACAGAACTTGCGCGAGCTCCTCACCCTCATCGGCGCCCGTGCCCGCGTAAATGCCGAACAATCCACTGTCCGCGTAATAGGAAGAGAAGCAATAAATCGAATAAACGAGGCCCCGTTTTTCGCGGATTTCCTGAAACAGACGGGATGACATGCCGCCGCCGAAAATCGTCGACATGATGCTCGCCGCGTAGAAATCCTCATCACCGTAGGAAATTCCCGGAAAACCCATCACCAGATGCAACTGTTCCAGGTCGCGTTGTTCGCGGCTGTCGCCGCCGCCATACCGTGCCGGTTCGGGCGTGAGTGCACCGTTGATTTTCAACCCGCCGAATTGCTCCTCGGCAAGGGCGACCAGTTCATCGTGATCGACACGGCCGGCCGCCGACAAGACCATCCGGTCGCTCGCATAGTGAAGTTGCATGTAGTCGATGATGTTTTGACGCGGCAGGTTACGCACCACGTCGATATCGCCGAGCACCGGGCGCCCAAGCGGCTGATCCGGAAAGGCCGTCAACTGAAACCGGTCGAACACCAGATCGTCGGGCGTGTCGTGGGCTTGTCCGATTTCCTGCAAGACGACCGCGCGTTCGCGGGTAAGTTCCTCATCGTCGAAGGTGGCGTTCTTCAGGATATCGCCGAGGATATCAACGGCGAGAGCCACATCTTCCTTCAAGACCCGGGCGTAATAGACGGTGCTTTCTCGGCTCGTGTACGCGTTGAGGTGACCGCCGACAGTCTCGATCTCTCCGGCTATTTCGGTCGCGCTGCGTCGTTGCGTTCCCTTGAAAGCCATATGCTCCAGCAAATGCGCGACACCGCTCACCGCCGCCTTCTCATGGCGCGTGCCGACCCCGACCCAAACGCCGACCGAGACCGACTCCACCGACGGCATTGCGTGCGTAACAACGCGGAAGCCGTTCGCCAGCGTACTGAGCCGGACCGTCATGCCACGCCCTCTAAAACAATATTTTCACGCACGAATTCACTCAACGACCCGAGGTCGTTCGGCAGCGACACCATTCGTTCCTCGCGATCGAACAAATCGGCCATATGGGACGGCAAGGCCGGCCGTACGCCGGTGGCGTCTTCGACCGCATCGGGAAACTTGGCGGGATGCGCGGTCGCAAGACTGACCATCGGCAGGGCGGGATCCCGCACCGTCGCGCGCGCCGCGTCGACCCCGATCGCGGTATGGGGATCGATCAGCATGCCGCTTGAGCGGTACATTTCGGAGATAACCTCTTTCGTGCGCACATCGTCGACGCTGTGCGCCGCAAACATACCCGCCGCCCGTTGCCAGCGCGCCTCGTCGAGCGGCAACCGGCCGGATTTGCGGAAGGCGCCGACCGCCTGCTCCACCGCCGCGCCATCCCGATCCAACAGATCGAACAGCAATCGCTCGAAATTGCTGGAAATCTGTATATCCATGCTCGGCGACAAGGTCGGCTCGACCGCCGTGACGGTCATGTCGTTACCGGTGAAAAACCGGGTCAGAATGTCGTTCCGGTTCGAGCCGACGACAAGTTGCGCCACCGGCACGCCCATCGCGCGGGCGGCATAGGCGGCAAAAATGTTGCCGAAATTACCGGACGGCACGCTGAACGAAACCGATCGGTCCGGCGCACCCAGCGACACCGCCGCATGCACGTAATAAACGATCTGCGCCATCACCCGCGCCCAATTGATCGAATTGACCGCCGACAGGCGCAGCTCGCTCCGCAGCCCGGCATCGTTGAACATCGCCTTCAGCAGATCCTGGCAATCGTCGAAGGTGCCGTCTATCTCGATGGCGTGAACGTTCGACGATGGCACGGTCGTCATCTGCCGCCGCTGCACCTCGGAAACCCGGCCCTTGGGAAAGAGGATGAAGATTTCGATCGCCTCGCGATCCCGGCAGGCTTCGATGGCCGCCGACCCGGTGTCACCGGAGGTGGCGCCGACGATGGTGATGCGCTCGCCGCGCTGTTTCAGGACATGATCGAACAGCCGGCCGAGCAACTGCATCGCCACGTCCTTGAAGGCCAGGGTCGGACCATGAAACAGCTCCATCAGCCAAAGGCTCGAATCGACCTGCGTCAGCGGCGCAACCGCCGGATGACCGAATGAACCGTATGCGTCGTGCACCAGCCGCTCGAAGTCGGACCGGGCGATCCGCCCGCCGACGAAGGGTTCCATCACCCGCACCGCCAAATCCGCGTAGGACAGGCCCCGGAAGGACCGCAAATCGTCGGCCGACAATTGCGGCCAGGACTCCGGTAGATACAGGCCGCCATCCGCCGCCAATCCGGCAAGCAAGGTATCGTCGAAGTTCAGCAGCGGCGCCTGTCCGCGTGTGCTGAGATAGCGCACTATCCGGCACTCCTCCCGTGAGAACGCGCTAACCTAAACGCGCAGTTCGGGACGGGCAAGGCTCGTCGCTGCGGCGGCGTGGGCCGCTAGCCGGCAGCGCCGAGATACCGCCGGCGAAGATGGGATTCAAATATTTCCGCCTGCAGCGACGCCCCGGTTGCCGCCTCGAGCAGTTCACCGGTCGAGAGGAGGGAACCTTTGCGGTGAATATGGGTGCCCAGCCACGCCATCAACGGCAAAAAATCTCCCCGGGCAATGGCTTCCGGCATTTCCGGTTGTGATTTCAAGGCCGCATCGAAGATCTGCGCCGCCGCCATGGCGCCCAGCGTATAGGTGGGAAAGTAGCCCCAGGCGCCCGAGTACCAATGAATATCCTGAAGACAGCCCTGTTGGTCGTCCGGCGGCGCCACACCCAGCAACCGCTGAAAGCCTTCATTCCACGCACCGGGCAGTTCGGCGATGGAAAGGTCCCCGGCCAGCAAAGCCTGCTCCAGGCGGTAGCGCAGGATGACATGGGCAGGGTAGGTGACCTCGTCGGCGTCGACACGAATGAAGCTGCGCCTAACAAGGAGCGACCGCCGGTGCAGGTTGGACGGCTCCCAGGCATCGCCCGCCCCGCCGAATGCCTGCTGGAGCAGCGGGGCGGCATATCGATAGAATTCCGCGGACCGGCATACCTGCATTTCCACCAGCAACGATTGACTTTCATGGATCACCATGCCGCGCGCCTCGCCAACGGGCTGCAAGCGCCAATCGGCGGGACGGTTGCGTTCATAGGTGGCGTGACCCGATTCATGGAGTACCGCCATCAGCCCTTCGGCGAAGTCCGCTTCGTTGTAGCGGACGGTGATGCGGCTATCCTCGGGTACGCCGCTGGAAAAGGGATGCGCGCTTTCGTCCAGCCGCGCGGTATCGAAGTCCAGCCCGATGGTTTCGGCGATGCGGCGTGTCAGGGTGCGTTGAGCATCGATGGGAAAGGGTCCCGGCGGCGGGACCGGCGGCGCGCTTGCCGCTTGATGGGCGAGCACGTCATCGATCAGATCCGGCAGAAACCCGGCGCAAGCGTCGAACAGCCGGTCGATCTCCGCGGTGCTGCCGCCGGGTTCGTAAGCCGCCAGCAGGGCTTCGTACACGGGACACGCCAGCGCCTCGGCACGGGCTTCGCCGATCTCGCGCGTAAGGTCGAGGACATGCTGCAGACCCGCGGCAATCCCGGCAAAGTCATTCGCGGCGCGGGCAACCCGCCAGGCGCCCTCGCAGTGCGAGCAGGCCATGCTGTGGGCGGAAACAAGATCCGCCGGCACGGCGCGCGCCAACGACCATTTCCGCCGCATTTCACGCAGATTGGCGTGTTGCCATTCATCCAGGCTCTCGGTATCCGCTGCCGCGTCGAACAGATCGGCCATCGCCGGATCGGTCAGCTTGCCGTGCCGCAGGGTGTCGATCGTGGCAATTTGCTCCGCCCGGGCGCCGCCGCCGCCGGGCGGCATCATCACCGCCTGATCCCATTGCAGGACACGGGAAACATCGCCAAGCACGGAAATCTCGCGGAACCGCTGTTCCAGGTCGCTATAGGCCTTGCTGACCGCCGTCATGTTCGCATCCCGATTGCACGCGCCGGCCGCGCCTCATTTTGCCGTCCGGCGCAGCCCGCGCATATACAGCAGGTATATGACCAGCAGCGCAATGGCGAGGCTGAACCAGGTAATGGCGTATTGCAGGTGATCGTTGCGAATATCGAGCCGCCATTGCCGGCCGATCGGAAAACCGCCGGCCACCGCGTCGTCGCCGCTCACGATATAGTATCCGGGTTCCAGGCCGACGCCGGTATGCGACGCAACCGCCTTTGTGTCGACAAAGAACCAGGCATTCTTCGCCGGCTCGTTATCCGGCACGAACCGGCCCTGGCCGGCCTCCAGCCGCAGAATTCCTTCTACCACCACCGTGCCGCCGATCTGACCCGCGGCCCGATCTTTCGGATCGCGGCGTTTGAACGGCACCCAGCCGCGATCGACGAGAACCGCCCCGCCGCCGTCGCTGCGCACCAGCGGCGTCATGACATGAACGCCCGGATTTCCCCTAAGCGACCGGTTCAGCACATGGGTTTCCTTGTCATGGGCGAAAACACCCGAAACCCGTACCCGGCGGAACTGCCATTCATCGGGCGCGCTCAAGGCTCCCGCGGGCAGGTCCACCGCCTCGGCCGTCGCCCGATCGTGCAGCTTGGTGATCAGGTCTTCTTTCCAGTGGAGACGCTGCAGCTGCCAGAAACCGAGCGCGACCAGCACGATCAGCGCCGGTACCGTGAAAACCGTTGGCCAGAATGTGGGACGAATTGTCATTGCGGGTACCGCTACTCCTGATCGTCGAAATCGTGTTTGCCGCTGTCGCTCGCCCGATGCCGGTACTGCAGGGCGATCAGCGTCGCCTTGAAGGGCCGCAGCAGCGCCAGGGACCCGCCGAGTACCGCCGGAATCCAGAGTACCAGATGCAGCCAGTAGGGTGGCGAGAAGGCGACCTCGACCCAAAGCGCGAGGCCGGTCACAACCGGTCCGACGATAAACATGATGAACACGGCGGGACCATCGCCGCTGTCGGCTGCGGCGAGGTTAAGACCGCATGCGGCACACACCAGGCGGACCGTCAGGAAGCCTTCGAAGAGAACGCCGTCGCCGCACCGGGGACACCGGCATTTAACTCCGGCGATGAAGGGCGAAACCTGTTGATGCTTGCTCATGGTTCCGCCCTAACCTTTCGCGCGGTCAGGAGCCCCACAGATAAATGCAGCAGAACAGGAACAGCCAGACCACGTCGACGAAATGCCAATACCAGGCGGCCGCTTCGAAACCGAAATGATGGTCCTGCTTGAAGTGACCTTTTTTCGCCCGGAAGAAACAGACGATCAGAAATGTCGTCCCGACGAGGACATGGAAGCCATGGAAGCCGGTCGCCATGTAGAAAGTCGAGGAATAGATGCCGTCGGCGAATTTGAACGACGCATGGATGTATTCATAGGCCTGCAGCGAGGTGAATGCGATGCCGAGAACGATCGTCAGCGCGAGCCCGTTCAGCATGGCGCGGCGGTTGCCTTCGCGCAGCGCATGATGCGCCCAGGTCACCGTGCAGCCGGACAGCAACAGGATCATCGTATTCATGGCCGGAATTTCGAACGCCGGCAGCGGCACCACGCCTACGGGCGGCCATACGTACGGCGCCAGCTTCGGCGCCAGGCTCGAATTGAAGAAGGCCCAGAAGAAGGCGACGAAAAACATCACTTCCGACGCGATGAACAGAACCATGCCGTAACGCATGCCCAGTTGCACCACCGGCGTGTGATCGCCCCGGAAGGTGGCTTCATCGATGATGTCGCGCCACCACAGCCACATGGTCAGGAGCAGGAGGAACACGCCCGGAAGCAATATCCAGGCGCCCATCCCCTTGATCGTTGCCTCGCCCGCACCGCCGAAAAAACCCGGGTGCATAAAAAGCACGGTGCCGAAGGTCAGGACAAACGCCGCGAACGCGCCCAGCAAGGGCCACGGACTCGGGTCCACCAAATGATAGTCATGCTTGACTTCGTCGTGATGGGCATCAGCACTCATTCTTTACGTCCCCATTGATCTTCACCGGCGTCGCCGCCGGCTGGTCCAGCTAATTCAGGTCGCCACGCCTATTCCGATTTGTCGCCCGGCTCACCTTGCGCGGCGCCGGCTCCTCCACCGGGAAGAAGGTGTAGGATAGTGTAATCGTCTTAAGATCGCGTAGATTCGGATCGTTCTCGATCGCCGGATCGACGAAAAACAGCACCGGCATATCGACCTGGACCCCGGCTTCGAGCCGCTGTTCGGTAAAGCAGAAACATTCCACCTTGCTGAAATACCGGCCCGCCTTGAGCGGCGTCACGTTGAAGGTGGCGGTACCGGTCACGGCTTCGTCCGACAGGTTTTTCACCCGGTAATACGCCATGGTGTTTTCGCCGACGCGAACGCTGATTTCCCGCCGTGCCGGCTGAAACGCCCAGGGCAGGCCGTTGGTCGAGGAATCGAACCGTATTTTGATGACCCGATCCGTCACGGTTGAGTTCCGGCGATCGGCGACCTGCGTCGTGCCGCCGTATCCCGTTACCTGACAGAACAGCTGGTATAGCGGCACCGACGCATAGGACAGGCCGACCATGCCGATGACGACGGTAAAAAGCCCGATCATCAAACGCCGGTTCTTATGATTTTGCGGGCCGGTCAGGGGATCAGCCTCCGCCCATGCGGACGATGGCGACGAAATACACCAGCACGACGAAAGTCACCAGTACCGCCAAAATCGCCCAGTTCTTGACCCGCTGCCGGCGATGCACCTCGCTCCGAAAGGGGCGTCCCGACTTGTCGGTATCTTTTGTCATGGTCATACCCGTCATCGCATCAGCCCTACAAAGCACCCGGCACGCGGTCGGCGATCAGCAATCCGAACAGCGCGAACAGGTAGAAAATGGAATACCCGAACATCCGCTTCGCGCTCCGGTCGCTTTCGTCACGCCAGACGGCCACCGCCGCGGCCACGAAAATCAGCCCAAGCACGGTCGCGGCCGCGCCGTAGATCCAGCCCGCGAAGCCGAGCAGGGCCGGGGCCACACCGACCGGCCAGAGCAGCAGCGTGTAGATCAGCATTTGCCGCTTGGTCTCACGCTTGCCGGCGACGACCGGCAGCATCGGCACCCCGGCAGCGGCATAGTCGCCGCAGCGATACAGGGCCAGCGCCCAGAAATGCGGCGGCGTCCAGATGAAGATCAGAAGAAAGAGCACCACCGATTCGATGCTGACGCCGCCGGTCACCGCGGCCCAGCCGATCATCGGCGGAAACGCGCCGGCAGCCCCGCCGATCACGATATTCTGCGGCGTGCTGCGCTTGAGCCACATGGTGTAGACGAAGACATAGAACAGGATGGTCACCGCCAGCAGCGCCGCCGCCGCGTAGCTGACCGCCAGCCCCATAAAAAACACCGAGCCGCCGGCAAGCACCACGCCAAAGGTCAGCGCATCCGACGGATTAATGCGCCCCTTGGGGATCGGCCGGTCGCGGGTTCGCTCCATCAAGGCGTCGATATCGCGGTCGTACCACATGTTGATCGCACCGGACGCACCCGCGCCCACGGCGATGCACAACACGGCAACCGCGGCCAGCAGCCAATGCAAATCGCCGGGCGCGGCAAGCAGCCCCGCGAAACCGGTGAACACCACCAGCGACATCACCCGCGGCTTGAGCAGCGCAACATAGTCGCGAAGCTCACCGGCGGGCGTCGCCGCGTCGGCGGCTTCCAGGTTCATTCGGTAGGCGGTTTCAGCCACGGTTTCGCTCCGTATCGGCTGCTGGGCGGGTTATCTAACCTGCGGCAGCTCGTTATAGGTGTGGAACGGCGGCGGCGACGACAGCGTCCATTCCAGCGTCGTCGCACCCTCGCCCCAGTAGTTCGGCTCTGCCTTACGGCCGGCCTTCACCGTGTAGATCAGCATGCAGATGAAAAACAGCGTCGAGGCGAAGGAGATATAAGAGCCGATCGACGACACCATGTTCCAACCCGCAAAGGCGTCCGCGTAGTCGATATAGCGGCGCGGCATACCGGCAAGACCGAGGAAATGCTGCGGGAAAAAGGTCACATTGACGCCGATGAACGTGGTCCAGAAATGGAACTTACCCGCCCATTCCGGATATTGCCGGCCGGACATCTTGCCGAGCCAGTAATAGATGCCGGCAAAGATCGTGAACACGGCGCCCAGCGACAGCACGTAATGGAAATGCGCCACCACGTAATAAGTGTCGTGCAACACCAGATCGACGCCGGCATTGGCCAGCACCACGCCGGTAACGCCACCAACGGTGAACAGGAAGATGAACCCGACCGCCCACAGCATCGGCGTATCGAATCGGATCGACCCGCCCCACATGGTGGCGATCCAACTGAAGATCTTGATGCCGGTCGGCACCGCGATCACCATCGTTGCCGCAACGAAATACGCCCGCGTGTCGACATCCATGCCGACCGTGTACATGTGATGCGCCCACACGATGAAGCCGACGAAACCGATCGCCACCATCGCATACGCCATGCCGAGATAGCCGAACACCGGCTTGCGCGAGAAGGTGGAGATGATGTGGCTGACGATGCCGAAGCCCGGCAAAATCATGATGTAGACTTCCGGATGGCCGAAGAACCAAAACAGATGCTGGAACAGAATCGGATCGCCGCCGCCGGCCGCCTTGAAGAAGACGGTGCCGAAATTACGGTCGGTCAACAGCATCGTGATGGCGCCCGCAAGCACCGGCAGCGACAGCAGCAGCAGGAACGCGGTTACCAGGGTGGCCCAGACGAACAGCGGCATCTTGTGCAGCGTCATCCCCGGCGCGCGCATGTTGAAGATCGTGGTGATGAAGTTGATCGCACCCAGGATCGACGAGGCGCCTGCGAGATGCAGGGAGAAGATCGCCATGTCGACCGCCGGTCCCGGATGGCCGGTATCGCTCGACAGCGGCGGGTAAATCGTCCAGCCGGTGCCCGCGCCGCCGCCGACGATCGCCGAGCCAACCAGCAGCACGAACGCGGGGGGCAGCAGCCAGAAGCTGATGTTGTTCATGCGCGGGAACGCCATATCCGGCGCGCCGATCATCAGCGGCACGATCCAGTTGCCGAATCCGCCGATCAACGCCGGCATGACCACGAAGAACACCATGATCAGGCCGTGCGCGGTGATGAACATGTTCCAGAGATGGCCGTCGGGCGAGCCGTCGGCGTTGGTCATGAACTGCACGCCCGGCTGCATCAGCTCCATTCGCATATAGACGGAGAAGGCGCCGCCGATCAGCCCGCCCACAATGGCGAACACAAGGTACATCGTGCCGATGTCCTTGTGGTTGGTGGAATAGAGATACCGCTTTAAGCCTGTCGGCGTGTGATGATCGTGTCCGTGATCGGCCGCGGTGTGTCCGTTCGCCATACTATCGTCCCCAATAAAACCTTAGTTAGCCGGTTTGCTTTTCGCCACTTTGACCGCGCGCGGCGGTGAATCCGTTTGTGGCGCGGGCTCATCGACCCGGGCAAACTTCGTTTTCGCCTGCGCAACCCAGGCGTCGAATTCTGCCGGCGACACCGCCTTGACCATGATCGGCATATAGGCGTGACCGGCGCCGCACAGCTCCGAGCAGAAGCCGTAATACGTTCCCGGCTTGTCGATTTGAACCCAGGTCTCATTGGTCTGTCCCGGCACCGTATCAAGCCGAACGCCAAACTGCGAAATCGACCAGCCATGCAGCACGTCCGTCGCCGTCATTAACAGACGGACTTTCTTGCCGACCGGCAGCACCACCGGATTATCCGTATCCATGAGCCGTTTCTGGCCGGGCTTCAGATCCGCTTCGGGCACCAGATTGGCGTCGAAGGTAAAATTGCCGTGGTCCGGATACTCGTAGCTCCAGTACCACTGATTGCCAATAATCTTGAGCGTCATATCCGGGTCCGGCGTACGGTCGGCCAGATAGAGCAATTTGAACGACGGTACCGCGATAACCAGAAGGATAAGAATTGGCAATACCGTCCAAACGACTTCCAGCACCGAATTATGAGTTCTCGTGGACGGCGTCGGGTTGCGTTTCTCACTGAACCGGAAGGCTACCCAGAGCAGCAACAGCAGCACGAACACCGAAATCACCGTGCACATCACGACCAGCCAATCGTGGAACGGATCAATGAATTTTGCCGTCGGCGAAACGGGCTCCGGCAGGCCAAGCTGCCAATTCCGCGGACCCGCCGCGAAAGCCGCGCCGCTGAACAAAAACATCGCAAAAGCCGCGAGCGCGGCCAATCGACTTCTCACGCCAAAATTCCCCCGTATATGTCGCCGGATAACCGCCGGCGGGTCAACGCATCGGCCCTGGACTATCTCTTGGAATATCCGAAGAATCCACCCCTAGGCTAAAGCCGCCGCATGTATAGCATCGGCGGTTGCAGGCAGACACGGCCAGCGACACTATGTCGCAAAATTCGACCGCCGCCCCGACCCGGACGAACCCCCCTTGGAACGACGCACCACCCTGCATAGCTAACATAGGCAATCGGCTATGGAAAATTGCGCTTTCCCGGCAGCCGGTATAAATGCCCACGCGGCCGGGAATTCGGGTATTCTATCCGGCGCCGACCGCATCAATCTGCACTTGTCCGGGAAAAGCCGTCATGACGAACCTCACCATTACCGACGATCTGTTCTTCAACCGCGCCGGTCTGGACCGGACGAAAGTCGAGACAATCCTGGGCGACGCCCTCTCGGGCGCGGAGGACGGCGAACTTTTCCTCGAATACCGCCAGTCCGAAGGCATTTCCTTCGACGACGGCCGGGTTCGCAGCGCCAGCTTCGACACCTCCCAGGGCTTCGGCCTGCGGGCAGTATCGGGCGAAGCAACCGGATATGCCCATTCTTCGGAAATGTCCGAGGCGGCGCTACGCCGCGCGGCAACGACCGTGCGCGCGGTTCACAGCGGCCACGGCGGCGTCCTGGCCGATTCGCCCGCCCCCACCAATCGCGGTCTGTATTCCGACACCAATCCGCTCGGCGAGGTCCCGTTCGAGGAAAAGGTCAAGCTGCTCACCGATATCGACGCCTATGCGCGTGGCAAGGACCCCCGCATCCGGCAGGTCATGGCGTCGCTGAGCGGCGAATGGCAGGCGGTCCAAATTATCCGCCCCGATGGCTACCGGGTCGCCGACATCCGCCCGCTGGTCCGCCTGAACGTCGCGGTGGTCACCGCCGACGGCGACCGCATGGAGACGGGCAGCCACGGCACCGGCGGCCGCACCGGATTCCAGGCCTATTTCGATCCCGCTCACTGGCAGGCACAGGTGGATGAGGCGTTGCGCCAGGCAGTGGTCAATCTCGATTCGACGCCGGCGCCGGCCGGCGAAATGCAGGTCGTTCTCGGTCCGGGGTGGCCCGGTGTCCTGCTGCACGAAGCGATCGGGCACGGTCTCGAAGGCGATTTCAACCGCAAGAAAACGTCCGCCTTTGCCGGGCTGATGGGCCAGCGCATTGCGGCCCCGGGCGTCACCGTGGTGGATGACGGCACCCTGCGCGACCGGCGCGGATCGATCACCGTCGACGACGAAGGCACCACGGCGAGTTCGACCACCCTGATCAAGGACGGCATTCTGGTGGGCTATATCCAGGACCGGCTCAACGCACGGCTGATGGGAATGGACGCGACCGGCAATGGGCGGCGCGAATCCTACGCCCATGCGCCGATGCCGCGGATGACCAACACCTACATGCTGGATGGCGACAAATCGCCCGACGAGATCCTCGCCTCGGTCGACGACGGCATCTACGCGGTCAATTTCGGCGGCGGTCAGGTCGACATCACCAGCGGTAAATTCGTCTTTACCTGCACCGAGGCCTATCGCATCGACAAGGGTAAGCTCGGCGCGCCGGTCAAGGGCGCGACGTTGATCGGCAACGGGCCGGACGTGCTGACGCGGGTTTCGATGGTCGGCAACGACACCAAGCTCGATGATGGGGTCGGCACCTGCGGCAAGGACGGCCAATCGGTGCCGGTCGGCGTCGGCCAACCGACCATGCGGATCGACGGGCTGACGGTCGGCGGCACCGCGGCATAATCGCCGCGGGCAATGATTTGATGCCCGCGCCGCCGGCGCGTGGTCCAGACCATTTCTTGTTTAAATTGAACCAAATGAAATGGTCTATTTCTTTGTTTTCACGCAAATACGTCGTCGCGAACCGTTTCGGTTCGCTCGGGATTTGCTCTAGGTCACATACTCATTAACGTGATTCCCAAACGGACAGAATTGTGATTCAAATTCCTCGTGAGAGGAGTTTGGCAATGGCACGATTTGATTTAACGGATTTTGAGTGGTCGGTGATCCAAC
>Ga0224508_10001318_pt1 | contig 22377 bp, 19 predicted proteins | sample SF_Jan12_sed_USG_4_FD_170157 | JGI IMG/M metagenome (GOLD analysis project Ga0224508, IMG submission 170157) | Sediment microbial communities from San Francisco Bay, California, United States - SF_Jan12_sed_USGS_21 | ecosystem: Environmental > Aquatic > Marine > Sediment | place: USA... | reverse complement strand
GTGTCCAGGCTGGACTGCAGGAGATAGCGCGGGCAAGGGCCAACCTGCTGCCACAGGTTGGCGCGTCCTATGGGCAGACAATACGCAAGGAATCATCCGCGGTAGCCGCCGGATTGTTTGCCGAACATTCGAGCGACGCGGCCATCAGTATCGATCAACTCTTATACTCGGACGCAGCCAGTGCGAATCTGACGATCCAGAAAGAGCTGCAGCGGACACGACTTGCCAGCCTGAAAGAGTTCGAGCTGGATGTCGTTCAGGCAGCGACCATCGCTTACTACACCGCATTGAACGCGCGCTCGCAGCTCGCCTTGCAGGAAAACAACCTGCGCATTACCCAGGCTAACCTGGAACTGGCAGAAGACCGCGTGCGTCTGGGCACGTCGACCCGGGCGGATGTCTATCGATGGGAGGCGGAAGATGCCCGTTCGCAGATTGCCGTTAACAACGCCAGGGCGGCCTTGAGCCGGGCGTGGGAAACACTGAATCGAATTGTGCAAGAGCCACTTGGCCAGCCATTAGCTTTAAAGGAAGCGAGCTTTGATGAGCCTTTTGCAACGACGTTCAGCGAAATCAGTCAGATGATCCAGAGCCCGGACGACTACAATCGCTTCTCGCTTTTTTTCATCGACCGAGCTCTGCGCCAGGCGCCGGAACTCGAGCAGCTTGATACGCAGATAAATGCCAAGCGGCGTGAACTGGCGAGTCAGAGGCGCGCTTACTGGTTGCCAGATTTCTCGATTGGTGGTCGATACACCGATAATCTCAGTCAGTCCGGACTGGGCGCGGGGCCGCAGGCCGGCCAGGACATGAACGACTGGAGCGTGGGCGTACAGGCGACGCTGCCGCTATTCTCGGGCGGCCTGAAGAAAGCCAACGTCAACAGGGCAGATTACGAATTGCGGCAATTACACGCGCTGCGATCATCTTTCGCAACGCGAGTTGAGGAGTCGATTCGTAACGAGTTGCATACGGCGCAGGCGGCGTATTCGCAAATCGAGCTGTCTGCCACCGCCGCCGACTCATCGCGCAAGAACTTCGATTTGGTCAGCGATGCTTACGCGCGAGGTACGGTGAACATTATCGAGCTGCTGGATGCACAGGAGTCGAGCCTGGCGGCATCGGCGGCTGCCGCCGAGTCGCGCTACAGTTTCCTGATAACGATAATGTCGATGCAGCGGGCGATCGGCAGCTACGACTTTTTGCTGCCGCCCGAGGCCAGGGAAGAATTGGCGGCGCAATTTCGCTTTGCTTTAACAGGAACAAGATAATGAAAAAGGGTCTGTTCACACTGCTTGTCGCCGCTGTAATTCTCGGTGGCTGCGGCAAATCCGACGAAACTGCGGAAGAGCGGTTGCGGCCGGTACGTTTTGTGACCGTGAGTGACGCCAGTGATTTTCGGGGCCGCAGTTTTTCGGGAATTTCAAAGTCCAGCCGGGAATCTCGCCTGAGTTTCAAAGTGTCGGGGACGATCAAGAACGTTCCCGCGCAAATCGGTCAGCGACTGGGCGCCGGCGACCTGATTGCCGAGATCGACCCAGCCAGCTACGTGCTGCAAGCGCAACAGGCGCAGGCAACCCTCGTCGAAGCGCAGGCAAATGATCGTCGCGCTGCGGCCAACTACGAACGAACCAAGGGGCTGTACGCGAACAGCAACGCGTCGCTCAATGACCTGGAATCCGCACGCGCTCAGGCAGAGTCTGCCAATGCTGTCGTTCGCGCGGCTGGCAAGGCGTTGGAGATCGCGAGGCTGAATGTCTCGTATACAAGACTGACTGCCGATGCCGATTGCTCGATCGCATCGCTGAACGTCGAGGTGAATGAAAATGTTGCCTCCGGTCAGCAGGTTGCCGCCGTCAGTTGCGGCGACGTGTATGAAGTCACGCTCGATCTGCCCGAGAGCCTGATCGGCAGTGTCGATGAATGGACACCGGTCACCGTGCGGTTCGGCGCGATCCCGGGTGAGGAATTCAGCGGTGAGATATCGGAGATTGCCGTCGCCTCGGGCGCGGGTGCCGCCGCATTCCCCGTCGTCATCAAGATTATCGGTGGTCACCCGTCACTGCGATCGGGACTCGCGGCCGATGTGACTTTCCAATTCGACTCGGCCGCAGCGCAAGGTGGCGGATACGTTCTCCCGGTTAATGCGGTCATCAGCGACCCGACGGGCACGTTTGTGTTTGTCGCGGAGTCTGGCGAGGCGGCCGGCGAGGCCGTGGTTCGCCGTCGCGACGTCACACTGGGCGAGTTGTCGGAGTCGGGCATCGAGGTGGCAGAGGGCCTTGCTATCGGCGATCGGGTCATTACCGCGGGAATCTCGGTGATTCGCGATGGCCAGCGAGTCCTGGCTGCCGAGCCCGACTAGGTCCGGCGATATCTCGTGATTCTCACTGCCGCAGCCATCGACAGAAACCGCGTCACGCTGACGATCGTCGTATTAGTGGTGGTTGCCGGACTATTTGCGTTTCAGAGCCTGCCGAAGGCGCAGGATCCGGGATTCATTGTCCGCACGGCCGTGATCACGACACGATTCCCCGGGGCGAGTCCCGAACGTGTCGAATTGCTGGTCACCGACAAGATCGAGAAAAAGATCCAGGAGATGCCGGAGATCGACTCGATCAACAGCGAGTCGCGCACCGGTATTTCGGTGATCTACGCCAACTTCAAGGAAAGCTACAAAGTCATGCGGCCGATCTTCGACGACATGCGTCGCAAGGTTAACGTCGTGACGGCCGATTTGCCGCAAGGCGCACTGACACCTGAGGTTAATGACGAGTTCGGCGATGTATTTGGCAGCGTTTACACGTTGTCCGGCGATGGTTTTTCCTACGCCGAGCTCAAGAACGTTGCCGACGAGTTGCGCGATGAACTTTTGAAAGAGCCGGATATCGCGAAGGTGTCGATTCACGGCGAGCAACAGGAAGTCATCTTTGTCGAATACAACAATGCGCGACTGTCCGAGCTCGGCTTGTCGCCGCAACAGCTGTCCGCATCGCTGGCCGCCGTCAACATCCTGTCCTCGGGCGGCGATATCCTGAGCGGTCGCGAACGAATAACACTGGAGCCGAGCGGTAACTTCGAATCGATCGAGGACTTGCAGCGCACCGTGATTCAGCTGCCCGGCGGTGCGCTCGTCTACCTCGAAGATATCGTTGATATCTACCGCGGCTACAAGGACCCGCCCAAGAGCATGAGCCGCGTTAACGGTGAACCGACACTGGCGATCGCCGTGTCGATGCGTGACGGCGGCGACATCCTGAAGCTGGGTGAACGCCTCAATATCCTGATGCCGGAGCTGGTGTCCCGCTACCCGTGGGGTATCGAGATCGAAAAAGTCTGGTACCAGGCAGACCTTGTCGACAACGTCGTGAAGACGTTTTCGTCGAGCCTGGCGCAGGCGATCGTTATCGTCATACTCGTCATGGTCGCGTTTCTCGGCTTACGCACCGGCCTCGTTGTCGGTTCGCTGATTCCAACGACCATCATCGCATCGGTTTTCACGATGCAGATCTTCGATATTTCGATCAACCAGATCTCACTGACCGCGTTAATTATCGCGTTAGGCTTGCTCGTAGACAATGCCATCGTCATCGTCGAGGCGATCCTGGTCCGGCGTGAAAGAGGCCAGGATGCGATTACGGCGGCCATCAGGTCCGGCAAGGAGCTCAGCACACCGTTGCTGATTTCATCGTTGACGACGGCTGCGGCTTTCATGCCGATCGCAATGGCCAAGTCTGCGGTAGGCGAATACACGTCCGATATTTTCTATGTCGTCGGCATCGCCCTGCTGTCGTCCTGGGTGTTGGCGATGACCTTTGTGCCAATGTTGACGACAGTCGCACTTAAACTGAAGCCAAAGGAAGACAATGGTGATGAGTTGTTCGAGGGGCGTTGGTATGCGTTCTACCGCGGTCTTCTTGGCGCGTCGCTGCGCTGTCGCTTTCGCTTCTTTACCGTCATCATCGGCCTGTTTGCGCTCGCGATAGTCGGGCTTGGAATGGTGCGACAACAGTTCATCGCCCCGTCCGAAGACCCGGTGTTTTCGGCCAAGCTCGAGCTGCCGCTCGGCACGTCGATCGAAACCAGCCAGCGAGTCATCTCCGAGGTCGACACATTCATCAAGGATACCTACTACGCTCCTGCGACTGGCGAGCCGCGTATTCGCAACTGGCTGACGTTTATCGGCGAAGGCGGTCCGCGGTTTCAGCTAAGCCTCAATCCGCCAAATCCGAACCCGGCGAATACGTTCGTAATTGCGAATACTGTCGATGGGAAAGATGTCGATACGGTGATCGCCGGTATCGAAGATTACGTGCACGCAAACCATCCCGACCTCGCGGCGCAGGTCAAGCGGCTCGAGAATGGACCGCCCGTGGATTACCCGATCATCGTGCGTATATCGGGTAGTGATTTCGACGCCCTTTATTCGATTGCAGACCAGGTTACAGCGTATCTTTACAGCCTGCCGCAGGTATCGAGCGCGAAGAACTCATGGGGCCTGCAGACCAAGAAACTCACGGTTGCAGTTGATCAGGAACTGGCACGACGGTCCGGTGTCACCAGTGAGGACGTCGCTTACTCGCTGCAGGCCGGGCTTACCGGCATCGACCTGACGCAGTACCGTGAAGGCGATGAACTGATTCCCGTGACCCTGCGCACCGTGGCGGCCGACCGCCAGGATTTCGGCAAACTGGACGGCCTCACCGTTTACTCGCCGAGTACCGGCGCCAATGTGCCGCTGAAGCAGGTGGCGAACGTCGCGCTCACGTTCGAGCCGGGCATCATCGAGCGCCGCGACCGGGATCGCACCCTGTCGTTGAACGTGCAGCTACGCCCCGACGCCACGGCGGCCGAGGTCGCATCGGTACTGGTACCGTGGCTCGAGGAAGCGGAAACGACCTGGCCTGCCGGTCATTCGTTTGAAATTGGTGGTGAGACCGAGGAGTCCGGTGATGCCAACGCGTCTATCGCTGCCGAGCTGCCGACGGCGGGTATGTTGATCGTGTTATTGCTGGTCTGGCAGTTTAATTCGTTGCGCAGGCCGCTCATTATCCTGGCGACGATTCCGCTGGGTCTGATAGGCGTGACATTCGGTCTGCTGGTTGTCAATTCGTCGTTCGGATTCTTCACGATCCTCGGTTTGATTTCGCTGTCGGGCATCATCATCAACAACGCCATTGTGTTGCTGGATCGCATCGCCATCGAGATTCGCGACTTCGGGCGTACCGAGTCGGATGCGATCATTACCGCGTGTCAGCAGCGTATGCGGCCGATCCTGTTGACCACGGCGACAACAGTGCTTGGCATGACACCGCTCCTGTGGGGCGGCACGGCCATGTTCAAGCCGATGGCGATCACGATTATCTTCGGACTGGCGTTCGCGACGGCGCTGACGCTGCTCGTGGTGCCGGTTATGTACGCGATGTTCTTCCGCGTGTCGTTCAGTCGTTCGGCAACAGCTGGCTGATGCCCACTTTGAACTGTACGAAAAAGATGCCGCTGACGGAGTCGTCAATCAGCTTGAGATCGAACATGCGTTCGACCGCGTTCACCGGCAGGTAGGTGAAGTTGAATCCCATGGTGCGGTTGCCGACTGTCAGACTGGGGACGGCGCCAGGGAATGGCCGGTTGTCGTTGACGTCCGTGCGGGTCATGACAAACGCATTGATCCCGGCATCGACATAGAAACCATTCAGGCCGTTTGTCGAATACAGGGTACGGTGCAAACCGGCACCGGCCATGTAGGACATGTCGTCGTTGCTGTCACGAAAGCCGTTGACCATGAGCTGCTTTTTCCAGCGCGAATCGGTGGCGAACTGGTATTCGAGGCCAAGCCCAAGGTTGTTCTCGTTCCAGTCTTCAGTCGCACCGACATGAACAGAGCGTCCGTTGATGATTGCGTTGACGTCTCCGGCCTGTGCAGAAGAAGCAGGCAGGACAATAAGTAAAGCGAGAAGGGTGAGTACTGCGATATTGAGTATTTTCATACCCAAGACAGTATGCAAGCGGTGTGCCGGATTAGAAAAGTTATAATTATCAATTGATTATGAGAACTTTCTGAGGGAGCTGTAAAGAACCCCGACAGTCCGTTTGCTGACCTGGTTTGCATAACCAGCGAACTGTGATGCTGGTCATACACGAAGGTGTGCGGTGGTAGACTCCGTGCGCAAAGGAGCGATTGCCAATGAAAAAAATAACAATATCGAAATGGGATGATCTCGAGGATCGCAAGCCATCCTATGCGCTGGTCGCCAATGTTGATCTGGTCATCGTGCGCTACGACGACTCGGTTACCGTACTGTACGGGCGTTGTGCGCATCGTGGCGCGCTGATGGCGGATGGCCATGTCGACGGCGACAACCTGATCTGCGGCGTGCACGGCTGGGATTACCGGCTCGATACCGGCGTCAGCGAATACAACAACAGCGAGACGTTACCGAAGTTCTCCTCCTGGGTTGAGGACGGCGAGGTGCTGGTAGACGAGGACGAGATCAGTGCCTGGGTGAAAAAGCATCCGCAGCCCTACGATCGCGATGCCTACCAGGGTCTCTACCAGGACCACGACGGGATCCCGATCGAACCTCACGTCAAGCTGATACGAAAGCTAGCCAACGAAGGCTTGTCGAAAATGGGCCATCACGGTCCGTCGGCCGCGATGGGCGTGCCGAGGACGAGCGTCCCGATGTGGGACGATCTGCAATTCGTTGTCGGCCAATTGCACAAGATACCGTTGCTGGATGACGAAGAGGTCGGCACCGACCTGGTCATCGGACCGAACGCCAGGAAACCGCTGCAGCTTGATATTCCGCTGTTCGTTTCGGACATGAGTTTCGGTGCGCTGTCAGAGGAAGCAAAGGTCGCGTTGGCAAAAGGCGCGGAGCTGGCCGGCACCGGTATCTGTTCCGGCGAGGGCGGCATGTTGCCCGAAGAGCAGGCCGCCAACTCTCGCTATTTCTACGAGCTCGCGTCCGCGCGCTTCGGGTTTTCGTGGGACAAGGTGCAAAAGACACAGGCGTTTCATTTCAAAGGCGGACAGGGCGCGAAGACCGGCACGGGCGGTCATCTCCCCGGTAACAAGGTCAAAGGCAAAATCGCCGAGGTTCGGCAGCTCGAGGAAGGTGTGACCGCCATTTCACCGGCGCGCTTTCCGGACTGGACCGAACTCGGTCAGTACCGCGATTTCGCGACCGAAGTGCGGGAAAAAACCGACGGTATACCGGTCGGCTTCAAGCTGTCGGCGCAGCACATTGAAAAGGATATCGATGCGGCGCTCGAAATTGGCGTCGATTACATCATTCTCGACGGTCGCGGGGGTGGTACCGGAGCGGCGCCACTTATTTTCCGGGACAATATATCGGTGCCGACGATACCGGCGCTCGCGAGAGCGAGGCGGCATCTCGATGCCAGTAACGCGGACGGCGTAACGCTGATCGCGACGGGCGGACTAAGACATCCGGCCGACTTTGCCAAAGCGATGGCATTGGGTGCCGACGGCGTCGCGGTATCGAATGCGGCCATCCAGGCGATCGGTTGTCTCGCGATGCGTGCCTGTCATACCAACAACTGCCCGGTGGGAATCGCGACGCAAAAACTGCACCTGCGGGCACGGCTGCCGGTCGATGACGCGGCCGAGCGCCTGGCCCGCTTCTTCGCAGCGTCGGTCGAACTCATGCAGGTACTGTCGCGCGCAGCCGGGCATCGTCACTTGAGTGAGTTCAGCAGCGACGATCTGACGACGTTCAAGACGGATATGGCGCAGCTCACGGGTGTACGCTACGGCGGCGTCACACCCGCATGAGCGGCTTGATCGGCCAATAAAAAAGGCCTGCCTGCGATGCAAGCAGGCCTTTTGATGTAACGTCCGTTACTTGAACGTAACTTCGCGCATCAGGTATTCACCCGTGATCGTACGGATGTCCGGGTAGGTCATGACGACTTTCTCGGATTCCTTCTGGCTTTCCTCGCTCCACTTTGCCATGAACGCGTCGTACTCGGACTGGTCTGGCTGCATCGCGCTGGCGTCTTTCATCACGACAACCAGGACCACGTTAAATTCGCCACCGTTGGGCAGTTGGCTCACGTGTATCGAATAGTCTTCGATCTGTCCCAGTTCCTTGGAAATCTCGTTCGTCGGCGCCCACGTTGTGCGCAAGCCTTCGAGGTACTTGTCGACCATGTTCGAGTCGACCTTTACCGTCGTGACATTCGAGATGGTCTCACTGACCGTGTAGTCCTTCCACGGCTCGAGATCAGCGGTAGCCGCACCGGCAAAACAGATGAGAACGAGAGTGCTGACGATTTTCACTATTTTCATTGATATTTCCCCATGATGTTGTCGTTACTATTTTTGTTCGAACGGCAGTGGTGTGGACGTTCGAGACACGAGAGCATACGTCAGCCAACCTCGCTTTGCGAGCCCGCGTGAACCGCAGCGCATAACGCATTATGATGACGATTCGATGAAGCCGGGTGACTGGTCATGAGTGTCCGACAGTTAGCACCGATCGATCCGCGTGACGCGTTTACGGTTACGCCGAAAAAGCGGAAAAAGGGCAGACCGAGGGTCGCTGCGTCTATTGACACAGCATCGGTTGCGGCATCACAGGCGGCGTTGCTACTCGCGGTACGCGCCGGCGTCATGGGGCACCGACCGACGACTGAGCGCATTCGCGGTTTCAAGCTTCCCGACGTGCGCGCATTACACAGCGAGCGCCGCATGAAGGTCGCAGACGCCTGTCATCATCTTGGCGTCAGTCAACAGGAACTGCAGCAGGAAGCAACACCGGCAATTGAGAGTGAGATGAGCCGCGTCGTTCGCGAGGTCTATGAAAATCCCTCGGTTGAAGCAGCGGCGGCACTGTTCGAGGGTGCACTGACCAGCCCGCATCCGTTGGTCGCCGTTGCCGCCGCGGCGGGCGCGCGGGAGACGACGCGCCTGCGCCCGAAGATCCGCAGGACGCTCGAAGATTCGGCAAGGAGCCGGGACCCGCTCGTCTCGCGGCTGGCGTTGGCGGCGATCAGCCATATCGGTCCTATGGAAGATATCGCCGACAGGAAAGTTGTCAGACGACCGGTATCGAGGAGGCGACGTCGCAGGTCGGAAACGGCCGTCATCACACACGGCACGTTTGCCGCGAACGGCAAGTGGTACAGGCCCGGTGGCGACTTCTATGAGGCGCTAAAAAAGAATCGACCGGACCTGCACGTGCACGATCGCAGTTTTCGCTGGACCGGCGCCTATTCCGACAGGGCGCGCCAGGCTGATGCGAAGCTGCTGCAGCAATGGCTCACCGACCAGGGCCTCTCCCCAAAAAGGGATCAGAGTACATTTTCGCCGCCGGATTTCTTCGCTCACAGTCACGGCGGTACCGTCGCGCACCTGGCAACGCGGCGTGGTGTCGAATTTGAACAACTGGTGCTGATGGGGTGGCCCGTGCACAAGAAATGGTACCCCGACTTCAACAAGGTGAAACGCATCATCGATGTGCGAGTGAAACTCGACCTCGTTATTCTGCTCGATTTTGGCCGGCAGCGTTTCAGGAGTCGCAAGTTCAAGGACAAGATCAAGACGTATCGCAACGGCTGGTTCGACCACAGCGCGACGCACGAACCGGGCTACTGGGACGAGCATGGACTTTGGGATGTCCTCTGACGCCGACAAGCCGGTATCCTCACTGCGGGTGATTGCAGCCGGCATCGCCTGGCGCCTGTTCGGTTCCCGTAACGGTGGTTCGGTCTTGCTGCGGGCAATGGCCGGTGATGACGAACAGAACCGCATGTTGGCGGGCATGTCGTTGGTCAAAGCCGGTGATCGTTCGCTGCAGCTGATCGAGAGTAAGATCAACGGCAAGATGGGGACAGTCGCCATGATTCGGTTGCTACCCGACATCGGCGGCGAAGAGGCGCGTGACCTGTTGGAGGTTATCGCCGACCGCGAGTCCGGCGACATGGCTGAAGCTGCAACCGAATGCATCGACCTGCTGGATCGGATGAAGTCTCTGTAACACGAGGAGCTAGTCAAATGCTGGACGCCAATGTTAGAAAAGACGAAGTCGCAAGTGTCTATCGGAGGATCGCACCGTCCTATGATCTGTGGGGCCGGCTGACCGAAAGCAAAGCCCGCGATCGTTGCCTGGAACTCGCGGCGGTACAGGATGGTGAGGACGTGCTGGAGGTGGCGGTGGGAACCGGCCTCGCGTTTGAGAAAATTCTCGACGCCAATCGATCCGGCCGTAATGAAGGTATCGATCTCACCGAGGCGATGCTGCAACGCGCGGAGGAAAAAGCCTCCCGCTCCGGAAGCGAGAATTACCGCCTCAGGATCGGCGATGCCTACAACCTGGATTTTCCGGACGACAGTTTCGACGTACTCGTCAACAACTATATGTTCGACCTGCTGCCGGAGCCGGATTTTCCACGGGTTCTTGCGGAATTCCGCCGCGTGCTGCGCCCTGGCGGGCGCCTGGCCATGGTCAACATGACGAACGGCGAACGGTGGTACAAAGGCCTCTGGCAGTGGATATACCGCATCAACCCGGCGCTGCTGGGCGGTTGTCGGAGCGTATCGCTGCTTGAGCACCTCGACGTAAGCGGATTCACGGCGCTGCGCCGCGAATACGTGAGCCAGATGACGTTTCCATCCGAGGTCGTGTATGCCAAGACCATGCCATTATAGGGGACGCATTCGGATAGTCCGGGGGCAATAACATGAACAAGAACCAGGTTTTCACGCGGTGCACCGCAATCTCGATACTGTTGATCAGCTTGTTGCTGCCGGCGGTCAACGCGCAGGAGACTGGCGAGGTGGTGTTCGATATTCCAGCGGGCGCGATGGCCGGTCCCGATTTCGATGTCGACAGGGCAACCGAGGCGTACATCAATCTTTTGAGCGAGGAAGAGCGCGAACGCTCGGACGCGTATTTCGAAGGTCGCTACTGGCTGCAACTCTGGGGCTTTTTGTATGGCCTCGGCGTTGCGTGGCTGCTACTCGGCACGCGACTGTCGGCGCGCATGCGCAACCTCGCCGAGCGCATTGGCCGCTGGCGCTGGCTGCAGACGTTTCTGTACGGCGCGCAATACGTCGTTGTTGTGACACTGCTGGCGTTTCCGCTCAGTGTTTACCAGGGCTTTATTCGCGAACACAGCTACGGGTTGTCTAACCATACCTTTGCGTCGTGGATGGGAGATCAGTTCACCGGCCTGTTAGTCAGTGTCGTCATCATCGGCATCGCACTGGCGCTGATCTACGCCGTCATTCGCAAGGCGCCCGGGACCTGGTGGATGTGGGGCACCGGCGTCTCGATCCTGCTCTTGACCTTCGTCATTTTTATCGCACCGGTCTTCATCGCCCCGCTGTTTAACGACTACAAGCAACTCGAGGAAGGGCCGTTAAAAGACTCGATCATCTCCATGGCGCACGCCAATGGCATACCGAGCAATGACGTCTACTGGTTTGACGCGTCGCGCCAGAGCAAGCGCATCAGCGCCAACGTCAGCGGTTTTTTCGGCACGATGCGCATCAGCCTCAACGACAATCTCTTGAAGCGCACGTCCACTGAAGAAATCGAGTCGGTGATGGGTCACGAGATGGGGCATTACGTGCTCAATCACGGCCGCAAAATCCTGACCGAGTACGCGCTGGTCCTGGCCATCGGCTTCGCCTTCGTGGCTTGGGGATTCAACCGTGCTTTGAATCGATGGGGTCAAAACTGGGATGTGCGGGATGTCGGCGACACGGCGGGGGTGCCGTTATTCGCTGCGTTGTTGTCGATCTACTTCCTGGTTGCAACACCGGTTACCAACGGCATTATTCGCACGCACGAGGCCGAGGCGGACAACTACGGCATCAACGTTTCGCGCCAGCCCGACGGATTCGCGCGAGCTGCAATGCGCTTAAGCGAATATCGCAAGATAAGCCCGGGTCCGGTTGAGCGCTTCATCTTCTTCGATCATCCGAGCGGCCGCGATCGCGTTTACATGGCGATGCTGTGGAAATCGGAGAACATGGCGGAAGAAACAACGTCGCCCTGATGAATTTGAATCGACGGAGGTGAATTGGTATGCATCATAGTCAACTGGGCGGTCTCATCATCGATTGTGAGGGCGGCGACCTCGATACTGCCGTGGACTTCTGGTCGCAAGCCCTCGGTCTCGAACTCAAACCGGAGGATCCCGACGACGAAAAATACCGGAGTTTGGACAACGGGCCGAATGCACCGTACGTTGAGGTGCAACAGGTCGATCACCCGAGCCGCGTACATCTCGACATCGAAACGGACGATATCGACGCGGAGGTTCGTCGTCTCGAGGCGCTGGGCGCAAAGAAACTTGAAAAGATCCGGACCTGGGTCGTCATGGAAGCGCCCACCGGCCAGCGTTTCTGTGTCGTGCGCGCGCAAAGCGAGAATTTCGCTGACGCGGCCAGCGAATGGTGATTTGGTAATAGTTGGATCTACACGAGACGCCAGGCGCATTGCTAGTCGGTTGCCAGCACCGGCTCGAGATCGGGTGCCTCGTCCTTGACCTCGCGGTTCTTCAAGAACGGCAGGATCGCGAGGGGAGCCAGAATCAGCGCCGCGTCGATGTACAGCGCGGCCGAATAGCCGACGCGTTCCGCGACTATCCCTTGCCATAGATTGCCGATGCTGATCGAGATATTGCTGAGCGCCATGTAAGCAGTGAACTGTGTCGCCGCGACGAGCGGACTGGTCATGCCCATGAAGATGGCAGCGTTCAGTGAGAAAGACCCACCGTAAAACAGTCCATGCAGGATGATGATGCCGAAAAAGTACTCGACCGGAATTGCGGTGAGCCCAACGGATGCGATCTGCATGGCCAGGTAGACGGTCGGGATTGTTGTCAATAAATAGAACCCCGCCAGCATCTTCTTGATGCCGAAGCGATCTCCCAGGAGACCGCCGATCACGCAACCGGTGGCCGCCGCGATCGTGTTCAGTACCGAGATCTTGGCGATGTCCGCCTGCTCCAGACCGTAATCAACTTGCAACGTGCCGAGGATGGCGTAGGCGAGCGCCATCGCGGCGCACGGTAACAGTGCAAACAACAGGCCGAGGCGTGGCCCACGCCCGGACCGCATGAAACCCTCGTAAAGGTTCCTGATAAACGCACCGAGCACCGCGAAGAAATGCGACAGTGCGCTGACTTTCCGCGGCGCACTGGTGGTCGCGACGTACGGATCCCTGATGAAGAGGATGACGAACAGCAGGCTCACGACGAGTACCGCGCTGACGTACACCAGCGACGCGTTGAAGCCGGCGAACGAAGATACATAGATCGCGCCGCCGCCGCCCATCGCTATACCTAAATATTGCCCGCCAAACATAAATCCGTTGCCGCTCCCGCGCTCATCGTCTTTCAACGTGCTGACCGCGAGCGAATCGATGGCGACATCCTGCGTGGCGCAGAAAATGTTATTGAGAATGACCATCCACAACAACACCTGGTAATGCTGCTGAAAGTCGACTAACGCCATGATGACCAGGGTGACGATCATCATGGCCGTACAGATCATGATCCAGGCCTTGCGCCCGCCAAAGCGCGTCAGCCGGACGATATCGACCAGCGGCGCCCAGGCCCATTTGAAGCCCCAGGGTAATAGCACGGCGGCAACAAATGCGCCGATCTGCTCGATCGACAGGCCCTCGAGGCGCATGAACATAACCATGGCCGTCGTCGCAAAGCCGTACGGGATGCCTTCCGATATGTAAAGGAATCCGAACGCCATGAAGCGGCCGTTGCGACTGTCGAGAAGATTGGGCTTCACCATTAGAGCGAACGGCCGTGTGTTTTAGTGGTCAATAAGCTTCCGTGCGGCGATTTCGCCGTGGCGCGAAGCGATCGAGTATAGAGCAGCGCAGCAAAGCGGTCACTGTTGACAGGCGGCCAAAAAAACGATGTAAATGGGAGACGACCCGTAAGGAGTGCCAATGACTGTCGAATTAGTAATCAAACCAAAGCCGACGGACCTCGGTGAGTTCACCGTGCGCCGTGTGCTGCCGTCACCGAACCACCGCAAGGTAGGACCGTTCGTTTTCTTCGATCATATGGGACCTGCCGAGTTTCCACCGGGTAAGGGCATCGCAGTTCGACCACACCCGCACATCGGTCTCGCGACGATCACGTACCTTTTCGACGGCGAGATCACTCATCGTGACAGCTTAGGCTACGTGCAGCCGATCCAGGCGGGTGCCGTCAACCTGATGACGGCAGGCCGCGGTATCGTGCATTCGGAGCGCGCCGGTGACGATCTCGATACGACCTCACGATTGCATGGCATACAGTCGTGGATGGCACTGCCGGAAGAACAGGAAGAGTGTGAGCCGGCGTTCGTGCATTACCCGGCCGCGGACCTGCCCGGATTCGAAATGGATGGTATTGACGTGCGGATCATCATTGGCGAAGCGCACGGACACCGTTCGCCTGTCGAGGTCCTCGCGTCAATGATTTACGTCGAATACAAGATGCCGAAGGGTGCGAAGATCACGGTACCGAACGGGTATGAAGAGCGCGCAATCTACGTTGTCAGCGGTCAGGTTACGGTCGGTGACAACACACTCGATGACGGCCTGATGGCGGTACTTGCCAATGGCGAACTGGCACCGGTCGTCGCAGACGAGGACAGTCACATGCTGCTTGTCGGTGGTGCGGCGATCGGCGATCGCACGGTCTGGTGGAATTTCGTCTCGAGCTCGAAAGAACGCCTGGAAAAAGCCAAAGACGACTGGCGCAACAATCGTTTCGGCACCGTGCCGGGCGAGACCGACTTCATCCCGCTGCCTTGAGTAACGACCGGTGATCAAGTTGCGAGAGAAAGGACCATCGATGCGACGAACGATGATTTTCCTGTTCCTGATGCTCGCCGGAACGTCGCAGGCGCAACGGGTCAACGACTACGACTATTTTACCGCTAATCGCATGATGATTAGAAACGGCGTGCAGGCGGTGCTGACGTGCAACGGCCTGTTCACGTCTGATCGCACGCTGGAGCAGGTGATTGGACAGGAATTGGCCTACCTGCAAACGTCTCGTGTGGTCGAGGAAGGCGAAGTCGTCATCGATCGCGAGCGAAGAGCAGTGGCCATCGGTGGTCCGAATGCGGGCACGGTGATCAGGGCTGCATTTCGCGAAGGTATCGGCTGCGTTGTGATGTCACCGGATCAGGACTTCGACGACATCGACGAGTTGCCCGAGCTAAACCTTCCGTACCCCGACTACGATCCGGCAAGCACGCCGTGGCCGATGGGCGATGTTATCGACCCGAAGAATCTGCCGCGCAATATCGACTGGGCAGCACTCGAGGCTGCATCTGACTGGACCTTCCATCGTGAGACGCCGGAGCAGGACACGTTGAGCCTGATCGTCGTACACAAGGGTCAGATCATTCACGAGCGTTACGCCGATGGCATTGACCCGATGACGCGCACGCGCACCTGGTCAACGGCCAAGAGCATTGCCGCGACACTTATTGGCATGCTCGTCGATGACGGACGTCTGGAGCTGGATGCACCGCTAGGGTTCGAGTGGATACCGTCCGTGGCAGACAAGGACGATGATCCGCGCACGGCGCAGGGGTTTGATTCGCGAACCGGGCACGCATTGGGACTACGAGAACTACGACACGCTGCTGGCTGTCTACGCAATGAAGCTGGCGCTCGGCGATGCAGAGACTTACGCCGAGTTTCCGAGAAAATCACTGTTCGATCGCATCGGCATGCGCAATACGTTCGCCAGCACGGATCGCTTCGGCGACTTCATTTTCAGCAGCCAGGTCTACACGACGGCCCGAGATCTCGCACGCTTCGGTCTTCTCTACCAGCGAAACGGCATCTGGCAGGGCGAGCAGCTGATTTCAGAGGACTGGATCGAGTTTGTGCGCACGCCGGCACCGGCATCGGCAATACGCGACAACGACTACGGCGGACAGTTCTGGCTGGTGCCGGACGACAGGAATGACGTACCGCATTCGGCTTACTCGACCGCGGGTAACCGCGGCCAGTACGTGGTGATCGTGCCGTCACACGATACCGTCATCGTCCGGCGCGGCCTCGACTACGGCAGGCAGGGTCTCGACCGCTGGGATTTGACGCGCGAGGTGTTGAAAGCGATCGAGGGCACCGAGTAGGCAGTTCGGGACCATCCGGACCGACCTGTCCGGTGGGCCCATTTCATCTCACTCCCGAGTTAATGCCTAGACTGTCTCGGTGGCAAGCCTTCTCCCCGTCGAGCCAGACGGCTGTGGCACACGTGTCGGTCGTGTCGTGAACGCCATGATGACGGCGCCGAGCAGACAGACACAACCGGCGATGATGAACGGCGACATCCAGACCGCCGGCTGGTCCGCACCTTGTGCGGCATCCTTGAAGTAGCCGGCGAGCAACGGGCCTGCGAGACCGGCGACGCCATACGCCGTGAACATCCAGCCGTAGTTGCTGCCGACGTTCTTGTTGCCGAAGTAGTCTGCCGTGATTGCCGGGAACAGCGCAAAACTGCCGCCGTAGTTAAAACCGATCAGGGCCGCCGCGACTATAAAGCCGTACGCGAGGCCGAAACTGATAAACACATGATAGGTCGCCAGCATCGTGATGCCCTGCAGAATCGCCATTAACGTGATCGTCGTCTTGCGACCGATCCGGTCGGAGACACTGCCCCACGCGATGCGGCCCAGGCCGTTGAATATCGCGTACCAGGCCATCGCGGTTCCGGTGATCGCACCGGCGCCAGCGATGCCGTGATGCTCGAGTGCGTCGATACCGAAGAGCTTGATGCAGTAGATCACCATCAGTCCCGCTATGCCGGCGAACATGAACACCGTCCAGAGCAGGTAGAACTGAGGCGTCCGCAGCATGTCTCGTGCCCGAAATTCCACGGCACCTTCATGGTCGTTGTTTTCCGTGACCGGCGGTGTCCAGCCGTCGGGCTGATAGCCCTCCGGCGGATTCACCATGACGACGCTGCCCAGAAACACGAGGGCAGCTAGCGCAATTCCGTAGAGGACGAACACGCTTTGCACGCCGGGCAGGCCGAATACGTCGGTCGTATTCAAAAGACCGCCGAACCACGAGCCGGCGAGCTTTACCCAGATAGTTGCGCCAAAGCCGAAGCCGGCAACGGCGAGCCCGGTAATCAGACCCTTCCTGTCGGGGAACCACTTGACGCACACCGAGATCGGCACGACGTAGGCAAGACCAATGCCGGCACCGCCGATGATGCCGATACAGATAAGTTGCATCCAGAAACTGGCGCCCAGGAGACCGCCGAGCAGGTAGCCGCCGCCCAGCAACAGGCCGCCTGCCACCGACAGCCGCCGCGGCCCCACGTGTGGTAGCACGCGACCGGCCAGTACCATGATGATGGCAAACGTGGCGAGACCCGCCGAGAAGACCCAGGCCGTCTGGCTCGCACTGAACGCGTAAGCGCCGGCTGAGTCGGTGAGGCGTGCGGTGAAAACGGACCAGGCATAGATGGCGCCCAGCGCCAGTTGAATCAGGATGGCGCCGACGACAACCAGCCAGCGGTTGGGGGACTTTGTTACGTATTTCATGGGGGTCTCTTGGAGGGGGTATCTATCTGATAAGCATGGCAATCTTACGCAAAACGGCAGTCAAAACACGGCGGTTTTTCCACGAAGCCGATGGGTATAAGCCACGATAGCCGGGTTCCTCTATCAGGGAGCCTTTTCAGCGTGTAGGCTGGTACGTCGCATTGGGCGCGTATGCCCCCTGATAACGAGATCACATTTCATGAAATTACGTTACAAGTTCTTGAACGGCTTCCTGGCCGTTGTCGTACTTGCCGGCGTCACGATCGGTATAGTGCTCAGCTACAGTTCACCGTGCGAGCCGGTTCCGAGCGTCGCGAGTGGCGAGAAAACGATGAAGGCCGTTCGTTATTATTGTTACGGTTCGACCGACGTTCTCGAGTATGGCGACGTCGAAAAGCCTACGCCGGCGGACGATGAAGTCCTTGTCAAGGTTCATGCCGCCGCCGTTAATCCACTGGACTGGCACTTCATGCGCGGCTCGCCGTACTTCATGCGCCTGATGTCAGGGCTGGGCAAACCCACGGACCCGGGACTGGGCGTCGACTTTGCCGGTACCGTCGAAGCCGTCGGTATCAGCGTGACCGGCTTCAAGCCCGGCGACAAAGTGTTCGGCGGCGCCGGCAGTGGCGCTTACGCTGACTACACGCTGGTACACGAGGATGGACCGCAAGTCATACAGCCGGCCGGCATGTCGTTCGAACAGGGCGCATCGGTCGGCGTGGGGGCTCTTACCGCGCTGCAGGCGCTGCGTGACAAAGGCCAGTTGAAGGCGGGACAAAAAGTGCTGATCAATGGCGCGTCCGGCGGAGTGGGCACCTTTGCCGTGCAGATCGCGAAATCGATGGGCGCCGAGGTAACCGGCGTTTGCAGTTCACGTAACGCGGAAATGGTGCGATCGATTGGTGCCGATCACGTCATCGACTACAAGAAAGAGAACTACACGCAGAGCGGCGAACGCTATGACGTGATCATCGACATGATCAGCAACCATTCGTTGCGCGACAACCGCAAGGCCCTGACGCCGGAAGGCCGCCTCGTCATGGTCGGCGGCTCGACGGGCAACTGGTTCGGCGCGTTGGTGAGACCGCTGAAGGCGTCGATCTACTCGAAATTCGTGGACGAGGAGTTCGTCACGATCATGGCGCGACTCAACCAGGAGGATCTTGTCATCATCGGCGACATGATCGATGAAGGCACGGTGACGCCGGTCATTGATCGGCGCTACCCGTTAGATGAGGTTGCCGCAGCGCTCGAGTACTCGGAAGCAGGGCGTGCGCGCGGGAAGATCATCGTCGAGGTACATTAATAGCCTGGAAGTCCGTCCCCTATTTACACACATCACACTAGGTAATTTGTTATGGACCTGTCGGACCTGGCTCAAAAGCTCAGAAACTTTGCACAAGAACGGGACTGGGAGCAGTTCCATTCACCGAAAAACCTGTCAATGGCTTTGAGCGTCGAAGTATCGGAGTTAGTTGAGCATTTTCAGTGGGTTACGGAAGAACAATCAACCAATTTAGAGGTTCAGGAGTTAGCCGAGATCGCCGAAGAGATTGCCGACATTCAAATCTATCTGACGCGACTGGCAGATCAACTCGGCGTCGACATCGAGGACGCGGTAACGAAAAAGCTTGCGGTCAACGCCGGTAAGTACCCGGTCGCCAAGGCGTACGGCAGTGCGCTCAAAAGCACCAAATTCTGATATCAGTCAGGGTCGAGCCGCGGATTATCGATCAGGTTTACGGGTCAGTCCGAATTCGGTCGCTGCCATCGCACGGTAAATCTTGCGCCGCCCAGATCGTCTGATTGCGTTACCGCTACACTGCCCCCGTGCAGGCTTGCGATGCGCGCTACGATCGCGAGGCCGAGGCCGAAGCCACCCGTGTCACGACTGCGACTGCCGTCGATCCGGGTAAACGCCTTGAAGATGGCCTCTCGTTCCGCCTCGGGGATTCCCTTGCCATCGTCTTCGACGTGTACCAGGTACGCGTTGCTTTCTTGTTTCACGCTGCATGTAACCCGTCGCTCCGCGTAATGGCAGGCATTGACCAGCAGGTTGCTGAGCGCCAGCGTCATCAGGCGGGCATCCATGAAGACGGTTTCAAGCGTATCGTCGGCGGCGAACGCGATATCCCGGTCCGGCTGGCGGCATTTGTCGACCGTCTGCTCGAGCCACGGTGCGACCGGTACCGACTGCCAGTTCATGCGCAGGTTCGGGTGATCCAGGCGCGCGTAGTTCAGCATGGTCGCGATTAGCTCATCGATCTCCTGTACGTCACGGTCGACCTCATCCAGCGGTTCCTGCAGCTCGCTGTCGCTTTTGTTGCCGATGACTGCGAGCGCGAAGCGAATGCGTGCCAGCGGCGTCCGCATCTCGTGTGACAGGGCCGCGATCAATTCTTTCTGGCTTTGTATCAGGCCGCTGAGACGGGCCGACATGTCATCCAGGTTTCTTGCGAGACCCGTCAGTTCGGTGGTGCTGTCCGCGGTCGCCAGGGGCTCGCGATAGTCGGCTGCAAATCGTTGCGCGCCGCGAGTGATCAGGTTGATGTCCTTGAGCAAGGGCCGTAACCAGATGCCAACCACAACGAATATGGACAGGTAAAAGAGCGGCGGCAACATGCGCAGCAGTATGCTTTCCTGCGGCTCGGCTACGGGTCCGAGTCGGATGATGAGATCAAAGGCGGCTGCGTCACGCAGGTAGGACGTATCGCCCTGAGCGTCGACCAGGGTCGGCATGTCGTCTTCGCCAATCGCGTTGATCACAACGTCATCCGCTTGCAGAAGTGTCACGTCGATGCCGATGTCGGCACTCATTTGTGCCGCGACAGCGTCACGTTCGGCCACCGGGGATGCAGCGAGTTCGCGCTCGATCAAATCAAACGTGGCGCTGATCCAGCGCTGGTCAGTGCTTATCTGCGACAACTGTAATCGGCTAAAACCGAAGTCCAGGGCCATCGCGACGAGCAGCAGCCCGCTAACAAGAAACAGGTAGGAACGAAACAGCAATAGCCTTTGCGTGCCGCGAAAGACCGACTTCACGGTGCGTCGCCCCACGCATCCGGGACCAGCAGGTAGCCCTTGCCCCAGACCGTCTTGATGCGAGACGGCGCGTCGGCACTGTCTGACAGCTTGCGGCGCAGAATCGATATGCGTCCGTCGATCGATCGGTCCGTGCCGTCGTACTCGATGCCGCGCAGGTTGCGGAAAATGTCCTGCCGACTCAATACTCTGCCGGCATGGCGCGCGAGCAGCCGTAACAACTCGAACTCGTGTGTCGTTAACGTTACTTTGGCGCCATCGAGCCAGACCTGCTGCGACAGCTCGCTGATCCTGAGGCCGCCGAGCACGATATCGCCGACGTCCGGCGCGTGCTGCTCGCCGGCCTCGACACGCCGCAGCAGCGCCCGGGTTCGCGCCAGCAACACCATAGGATCAACGGGCTTCGCAACGTAATCGTCAGCGCCTGCCTCGAGGCCGATCACCTGGTCGATATCGGAATCGCGCGCGGTGAAAATAAGGATGGGTCCCGCGAATACTTCGCGCAGTTCGCGGCAGATCGTCAATCCATCGAGGCCTGGCAGCATCAGGTCGAGAAGCACGACGCGCGGTTGCTCGGAGTGAAAGCGCGCGATGGCACGATCCCCGCGCGACTCGATGGCGACGCTCAGGCCGTTCTGGCGAAAATACTCGGCCGTGAGGTCGGCGAGCCGCAGATCATCCTCGACCAACAGAATGTCGATGCCGCTTTTGCTCAATTGATGTCCCAGACGTGCCGGGTACGCCGTCGGCGGCGGCGATCATCGGTGTCCATGCGCAGTACCTCGACCGTCACGGCCGCGAGGCGCGTACTGTCGGCGTCGGCCGTCATCCAGTAGCTGAAATCCTCGCGGACGGTTTGATCGTCCTTCATCTGACCTGTGTCCTCGTCACTCCAGCAACGTAACGAGTTCTCGTCAAGGTCGCTGGAAAGACAATAATAACCCCTGGCGCCGCTCTGCCAGTGGATCAGAAACGAAATCTCACAATTTGGCGTGCGTTTGTCGGTGATGCACAACACGGGCTTTACGGTCAGGCGCATCGCCGCATCTTCGGCCACTTCGGTTTGTGCGACCAGCATTGCCGGTGCGAGGAGGAGCAATAACGAAATTAGCCGTCGCATCGCATCAAAACCGAAAACCGAAACCGGCGAAGTAGCCGAATACGTTTTTGTCCTCGACCAGCGGGCTCGCCGCGGCTTCACTGTTGAGCCGCTCGTACTCGGCGACGAGCGAGAACGCCCACTGCTTCGACAATTGATAACTCAACATGAACCGCGCGTGTGTGTTGAGTCCTGAGTCTGCGTTATAGGCTGGCAGGAACGGGTTGGTTTCACTGTCGCGCACGCCCCAGTAATAATCGTTGAGATCGGCACTCTTGAAGCTCGCGCCGATCGAGGGTTCGAGATACCAGCGCTGCTGGCGCCAGCCGTAACTGTAGTCGGCGTAGATTTCGTAACCCTCGTGGGTGCCGCTGACATCGTGAAACGCGCTGAACTGTAGCCGCCCCCAGTCGCCATCGCTCAATGCCTCGACGCCCAGCTCGACGGCATAGTCCCTGTCCGGCACCTCGAACTCGAACGCTTCGGCCAGCGGCATTCCAACAGCATCGACGGTGACAAACCGGGTATCTGTTTTACCAAAAAACACGCGATCGCTGTTAAAGCGTGCCACCAGGCTTGCGGTAAGAACGTTATTGTCAGTAATGGTCAGGCCGAGGTCGCCGTTGTCGAAGAACACATGATCGCCAAACCAGGCGATATCGAGATCGACAATGAT
>Ga0224508_10001317_pt1 | contig 22386 bp, 29 predicted proteins | sample SF_Jan12_sed_USG_4_FD_170157 | JGI IMG/M metagenome (GOLD analysis project Ga0224508, IMG submission 170157) | Sediment microbial communities from San Francisco Bay, California, United States - SF_Jan12_sed_USGS_21 | ecosystem: Environmental > Aquatic > Marine > Sediment | place: USA... | reverse complement strand
GAAGGGCCTGAACATGCGTATCCCTGGTCTGGGTGGTGACGTCATGGCCAAATTGGGCGCGTCGCCGGTTTCCCTGCCCGGTAGCCAGATTTATGAGAACCTTGTGTCCGGCGCCATTGACGCGACCGAGTGGGTCGGCCCGTGGAATGACAGCTTCATGAAGTTCTACGAGGCGGCCAAGTACTACTACTATCCTGGCATGCATGAGCCCGGTTCCATGCTTTCACTTGGAATGAGCAAGAAGTTTTGGGACCAATTGTCGAAGTCCGACCAGCTGCTGATCGAAGCAGCCGCGGCCATGGAAAACGATGTCATGATGGCCGAATACAATGCCAAGAATGGCGAGTCGTTGGCGAAACTGTTGAAAGAGCAGGGCGTAAAGCTGCGTCGATTCAATGACGAGATCTACGACAGCTTCGGTGAAGCAGCAGAAGAAGTGTTTGCGGGCGTACGTTCACATAGCAAGTTAGCGGCCCGTGTTCACGACAGCTTTGCGAAGTCACGTTCGGAAGTCGGTGGCTGGGCGCGGATCTCTGATCAAGCCTATGTCGCCCAGCGAAACCGCGTGCTAAATATAAGCTAGGCCGGGGTAGTCCATTCTGGAAGGCGGGGCTTGCGGCTTCCGCCTTCCATATTACCTCCATTACCTCCGAGTTCATGCAGAGCGACACAAGCTCGACGGAAGTGCTTTCTGGCGAGGCGGTAAAGACCTCGACCGATCTACTGTTGCGCATGCTGGCCGGTGGCGTTGTTGCCGTATGTCTGCTTTTTCTAGTCAATAATTTCCTGATTTTTTTGTGGGGGTGGCCAGGGTCGATCGCCTTGTTCTCGCATCTGCATTGGTTTGGTTTGGAGCCACTGGTTTCTCCCCTGACGGGCGGCGAGCTCGGTCTTGGTTGGTTCCAGCTTCTTAGCTACCTGGGTTCGCTGGGCGCGGTTGTCGCCTATGTATTAATGACCCGCGATCGGGCGTTGCGTGAAGATGCGCGTAGGCTCGCGGCCATGGCTGCCTATATAGTGCGCGCTGCATTCTGGGTCGTCTTATTGGTCGGTTTGGCTGACATGGTGATCTCGTTTCTGCGGGTGGAGGGATTCCTGGAATCGCTGGCGGGAGAGGCGCTGACGGCCGAGCTTGGGCGCCCCCGATTCCGTGGCCCCTATGTGCACATGCCACTGCTGCTGTTGTCGTTGGTGATTGCTGGGTTTGTACGCATGCCCGGTTATCACTGGCTGGCCCTGTTGGTGGTCTTTAGTGAATTCCAAATCGTTATTTCGCGCTTTGTGTTTTCCTATGAGCAGGCGTTTATGGGAGATCTTGTGCGCTTCTGGTACGCGGCACTATTTCTGTTCGCAGCCGCCCCGGCACTGCTCGACGAAGGGCATGTACGGGTGGACGTGCTCTATACCAATTTCAGCAAACGCGGCAAGGCATGGTCCAATGCGGCTGGCTCAGTACTTTTCGGCTTGCCGTTGTGCTGGGTCATTCTGACCACCGGTATGTGGGGCAAGGGCAGCAGTATCAATAGTCCACTGCTCAGTTTCGAGATCTCGCAGAGCGGTTATGGCTTGTATGTTAAATACCTGATGGCTGGGTTTCTGGTTGTATTTGCGGTATCGATGCTGGTGCAGTTTGCGGGTTACTTCTTAAATAGCGTAGCCGACCTGCGCTCCGAGCCGGGCGACGAAGTGGCTGGCGAAACCCAGGTCTAAGCACGTCCAACCGCTCGACTGAAGAACAATAATGGAACTCTTTTTCCTCGCGGTTTTGATTCTCCTGATGGTCGGGGCATTGGCCTCGGGTTTCCCGGTCGCATTTGCGCTGCCGGGATCGGCGATCCTTTCTATCGCGCTCGCTGCATTGTGTGGTTACTTATTCGAGGGGAATGTAAGCGCCTATTTCGCCCAGGACGGCCCAATTCAGTGGCTCAGCGCCGGGGTGACCAACTTCCGTAGCCTCTACTGGGATGTCGAGCGTGACACGCTGATCGCCATTCCGTTGTTCGTTTTCATGGGCATCATGCTGCAACGCTCTAAGATTGCAGAAGACCTGCTGGTGACCATGGCGCAACTTTTTGGGCCGATCCCCGGCGGTCTTGGCATCTCGGTTGTGTTTGTCGGTGCCCTGCTTGCGGCCACGACCGGCATTGTTGGTGCCACCGTGATCGCGATGGGGTTGATCTCACTGCCGGCCATGTTGCGCAACAATTACTCCAAGCCGCTGGCGACCGGGACCATTTGCGCTTCCGGCACCCTCGGTCAGATTATCCCGCCGTCCATCGTGCTTATCATTCTTGCCGATCAGCTTTCGAGTGCCGCCGATCAGGCGAGTACCACCCGCAAGGCCGAATACAAAGAGGCCACCGGTGAGCTTTTCATGCCCTCGGAATTCGACATCACATCGGCCAGTGCAGGCGACATGTTTATGGGCGCGTTCGTGCCGGGGCTGGTACTCGTCGGCCTGTACATGATCTATATCTTGGTATCGGCCCTGATCAAGCCAGCATCGGCGCCACCGGTACCCCGTGAGGGTGGTCTCGATCGGCACTTTGCGCTCAAAGTATTCCTCGCCTCGGTTCCGCCTTTGACGCTTATATTTGCTGTCTTAGGTTCCATTATTCTCGGTATCGCAACCGTCAATCAGGCCGGCGCTATTGGCGCCATCGGCGCCATGATCATGGGCGGTTACCGGTTGACCGCCGGCCAGCGTGGCGCCTACTGGCCAGCGATTCTTGCCACCGTTTCCATCGGTTTCATCTTGATTGTCCTGGGATTCTTCGACATCAATGTCAAGAACATCAGAGATACCACTGATGTCGTTGGTGTCACGCTGGCGTCAATCAGCGTGACCGGACTGTTGGTGGCTGTGCTCTGGAGCGCTTGGCGCGCATTCAAGATAGACGACACCTTGCGCGGGGTGATGACGACAACGGCCGAGACCACGTCCATGGTGTTTATCATCCTGATCGGCGCCGCCATGCTGACCTCCGCCTTTCGCGGTTTCGGTGGCGAGGAACTGGTAAAGGAGTTTCTGACCGGTCTGCCCGGGGGGTTCTGGACCCAGTTCATCGTGGTCATGGCGGTCATCTTTCTGCTGGGATTCTTCCTCGATTTCATTGAGATCGCGGTGGTTGTGGTACCGATTGTTGCACCCATCCTGCTGGCCGATCCGAGTGCCAATGTTACGGCGGTGTGGTTGGGGGTGATGGTGGGACTCAATATCCAGACGTCTTTTTTGACACCCCCTTTCGGATTCTCACTTTTCTATTTGCGGGGCGTCGCGCCGTCCTCCGTCAGGACGCAACATATCTACCGTGGGGCGGCCGCCTTTATCGGGCTGCAGCTATTAGGCTTAGGGATTGCGGCCACATTCCCGAGCCTCGTGAACTACTTGCCCAACCGCACCTACCTTACCTCAGAGACGGCGCCGCCGCCCATGAATCCAAGGCTTCAGGCGTGCCTGCAACAGCATGTGTTCGCCTATTATGGCGATAACGGTGACCGGCTACGCGCCAGTATCGAAAAGGCGCGCCGGCTTGACATCAGCAACTTAGCGGACAAACGCCAACGTGCGCTAAGAGAAAGCTTTGGCAAGGCCGGCAATACCTTTGCTTTGGTTGAAAAGGTGCGCCTAGCCGAAGCCGCGCTCGCCAACTACGAAGCCGAGTATCGGACCATCCACGTTCAGGTACGCAAACTGCAGGCCGAAAAACGTAGACTCGATCTAGAGATCGAGGAGCGCAACCGAGACCTCACCCGAGAGTCACGCAGTAATCGCCCGTCCGAGACAGAGATGAAGGATCTCGAACGACGGATCGCCGCCCTCGAAGCGCAGAAGCAGACGGTGCACGATCGTATCCCCGATGATTGGGAAGCGGCGCGTAAGCGCTACGTCGAGCTCGCCAAGGATAGCAAGGAAGCGAGCGCTATCTATCGTAGCAATGTGGACAGCGCTTACGAGGTGGTGGCGGAACTACGTCAGGTGATTGCTCAGGCCGATGATCTTGCCGCCCTCAAAGATCAACTTACCGAGCTGGCCCCGGTTATTGCTGAACGGCCGGCGGACCAGGCAATGACGAATATCAAGCAGGCGGAGAAGGCAGTTGGCAGTATTGAGGGCGCCAGCCATATTAAGTCAAAACTATCCAAAGCACGCCGCGCCCTCAAAGGCGATCAGGCAAAACGAGAGGAAGCGGCAGAACTACTAAAGGATGCGCTTGGACTGCATGCGGCCGAGGTTGCGTGGCGCCAGCAGGCATCGACGCATTTGTCGGCTGGTCTTGATGACTACAACGACGCGATCAAAAACTCGATCGGTCTGCGCATGCAAGCGCGGCTGACCGTCGACCAGGCAGAAGAGATTGCGAGCTGCCAGGCAATCCACCGCGACATCTCACTCAACTTCTAAAGCGTCTCCGGCGAGCTCCTTAAGGCAGTCGTCATCAAGCGGCTTGATGGCGTTGAAATCACGGTGGGCAATCCATTCGGCGCGCTTGAACCGCCGAATATGATTGTCGACATGGCAGAGGCTGAGATAAACGATAGTCCGATTCCAGGGACTGATGTTGGACGGACTGGCGTGAACAAGGTTGCCGTGGAACATCACCACACTGCCGGGAGCGCCGGTCGGCACGACGATACCGCCCTCATCGGCGAGTTGTGTCACGGTGGCACGGTCGAGCGTCCATAGCGGATAGCTGGTGGTCTCAAGATCGTGCCCTGCTTTTTGTACGCCCTTCTTGTGACTCTTAGGAATGAACATCAACGGGCCATTGGCGGCGGTCACCTCATCGACGAACACGGCAATGTTCATTGCCCGCGGCTCGGGCATATCGTCGTCGCGCTGCCAGGTCCCGTAGTCTTGATGCCACTGCCACACTGCCCCATCAAAGGCGGCCTTGGCATTCACCTTATACTGGTGCATATACACGGGGCCGTCGAGGATCTGCATGACGGGATTGACCAGACGGGGATGGGCCCCGAGTCGGCGAAACGCTTCGTTGTAGGTGTGAGCGGCGAAAGCGGTGCGTGGGACGCCAGTCGACTCGCGCCACACTTCCTGTCTGTCTAGGGCGTAGACTTCACTGGTAGCGCGACGCAATACCGCCATCTCTTCGGACGAGAAACAGTCGGGTAGGAATAGATAGCCGTTTTCGTCAAACTCGCGAAGCTGAGAAGCGGACAATTTCATAGTATTTGCCCTTGGTGTGAAGCCCCAGTATTGCTGCTGCTTACGCGTTTTTCTAGGATATCCAATCTAACAGTGCCTAAGGAAAAGGAAAAGACCGCGTGCGCCCGGTCGGGGGCGATATTAGAGGTCAGGGTTGTGGGCGATTGGAATTCACACTAAATTGTTTTCTGGCGGCAATCGACATGGCGAAGAACAGAGAAAATTACAAGCAAGCGCAGCAGCAGGCCCTACGAGATATCGCGAATCTGCCGCATCCCCCCGTACCAGACAGTGATTTGGCGCCACCTACTCGTCAGGAAGCGATAGCAAAGATCGTCGTCAAAATTGTGTTAGCCGTACTCGTGCTCGTATTCTGTCTATATGGGGCTTACGACATACTGGTGGGATTTCGCGGCGAATAGCTATTTCTGAATCTACGGCAGCAGCGCCCCGCCTTCCACATCGACGATAGAGCCGGTCATGTATTCATTCTTGATCAGAAATAAAATGGCATCGGCGACCTCTTCTGGTTTACCCGCGCGTGGGATCAATGTGTTTTTCGTGGCGTCCCTGAAGAACTTTTCCCGCTCTGCGCCCTGCATGGCGAACATCGGCGTGTCAATGAGACCCGGCGCAACAACGTTGATGCGCCGTGGAGCAATCTCGGGCGCAATTGCCCGCACGAAACCCTCTACCGCATTGCCCACCGTCGAGATGGCGCAGTACCCGGGCCCACACTTGCGAGCCGGGTAGCCGCTGACCAACACGATGGCACCGCTTGGGGTCATATGTTGGGTAGCGAGGCGCACGGAGTTGGTATAACCCCAAAGTTTGCGAAACGAACCTTGAAAACCATCCAAATCCATTTCAAGAAAAGGTCCCATCGCCCGGCCTCCACCGGTGGCGGTGTTTACCAAGATGTCAAGAGGGGCAAACTCTTGGAATAAGGCACTCAAACCCTCGCGATCCAGGACATCGATTTGTCGAAACGTTACATTGTCACCAACCGTGGCCGCCGCCTTCTCGATATTCGATTTTGAGCGGCTACCGGTGATCACGTAAGTGCCTTTACTCGCAAGCTGTTGTACGGCGGCCAGGCCTATCCCCGATGTCCCGCCGAGAACGATTGCCCGCTTACCTTTGATATCCATAAGTTGCTCCTATTTGGTTAGATTTCAGGCGATATCAGGATATGCTAGCGGCGTTAGGGTGATGAGAAAAGGGCCGCTAGCTCGCTTACCCTTTTCGGGTAGATCCCTTTCACTTTAGGGTCTTCGGTTAGTGTTGATCTAGAAAACAAGTATGAGTGATTCCTCGAATAGGATTAAGCGGTGGATCGAAGACAACAACGTGAACGCGGAGATGTTGAGCTTTAGTGAACGTGTGTACACGGTGGAAGAAGCGGTAACGGTCAGCGGTTATCCGGTAGAGAGATTCACGAAGTCGATCGTAATGCTCACCTCGGATGAGAGGTTGGTGATCGCACTGGTACCGGCGGATGCCAGAGCGAGCACAGATCGAGTGAGAAAAGCGCTGGGTTTGATCGATCGACCGCGCATCGTGACAGCCGAAGAGAGCGAACGATATTTGGGGCAACAGCTTGGCGGTAACTCGCCGTTGAATGCACCAAACGCGACCATTCTTGTCGATCCCAAGGTTCTAGAGCGGGACTGGATATTGACAGGCGGTGGCGATGATCGCAATTTGGTTAAGATTCCAGTTGCCGAGCTAAAGCGGGTTGTCACCTATACAGAGGCAAGAGTTAGAAAGTAGTATAGATATACACACACTGGCCATAATAAACACGGAGACCCGACCCATGAAGCGAACGTCACACGTCGTCGGATTGTCCATCGCATTTGCCCTTGCCGCCTGCAGTGCTTCCACACCGCAGGACCAGTTAGCAGCCATCGACAAATTGGTTGCCAAGAATTTTCCAATGGCGGAGCAACAACGTACGGATCTTGATAAGTATCTTGCCGACGGCAAGAGTCTACTCCAAAACGGCAAAGAAGCAGAGGCGTCAGCCGCCTTCGGCGAAGCACTTAAGATCTTAAAGCTTGCAGAAGACGCCGATCTTTACAACAAGAGTGACTAAGGAGAATTGAGGAGCATCCAAATGGCGGACGAAATGCCCAGTATTCTTTCGTGCGTGACCTAGATGGTCACAAAATAGAGGCTGCCTTCTGGGGCATGGGGTTGGCCAAACAACCCTAGAAGCGAGTTGCGTTCTGAATTATTTGTTTGAGTTCTACGGAGGATGATCGCGGGCGCCCGCCGCGCTAGCCTAAGAAAAATACTTCAGGCAGGATGCTATGGGTAGGAATATCGTTATTTGTTTCGATGGAACCGGTCAACGAGTACAGACGCTACAAGGAATACCAACGTCGTCAAGCTCTTCTGTGGCGTATGGATGTCACCGATTATGCGCCGCCTATTCCGGCGGATGCGGTATTCGTCGAATAAGGTGCGGAAAGTTCTGACGTCCAGCCGCGAATTCAATACGTTACTTCTGTGGCCGCGACGGCGGTAATTTAAAAAAACCGATTCCCGGTTTTCGCGTAAACGCCAAGCCTATTGGCACGTGAATAGTATATCCCCATTGATGGGGGTTGGAGTACTATTTGATAATCGGTGCTCGTGAATACCAACCAACTCTAGGAGGCTCATATGGTTACCCTAGGTTCGTTTTGGCTTCCGATTCTGCTGTCTGCCGTTATCGTTTGGATCGCTAGTGCCATCATTTGGATGATTCTTCCTCATCACAAGAAGGACTATCAAGCTCTGCCCGACGAAGACGCGGCACGCGCGGCGCTCAGGCCACAGAATCTTGGGCCTGGCCAGTACAATATTCCTCATTGTATGTCGATGGCCGATATGAAGAAGCCAGAGGTGCAAAAGAAATTCGACGAAGGACCGGTTGGTTTCATCACGATTCTACCCAGTGGTATGCCAGCCATGGGTAAGAATATGGCGCTGACATTTATTTTCTATTTGGTTATTGGTGTCATCATCGCCTACGTTGCCAGTCGCACGCTCGCACCGGGGAGCGACTATATTGCAGTGTTCCGAGTGATTAGCACCGTTACCTGGCTGGCGTATGGGACGGCGGTAATTCAGGATGCGATCTGGTTTGGCCGGCCTTGGTCGTCAGTTGTTAAGAGTTTATTCGACGCTTTAGTCTACGCGCTTGTGACCGCCGGCGTGTTTGGTTGGCTGTGGCCGAACTAGCATGGGGCAAAGCGTGGTATGGTTGGTTGTATTGTTGGCGGGCTGTGCCACCGGCAATGGCACTTTTAGCTGTGGACGGTATGATGTTCAGTGGGCAGCGGGCGACTCCCAGGCCTGTATCGAGGTAGCCAACTGTTGTCCAGGTATCGTTAAGACTATCGATACAGAACGCCTTTTCGATTACACATTCGATCTGTAGGCGCAGTACAGTTGCGCACAACGTAAAAAGGACGCGTCATGAAATATCGACGTCCCCAATTCAGTTTCGTTGAGAAGGCGGTGCTCGTTACCGGCGGCACATCCGGGATAGGTGAGGCTATAGCCGAAAGTTTTGCGACTAGTGGCGCCGATGTGGTTATAACCGGACGTAACCACGAACGGGGTAACGCTGCGTGTGCCAGGATATCGGCGCATGGCAATATTGCGAAGTTCAGGGCCGGAGATATCGCCGACAGCAGTTTCTGTAATGCGCTTATCGATTATGCGGTGCGGACGATGGGCAAGTTGGACATCGTCGTTAACTCGGCTGGGATTATCTACCACGCAGCCGCAGAAGCGACTACAGACGAGCAGTGGTCAGATACCTTTGATGTCAACGTACACGGTATGTTCTATATATGTCGCGCCGCGATTCCGAGACTACGAAAGGACGGTGGTGTAATCATTAATATCGCCTCGGATGCCGGATTGGCTGGCAGTCGCCGTCTCGTAGGGTATTGCGCAAGCAAGGGCGCGGTGATTCAGATGTCTCGTGCCATGGCGGTCGACCACGCCCATGAAGGAATACGCGTTGTTTCACTGTGTCCCGGCGATGTCGATACGCCGATGTTACGTGGCGAGTTTTTGCAGCGCGGTATCGATGCAGATACCGGCCTAAAGGGGTCAGCAGAAAGCGTACCCCTCAATCGTGTCTGTTCAGCCGAGGAAGTTGCGGATTTAGCCTTGTTTGCCGCATCCGACTCGGCGCGCTTCATGACGGGGTCCGCCGTGGTGCTCGATGGCGGCAGCTGTGCCTGATATTGTTAATCACATAGGTTACATGGCAACATTTCAACATTCTTTTTGACGGAGGGCGAGAACATGGCAGCAAGGAAAAAGAGCAAAGGATCCAAGAAGAGTAAAAAGGCGAAGAAACGCAAGCCAGTAGCTCGAAAGAAACGAAAGGTAGCAAAGAAGAGGAAGGTCGCCAGGAAAGCTAAGAAGAAGACTAAGGCTAGAAAGAAAACTGCGAAAGGGCGTGCAAAGAAAAAAGTCGCAAGGAAATCCAAAAAGAGGGTCACAAAAAAACGCGCCAAGAAGAAGGTAGCGAAAAAAACAAAGAAAAAGACCAAGGCGAAAAAGAAAGTCTCGAAAAGAAAGGCAACACCACGCAGTAAGGCGCCAGCAAAGAAAACGGTGGTCACAGCAGCACCGGTTGCCGCGCCCGTACCCGATGAAGAACGAGTCGGCGTAGTGACACATTACTACACGCATCTCTCGGTTGCGGTAGTGCATCTCGATGCCGGTGCCCTGCAAGTGGGAGATACAATCCGCATCAAGGGATACACGAGCGACTTTACCCAGATGGTGACATCCATGGAGGTCGACCATGTACACGTTAGTGAAGCGCGTGCCGGTCAGTCCTTTGGCCTTAAGGTTGTAGAGCACGCGCGCGAACACGATGGAGTCTATCGGGTAAGGAAGCCCTAACCGCGCGTCAGAAATTAAATGTTATGAGGTAACTCTGTGAAGTTGACTGAAGCGGGAGTCGCTCGCTATCACGAACAGGGTTACCTCGTTCCTTCATATCGATTGCCTTCGGATGTGTTGGAACGCATGCGCAAGGCCTATGCGCGCCTGTTGGCAGATAATGCTGATATCGCATCCGACATTATGCTGGGTCCACACCTTGAGAAACCAGGAACGCAGGGTGTTAAAGGATCGCGTGCATGGCTCGAATTCGCAACCGAACCGGCCTTACTCGACATTGCCGCCCAACTTATTGGCGATGATTTGATTCTATGGGGCACAACGATTTTTGGAAAACCGGCCCGTTGTGGTAAAGCCACACCGTGGCATCAGGACGGCGATTATTATCCGATTCGCCCGCTGGAGACGATCTCCATTTGGATTGCGCTTGACGACGTAACGCCGGAGAACGGTCCGATGCGCTTTATACCGGGTTCACATAAGGCGCGGAAGATATTTAGTCATCACTGGGAAGAAAACGATAGCTTATCTATTAACAAGGTCTGTGATTCAGAGCACTACGATGCGAGCACCGCCCATGATCTGCTATTGAAGGCAGGCGAAGTATCGTTTCATGATGTCTATATGATTCACGGCTCAAAGGCCAATAACACCGATCAGCGGCGGGCTGCATTTGTCGTCAGAATTATACCCGGACATTGTTATTACGATCACGAACTGGGCCAACAGATGGCTGAACCGCATCAGGCCCATGATTACGGTCAACGCCCGCTTTTTTTAGTACGTGGGCGTGACAAGACAGGTAAGAACAATTTTTCGATCGGGCACTAAGAGCGGTGCTGGTATTCCAGCGAGCAGCCTACGTACGTCTCAAATTCTTTATCGAAGTCACAACTCACGCGCGTGTGTGCACGCATAATCATCGACCAGCTTGCCGAAGCCATGAAGTGATTCAGCCGTCGTCTTGACCAGCGATTCGCGCACGGTATCAAGACGCTTGGTTACTTAAGTTCCCGACATACGCTGTAACCGTCGCCGATACCATCCAATAGACAAAAGACCTGACACTGGGGCCAGTATAAAAAACAACCCAAACCACAGAGGCGAAGACTCCTGTTGCAGATAGATCTCCTTAGTAGGATCTTCTGAGTAATAAAAACTCACCACAATAGGTATATCATTCATCCCGTCCACCGACAGTACCGCATACAGTGGTTCAGGCGCGTTGTTGGATGTGACAACCAGTTTTGGCCTTGGCACAAAAGACCAGAGTTTGGTCATTTCTCTGCCTACGGCTTCCCCAGTTACGAGTTCATCATCAGGTCCTGGCCGCAAGGTTTGCCATTCATAGCAAAGATACGCGCCGAGTGCCCATGCGATGGGCAGTAAGATCCATAAGATCGCGCTTCCATAGGTGAGGCAGGATTCTGCTGTGCTTCGTTTATTCATTGCAGTACTCGAGCCCAAGTTTGACCGTACATGCTACGGATGGGAAGATCTTTGCGGAACCTAATACTATCGCCAGTTCATACTAGGAGGTAACGTGGTGTCATTTAGACCAATACGCGGGCGCTGTGAATGTGGTGCGGTGCGATTTAGGGTCAATCAGCCGTCGACAGAGGTCTATCACTGTCACTGCACCAGGTGTCGGCGCCTGCATGGCGCCCTGTTTGCCACCTTTGCCTTTATCGCGCGCGAGCACATCGAGATCGGGCAAGGTGAGGCGAATCTCTCGACCTACCACAGCCCTAACGCCCGTTGGCACTTTTGCCGTACCTGCGGTTGTCATTTGTTCGCGGAAAGCGACCGCAAACCGGGGGTAATGTGGTACAAGCCGGCTGTTCTCGAGGCGGATGCACACCCCGGCCATCCTAAGGAATCGGAGAAGCACATCTTCGCTGCGTCCAAGTCGCCCTTGGAAACCATCAGCGACGGCCTGCCGCAGTACGAGGGGTATGCACCTGCCGATGTGAGCCCAACCGCCTAACAATAGGAATCCTCCATCTATACTGTAAGGTACGCACGGTTTTAAGGGGGGTTTTAACAGCATGTCCGGCAAACCACGACGGAAGCCTGGCGCCGTGGAACTGACACGCAAGCAAAGCGAGATCCTGCGAATGCGCTTCCAGACGCTCGACGGCGAATGGCGGGACGAATTCGTCCATCACACCCCGGCCAGTTCTGACGATGATCCAGTGTGCGTTTTTTGCGGAACGACCGCGGGCGAGGTCCGCCAGGTATTCGACGGCAAGCACACCATAACCGTCTGCGCTGGATGCCTAGCGGAGAGCTCCGGCGACGACGATCATGACTGACGCTTAAGAGGCGAGCATTGGCCGGCAAGTCGGTTTGTGTTCGGTGCGGGACGTTTAAAAAGAATGCCACCGCTACCTGTCCGTCGTGTCACTACACGCCAGAATCGGAATACGAAGTGGCACGATCCTTAATCCTGTCAAAACACTCCACCCTCGGCGAGACCGCAATCGGGCGGGACATGGATGAACTTAAAACCATCGCCACGGAGATCGCCGATGGGCAACCCTACTACTTCGGTGCGGAAGAACAGCAGCAAGTCGTCGAAGCATATCGCGCGCATTTGGCGACGAACAGCAAGCAACCGTCACTCGGATTCTTAAGATGGCTGATCCCGCTGTTGTTGATCCTTAGCCTTATTGTCGCACTAGCATGGCCGGCCTAGTCTAGGGTCGCAGCGGCCGCCATCGCCGTAGGGGGTTTGCGCTACTTATACGGCCTCACATCAGGATTTTCCCGTCGCGCGGGCGGTGTCAATTGACAGCCGTTTATACATTGCCAAGAGCCCCGGACATACTTGCCGGCGCGCCGGAGCGCGGCGTGACGGGTACCACATACTTTACACTCCATGAGACCCGTGAACGGATCCAACAGGCGCATTACTGGTCGCGTCATGGTGTCCCTCCGCCTGGTTATCGTTGTAAGAGAGCTCACCTTGGCCAATCGGTGTCGGCCGTACCTCACTGTGGTGATCGCCTAGTCTACGCCGGGCCCACGGGTGACTTCAAACTTCATCAAAAACAAAAGATTAATTAAGGTCTTAGAAGGAGTGTTAGAGTAGGAATAATCGAAGTTAAGTCCCAACTTAGGCAGTGGCGAAAAAGGGCCGCGAGCTGCCCATGACATCGACAACAGGCTATTTTCTTCGTGAGCTAGCTAGAAACAACGCGTGGTCGAACTACCGGCTACTGAAGTCCTGTGCGCAGCTCACGCAGGCGGCCTTTACGGCCCCGCGAACCGGCTTCTTTCCTTCTATCCAGATGACCTTAAATCACATATTGACGGTGGATTGGTTTTATCTTGATGCCCTCGAGGAGGGCGGCCTTGGTCGATCGGTGTATGACAATGCGATACCCTGTACCAGCGCCAAGGAGTTGATCGCTGCACAACGCCTTGCTGACCAGCGCCTTATCGATTTCTGTGATGCCCTCACCGAAGCACAGCTATCGAAGCCAGTTGAGTTGTTGCGCGCTGACGGTAAGACCTATATCGATAGAACGGACCGGGTGCTAGCCCATCTTCTTGTGCACCAGATTCATCACCGAGGGCAGGTGCACGCAATGCTATCGGGAACGACAGTTGAACCACCGCAGTTGGATGAATTCCTGTTGGCGACTGACGCACCGTTGCGTGCAACCGATCTTCAAGAATTGGGCATCTTCGAATTGGATATGTGGCTAAGCTAACGAAAAGGGGTTGGCATGGGGAAACTAACGAACGCTATGAAGCGGGTGGTTGAACAACAGAAACTCGGCTTCGTTGCAACGGTGTGCGAAGATGGCACACCCAATCTGTCTCCTAAGGGAACATTTCTCGTACTTGACGACGAACACCTGGTTTTCGGTGAAATTCGCTCGCCAAATACGGTACAGAACCTCGAAGAGAGACCTGCTATGGAGGTAAATTTCGTTGATCCCTTTTCGAGGAGGGGATTCAGGGCAAAGGGTACCGCCAGTTTCATTGCGCGCGACACTACGGAGTTCGACGAATTGTTTTCACGGTTCTCACAGTGGGGGGACCTCAGCAACAGGATCAACGGCATTGTGAAACTAAAGGTTGAAAAGGCGCTGCCGCTGTCGAGCCCTGCTTACGATATAGGCGCCACGGAGGAAGCGCTGCGATCACATTGGAAAGGCTATTTCATTAGCATCCAACCTGATTCCAATGAGGCCGCTGACGCGTAGCCGAATGGTTAAGCTCGGACAGCTTTTCGGGGATACTCCCGATGGTGAAACACCATCGTTTCTTGGGTTCGAACGATGTTCGGATTTGAACACGCTTGTCGCGGACATCGCCCTTATCGGCATACCTATTGCCACGCCTTATGCATCATTGGGCACCTACGCGGCGGGATCACCGACTGCGATTCGGATCGGTGCGGGCGACTTCGTCTCGGCCGTTAACCACTTTGATTTTGACCTCGGCGGACCGGTCTTGGGCGATGGCGGGATAAAGGCGCTCGATTGTGGTGATTTGGATGGAGACGTGCAGGATGCGGCCGGGAATCGTGAGCGCATTACAAAGGCTATGCGAACAATTCTCGACCGGGGCGCGATACCGATCGTGCTTGGCGGTGACGACTCCGTACCTATCCCGATATTCCAGGCATTCGAAGGGCGCGGAGACTTCACGGTATTGCAGGTGGATGCGCATATCGACTGGCGTGACGAGGTTGGTGGCGAGCGCTATGGACTTAGCAGTACCATGCGCCGGGCATCCGAGATGCCGTGGGTGAAACGTATCGTTCAGGTCGGTGCTCGTGGAATCGGCAGCGCCCGGCCACAGGACTTCGACGATGCCCGGGCCTGGGGTGCGCATATCATCCCGGCGCAAACCCTCCATGCCGACGGGGTTTCATCGGCCCTCAAGCTGATTCCCGATGGAAGCGAGGTGTTGGTGACCATCGATTGCGATGGGCTCGACCCCGCCATTATGCCAGCGGTCATCGGTCCCGCGCCCGGCGGGCTTAGTTACTGGCAGGTCGTAGCGTTGCTCCAAGGTGTTGCTGCGAAGGCCCGCATCGCCTGTTTCGATATTGTCGAGTTTATGACCGAGCGCGATGCACAGGGTTTGGCAGCACTGACCGCAGCGCGATTGGTTTGCAATGCGATCGGCTTGATCGCACGCCAGAGATGGAAAGCATGACTGCCTACACCCTAGATACGTTTATTGGAGATTGTCGGAAGAAGATTTCCGAATGCCAATTACCAGCCGATTGTGTAGAGCAAATTGCGCTAGCCATGTATCGCTTGCTAAACGGCGACAAGAGTTTCTTGAAGCCCGAACATTTTCGCAGTGATCCAGACCACTATGCGCGCAATGCAATCTATATCGAAGAATCAGACACTATGAGCCTTTACGCACTGGTCTGGCTTCCAGGCCAGTGGACACCTATCCATGATCACGGCACCTGGGGCGTTGTCGGTGTGCTTGAGGGCAATCTGGAAGAGCGCAACTTCATGCGCGTGGACCACAAACAGAAAGACGCAATGACTAGTGTGGAACTGGCACGTGGGGGAGTCATCTTACTCTCCCCGGGTGCGGTCACTAGTTTTGTTCCGAATCCCGATCACATTCACATAACCGGCAACCCGGCTGACGGCCAACGGGTGGTGTCTTTGCATCTTTATGGTCACGCCATGTCGGGCTTCCATATCTACGATAAAGAAGCGCGCACTCGCAAATGGATTGAGGTCAGTCATAACGAGAGCTGATCTTGTGCCTGTTGTTGGCCGTCCTGCGGGTGTAGACTCTGACGGCGTTGTTTTAGGAGGATTTATGATGTCTAGTGGTTCAACCAGGGGCGTTGCGGAATTCTTATTTTCGCAGGGCGATCCACATTCTGCTGCATTTGTTTTGGGCTTTAGTGGTGAGCGCGACACGCCATTGCGTATAAACGAGTTAACCCTGCCACGGGTGGACGATGATGTCGACGACCGCCCTTGTAGGAGTTTTTCCCTCGCTTTTCTGTGTGGATGGGTTCAAACAATAGGCCCGCGTCTCTGGCGCCCCACCCTAGCCCCGCATACCTAAATTCATCGGCAATTTTGTTAGACCGTGAAAGACAGCGATTGTGTTCGTTTCAAGCAGCAATTGATCGAGCTCCGCGATGAATTGTTGCGTACCGAGCAAGCAGGTAGCGAGGGCGCCAAAACGGTGGAGCTCGATCAGTCGCGGGTGGGTCGTCTGTCGCGAATGGACGCCTTGCAGGTGCAGGCGATGTCACTTGATGCTGAGCGTCGCCGGCGCCTGACAATCCAACGTGCGGAAGCGGCCTTAACGCGTATCGAAAACGGTGAGTTCGGTTTGTGTGTGCGATGCGAACAAGAGATCAACCCCAAGCGCCTAGAGCTAGATCCGACAACGCCGTTTTGCATCGATTGCGCAAATAAGGAAGAGAAGTACATACCCTAAACACATAAAAAGAGAGGCGCCATAGGCGCCTCTCTTAGTTTTCACTGATACGGTATTTATTTCGGTTGTGCCACGATCCGTATATACGGTTTGGGCGATTCCCAGCCGCCTGGAAACATCTCCTTCGCTTCATCATTGGAGACGGCGGGGATGATAATGACATCTTCGCCTTGTTTCCAATTTACGGGAGTGGCCACCTTATGTTTGGCCGTCAACTGCATTGAATCCAACACCCGTAGCACCTCATCGAAGTTGCGGCCGGTGCTCATGGGATACGTAATCATTAGTTTAATCTTCTTGTCAGGGCCGATCATGAAGACTGAACGCACGGTTGCATTATCTACCGCCGTTCGTTCTTTCGCCTCGCCCTTGGCATTAGGATGAATCATGTCGAAAAGCTTCGCGACGTTCAGATCAGTATCGCCAATGATTGGATAGTTCGGCGCATATCCTTGGGTCTCTTCGATGTCTTTGGACCATTTGGAATTATCATCGACTGAATCGATACTAAGACCGATAATTTTGCAATTGCGCTTGTCGAATTCAGGCTTAAGTCCAGCCATATAGCCAAGCTCGGTCGTACACACCGGTGTGAAGTCTTTGGGATGCGAAAACAATACGGCCCAGCCGTCTCCCATCCACTCATGGAAATTGATCGTTCCTTCGGTTGTTTCAGCTGTAAAATCGGGTACGTTATCGCCTATGCGTAACGGCATCGTTCACCTCCGGTGATGTTTCGTAAATTTTGTGTGGTAAATGTGGTAAGGCGGGTAATCTTATCAAAGTCGATGGGGCGAATCCTAGCCGCAGGTGGTAATGTGCCTAAAAGAACCAATACTAACCGCGTGGTATCTATGTAGATATCTTGGTCCTTGGAGCTTGCATCCCTGAATCCTAAGATCACTTTGTTTGCGTTTCCCTTAGGCCATCTCGCTAACGACTGGGCGCCTAGCGCGATTTGGCTGCTGGCACCCGCGATCGCCTTTTCTATGGGTCTATCGCCGGGTGAAGTAGGGCTTTTAATCGCGATCCATAGCATTGGCGCCAGTCTAGCCTACATTCCTGCCGGCCTGTTGGGTGATCATTTTCGTAATCGTGGCTTACTGCTCGCGGCCACGTTTTGGTGGGTCGCAATTGGTTACTTCGTAGCGGCGTCGGCGCCTGGGTTTTGGACGCTCGCGGTTCTACTTGCGGTGGGTGGGATGGGCGATGCAGCTTGGCATCCGATTGCAACCGGGGTCATGGTGCAACAGATGCCAAACCGACGTGCTCAGGTATTAGGCATACATGCCATGGGCGGTACGCTGGCTGAGGTGGGGGCGCCACTGTGCGTGGGCTTTCTGCTTGCGAGTTTCGATTGGCGGACGGTGTTGGAGCTCTCTGTGATTCCGGCTGTGCTCATGGGGTTGGTGTTCTTACGCATCGCGCGTTACGTGTCGCCGTCGCGACAGCACGGGCTATCTATGGGCGATATCCATCACTTCTTACACGTGTGGTTACGGCCGGCCGGACTTTGGATTATTGCCATCGTCACCACGTACAACATGTCGTGGATGGCGATCATGAGTATGACACCGTTGTTTCTTCAGGGCGCGCACGGCTATTCGCCAGCACAAACCGGTATCGTGTTTGCCGCCATGTTGCTAATCGGTTCGTTTGCGCAACCGCTGTTGGGGCGCTTGTCCGATGTAGTGGGACGCAAACGCGTAATCGTCGGTACCATAGCCGGCGCGATCGTTTGCTCGGCCAGTATTCCATTCTTGGATCAACCTGTCGGCCTTATCAGCGCCTTGATTGCGGTTGCTGGCCTATTGGTTGGAGTTCGTGCCGTGATACTCGCGGCCATGGTCGAAATGGCAGGTCGACGCGAATCTACCACGCTTGGACTTGCATTCACCATCATGGACGGCATAGGTGCACTAGGCGCGGTCTTTGCCGGTCTTGCCAGTAGCATGGATCTACGTTACGCATTCCTGGTTGCCGCCGCGCTAGCGGCAGCAACTGTAATTATGGCAACCCGTCATGCGTTTACGCCGACGATAGTTGGTGTACAGGCTGTCAATTCCGACTAGATTCGTTTCGGCAAATTTATCCGTTCCGTAAAGATGGAGAAAAGAATGCACAAGAGTCGACTGGGCGCACTGATCTTTGACTGTCAGACGGACGATCTTTTCAGAGACTCGGACTTTTGGAGCGCGGTGCTAGGCATGTCAGCGGAATCGCGGGGTGATCAACAGAATGAAAAGTACGTTCGCTTCGAGGGTAAGCCAGGAGAAATGCAGGTTCTGTTGCAGAAGGTGGATCATCCGAGCCGCGTCCATATCGATATCGAAACGAACAACAAAGAGGCCGAGGTAAAGAGACTTGAAGCACTGGGCGCTGTGGTTGTTGCTAGATTGGAAGAGTGGACCGTATTGGAAGCGCCGAGTGGGCACCGATTCTGCGTGATTGATCCGGTTAGAGCTGGATTCGAAGAAAACGCAAATATCTGGGGTTAAGTTTTCGGTGGCATGACGATACCAATGACAATGAGCGCCGCGACGGCGCGTGTGCCCTGCCGGCCGAGCCACGACAGCACCGCCGCGGGCGCGTCAAGAACGAGCCTACTAAGGAACTCCACGGATATCTCTGAGATGAGCAGCCAGGCGAGGTCTAACCATAATGGAACGTCTCAACTGCAGTATATCGCCGCGAGGCAGCAACGTCTTTGGGAAAAAATCCCTTAACAATCCGGTACGTGGTTCGGGTCGAGGGTTGTCCTGGACGTGCAGGCAGGGATTGTTACGACAATCCTTTTGCATTCCACCATCGCTGATGGCCAGATGCGGATGAGCGGCCAACTCCGGACAGTTATAATTAAGGGAAAGATCTCTGAGCCTCGGACGGTCTATATCCAATCACGTCCAACGGAATTCACTCATGTACGCACCAGTTCACGCTATTTTGCATTCAAAATCATGGTTTTATAGATCTATCCGGATTTTCGTCTTGGCCACCGTGGGGTGGTGGGCGCTCAATTGGTCGGGGATGTTGGTGAAGGCGGAAATCCGGTGGGAAAGTGAGTGGCCGAAGACCGATTTCTCGCGGGCCTCGGTGGATCTGAATGAAATCATGTCTGGCGGACCACCCAAGGATGGCATCCCGGCTATCGATGACCCTAAGTTTGTGTCGAGCGAAGATGCCGATGGTTGGTTGGATGGGCGCGAGCCCGTCATCGTGGTTCAGCATCAGGCTCACGCCCGGGCTTATCCGTTACAAATCTTGATCTATCACGAGATCGTCAATGATACGTTCCGCGGATTACCGATCTCGGTGACATTTTGTCCGTTGTGCAATGCCTCCATTGTTTTTGATCGGCGTATTAACGGGAAGCTGCTGGACTTCGGGACCACCGGCAAGCTGCGAAAGAGCGATCTCGTGATGTACGACCGCCAGACAGAAAGTTGGTGGCAACAGTTTATTGGCACCAGCATCGTTGGCGAGTATATGGGTACCAAATTGGTGGAGGTTCCTTCTCAGATCGTGGCTTATGAGGACTTCAAGAAAGCCTATCCATCAGGCGAGATTCTTTCGAAGAAAACTGGTCATTTCCGACCGTATGGGCGCAATCCTTACCGCGGCTACGACCAAATAGGGGATCAACCATTCCTATTTACCGATCCTGTGGACAAAAGACTGCCCGCCATGGAGCGCGTCCTTGGCGTGATCCGTAAAGGCCGCAGTCGCATTTATCCCTACAGCCAGCTCAAAGAACGCGGTGTTATCAATGATGAATTCGCCGGCCTACCGCTAGTGATCATTCATGATCGCTCAGTGCTGTCCGCCCTCGATGCAGGAACGATCGCCTCTTCCAGGTTAATCCCAGCCGCGAACGGTTTCGACCGTCGTATCGATGATCGTGTTCTCAATTTTGAGCTTTCCGGCGATAACGTCGTCGATCGGGAAACGGGCACGCGGTGGAACGGATTGGGGCAAGCGGTGGCTGGACCCCTTAAGGGCAAACGTTTGATAGGGATCGACGCCGGTGCCCACTTCGCGTTTGCGTGGTTAGCGTTTCGACCGGATAGCGAGATCTACAAAGCGAACTGAAAAAATACGCCGTTCCTGCTCCTGCGGGAGACGTTCAATGCACTGACGTCAGCCGGTTAAGGATTAAACCGTGAAAGCGTTCATTTGGCGCGCGGAATAACCACCCCAGGTGTGTTTCACAGCTCCCGCACAACGTGATGCGCCAAGTAAACCCTCTGAACCAGCTCCAGGCCGATACCTCTTGGCCAACCTGCGTGCACCCACGAGTATCACGAAAGCAGCCGATATGAAACTGATAGCCATGGGGATTCATGAAGGTATGTTCCTGTCCGCCCTGGATACTAATGCGATCGTCCTGAGTTGTTATTAGACTTCGGCAGGTCGCACAGAACAAGCGTCGTTCTTCTTCGATGCGCTCCCCGACCTGGGCATCGGTAAGGTTTTCCCGCTTTTCGTCGGTGTACTTGTCAAAAAAAAGCCACTGTGGCAGTGCGAGCTCCATTATCAACTCCATCGAACTGACCAGCTGCTAACGCCTGTCCGCTCATAAGAATAGGGCTAGAACACCAGTATAGCCATAAAGCCTATTATGAGAGACCTCACCGTTGCCAAAGAAGCCAACTAAGGGAAAGTCGCCCAATTCCTGTTGTATGACCTTAAGTTCCTCTGAATTTTGGCCAAATAGGTTGGGCCCACGACCGACACAAGAATAATAGACGCCGCCTTTCGGGGTGCCGTCAGTACGGTCTTTTAGGCTCTGCATCATTCGCAGCATGTCTTTGTATGCGCTATCCGTATCTCGGCGGCAAAACATCATCGTGCTGCCGGCCTCCAGCGTATCGCCCACCGCCAGCAAGCGCTTTTCCGGATCAAACCCCACAAGATGCCGTACTACATAGTCACCGGTGTCCGACCCCTTGATTGGCAGAGCGGCAAAGATATATCCGGCCGCGCGCCTGGGTTCGCGTGCTATCAAATCCCCAACTTCTTCTTCAAACACATCGAAAGCGGGGCGCCCGTCGAGTGTGATCGCCACGTTGCCATCACACTCTGTGATTTCGTGCTGGACGCCGATTGGCGCACAACCTTGGGTTAGCGCGGTGATCACAGGGACCTCATCGGCAAATAGCACCCCGGATATACCGCCCTCTGTTATGCTGCTTGCGATCTGCGAGTAAGAACCGCGAGACGACGTTAAACCACCGACGAGAAACCCCCCAATAATCTCATTCGCCAATTGCTCGACGAACTCCGGAATGTTGGCGTTGCGTGGGTCTCCGTGCACGATACCAAAATGAGAGCTGATGGTTGCATACCAACTCTCGTTATCACGCACGAAATTTTCTGTGCTTGATTTGATAGTGGGGAAAACGCGGAAAGAATCATCGGGAAATTCCCCGATCAAAGCTGCAATTGCCGGCTCATCGAAATACTCGCGACCGCTGCCACATATGCCCATGCCAACAGTGCCCACCCAATTTTCGATACCGGTGACGTCCCTGAAATGGGTGAAAATTTCCGACAACTGTGCAACCAGCGTATCGGTCACATACAGGAATCCTAAATTGCCGGTACCTGGAATATCGCCGATCTGCGTTAGACATGCCTCCGCCACCTGCTGCCAAGTAGCCCCCCGGGCGTGTCCAACCTTAAATTGCTGCATGTGTACCCCTGTTGCTAGCCGTGCTATTGCTCAACTATACCTTAATCACCATTGAATAAAGCCCACGGCGTGGTGCGAACCTGTGCTTGTGGGTATATTAAAATATGCCTGAAAACCGCGATCGGCATACGAGATCGCCCCAATGAATGTAACTCATAGT
>Ga0224508_10001316_pt1 | contig 22397 bp, 21 predicted proteins | sample SF_Jan12_sed_USG_4_FD_170157 | JGI IMG/M metagenome (GOLD analysis project Ga0224508, IMG submission 170157) | Sediment microbial communities from San Francisco Bay, California, United States - SF_Jan12_sed_USGS_21 | ecosystem: Environmental > Aquatic > Marine > Sediment | place: USA... | reverse complement strand
CGCGTACTGCTGCGTCCGTCGGGCACCGAGCCGGTGGTCAGAGTGATGGTCGAGGGGCGCGATAGACACGATGTAGAGCGCATTGCGTACCGTGTGGCGCAAGTGGTCGGAGCCGCCGTGGAAGCCTAGGACACCGGTCGGGGCGCGTTGATTTATCCCATGGCCGCGGGTAAGCTTCCGCACCTTTGGAAGCAGCGCGGAACCTATGCGCACGCCGATCGTAGCCGGTAACTGGAAGCTCAATGGCACCCGCGCAAGCGCCCGTTCGCTGGCTCAATCCATTGTTGACGGACTGTCGCAGCTGCACGATGCCTTGCGGGTCATTGTGTGCCCGACGTTTGTGCACCTGGGTGAGGTCGCGGAGGTGACAGCGGGAACGCCGCTGGCGTTGGGCGCTCAGGATGCGGCCGATCAGCAATCCGGTGCCTTTACCGGAGAAGTGGCGGCACCGATGCTGGCCGAGTACGGCTGCCGGTATGTCATCATCGGGCATTCCGAACGGCGCCACGTGTACGGTGAATCCGATACCCTGACTGCCGCCAAGTATGCTGCAGTGCAGGCGGCCGGGCTGACGCCTATTTACTGTGTCGGCGAGACCCTCGAGGAACGGGAGTCCGGGACAACGCAGAGTGTGGTCGCACGGCAATTGCGTGCAGTCCGGGATTTGCTGGGCGATACCTGTTTCGCCGATGCGGTGATTGCCTACGAACCGGTGTGGGCGATCGGCACCGGTCGCACGGCGAGCCCTGAGCAGGCGCAGGACGTGCACAGTTTCATTCGCGGTGAAGTGCCCGATGCACAATCGCTGAGTATTCTCTATGGTGGCAGTGTCAAACCGGGCAATGCCGGTGAATTGTTCGCCATGCCGGACATCGACGGTGGTTTGATCGGCGGCGCGGCGCTGGATGCGGCCGATTTTCTGGCAATCTGCGCGGCGACGCGCATGGAGCAATAGCTATATGTTGTCGATAGTTCTTGCGGTACACGTACTGCTTGCGATCACAGTCATAACCTTGGTGTTGTTGCAGCACGGCAAGGGTGCAGATGCCGGTGCCGCGTTCGGCAGCGGCGCCTCGGCGACGGTGTTCGGGGCGCGAGGTTCCGCATCGTTCCTGGTGAAACTCACCACCATGTTTGCCACGTTGTTTTTCGTGACCAGCATTGGCCTGGCCTATCTGGCTGCTCAGCGCAGCGACGGCACCGGCAGCGTCACGGAGACTCCGGTGCAGCAGGCGCCGCAGCAGTCTTCCGATCTGCCGGGACAGCCAGCCGATTCGGAAACGGACCTGCCCAAAACCGACTGAGCTATTGTCGCTTCTATGCCCGGCACACACGCTGCTGGGGTGTGTTCAGGGGGCTGCGTGCGTGGCATCTGATTCGTCGACACACGTGTGTCACCGGTGAGTTGTCAGACCTCGGCAACATGCCGGCAAGCGGTGGACAGGGCCTCGCGTTCGCTTACAATACGTGGGCTTTGCGATCGGGTGCTGCGCCCCGTGGCGCGCCGGTCGCGCAGTAATGCCGATGTGGTGGAATCTGGTAGACACGCTATCTTGAGGGGGTAGTGGCGCAAGCCGTCCCGGTTCGAGTCCGGGCATCGGCACCATACTTTTGCTCTCTGTCTGTCGTGCCGCGGCAGGCGGGAAATGCAGCAAATTGAATACTTTTTCGTGGTTTAGAGACATAATCGCTGCTCTGGCGGACGCGGCAAACAAAACTGCCGGGCGCTGCCGGGTTGCGTCGCCGCACGGAGAATAGAAGCGAGGCCCGTGAGCGTATAACGAGAATTCCATGCTCGAGAACTATTTGCCAATACTTATCTTCCTGGCCGTCGGCGTGGTCATCGGCGGCGCTGCCCTGGCCGCCGGCATGCTGATCGGTTCGCGGCGCCCGAATGCGGCCAAGGATTCGCCCTACGAATGCGGGTTCGAGGCGTTCGAAGATGCACGCATGAAGTTCGACGTGCGTTACTACCTGGTCGCTATTCTATTCATCATTTTCGACCTGGAAATCGCTTTTCTGTTTCCGTGGGCGGTGGTGCTGGATGAGATAGGCCTGGCCGGTTTCGCGGCGATGGGGATCTTCCTGCTGATTCTGGTGGTCGGTTTCATATACGAGTGGAAAAAGGGTGCGTTGGAATGGGAATAGAAGGGGCGCTCGAACAGGGTTTCGTGACCACGTCGCTGGACAAGGTGATCAACTGGGCACGCACCGGCTCGTTGTGGCCCATGACGTTCGGGCTTGCGTGTTGCGCCGTGGAAATGATGCACGCCGGTGCGGCGCGTTACGATCTCGACCGTTTCGGCATAATCTTCCGCCCCAGTCCCCGGCAATCGGACGTTATGATCGTGGCCGGCACGCTGGTCAACAAGATGGCGCCGGCGCTGCGCAAAGTCTACGATCAGATGCCGGAACCGCGCTGGGTCATATCGATGGGATCGTGTGCCAACGGCGGCGGTTACTATCATTATTCCTATGCAGTGGTACGTGGCTGCGATCGCATCGTGCCGGTCGACGTCTACGTGCCTGGATGTCCGCCTACCGCCGAGGCCCTGCTGTACGGAATCCTGCAGCTGCAGAACAAGATCAAGCGCACCAACACCATTGCCCGGTGATGCGGCACTGGTTGACCGATCCGGAATGAGTACATCCTGCGATATCCTGGCGAAGGCGCTGCGCGAGCGGTTTACCGAAATGCTGCTCACGTGCGAGGTGCGCCGTGGCGAAGTTACCGTTGAAGTTGCGCCGCAGCGGCTGCGTGAAGTGTGCCTCACCCTGCGTGACGACGCGGAGTTCGGGTTCGAGCAGCTGATAGATCTGTGCGGCGTCGACTACCTGCTGTATGGCAAGGACGAGTGGGCAACCGAAGAGTCGACCAGCACTGGATTCAGCCGCGGCGTGGACGAGGCATCGTCCGGGCGCCTGAAATTCGGGGATTCGCTGCCGGTCGACACGCCGCAGCGGCGCTTTGCCGCTGTTTCACATCTTCTTTCGTTGCAGCATAACTGGCGTTTGCGCGTGCGCTGTTTCGCCGAGTCCGGCGATGTGCCGGTGATCCCATCGCTGACCGAAATCTGGAATTCGGCTGAATGGTACGAGCGTGAAGCGTTCGACCTGTATGGCATTCTGTTCGAAGGACATACCGATCTGCGGCGCCTGCTCACCGACTACGGTTTCGTCGGCCACCCGTTTCGCAAGGACTTTCCGTTGGTAGGTCATGTGGAGATGCGTTACGACCCGGATCGCCAGCGGGTCGTGTACGAACCGGTCAGCATCGAGCCCCGGGTGCTGGTACCGCGCGTGATCCGCGACGACAACCGTTTCCTGGAGCCGGGTGCGGAAACCTCCGACGATGACTGAGATCCGCAATTACACTGTCAACTTCGGTCCCCAGCACCCGGCGGCGCACGGGGTACTGCGCCTGGTGCTGGAGATGGACGGCGAAGTGGTGCAACGCGCCGATCCACACATCGGCCTGCTGCATCGCGGCACCGAGAAACTTGCCGAAACGAAACCATACAACCAGAGCATCGGCTACATGGACCGTCTCGACTATGTATCGATGATGTGCAACGAACACGGTTACGTGCTGGCGATCGAAAAGCTGCTCGGCGTAACGCCGCCGCCGCGCGCGCAGTATATTCGTGTCATGTTCGACGAAATCACACGCATATTGAATCACCTGTTGTGGCTGGGTGCACACGCGTTGGATATCGGTGCGATGACAGTGTTTCTGTATTGTTTTCGCGAACGCGAAGACCTGATGGATTGCTACGAGGCGGTTTCCGGCGCACGACTGCATGCCACGTATTACCGTCCGGGCGGTGTTGCGCGCGATCTGCCCGACAGCATGCCGCAGTATCAGGAATCGCGCTGGCGCGGCAAACACGAAATCGCGCGCATGAACGCCAATCGCCAGGCCAGCTTGCTCGATTTCATCGATGATTTCGCGCAGCGTTTCCCGCACATGATTGATGAGTACGAAACGCTGCTGACCGATAACCGTATCTGGAAGCAGCGCACCGTGGGTATCGGCGTGGTATCGCCGGAACGCGCAAAGCAGCTGGGTTTTACGGGACCGATGCTGCGTGGTTCGGGCATAGCCTGGGATTTACGCAAGAAACAACCATACGAAGTGTACGATCGTATCGATTTCGACATTCCCATCGGCACTAACGGTGATTGCTACGATCGTTACGTGGTGAGAATCGAGGAGATGCGCCAGTCTGCGCGCATCGTTGCGCAATGTGTCGAATGGTTGCGCGCCAACCCTGGCCCGGTGATCAGCGACGATCACAAGGTATCACCGCCCCGCCGCGAAGAAATGAAAGGCGATATGGAAGCGCTGATTCACCACTTCAAACTGTTCACCGAGGGCCTGTGCATACCGCAAGGCGAAGCTTACGCAGCAGTCGAACACCCGAAGGGCGAATTCGGCGCGTACCTGATATCGGACGGTGCGAACAAACCCTATCGCCTGAAAGTGCGCGCGCCGGGATTTGCACATCTGGCGTCCCTCGACGAGATGGCGCGCGGGCACATGCTCGCCGACGTCGTCGCAATCATCGGCACGCAGGATATCGTCTTCGGGGAGATCGATCGATGAGTACGGCGCAGCAAGGGGTTGAACTCAGCGAGCATGCGCGTGCCGAGATCGACGCATGGCTGCAACGTTTTCCGTACAATCAGAAACAATCTGCGGTGCTTGCGGCACTGCGCGAAGTACAGCACGAGAACAACGGCTACCTGACCACTCCGTTGATGGATGCGGTTGCCGATTATCTCGGCATGCCGCGCATCGCAGTGTATGAAGTCGGCTCGTTTTATTCGATGTTCGAACTGCAGCCGGTTGCACGGCATTGCGTTGCCGTGTGCACCAACATTTCCTGCATGCTTACGGGTGCTGACACAATAGTCGCGCACATCGAAGAGAAATTGCAGATCAAGGTCGGCGAATCTACCGCTGACGGGCGCATTTTTCTCAAGCCCGAGGAAGAATGCCTGGCGGCTTGCGCGGGTGGGCCGATGATGCAGGTCGATCATGTTTACCACACCGATCTGACCATCGAGAAGGTGGATCAGATTCTCGACGGTCTGGATTAGTGCATTAACATGGCGTTGCGACTTAACCAAGTGTGTTTTCGTACCCTGGAGTTCGACGAACCCTGGAGTTATGAGAACTATCTGAAAATCGGCGGCTATCAGGCCTGGCAGAAAATCCTGCGCGGCGAGATGGACCGGACCGCCGTGATCGAGGAAGTCAAGGTTTCCGGTCTGCGTGGCCGTGGGGGCGCCGGTTTCCCGGCGGGACTGAAATGGAGTTTCATGCCCAAGGTCGACGGGCAGAAATACATCGTCTGCAACTCGGATGAATCGGAACCGGGCACCTGCAAGGATCGCGATATTCTGCGCTTCAATCCGCACTCGCTGGTGGAAGGCATGGCGATTGCCGGGTTCGCGATCGACGCCACCGTGGGTTACAACTACATGCGCGGCGAATTCATGGACGAGTGCTACAAGCGGTTTTGTCAGGCGCTCGCCGAAGCCCACGAACACGGCTGGCTCGGCGGGAACATCCAGGGCAGCGGCATCGATTTTAAGCTGTACGCTACGCTGGGCGCGGGCGCTTACATCTGCGGTGAAGAGACGGCGTTACTGGAGTCGCTGGAGGGCAAAAAAGGGCAGCCGCGGTTCAAGCCGCCGTTCCCGGCACAGTACGGTCTGTACGGTAAACCGACAACCATCAACAACACCGAAACCCTGGCATCGGTGCCCAGCATTCTGCGCGAGGGGGCCCAGTGGTTCGCCGACCTGGGTGTACCGAACTCCGGCGGGCCGAAATTGTTTTCGGTGTCCGGGCACGTGGCCAAACCGGGTAATTTCGAAATTCCGCTGGGCACACCGTTCAGTGAGTTGCTGGAACTGGCCGGCGGGATGCGCGGCGGGCGGCCTTTGAAGGCTGTCATCCCCGGAGGGTCGTCGGTGCCCGTGCTAACCGGGGAGACGATGCTCGCGTGCAACATGGATTACGATGCCATTGCCAAGGCGGGCTCCATGCTGGGTTCGGGCGCGGTCATCGTGATGGACGACAGCACTGACATGGTCAAAGTGCTGCAACGCATATCGCGGTTCTATTTCGCCGAATCGTGCGGCCAGTGCACGCCGTGCCGCGAGGGAACGGGATGGTTGTACCGCATGCTGACCCGCATCGTGGATGGTCACGGAATGCCCGAAGATCTGGGAAAACTCGACTCCGTGGCGAGCAAGATCGAAGGCACGACGATCTGCGCGCTTGGTGATGCGGCGGCTATGCCGGTGCGCAGTTTCGTAAAGATTTTTCGTGAGGAATTCGCGCACTACATCGAGCACAAGTGTAGCGTGGTAGATAAACAGGCGCGGGCGGCGTGAGCGACGATACAGTTTCAATCGAGGTGGACGGACAGCTCCTGAGTGCACGCAGGGGCGCGATGCTGATCGAGGTTACTGACGCCGCGGGCATTTCGATACCGCGCTTCTGTTATCACGACAAGCTGTCGGTGGCGGCGAATTGCCGCATGTGCCTGGTCGAGGTGGAGAAGGCGCCGAAACCGATGCCGGCCTGCGCGACGCCGGTCATGGACGGCATGAAAGTCTACACCAACTCGCAACGCGCCGTGCAGGCGCAGCGCGGCACCATGGAGTTCCTGCTGATCAATCACCCGCTGGATTGCCCGATCTGCGATCAGGGCGGGGAGTGCGAGCTGCAGGATGTCGCCATGGGTTACGGTCACGGTGTTTCGCGTTATGCCGACACCAAGCGGGTGGTGTTCGACAAAGACATCGGGCCGCTGATCGCCACCGAAATGACGCGCTGTATCCATTGCACGCGCTGCGTGCGTTTCGGTGAGGAAATCGCTGGGCTGCGCGAACTCGGCGCGACGGGCCGCGGCGAAGACGTGCGTATCGGCACTTACGTGGAAAAAAGCGTGGTGTCGGAAATGTCGGGCAACGTCATCGATTTGTGCCCGGTTGGAGCGTTGACTGCGAAACCGTCCCGCTACACCGCGCGGGCCTGGGAACTGTTGCAACACGCCGGCATTGCGACGCACGATTGCGTCGGCTCGAACCTTTTTCATCACACGCGCGACGGCCGCGTGATGCGGGTGGTGCCCAGGGAAAACCACGCGGTCAACGAAGTATGGCTGTCGGATCGCGACCGCTTCAGCTACGAAGGTCTGTACAGCGACGCGCGATTGCGCCAGCCGCTCCTCAAAGAGGCAGGTGAGTGGCACGCGGTCGAGTGGGAAACCGCGCTGGCGGCGGCAGGCAGCGCGCTGATGGCGGCCGCGCCGCAGGAGATGGGATTTCTCACGACCTCGAGCGCTTCTCTGGAAGAATTGTACCTGTTGCAGAAACTGGCGCGCGGCCTTGGCTGCGCCAATGTCGATTATCGCCTGAGGCAGCCCGATTGCGACGATCAGGCGCACGATCCGGTGATGCCGTGGCTGGGGCAGAATCTTGGCGATCTGGAACATCTACAGGCCGCGCTTGTGGTTGCGGGCAACGTGCGCAAGGATCAGCCGCTGGTCGCGCACCGGCTGCGCAAGGCTGCCCTCGACGGCGCGCAGGTAAGTCTGTTGAATGTGCGTGCGTACGAACAGACGTTCCCGACACTGGTGAACGACGCTCTGGCACCGGCCGCGTTGCTGCAGGAACTCGCCGGTATTGCGGCCGCATTGTTGAGTCAGGGGGCGGAGGTCCCGGCGCAGGCCCAGGAGGCGCTGGCGAAGATCAAGCCCACCACCCGGCAACGGAAGCTGGCCGACAGTCTCGGTAGCGCAGAACGCGCTACTGTGTTGCTAGGCAGCGGTGCGCAACTGCACCCGGGCTATAGCGTGTTGCGGCAGTGGGCCAGCGTGGTTGCCGCTGCGTCGGGCTCAGTGTTCGGCTATCTGCCGGAGGGCGGCAACGCGGCTGGCGCATGGTTGGCCGGATGTGTGCCGCATCGTGGTCCTGGCGGCGTGAGCGCGGATACGGCCGGCCAGACGGCCGGTGAAATGCTGCGCACTCCGCGGCGACTGTATTTTCTGCACGGCGTCGATCCAGAGTTCGATTTTGCCGATCCGCAACTCGCGCACTCGGGCTTGTCGGGGGCGGATTGCGTTATCGCTGTTACGGCCTTTGAGAGCGACGCGTTGCTCGAGCATGCGGACATAATATTACCGCTCGCGCTGCACGCCGAAATCGATGCCACTTATGTCAATGCCGAGGGACGCTGGCAAAACGCGAATGCCGCCGCGCGCCCGTGCGGCAAGGCACGCGCCGGCTGGAAAATCCTGCGGGTTCTGGGCAACCGTCTAATCGACGGCGGGTTCGATCACAACAGCGCGCGCGCCGTGCGAGGTGAAGTGCAGGCATGCTGCGAGAGTGTGCGCCTCGATAACAGCCTGCCGCTGGCGGAGGCGCTGCGTGTGCCGGCTGCGTCCCGGGGCCTGCTACGCGTCGCCGAAGTACCGATCTATGCCGTGGACGCGCTGACGCGCCATGCAATGGCGCTCCAGAAAACCGGCGACGCGCTTCGCGGTGCCGTGCACATGTCGGCAGCGCAAGCGGAGAAAGAGAAACTGACGGCTGGCGACACTGCGCGCGTCACCCAGAACGGCAGTTCCGCAGTGCTGCTCGTGCATATCGAAGACTCGATACCCAACGGTTGCGTGTGGATACCCAGCGGCGTACCTGGCAGTGAAAAACTCGGGCCAGCATGCGGCGCCGTGGAAGTATTCAAGGCTTAGCCATAGATGCTTGAATCGACGTTGCAATTATGGGAGTGGCTGCCGGTCTGGCTGCAGATTCTCGTCAAGATCGGCATCATCGTTTTACCGCTGATGGGTGCGGTTGCTTACCTGACATTCGCAGAGCGCAAGATTATCGGTTTCATGCAGGTGCGCATGGGGCCCAATCGCGTCGGTCCGCGCGGGTGGCTGCAGCCGATCGCCGATGCGCTGAAGCTGATGACCAAGGAAGTCATCGTCCCCACCAACGCGAGCCGCTTTCTGTTTTTGATCGCGCCGATACTGACCCTCACGCCGGCACTTGCGGCCTGGGCAGTGATCCCGTTTGCCGATGGTCTGGTGCTGGCGGACGTAGACGCCGCGCTGCTGTATGTATTGGCATTGACATCCATGGGCGTGTACGGAGTGATCATCGCGGGCTGGGCCTCCAATTCCAAGTATGCCTTCCTCGGCGCGTTGCGCTCGGCCGCGCAGATTATCGCCTACGAAATCGCGATGGGTTTCGCGCTGGTCGGTGTGTTGATGGCAGGCGGCAGCTTGAATCTGGGAAAAATCGTTGCCGCGCAGAGCGGTGGTTTGGCGGGCTGGTTCATGTTCCCGCTGTTGCCACTGTTCGTGGTGTATTTCATCTCCGGCGTGGCCGAAACCAACCGCGCCCCGTTCGATGTCGCTGAAGGGGAATCGGAAATCGTCGCCGGTTTTCACGTCGAGTATTCCGGCATGGCCTTCGCGGTGTTTTTCCTTGCCGAGTACGCAAACATGATATTGATCGCGGCGTTGACCGCGGTGCTGTTCGTGGGCGGCTGGCAGTCTCCGTTTTATGGCAGCTGGCTGGATGCGTTGAGCACGGTTCCCGTGGTCGGCTGGGTGTTCGACCACGGTATCCACTGGTTTCTCGGTAAAACAGCGCTTTTCCTGTTCTGTTTCCTGTGGTTCCGCGCGACGTTCCCCCGCTATCGCTACGATCAGATCATGCGCCTAGGGTGGAAAGTGTTTCTGCCCATCACGATTGTATGGCTGTTCGTCGAAGGCATTGCAATCGCTGCCGGCTGGCAGCCCTGGTTGGCTTAGGCCTACGATCATGCAGCAAATCACCAGCTTTATTAAGAGCTTTACGTTGTTCGAACTGGCGCGCGGGCTGTGGTTGACGCGCGGCTACCTGTTCTCGCGCAAGATCACCATACGCTATCCCGAGGAAAAAACACCGCAGTCGCCGCGCTTTCGCGGACTGCACGCGCTGCGTCGCTACCCCAACGGCGAGGAACGCTGTATTGCGTGTAAGCTGTGCGAAGCGGTGTGCCCGGCCTGTGCAATTACCATCGAATCCGAAGAACGGGAAGACGGCACGCGCCGCACAACGCGTTACGACATAGATCTGTTCAAGTGTATTTTCTGCGGTTTCTGCGAAGAGGCCTGCCCGGTCGATTCGATCGTGGAAACGCGCCTGTTCGAATATCATTTCGAGAAACGCGGCGATCAAATAATCACCAAACAACAGCTGCTGGAGATAGGCGATAAATACGAAGCGCAGTTGGCCGCCGATCGCGCGGCTGATGCGGTTTACCGCTGAAGGATGATCTTGGATATTTACCTGGTTCTTTTCTGGTTGTTTTCCGCGGTGGCGGTATTTGCTGCATTGCGCGTTATTACGGTGCGCAATCCGGTGCATGCCGTGCTGTTTCTGGTACTGACTTTTTTTACCTGTGCCGCGCTTTGGATGCTGCTGGAAGCCGAGTTTCTTGCGATCGTACTGGTGCTGGTATACGTCGGTGCGGTAATGGTTCTATTCCTGTTCGTGGTGATGATGCTGGATATCAACGTCGCACCCGTGCGGGAGGGATTCATTCAGTATCTGCCGCTGGCTGCCACCGTTGCGGTAATAGTGGTGGTGGAAATGGCTCTGGTCGTCGGTTCCAAGACGTTCCGGCCAAATCAAATGGCGGCGCCGGCACCGGCGGCGGCAGGTGCCAGCAATACTGAAGAACTGGGTGTGTTGCTGTACACGAAATATCTGTATCACTTCGAGATCGCGGCGGCGATATTGCTGGTCGCTATCATCGCCGCGATCGCGCTGACGATGCGAAAACGCCCACAAACCAAATATCAGAACCCCGCGCAGCAGGTCCAGGTACGTAAACAGGACCGACTGAAAATCATTAAGATGGAGCCCGAGAAGTGATCCCGCTGTCGCATTACCTCGTGCTGGGCGCGATATTGTTCGGCCTCAGCGTCGCTGGAATATTTCTCAATCGCAAAAACGTCATCATTCTGCTGATGTCGATCGAGTTGATGTTGCTGGCGGTTAACACCAATTTCGTGGCGTTTTCACATCACCTTGGTGACATGACCGGACAGGTGTTCGTGTTTTTCATACTCACGGTGGCGGCTGCCGAGGCGGCGATCGGGCTGGCTATCCTGGTGGTGCTGTTCCGCAACCGCAATACGATCAACGTCGCCGATCTGGATACCATGAAGGGCTGAAGGTGGAACAGGTTTATCTGCTGATACCGCTGGCACCGTTGTTCGGTGCCATAGTCGCCGGGTTGTTCGGGCGCAGGATAGGCCGCGCGGGCGCCCATTGGGTCACGATAGCGGGTGTCACGGTGGCATTCGTGCTGTCGCTGGTATCTCTGAAGCACCACGTGATCGACGGCGCGCCGGTGTTTAATGCGGCGGTGTATACGTGGCTGGTGAGCGACGGTATTCAGTTTCAGATCGGCTTCCTGGTCGACAACCTGACCGTGTTGATGATAACCGTGGTCACGTCGGTGTCGCTGGCGGTGCACGTCTACACCATCGGTTACATGGAGGAAGATCCGGGTTACCAGCGGTTTTTCAGCTATATCGCGCTGTTCACTTTCTCCATGCTGATGCTGGTGATGAGCAACAATTTTCTGCAGCTGTTTTTCGGCTGGGAAGCGGTGGGCCTGGTGTCCTATCTGCTGATCGGATTCTGGTTCAAACGCGAAACCGCCATCTATGCAAATTTGAAAGCGTTTCTGGTGAACCGGGTCGGTGATTTCGGTTTTTTATTGGGCATTGCCGCGATCGTGACGTATTTCGGCACTCTGGACTACGCGCAGGTGTTCGCGGCGGCGCCTGATCATGCCGCCACGACGATTGCGTTGTTCGGCGGGCAAAGCTGGTCGCTGATGACGGTTATCTGCATATTCCTGTTCATCGGCGCGATGGGCAAGTCCGCGCAGGTCCCGTTACACGTGTGGCTGCCGGACTCGATGGAAGGGCCGACGCCGATCTCCGCACTGATCCACGCGGCGACCATGGTGACCGCCGGTATTTTCATGGTTGCGCGCATGTCGCCACTGTTCGAGCTCAGCGAAACGGCGCTCAGCGTGGTGATAATCATCGGCGCCATCACGGCGTTGTTCATGGGCCTGGTGGGTATAGTGCAGAACGACATCAAACGCGTGGTCGCCTATTCCACGCTGTCGCAACTTGGCTACATGACGGTGGCGTTGGGGGCTTCGGCGTATTCGGTGGCTATTTTTCACCTGATGACGCACGCGTTCTTCAAGGCGCTTTTGTTCCTGGCGGCCGGCTCGGTGATCATTGCCATGCATCACGAGCAGGACATCCGCGCGATGGGCGGTTTGTGGCGCAAGATGCCGATTACGTACGTCACCTCACTGGTGGGCTCGCTGGCGCTCATAGGCACGCCGTTTTTCTCCGGGTACTTCTCTAAAGATGCGATCATCGTCGCCGTTTCGCACGCGCAGATCGCCGGTGCCGGATTCGCCTACTTTGCGGTGACTATCGGGGTCTTCATCACCGCGTTCTACAGTTTTCGCATGTTCTTTCTGGTGTTCCACGGCGAGTCACGGGTGGATCCGCACACGGCCGAACATCTGCACGAAACCAAGCCAGTTGTGACATTGCCACTGATTGCGCTGGCGATACCGTCGGTAATCATCGGTGGTCTGACCATAGAGCCGGTATTGTTTGGGGGATTCTTCGACGGCGCTATCGATGTGGCCTCCCGACACGACACCGTGGCAAAAGTTGCGGAGGGATTTCACGGCGCTATTTCGTTTTCCATGCATGCGTTGGTAAGTCTGCCGTTCTACCTGGCACTGGCCGGTGTGGCTGCCGCCTGGTATTTGTACTTGCGGCGTCCCGAACTGGCGGGCAGGTTGCGCGAAAAGCTCGCCCCGCTGCACCTGATACTTACCCGCAAGTACTGGTGCGACGAGTTCAATTCGATTGTCTTTGCGGGGGGCGGGCGCATGTTCGGACGTTTGCTGTGGCGCGTCGGGGACGAGTCGGTAATAGACGGCTTGATCGTCAACGGTGCCGCCAATACGGTGGGTAGAATCGCGCAGGTCTTGCGGCACCTGCAAACGGGTTTTCTCTATCACTATGCGTTCGCCATGATCATCGGGTTGCTGTTGCTGCTCACCCTGTTCGTAATGCCGGCCTATTTTTAACTCCGACTCCTGACGAGAAACGCAGATTTACAGACAACAACAATGCTCGATTGGCCAATTCTCAGTGTATTGATCTGGTTGCCGATCATCGGCGGCATCGTCGTACTGCTATCGGGCGAGGGCGGGGCACGCCGCACGGCGCTGGTCGTTTCGGTGGCGACGCTCGCTTTGTGCGTGCCGCTGTGGTCGGCTTTCTCGACCGCTACGGCCGAGATGCAGTTTACTGAGCACGCCAGCTGGATTCCGGTCATAAACGCCAACTACGCGCTGGGCATTGACGGTTTCGCCCTGCCGCTGATCGTGCTGACCGCTCTTATCACACCGCTGGTCGTGATTGCCGGCTGGCAGGTGATCGAGCACAAACGCGCCCAGTACATGGCGGCTTTCCTGATCATGGAAGGACTGATGATCGGGGTTTTCGCGGCGCTGGATGCAATTTTGTTCTACGTATTTTGGGAAGCGCAGCTGATTCCCATGTTTCTGGTGATCGGTGTCTGGGGCGGACCCAACCGGGTGTACGCGACAATCAAGTTTTTTCTGTACACGTTTTTCGGTTCCGTGTTCATGCTGGTCGCACTGATCTATATGTACTTTCAGTCGAGCAGCTTCGAAATCCTGCAGTTCCACGGCCTGGAACTCAATCTCACCGAGCAGATACTGATATTCGTCGCTTTCCTGGCGGCCTTTGCGGTGAAGATCCCCATGTGGCCAGTGCACACCTGGTTGCCCGACGCGCATGTGGAGGCGCCAACCGGGGGCTCGGCGGTACTGGCCGCGATAATGTTGAAAATGGGCGGCTACGGATTTATCCGGTTCAGCCTGCCGATTGCACCAGATGCCAGCCGGGAACTGGATTGGTTGATTATCACGTTGTCGCTGATCGCCGTGGTGTACATCGGTTTCGTCGCGCTGGTCCAGCAGGACATGAAAAAGCTCATTGCCTATTCATCCATTTCGCACATGGGCTTCGTGACGCTGGGTCTTTTCATCGCATTTACAATTTTCACCCGTGGCGGCGGCGAGATAGACGGCGCCGCGCTGGGGGTGGAAGGCGCGATGGTGCAGATGGTGTCGCACGGGTTCGTATCGGCGGCATTATTTCTATGTGTAGGCGTGATGTACGATCGATTGCACTCGCGCATGATCAAGGACTACGGCGGCGTGGCGAACAGCATGCCAATTTTCGCAACTTTCATGGTGCTGTTTGCGATGAGCAATGCGGGATTGCCGGGAACCTCCGGATTTGTCGGCGAGTTCATGGTAATACTGGCGAGCTTCAAAGCGAATTTCTGGTACGCGTTTCTTGCCGCAACAACGCTGGTGCTGGGCGCTGCGTATACGCTTTGGATGGTCAAGCGAGTCGTGTTCGGCGAAGTGGCCAGCGACGGCGTGGCGGCACTGCAGGATGTCGACGCGCGCGAGTTCCTGGTTCTGGGCGTGCTCACCGCGTGCGTGCTGCTGATCGGTATATGGCCCGCCCCACTGGTCGACGTTCTGCATGTCTCGGTGGAGAACCTGCTGCGTCACATAGTGCTCAGCAAGCTCTGAGATCGTATCGTATGTACTCAACGGCGCTCGAATATCTACCCGCAATACCAGAACTGTTTCTGCTCAGCGCGCTGTGCTGCGTGCTGGTCGTCGATCTGTTTCTCAACGAGCGGCAGCGCGACGTGACGTTCCTGTTGTCGCAGCTGAGTTTGTTGGTAACGCTGGTGCTGGTGGTGGTTTTCCATAGTGATTCGCCGCGAGTAATTTTCGCAAACTCGTTTGTGGCAGATACGATGGCGACAGTGCTGAAAGCGTTTATCTGCCTGATAGTGTTAGGCGTGTTTGTCTATTCACGACGCTACCTGATAGTGCGCGGGCTGTATCGTGGTGAATTCTTCGTGCTGGGTCTGTTCGGTGTGCTCGGCATGATGATTCTGGTTTCGGGACACAATCTTTTGAGCCTGTATCTCGGACTGGAGCTGTTGTCGCTGTCGCTGTATGCGATGGTCGCTTTCGACCGGGATTCGGCGCGCGCCAGTGAAGCGGCGATGAAGTATTTCGTGCTCGGCGCGCTGGCGTCCGGCATATTATTGTACGGCATTTCCATACTGTACGGCATGAGCGGGACCTTGGATCTCATTGGGCTCAGTGAGTATCTGCGGCGCGAAGGCACAGGCAACATCGGCGCCGTACTGGCGCTGGTGTTTATCGTGGTGGCGCTGGCGTTCAAGCTGGGTGCCGTGCCTTTTCACATGTGGCTGCCCGATGTGTATCACGGATCGCCGACACCGGTAACCGTATACATTGCCAGTGCGTCGAAAATCGCCGGCTTTGCGTTCGTTATGCGAATGCTGGTGGAGGGCCTGGGTCCATTGCACAACGATTGGCAGGACATGCTCATTATTCTGGTGGTGCTGTCGCTGGCCATCGGTAACCTGGTGGCCATAGCGCAGACCAATCTGAAACGCATGCTCGCCTATTCGACGATTGCACACATCGGATTTCTGCTGCTCGGAATACTCGCCGGGACCCGGCAGGGATATTCCGCGTCCATGTTCTATACAATTGTGTATGCCATTACTTCGTTGGGCGCGTTCGGTGTCGTGTTACTGCTGAGCCGCGTTGGATTCGAAGCTGATCGGCTCGACGATCTGAAAGGCCTGAACGACCGCAGTCCGTGGTTTGCGTTCATCATGTTGATAATCATGTTCTCCATGGCCGGCGTACCGCCCACTGTTGGGTTTTTCGCGAAGTTTTATGTATTGCGGGCGGTGATAGACGTCGATCTATGGTGGCTTGCGGTGGTTGCCGTGGCGTTTTCGGTCATAGGCGCGTTCTATTATTTGCGCGCCGTGAAGATGATGTATTTCGATAATCCGTTGGATCGCAGTGCACTGGAAGAAACATCGGGCATGCGGATTATACTCAGTACCAATGGATTGGCGGTGCTGGCGCTGGGCATATACCCGACGGCGCTGCTCACGCTGTGTACCCGGTCTCTGATGTGGTGATAGGCCGGCGTACCGGCGGATACCCGACTATCCTTGAAAATACCCCGGTGACTCAGTAGAATTCGCGAGCCTGCTGCGGGGTGGAGCAGTCTGGCAGCTCGTCGGGCTCATAACCCGAAGGTCGCAGGTTCAAATCCTGCCCCCGCTACCAAGAATATGAGTCGCAAAGGCCCCTCTAGCAGGGGCCTTTTCGTTCCCGAAGCATCGCGGGATGCCCTGGGTTGAGGTGATGATGATGCGGCGTGCATCCGCGCCAGTTTGGGATTGTGTCGAATCGGTGGTGTCCGGAATGGGATACCAGTTCGTCGGCGCACAGTATGGCCGTGGTTCGAGTGGTGCCCTGTTACGAGTCTACATAGACGCTGAACCGGGCATAGATGTCGAGGATTGCGCCAAGGTGAGTCAGCAGTTGAGCGCGGTGCTGGATGTCGAGGATCCGATTCGCGAAGCGTATGTGTTGGAGGTTTCGTCCCCTGGACTGGATCGCCCATTGTTTCGCGAGTGCGATTTCGTGGCGCACAGCGGTGCTCTGGTTCGGGTGCGACTGCACAGGTCGGTTGACGGGCAGCGAAATGTCAAGGGGCGGCTGCGGGCGTCTCCTGATTCGCGGGTCCTGATAGAAGCGGAAGACCAGCTCTGGGAGCTGGATTATGCAGACATAGATGAGGCGCGTTTGGTGCCTGAATACAGCTGAGGCGTGCGTGTGGAGAATGTAGCCATGAATAGAGACATCCTGATGGTTGTCGACGCCGTGTCCAACGAGAAAGGCGTTGAAAAGGACGTCATTTTCGAGGCGCTGGAAGCGGCGCTGGCGTCTGCTACGCGTAAGAAGCATGGCGGCGATATCGAAGTGCGTGTGGCCATCGACCGCGAAAGCGGCGACTACGACACGTTCCGGCGCTGGGAAGTCGTCGACGACGAAGAAGAACAGGAATTCCCGATGCGCCAGATCACTCACGCGGCAGCGGTCGAACTGGAGCCCGACATGGCAATCGGCGATTTCACCGAAGAGCCGATGGAGTCGGTGGAATTCGGTCGCATCGCTGCTCAAACCGCGAAACAAGTGATCGTGCAGAAAGTTCGCGAGGCCGAGCGGTTGCGCGTGGTCGAAGCATTCGAGGACAGGGTCGGCGAACTGATCATGGGCATCGTCAAACGCGTGGAACGCAGCGGTGTGTACATGGACCTCGGCGGTAACGCGGAGGCGTTCGTGCCGCGTGAAGAGATGATTCCGCGCGAAGCGGTGCGGCCCGGCGACAGGTTGCGCGGTTATCTGCGCGAAGTGCGCTCGGAACCGCGTGGCCCGCAATTGTTTGTCGCCCGCACTGCGCCCGAGTTCCTGGCGGAGCTTTTCAAGCTGGAAGTGCCGGAGGTAGGTCAGGGCCTGATCGACATCATGGGTGCGGCCCGCGACCCTGGCGTACGCGCAAAAATCGCGGTGCGCTCCAACGATCCGCGCCTGGACCCCGTCGGCGCGTGTGTCGGAATGCGTGGCTCGCGGGTGCAAACCGTGTCCAACGAACTGGCTGGCGAACGGGTGGATATCATCCTGTGGGACGACAATCCGGCGCAGTTCGTCATCAACGCAATGTCGCCGGCCGAGGTTGTTTCGATCGTCGTCGATGAGGATGCCAACTGCATGGATATCGCCGTGGAGGAGGAGAAACTGTCTCTGGCGATAGGTAGAAACGGACAGAACGTACGCCTTGCCAGTGAGCTCACCGGTTGGGAGCTGAATGTGATGGATGCACAGCAGGCGGAAGAAAAAAGCGAGAACGAGGCAAAACAGTTTCAGCAGATGTTTGCCGAGCAGTTGGATGTGGACGAGGATGTTGCCAACATCTTGGTGCAGGAAGGCTTCACCAGTATCGAGGAAGTCGCCTACGTGCCAGAGCAGGAACTGGTCGACGTTGAAGAGTTTGACGAAGACATCGTCAGGGAACTGCGCAATCGTGCGCGTGATGCGCTGTTGACTAAAGCGATTGCCACGGAAGAGAAAATCGGTGACGCGCGGCCTTCGGACGAACTTCTGGAGCTGGAAGGGCTGGAAGAAGAACTTGCGTACGAGTTCGCCGCCAAAGGCATCGTTACAATGGAGGATCTCGCCGAGCAGGCGGTGGACGATCTCATGGAATTCGAAAACATGGACGAAGAACTGGCTGCGCAATTGATAATGAAGGCCCGTGAGCCCTGGTTCGAGGCCGCGGAAGAAAACGCCGAAAGCGATCCATCAGTGGGGTGAACCAATGAGCGACGTGACCGTAAAACAACTCGCGGAAGTCGTCGGCACGCCTGTCGATCGACTGCTGGAGCAACTTCAGGATGCCGGCCTGAGCAAGGGCGGTGCGGATGATGCGGTAACGGACAACGAAAAGATGGAATTGCTGGAATTCTTGCGCCGCTCGCATGGGCGTAACGATGGAGCACCGCTCGCCTCGCAAAAAATTACTTTACGCCGCAAACGTGTCAGCGAGCTGAAAGTATCCGCTGGCGCACCGGGACGCCGGACGGTGAACGTCGAAGTGCGCGGCAAACGCACGTACGTAAAGCGCAGTGCTGCGCTACAGGACGAAGTCAAGAAGTCTCAGGAGTTGGAAGAAGAGCGGGTGCGCCAGGAGACCGAAGCGGCGGAACTCGAGCGCAAACGCCTGGAGGCCGAGCAAAGCAAACGTCAAGAAGAGGAACGAAAGCGCAAGGAACTCGAAGAAGAAGCCAAGCGCAAGGCCGTCGAGGAAGAGGAAGCGCGGCGCAAAGCCGAGGAGGAAGGCGCGCGGCGCAAAGCCGAGGAGGAAGCCAAAGCCAAGTCGGCGGCGGATGAAAAAAGCAGCGCCTCAGAACGCAAGCGCAAAGAAAAAGAAACCCGCTATGGCCGCGACGAGATACACGTAGCCAAGGGCAAAGCCGGGCGTCGTTCGAAGAAACGTACAGTCCGCGTGGCGTCCAAAACCGTTGAAAGTAAACACGGTTTCGAGAAACCGACCGCCCCGGTAGTGCGCGAAGTGAATGTGCCCGACACAATAACTGTGGCGGAACTGGCCAACGCGATGGCCGTGAAAGCGGCGGAAGTCATCAAAGCCATGATGAATATGGGCGAGATGGCGACGATCAACCAGGTGATCGATCAGGATACCGCGGTGCTGGTGGTTGAAGAAATGGGTCACAGGGCGGTGACGCAGTCCGAGAGCGATATGGAGAAATCGCTAACCGAGGTTCTGCACGTCGAAATATCGGCGGAAGAGGCTTCGCCACGGCCGCCGGTCGTCACGGTGATGGGTCACGTCGACCACGGCAAGACCTCGTTGCTCGACCATATCCGCCGCACGCGCGTGACGGCAGGTGAAGCCGGTGGCATAACCCAGCACATCGGCGCATATCATGTGGAAACCAACCGCGGAATGATCACGTTTCTGGATACCCCCGGGCATGCGGCGTTTACCGCAATGCGCGCACGTGGCGCCCACTCCACCGACATCGTGGTGCTGGTCGTTGCTGCCGATGATGGTGTGAAACCGCAAACCGTCGAGGCTATTCAGCACGCGCGTGCGGCGCAAGTCCCGCTGGTGATAGCGGTCAATAAAATGGACAAACCGGAAGCCGATCCCGAACGCGTGCGCAGCGAGCTCGCTCAACAGGACGTGATACCCGATGCATGGGGTGGTGACACTCAGTTCATCAACGTGTCGGCGCAAAGCGGCGAAGGCATCGATGCATTGCTGGACGCGATTCTTCTGCAGGCTGAATTGCTCGAGTTACGCGCGCCCCGCGGAGGTTACGCTGCCGGAGTCGTGGTGGAAGCTACCCTGGATAAAGGACGCGGCCCAGTGGCGACGGTGCTGGTACAAAGCGGTACGCTGCACAAGGGCGATATTGTCGTAACCGGCACCGAGTTTGGGCGCGTGCGTGCGTTGTTCGACGAGGCCGGCAATGCCATCGCCAGCGCCGGTCCGTCGATTCCGGCAGTGGTCCTGGGATTATCCGGTACGCCCAATGCGGGCGACGAATTGCTGGCAACATCCGACGAGCGAAAGGCCAAGGAACTCGCCCAGTACCGCCAGAGCAAGACCCGCGATCTGCGACTGGCGAGTCAGCGACCCGCGAAACTCGAGGACGTGTTCTCGCAGATTCGCGAAGGCGAAGTGCAGGTATTGAACGTGATGGTGAAGACCGATGTGCAGGGCAGTTTCGAGGCACTGAGAGAGTCGCTGGAGAAGCTCTCCAACGACGAGGTACAGGTCAAGATCATCGGCGGTGGGGTGGGCGGTATCACCGAATCGGACGTCAATCTTGCCGCGGCCTCACAAGCGATTGTGATCGGATTCAACGTGCGCGCCGACAGTACCGCGCGGCGCGTGGTCGCCGAACAGGGCGTGGATCTGCGCTATTTCAGCGTTATTTACGAAGCTATCGATCAAGTCAAAGCGGCCATTGGTGGCATGCTGTCGCCGGAAATCCAGGAGCGGATTATCGGTCTGGCTGAAGTCAAGGAAGTCTTCAAATCGCCAAAAATGGGGGCGGTCGCCGGTTCTATCGTTGTCGATGGCGTGGTACGCAAGCGTGAACCGATTCGTGTGCTGCGCGACAATGTGGTGATCTATGAAGGTGAACTGGAGTCGCTGCGTCGTTTCAAGGACGATGTGGAAGAAGTTCGTATGGGCACCGAATGCGGTATCGCGGTGCGCAACTACAACGATGTGCGGGTAGGCGATCATATCGAGGTGTACGAACGCACCGAAGTTGCGCGCACGGTCGCCTGAGGACGTCGGCGGCGCGGTAGACATGCCGAAAGACTATCCGCGTAGCGATCGCGTAGCCGATGAAATTCAACGGCAGCTGGCGGAAACCATCCGGCACGAGTTGAAAGATCCTGGCGTGGCCGCGTTTTTCACCATTTCCGAAGTGGAAGTGACACGTGACCTGTCTATTGCGGACGTGCATTTCACGGTGCTGGAAGCGGAGTCCGTCGAGAACACCTTGGATGCTCTGCAGCGTGCGCGCGGGTTTTTGCGCAAGCGCCTGGCAAGCAAACTGCGTCTGCGCAACACGCCGCAGTTGCGGTTTCACCACGACCGCTCCGTGGACGATGGCGCGCGTATGGACAGGTTGATCGAAGCGGCGCGGCGGCGCGACTCGCACGAGTGATAACCTTATGAACAAGCGCGCGGCGGTAAACGGTATCGTCCTACTGAACAAGCCGACCGGTCGGACGTCCAATCATGCACTCCAAGAGGTGAAGCGTATTTTCCGCGCCCGCAAGGCCGGACATACCGGCAGCCTGGATCCCCTGGCCAGTGGGTTGCTGCCCGTGTGCCTGGGCGAGGCGACCAAGGTTTCTACGTTCCTGCTGGATGCCGACAAACGCTACTCGCTGACCGCACGTTTCGGCGAACGTACCACCACCGGTGACGCAGAGGGCGAAATCATCGCCAGGCGCGGTATCGACGACCTCAACGCGCAGCGGGTTCGCGAAGTGCTGGAGAAGTTTCGTGGCCGGCTGCGCCAGATACCGCCGATGTACTCGGCAGTCAAGCGCCAGGGGCAGCCGCTGTACAAACTGGCGCGTCGCGGCATAGAGGTCGAGCGAGAGGCCCGTGATATCGAAGTGTTCGAGTTCGAGGTGACCGCTTATCAGGACGCCGAATACTGCTTCGAGCTGCATTGCTCCAAGGGGACCTACGTACGCACGCTGGTGGATGATATCGGTGAGCGGCTCGGATGCGGCGCGCACGTGCGCGCGCTGTGCCGCACTGGAATCGGTGTCTTTCAAGCCCCGGAACAGACCGGCGTCACACTGCAGCAGTTGCATAGTGCGGCTGAATCGGGCGCGGATGCGCTGGCGCAGTACCTGTTGCCGCTGGATGCAGCGCTGGTCAACTGGCCCGACGTGACACTGACATCGGACATGGTCTTCTACGTGCGTCAGGGCCAGGCAGTCCAGGTGCCAAGGGCTCCGACCAGTGGTTTCTTGCGGTTGTACGCACGCGACGGCTCGTTCGTGGGCATGGGCCGGGTGCAGGAAGACGGCAAAATCGCGCCAAAGCGTTTGCTGGCCCGGTAACCCTGGCCGGATGTGCTTGGAATTAGCATTTCGCTGTTGTATCGGGCACGTCAAGTGCTAAAATCCGCGCTTTTCATTTCGACCTAAGCCAGCGGAGCTTTGATGTCATCCTTGAACACCGAGACCA
>Ga0224508_10001315_pt1 | contig 22432 bp, 22 predicted proteins | sample SF_Jan12_sed_USG_4_FD_170157 | JGI IMG/M metagenome (GOLD analysis project Ga0224508, IMG submission 170157) | Sediment microbial communities from San Francisco Bay, California, United States - SF_Jan12_sed_USGS_21 | ecosystem: Environmental > Aquatic > Marine > Sediment | place: USA... | reverse complement strand
GTCGATCCGCGGCGTGCAGGCGCTCGACGGCGTCACGGACGGCTACCATCGTGTCGGACCGAGCCTCCACCGAGTACCAGCGATCCCCGAGTCGCATGGCGTCGATCCCCACTGCCGCCGCGCCCACGGAAGATGGCGGAAGCCCGAGTGCGAGGGGGCTTGCGGTCACCTCCAGACCGCGGGGGCCGGCCAGCGTGACGCAGGCTTCAAGCGCCTCCTCAGGAGGGGCGGCGATCATGACTCCCCAGTCCTCCACGCGGTCCGCCCATGACAGCGGCGGATCGAGCTCACATACCCGGACGCCGCCGATGGTCGTGACCGGGGAATAGAACCTGAGGACTCCCCGGTCCCGGACGCGGGCCACGAGGGGGGATTCGAGCGTGAGGACCGCCCACCCCGAAGCGCCCGGCGCGATCGGATCGGCCTCGAGCGTCGCGACCCTCGCCATGACCTCCCGTGTCCCCAGGTACAGGCGCAATCTCTGCGATTGCTCGATGGGTCGCCCCGGTCGGGCCAGCGTCTCGATTCGAACGCCGAGCCGCCGGACCGAACGCCAGGCCGGGTCGGACACCACGACCGTTCCGCGCTCGGCGTCGGTCGCGTCGACCCCGACCAGGGCCAGGGCGCACCGGCGCCCCGCCGCGACGCCTCCGCGCGAGTCGCCGTGGACCTCCAGGCCGCGGACCCGGGCCGTCGCGGTCCCTGGCAGCAATCGGACCGTCTCACCGATCCCGACGGTTCCGCTCCACACCGTTCCCGTCACCACGGTGCCCGTGCCGTGAACCGAGAAGACGCGGTCCACCGGCAAACGGAACAGGTCAGCCTGGTCGCGCGACTCGAGGTCCACTGCGGCACCCCGGAGCGCGGCCACCAGATCCTCGATCCCCTCACCGCTCACAGAAGAGACCGGGATGATCGGCCACTGGCCGAACCCGTTTTCCTCCAGCAGTTCCTCCGTCGCTTCCTCGGCCAGCGCCAGCCACTCTTCGTCGACGCGATCCCGCTTCGTCAGCGCGACAACACCACGGCGCACATCCAGCAGATGGGCGATCGCCAGGTGTTCCCGCGTTTGAGGCATCGGGCCTTCGTCGGCGGCCACGACGAGCAGAAGAAGATCGATGCCCGTGGCTCCCGCCAGCATGTTCTTCAGGAAGTCCTCATGACCTGGCACGTCCACGACGCCGGTCTCGATGTCGGGGGCCAGCTCGAGGGGAGCGAACCCGATGTCGATCGTCAGGCCCCGCTCGCGTTCCTCTCGCCAACGATCCGTCTCGACCCCGGTGAGCGCCCCCACGAGGGTGGTCTTGCCGTGGTCGACGTGCCCGGCCGTACCCACGACGATCCCCCGAAGCCCCCGGTCCCCGGGGGCGCCGTCCGTCGTCACGCGAGCTCGCGCAGGAATGGCAGCGACTTCAGGTTCGCACCTTCCGACATGTGATACCGGATGAAGTCCGCCAGCCAGCGTCCCTGCTGCCCGGCCGACGCGGTCACGGGCTGTCCGGACGCCAGCGCCCGCAGGGTCCGCAGCTCATCGACTTCGAGACCCGGGCCGCCGGGCGCGCACGCCGAGCAGTGGAGTCCGCCGGCGGAAAAATCGAACCGGGCTCGCTCCTCTCCGATTCCCCGCCCACAGGAAACACAGCTCTCCAACTGCGGCTGGAACCCGAGGGTTGAGACCAGGCTCCACACATGCTCGAGCCCTCCCCCATCGTCGCCAGATCTCGCCCGAGCGTGGAGAACGTCGAGCCCGCGCACCAGGGCGCGATAGAGATCGTCGTCCCGGTGCTCCGGAGCCAGCCGCATGACGAGCTCGCAGAGCACCGATGCCACGGTATAGAGCCCGAGTGCGTGACCGATGTCCCGTCGCTCCCGGACCAGCTCGAAGGCCGAGAGGGTATGCAGCTCCCTCCCCTCCTTCATATAGAGCGTTGCGTCCCCCTCCACGAAGGGTTCGAGCATTCCGCCATAGCGGCTCTTCGGTCGCAATGCCCCTCGAGCGACGGCCGAACAGGGGCCGTGCTCGAAGGTCATCAGACGCAGGATCTTGCTCGTATCGCTGTACCGATACGTCTGCAGAATGACGGCGCGCGTGGTCGCGAGCACCGACTAGCGAACAAAGATGTCCGACGCGCCGGCACCGATGGGGGCATCGTCGAGGAAGTTGCCTGATGCGTCCATGAGCACGAGCCTGCCCTGGCTTCCGTCCTCGAACGTCGCACAGAGCAGCCGACTGTCCACGAGAGCGGAGGCCACCCGGCAGTTCTCGATGTCGGATCCGTCGGCGTCCTTGGGCTGGATCGGGTTCGCAGGCCCGCGATCGAACGTCTCCGTGAAGAAGTTGAACGTCACAATGTCCGTGCTGTCGAAGGTCCCGGCGTTCGTCCTGACGACGTAGCCGAGTCCGTTTCGACCGGGTTCAAAGGCCAGGCCGTTCCCGTCGAGCGCTCGAATTGCACGGACGCCGCGGTCCGGGGCGTTGACCACCACGACCGCTCCGTCGCCGGTGGGAAGAAACTGCGGCGTGAACGAGCCTCCGGCGAGCACGATAATCTGCTCCTGCGAGAACACGGCGTCCGTGACATTCTTGGCTCCCGTGAGCTCGAAGTCGTCGAACTGGGACCCATCGTTGAACCGGAAGAGCTTCATGCGGGTATCCCCGAGCGGAGCGTATGTGCCTCCCACATCGTCCAGATTCGCGTCCGCGGTGAAGATCAGCTGGCCGAACGGGAGGACCCTCTCGATGAACTCCCCGGCATCGTCGGCAATCAGGATCGCGTTCTGCTCACTGGGGAAGGAGATGTAGACGCGGTTCTCCTCCCGCGCCCCTACCAACGCCCCGATCGTACCCTGGGTATCGACTACCAGCGTGGGTTTGCCGGGATTGGCGAGCCCGCCGCTCGCACCCCCGAACCCGGTGGTGATGATCTGCCCCGTGCCCAGGTCGCCCCAGATCACCTGGCTACCGTTGAACGAACTGACCGTCGTCACCATCAAATCGCCGAGGATGTCCATCGCCACGCCGTCGTAGTTCGCCGGCAACGTGAACGTGCTCCCGAACGGGACCAGCGTGTTGTCGTCGACGTTGAATTGGACGATCGTCTTGGAAATCGAGTTCAGTACGAGGATCTGCCCCTGCGTCGCCCCGGGGGTTCCGCCGTTTGAGGGCGTCGAGTTGCACGCACTCACCACCAGCACGATGGCGGCCGTGAGAGATACGAACCATTTGCTTCGCGGCATTCTGTTCTCCTTGAGGGGACTACCATCGTGCGACTGATGATCGATCTGGCTCACCGGACGCACGCGTGTCGTCCACGGCATCTCCGCCCGCTTCCGGCACCGGCGACAAGCTCCGTCCCGACCGATTCGCCTGCAAGCGCCCGGATCCGCCGGGCGTGACGTTCAACCGTATTTCAAATGTGCGGCCGGGCTCCGGAAAGAGCTCGACGCTCTCGTACGACACATCCAGAACGTTTGAGACCCCCAGTTCGATGACCGTGTGGAGTCCGAGGACATGGGCAGCCTGGCGCCCACGGATGTCGATCAGGGCGATGGTCGGGAGCTCGTGCGGGCCGAACACGTTGGTTCTGCGTGGACCGAGAACCTCGACGTCGAGCCGGGCGTCCGGTCCCGCGCCACGTCTTTCGAGCGATACACTGCCGGAGACATGCGGATGGTACGGAAGCGGATTCGCATAGTTCTCGAAGCCGAGCTCGGAGGTCTGCAGGGTCACCGTCGCCCGGGCCGACCAGCCCCTCCAGGGGGACACCCCGGCGTGCGCCTCAATCCCGTAGGCAGTCAGCTTACCGGCGTTCAGGGGGCGCCACACCGCCACGACGCTGGGGAGCCAGATAATGGGATCTCGCGTGTGGCGGTAGAAGACGGTCGCGCTCAGGTCGGCACCGGCGTCGCGCTCTTTCCAGGCCCAACCCAGCTCCGAATCCAGCGTCACCCGTTCTGGACGGAGATCCGGGTTGGGGACGGCGCCGGTGCCTGGTCGCAGGAAGAGGTCGCCGAAGGTCGGCAACCGAAGCCCCTGACCCGCGCGAGCCCAAATCCGTGAGGTCTCGGTCGTGCGCCAGGCGGCCCCGAGCGAAGGGGATACGGCCGACGCGACATCCGACACGTCGAAGCCGAGGGCGGGATCGAGACTCAAGCCCGAAACGGGATGGAACGACCTCGATACCCGAACCCCCGCCGCAAGACGGGTCGTCGGCTGGGCGATCGCCTGGCCACTCACTCGGGCCCAGGTGCCTCGCCAGGTCATGTCCAGGTGTCCCGGAAGAACCTCGGCGACAGTGAACACGACCTGATCCGCACGGAGCGAGTCCGCCACCCCCCGTCGGGCGTCCGAGTAGATCTGTTCCCGCCCCGACCACGAGAGCGAGATCCGCGCCGGGGTGGGGACCCCCGGTCTCCGCGTCTCGCCCCCCACGGAGACGCCCACCAGGGCAAGACGCTCCCGCCATCGGGCCTGGTCCCAGAGAGAGCTGCCCATGCGACCCGGGGCGCCCCGCTCGACCCCGTCCACCCTCCCGATCAGACTGACAGGCGCCCCCCGCAGAGAGACCCGTCCGAGCCCCCCCCATCGTGAGTAGTCCGCATTCACGCGGCGCTCCACAGGAGTGCCGACCCCCACTCGATTCCGGAATTCGAAGTCGTTCCGGCCAGACTCGTAGCGAATGGACCCGACGGCCTCCAGCGTCGGCGTGCCGACGCCGAACTCCGCGTCGGTTTCGAGACGCCCGAATGAACCGGCCCCGACACCCAGGCGGACGCCAGGTGCCCCCCTGCGGCTCTCGAGCCGGAGGGTTCCCGCGGCACCACCCCATCCGGTCCCACGGTCGGCCCCGATCTCGGCGACGACCCGTTCGAGCGTACCCGCGGATACGAGGGACAGATCGGCCGTCCCGGTGATGGGGTCCGTCAGGGGTATCCCGTCGAGCGTGACCTCCACCGCCTCGGGTCTGCTACCCCTGACGGTGGCGACCGCTCGCCCCGCGGGACCCCTACGACGCACACCCACGCCAGGCAGGTCTCGCAGCCATGTTTCGAGATCGCGGCCCCTGAGCGCCTGCGTCTCCCGATCGATCGAGTAGGTGGTCGCCGACTCCAGGCCGCGAGACACCCTCGCGACGACGGCCGGCACCTCGAGGGGGGCGGGTCGCAGTCGCACCCGCCGATGCAGCGCCTCGCTTCCCGCTTCGACGGTCTCCTGGTGCGACCCGTACCCGAGCGCTTCAACGGTGAGCGTGTGGAGGGCAACCCGGTCGATCAGGAATCTGACGCCCCCGCCGTCGGATCCGACGATCGCGGCCGGGTGGTCTCGTGTGCCCGCGGCCGCCGATACCCGAACCACGGCCCCAACGATCGCGTCGTTCGTGTGAGCGTCCACCACGGTGACATGCAGCTCCCGCGAGCGGTCGGAGTCGGTCCCCTGAGCAGCGAGTCCGGGCCCGGTGAGAAGGCCGGCGGCGAGCGCGATCGGAGCGAGTCGGCGCCATCGAAGCCCGCCCCTCACGGCGATCCGACTTCCAGGGCGGCATCCGTAGAGATCGGGAGCACGACATGACCCACTACCCCGTGATCCTCCACCTGCACCCGACACTGGTACGCCTCGGACAGCCGGTCGACCGACAGGACCGTCGCCGGGGTCCCGGACCCGGCGATGCGACCTTGCGCCAATAAGACCATGTCGTCGGCGAAACGGCTCGCAAGATTCATGTCATGTGTCACACAGATCGCCGTCAGCCCGCCGGCGACCAGTTCGTCGATCGTCTCGAACGCCCAGAGAGCATGGCCGATGTCGAGATGGGCCGTCGGCTCGTCGAGGATCAGCACGTCCGGCTCCTGCGCCAGCGCGCGGGCCAGCTTGGCTCTCTGGAGCTCACCGCCCGAGAGGTCCGTGAGTCGGCGCCGGGCCAGCGCCGCCAGGCCGACGCGGTCGACCGCTCCCGTCACGACCGCGTGGTCCGAGACCGATAGTGTCGACCAGGCGGATACGTAGGGGTTCCGTCCCAGCGAGACGTACTCCTCCACGGTCTGGGGGACGGCAAGCGGAGCTTCCTGCGACACCACGGCCAGCCGCCGGGCCATGTCGGTCCTTGCCCAAGACGACAGTGGTCGACCGAGAAACACGATGGACCCCGCCGTCGGTGCCGCCGCCCCGGACAGCAGTCTGACGAGGGTGCTCTTCCCCGCGCCATTTGGCCCGATGAGGGTAGTCAGGCGCCCGGCGGCGATGTCGAGGTCGACCTCCTGGAGGACAGGTCGATCGCTTCCTGGATATCCGTACGAGACACCGCCGCAGGCGAATGCGCCTTCAGACATGGCTCCTCCGGAGGAGGATGAGGAACAGAGGCACACCGAGGATCGCCGTGATGACGCCGACCGGAAGGACGAGCGGACGGACGACCGACTGGGCGATGGCATCGGCCACGACGAGAGCCGCAGCACCTCCCAGCAACGACAGCGGGATGAGGGTCCGATGGTCGGTGCCCCAGATCATCCGTACCGCATGCGGAACGACGAGCCCGATGAAGCCGATGACGCCCGCGACGCTCACGCTGGCGGCGGCCACGAGCGACGCGACGAAATAGGTGGAGCGCTTCACGCGTTCGACATCCGTTCCCAGGTGACCAGCCGCCTCTTCCCCCAAGGCGAGCGCGTTGAGGTGTCGCGCGAGTCCGAACGAGATGAAGGCCGCCGCGAGAGTGCAGACCGCCAGCATTGCGACGCCCGTCCAGGTCGCACGGTTCAGGCTTCCCATCGTCCAGAGAACGGCCGAACGGAAGGCGTCCCCGCGGGACAGGGCGAGTACGAGCATCACTCCCGCACCGAAGAAAGCGGACACGACCACTCCGGCCAGGATCAGCACCCGCGTGTCCACCCGACCGACGACGGATGCGACCCTGAAGACGACACCGATGGCGACGAGCCCCCCGAGCAGCGCAAGAGCCGTGGTGACCGCCGTGCCGGCGATGACCCCCGGCAGCGTCGTCACGACCGTGAGCGACAGCACCGCGCCGAACGCCGCGCCCGAGGAGACACCGAGAAGGTATGGTTCGGCGAGGGGGTTTCTGAGAAGCGCCTGAAACAGCGCCCCTGACAGCGCCAGAGCCGCGCCGGTGAAGACCCCCGCCGCGACGCGGGGCAATCTGATGTCGCGAACGATCCTGGTGGACGTGGGGTCGGCGCCCGGATCCAGGAAGGCGTCGAGCACGGCGGACGGGCTGAGCGGGGCGGCGCCGAGCACGAGGCCCGCCATGATGGCCACGCTCAGCAGGCCGGCCATGGCTAGCAGCCCCATCGTTCGCGGCGTCACGGTGAGCACCTGTCATTCCCCACCGCCGGGAGCGGGTCGATCCGCGCGGTCGGGTGAAGCGCCAGAGCGAGTTCGCGTGTGGCCGCTCCGACCCTCGGTCCGAGCCGCCCCAGCAAGTCGGCATCGACGACCGCCACCCGCCCGGCCGAGACGGCTCCCACGGCCTGCCAGGCGGCCCGCTTCTCCGGCGGATCGTCGAACGCATCGGGCGCCCGCGACACCGGGTGAACGATGATCTCTGGATCCCGATGGACGATCGCCTCCAACCCCACCTCCGGGGACGGCGCCTCGAGATCGCCGAACACGTTGCGCCCTCCCGCGATCGTGACGAGCGAGTCGAGATAGCTGCCCCGCCCGATGGTCATGGGCGGATCCGTCCACACGTCGTAATAGACCCGCCTTCGCTCCAGCCCGGCGACGGCCTGCGAGACATCTCGGAGGTCTTCCTCGATCCGGCGGCTGAGGGCCTGTGCAGCCCCGGAACAACCCACGGCCTCCCCGAGCAGCGCGACGTTCCGGTGGAGGTCCGCGAGGCTGTTGTGTCGAAGCGAGAGGATGGGGATCCCCATGTCCCCCAGTCGGCCCGCGATCCCCTCCGTGTCCTGTCCCTCGAAGAGGATGACAAGCTCCGGGTCGCGGGCGATCACGACCTCGAGCGACGGTCGAACGCCGTCGCCGACGTCCGGCACCGCGGCGGCCTCGGGCGGATGGACACCCCACCTCGTTCGACCGACGAGGCGGTCGCCGGCGCCGAGCGCGAACAGGATCTCCGTCGCGGCGGGGATCAGCGAAACGATGCGTCGGGGAGTCGAGGCGGGGCCGTCCGTGTACGTCTCGGTCCGAGGCGCCCGACACGACATCGCGAGCACGCACAAGACCGGCAAGATCAGACGAGCCCGATCGGCCCTGATCGTCTGTCGCGTTTCCGAAGCCATCCGCCGTCCCGGGGAGGAACGGGGCGAGTCAGCAGACTCAGGCTCGAGGAGACGCCACCCCACTCTTCCCGCGAAGAGTTCGTGTCTGGGGCATGGAGGGGCTCGTCTCCTGGCTCGAGGCTGTGCTCACGCGCCTTCCGGAACCGATCCGTGGCTTCAGCGTGAAAGGGGGCCCACCGGCCCCCCGCCTCTCACAGTGGCGGGGCCGCGTCGGATTCTCACCGACTTCCGTTTACCGCTTCCATGTCATGTTGTGCGCCGAACATGGGTGAAGACCGGCGCGCCCCGCAAGCGAGGCGCCGGGCTCAGGGCTCGAAGCGGCCGAAATCCTCCGGATCGAGCTTCTTGAGATACTCGCGCAGGGACTCGTCGAGGCTCTCGAGATCGCCGAGCGACATGTCGGCCACGGGCGCGGCTTCGGCGAGCGGATCCGCTTCGTCGTCGAACGAGGCCTCCTCGACGTCCAGGGCCGAGACCTCCAGCAGACTCTCGTCGGCGAAGATCGGCGCCTCGGCGCGTAGTGCCAGGGCGATGCTGTCACTGGGGCGCGAATCGATCGAAATGAACTCGCCCTCGCGGCGGAAGACCAGGGACGCGTAGTAGGTGTTCTCGACCACCTTCGTGATCAACACGCGTACCAGAGAGCTTCCCAGCCCACGGACGACGGCGTTGAAGAGGTCATGCGTAAGAGGCCGCGCGAAGTGGACGCCCGCGAGCTCCATCGCGATCGCGCTGGCCTCCCCTGCCCCGATCCAGATCGGTAGCATGCGCTCCCCGCCCTTCTCCCGGAGGATGACGACGGGGGTGCTCGACATCTTGTCGAGACCGAGGCTCGTGACCTTGACCTCACGCATTCCCTGCTCCATCACGCGGTGCTCCTCCGAGTCTTCGGAGGCGCGATTCCGGGTTCGGCGATCGGTTGACGGGCGTGCAGGTCGCTTGCCACCGCCGCAACGGAGCGCCTCGCGCCCTTCAGGGCCGCATCATGGTTGGAGAAACGCTGCATCTTACCGTCTCTCAATCTGTTGCCGGTCGCCCCTGTCGGGCTCCCGGGTCCGCATAAAGCGGGGTCCGCTGGCGAATTCCTTCACCATCCCCCGCGCCTACCCGGCCAGCTCTTCGGCTCGGTCCGTCCGCTCCCAGGTGAAGCCGCCGTCCACTGGCTCGCGGCCGAAGTGCCCGTAGGCCGCGGTGCGCTGGTAGATAGGCCGCCGCAGATCCAGACTCTCGATGATCGCTTGCGGCCGCAGGTCGAAGACGTCGCTTACCCTCCGTGCGAGGAGATCGTCCTCCACAGTGCCGGTCCCGAACGAATCGACCATGACGCTCACCGGCTCGGCAACGCCAATCGCGTAGGCGAGCTGAACCGCGACTCGGGTCGCGAGTCCGGAGGCGACCAGGTTCTTCGCGATCCACCGCGCCGCATACGTCGCGGACCGGTCCACCTTGGACGGGTCCTTGCCCGAGAATGCCCCGCCGCCGTGGCTCCCGACACCACCGTAAGTGTCCACGATGATCTTCCGTCCGGTCAGGCCGGCGTCGCCCTGCGGGCCACCGATGACGAACCGGCCCGTGGGGTTTATGTGGAACGTGATCGACTCCGCGTCGTACAGATGGGGGGGCAACACGGGTTCGATCACGCTCGAGATGACGGCCGCCCGGATCTCGTCGTTCTCCCGGTCGTCATCGTGCTGCGTGGAAATCACTACCGTCGGGATCGTCGTCGGCACGCCATCCGCGTATTCGACCGTCACCTGAGACTTTCCATCCGGACGGAGCCAGCCCAGCTCACCGCTCTTGCGGACTTCCGCCAGACGCCGTGTGAGCCGGTGGGCCAGCGTGATCGGCAGCGGCATGAGAGTGTCGGTCTCGTCCGTCGCGTACCCGAACATCATCCCCTGATCGCCCGCCCCCCCGGTATCGACCCCCTGAGCGATGTCGGGTGACTGACGATCGACGGTCGTCAGCACCGCACACTTGCCGGCGTCGAGGCCGTACTCGACATCCGTGTATCCGATCCCGGCCGCCACGTCGCGCGCGATCGTCACGATATCGACCGCGGCCGAGGTCGTGATTTCCCCCGCGACGAGCATGAGACCGGTCGTGACCAGGGTCTCGCACGCCACTCGACCCGCCGTGTCCTGTTCAAGGATCGCGTCCAGAACGGCGTCGGACACCTGGTCGGCCATCTTGTCCGGGTGACCTTCCGTCACAGACTCGGACGTGAACCGCTGAGTACCGTGCAGCAAACTCGTGCCTCCATATTGTCGTGTCGGGCCGGAAACCTGCCCGACCCCCTCAGTGAGGGCAACCGGCCGGGGATCCTACTCCGAGAGTCCTCGCATGTCGGGCGGGATGGTCGCATCAAGATATGCGATCACGTCGTCCTTGACCCGTGAGACCCGATCCGCCTCGCCGAGATTCGCACACAAGCCCGCCAACTCGCCTGCAGACACCGTGCCCACGAACTCGCGAATCTCCGGAAACGAGACGGGAGCGATGCTGAAGTCCCTGTACCCGATCCCCAGCAGAACCGCCAATCCAGTGGGATCTGTCGCCAGGTCTCCACACACGGCGATCTCCAGTCCCGACGAAGACGCCTGCTCGAACACGCGTGCGTAGAGGCGGAGCATCGCCGGGTGAAGCGCGTCGGAGAGATGCGCGAGGCGGGCATTGCCACGATCCACCGCCAGCGTGTACTGGGAAAGGTCGTTCGTGCCGAGAGACACGAAATCGATGTGCTCGGCGATGAGGTCGAGCGTCTCCACGACCGCGGGCGTCTCCACCATGATCCCCAGCGGAACCGAAGCGGGATCGACACCGACCCCCTCAGCCACGTCGTTCACGATCTTGCGGGTCGCGAGCACTTCGTCCAGTGATGTCACGAACGGGATGAGGATACGCAGTCGGCCCTGGTCCCCTCCCGCGCGAACGGCCGCCCGAATCTGGTTCCGGAACAGATCCGGCAGGTCCAGACAGACCCGGATCGCGCGCCAGCCGAGGTACGGGTTCTCCTCGGGAGGCATGTCGAGGAACAGCGGGAATTTGTCCCCGCCGATGTCGAACGTCCGGAGCGTGACGGGGTGATCCGGAAAACTCTCAACGACGGAGCTGTACGCCTCGTACTGCTCCTTCTCGCTTGGGATCACACGCTGGCCGATCACGAGGAACTCCGACCTGAACAACCCCACGCCCTCTGCGGCCACGCGCTGCGCCGCGGCCGCATCGTGTGGCTGATCGAGGTTGGCCCGGAGCGCGACCCGAACGCCGTCGTGCGTGGTTACGGGGCCCGCGGGTCGGTCGGAGAGCTGGTCACGCACCTCCGACAGCCGACGCTCGACCTCCACGTGCGCGGCGACCTCGCGTGTCGTCGGCCGGACGATGATCTTTCCTGATCCGCCATCCATGATGGCCATGGCCCCCTCTTCGAGCCGGGCGATCTCCTTGCCCAATCCCACGACCGCGGGGATCCCCATCGACCGCGCGAGCACGGCGCTGTGCGCTGTCCGCGACCCTGCTCCAATGACCAGCCCGACCGCGATGCTCGGGTCGAGCCGGACCGCCAGACTCGGCGTGAGATCGTCGAACACGAGAATCGCCCGCTCATTCGGCAGCTGCGTCGGATCGGCCGCGCGTCCGAGCAGGTGTGTGAGCACGCGATACCGCACATCCATCAGGTCGGCGAGCCGGTCCACGATCATCAGGTGTGCGGCATCGAGGATCTGCGTCCTCAGTTCAGTGATCCGCCAGTCGAACGCGCGCTCGGCGGCGAGGAAGTTCTCTCTGATATACCGGGTGGTGCCTTCGACCAGGTCGGGGTCCTGAAGCATCATCAACTGAGGGTCGAAGATCTTCGCCTCGATCTCGCCCAGCTTCCGCCTGGTCGTCTCCCGCAGTTCTTCGATTCGCTCGATCGAGGCGAGCCGTGCCTCGTCGAACCGCAGCACCTCCACGGGGATCTCGGTCTCGGCGATCGTCCGATGCCGCGGGGCGGCAACGTTCCACTCCACTCGTCGCAACTCACCGAGTACGCGGCCCGGCGAGGCCGCCAGTCCGAGGACCCGTTCCGCGCCGCCGCTACCGGACTGCATCACGTCCCGTCGTCCGGGGCCAGCGGTTCCTCCTCCAGCTCCTCGTCGAAGCCTGATTCGATGAGCATGACCAGTGCGTCGACGGCGTCGACGGCATCGGTGCCGCTCGCCCGAACGAGGATCGTGGAGCCCGCCTCGGCCGCCAGCATCATGACGCCCATGATGCTCTTTGCATTGACTTCGAGACCGCCCTTCTCCGCCCAGATTTCGGCGTCATAGGCCCCGGCGAGCTTCACGAACTCGGCGGCCGGACGCGCATGCAGTCCGAGACGATTCCGAATCGTCGCCGTTCGTTCGTAAACGCTCATCGTCTCTTCCCCATCGGACGTCATATCCACCAGACCGCGATTGCCGCGAACAGGACCAGCATCCCCAGCCGACCCCCGGGCGCGGGCGCGAAGAAGGCGGCCAGAGCCGCGGCCGTGGCCAAGCCCGTCGCCGCAGGCGAGAACTGCAACCCCGGCGTCCTCGCCACCAGCAGCACCAGCACCACCCCGGTAAGCGCCTCGTTCACCGGAGTCAATCGGCGGGCCACGCTCCGCAGCGGAGAGCGGTTGAGGACCCCGCCTACCTCCAATCCGGCCGCCCAGCCGGCGCGAATCCCCCACAGGCGGAGCCAAACATGGCCCGCATTGTACAGGATGAAGAAGCCCAGCGCCGCGACGCGCGGTTCGACGCCGAGGCAGAAGAGAGCGATCGCGACGAGGATACAGAGCGGACGCCAGCCGGCCCACACGGCCTGGTCTCCCAATGCTCCGAGAGGCCCGCGGAGGGCCGTCCGAAAACGCTGGAACGTTTCGGGATCCCCGCCGTCGTTCTCCAGTCGCGCGAGCGCCCCGATCGCGACCGTGCTCAGATACGGGTGCGCGTTGAACGACCCCGCGTGCCTCTCCAGGGCGCTCCGGAGCGCCACCGGGTCGCCGGCGTGAATCCTCTGAAGCAGTGGCGACACCGCGTACCCCATGCCCCCCCCGATCATCGTGCGGTAGTTCCACGAACCCTGTATCGCGAAACTTCGGAGAAACGCGGCCGTGAAGTCCGTTCGCCGCGGTCTCAAGCCGCTACCCAGAGCAAGAGAAGGCCGGCAGCCCCCCCGAGGACGAACGGGGGCCAGCCTTCGCGCCGGCCGCCGAGCAGCCGGGCGCCGACCCCCGCCAGGGCCGCCACGGCGATCACCGCCAGGAGCGGGGAGAGCACGGCGCCCCGATCTCCCGCGGGCCATGTCTCGAGCCAGCGCACCGAAAGAACCACGGGAACGAACAGGGCGCCGGTTACGAGTGCGGCCCGCGCGCCATCGATTCGAATCGCGCGACGGTGCCGACGAGCCACCTCCGCCGGGTCGCCACCAAACGCCGCCGGGTCTCCCATCAGCTGGCCGTTGTAGATCCGAAGGAGGGCGATCGAATAGCTCCCGACCCACCCGATCGTCCAGCCGGCCAGCACCACGCCGAGGAGGGCCAGCGTGGACCCCGTCTCGGAGAGCGCGAATGCCGCCCCCGCGATCAGCGCCGAGGGCCCGGTCTCCGGGTAGCGCGCCGCCCCGAACGGAGGGTGCCGGGACGACACGACCTCGAGCCAGGCGCCGGCGAGAAACCCGGCGGCTGGATCGCCGAAGAGCATCCCGCCGATCGTTCCCGCGACCATGGGCCTCGAGGCCATGGTCTGCGGCCACGAGATGGCATCGAGGCCGAGCAGCGTGCCCAGGCCGACCACCATCAGCCACGCTCCGGGCGTGATCTCGAGCCCCGTCATGTCCGACGTCTCATCTGGCGAGCAACTGATCCAGCGGGACCTCGCGGGCCGTGGGAAGGTCCCGCGCACTCACCTTCCCGGCCGCCTCCGCGATGACCCGCAGGTCGTCTCGCTCGGCGGATCCGAGATAGACGTAGTCGAGGACACGGTCGCGCCCGGGGCCACCGTGCAGACCACCGAGATTCACGTGCCGGTCGCGAAGCACGCCCCCCTCCGCCAGCGCCCGCATCGTTCCGGTCCCGCGAGTGAGAAGCGCACCGCGTCCCTCGGCCTCACCCAGTTCAGCCAGGTGCTCGATCGCCTGAGGGGCGCTCATGAACCGGGCAGTCACTCCATCGGGGAGCGCGCTCCTGTAGAGCTCCTGCTCCCACTCGCTGTCCGCCAGGGCGTCATCGACGACCACATAATGGTCGAGACCGAGGTGGCTGCCCCAGCCGACCACCACCTGACCGTGAATCAGCCGTTCGTCCACGCGAACCAGATCGATCGACACTCGGACCTCAGCCGTCCCGGCCCGGGCCCTCGGGTCCGAGCGTCCCGGTGTCGTCCACCCGACATCCGTGTCCGGCGATGCCGGCGCGACCCTTCTCGACGAGGCGCTCCACGAGTGAGTCGACGTCCATGTCCAGGTGAAAGACGAAATCCACCAGCATGGGAAGGCTGGCCCCGGTCACGACGCCGACGTCCGCGACAGTCCGGTTCAGTCCCAGTCCCGCCATGGCGCAGCTCCCGGCCGCGAGGTCGACGAACACGACCGCCGGTCCGGGGGTGCAAAGCTCGCGGAGTCGGTCGCGAAGCTGCTCGGCACCGAGGCCGTTGTTGGACAGCGGCACGACCGCCCCCTGTACCCCCGTGATCCGTTCGGCGGCGTCGATCAGAGCGGCGGCGAGGTCCGCATGCGCGACGACCACGCCGCGCACCGCTTCATTCATCGTCGATTTCGAGATAGTCACGCACGGGTCGCAGGCGCTCGATCAATGAGGCCTGAAAAGCCTCCGCCGTCTCGACGCCGGAGTACTTGAGGAGATGATTCATCGCGACGACCTCGGCGATCACCGTGATGTTCTTACCGGGGTTCAACGGTACCGTCACCAGGGGCAGATCGACCCCGAGGAGCTCGATCGTCTGAGCCTCCAGCCCGGTTCGATCGTAATGGGCGTCTTCGCTCCACTCCTCGAGTTGCACCACGACTTCGATGCGCTTCTGATGACGCACCGCGCGTACGCCGAACATCGCACGAACGTCGACAATGCCGATGCCACGGATTTCCATGTGGTACTGCTGCATCTCGTGACCCCGTCCGATGAGCACTTCCGAGCCACGTCGGTGCGCGAAGACGAGGTCGTCGGCCACGAGACGGTGGCCCCTCTCCACGAGATCCAGCACGCACTCGCTCTTCCCGATCCCGGAAGGCCCCTGAAACAGCAACCCCACCCCGTAGACATCCGCCAGCGAACCATGGAGAGAAGTCTGCGGCGCGAACTCCTCTTCCAGATATGGCTGGATTCTGCGAAAGAAGTCCCCGGTCTTGAATGAGGTGCGAAGCACGGTCACCTCGGCCGCGTCCGCGATCTCGACTAGATCCTCTGGCAGCTCCAGGCCTTTCGTCACGAAGACGCAGGGGATCCCGGACTCGAAGACGAACCGCAGCACCTCGCGGCGACGTTCACCGGGGAGCGCGGCCAGATAGGCGACTTCGGTCTGTCCGAGCACCTGGACCCGAGTCGTGACGAATCGGTCCGTATAGCCGCTGAGGGCCAGTCCGGGAGACGATACCTCCGGGGTCTCGATCACCCGCTCGAGACCCGACGCTCCAGCGACGACCTCCAATGCGAGGCTCTCGCGTTTTCGTTCCAGCAGATCTTCTACCTTGAGGCTCACGCAGTCTCCTCGTCGAGCCCGACCTCCGCCTCGGAACCGAACAGCTCATCCATGGGCGGGGCACGGTGTTCGTGATGGCGCTCGTGGAGACGCCGAAGCTGGACACCGAGTTTCTCGAGCACTCGATCGACTGCCGAACGCATGTCGCCGGCCTCGGCCCGTGCGTGGACCCTCTCCGCGCGATCGATGCTCACGAGCCCTTCGGCCTCGAAGCCGCGCTTCACCGCTGTCACGGTCACCTCGGCCCGAGAGGCCCGGGGCTCGTACCGAACGAGGTGCTCGAACCGCTCCTTCACCGCCTCGCGAAGCTGCGGTTCGATCTCGCAGTGTCGCCCCGTGATGATCATCTGCATCCCATACCCTCGCGTTTTTCGGTGCTCTATTCATGCTGGCGGACCCGGTCCGCCAGCACCGTCTCAAGATGTGCCTCTGTCTCGTCCGCCGCGCGATCCCACGAAAACCGCGCCGCATGCTCGACGCAGCCCGCGCTCATGCGATCTGCGGCCCCGGAATCGCGAAGCAGCGAACGCAATGCGTCCGCCCATGCCTGTGGGTCCCCATGCTCCACGAGAAACCCCGAGGCTCCCGCCGCGACGGACTCGCGCAGCCCCGGCGAATCGCTGGCCACGACCGGTGTCCCACACGCTGCCGCCTCTACGTTCACGATCCCCCAACCTTCCTTGGGAGACGGGTACACCGCCACCCACGCTCGTCGGAGGCGGTCCACCTTCTCGTCCTCGGGTACGAACCCCAGGAAGCGTACCGTATCCGACAGGCCGAGCTCAGAGACGAGCCGTTCGAGGCGCCGAAGGTCGTCCCCACGACCCGCGATGTCGAAACGCAGCTCGGGAATCGTCTCCCGAAGCATCCGGATGGCGCGGAGGACGTGATCGATCCCCTTGTAGCGCTTCAACCTTCCCACGTAGAGCACGGTGGGGTCGTTTTCGCGGGGGGTCTCGGGCGATGGGGCGAAGACGGAGTGATCGATCCCGGGGTGGATCACCCGAATTCGTGCTCGATCGATCCCCCGGGTCTCGAGATCGTCGGCCGTACTCTCGGAGATCACCTGGAAGGGGGTTTGCGCGTACACCGCCGGGATGCGGCGCTCCGCCGCCCAAACGACGCTCGCTACAGGCCATGACGCCTCCGAAAAGGCGGTTCCGCCAAACAGATGAGGGACGAGCGCGACGACCGGCACCTCCAACCAGCGGGGGGCGTACAGGGGCACCTTGTTGATGTCCTCGATGACCACGTCCGCCGGCTGCGTCGCCAACTCCTGACGCACGGCCTTCCGGACGCCGAACGGAAACGAGAACCGACCGCCGACCCTGGTGATCCCGATCCCGTCGAGGGTCGTCCTCGCCGGCGCCCCGGGCCATCCCCCGACCACAGCGCGAACCTCGTGTCCACGACCCGCCAGCCGGCCGAAGATCTCGTGCAGGTGAATCTCCGCACCCCCGGCCTGGGGGTTCTCGCGATCCTGCCAGTTCACGAGGAGGATCCGAAGACGGTCGTCCGCTCCGGTGCTGGTCATCCGGTCGGTGCGTCCTCCTTGCGGACGGCATCGAGGATGGCATTCACGAACCCGGTGCTCTCGTCCCCGCCGTAGCGGGTCGCGAGTCGCATGGCCTCGTGGATGGCCGCCCCCGGCGGCACGTCCTTTATCCAGCGAAGCTCCGCCACCCCGATCCGCAGGACATTCCGGTCGACTACGCTCAATCGCTCGAGTCGCCAGTTGGCCGAGTACTCCTGGATCAGAGCGTCGATCTCGCGAAGATGCTCATCGACGGTGTCCACGAGCTTCAGCGCGTAGGGACGGTATCGACCGCTCATCCGGCGTCGCTCCAGAGCAGCTCGTGCGAAGGGAGACGGCGATTGATGGGTATCGCCCAGGTCCCACGCGTAGAGCAAGTGGAGTGCCCAACTGCGCGCACGAGAACGGGCGTTGACGCTCACCCGTCGTCCCGACGCAGGCGGGCGAGCAGGGCCGCCTGCTCCAGCGCCGCCTCCGCGGCCTGAGTTCCGGCGTGGCCTACCTCGCCTCCTGCCCGGGCCAGAGCCTGCTGCAGGTCTTCAGGCGTCAGGATCCCCAGACCGATGGGGACGCCCGTGTCTTCCTGCACCCGCGCAAGCCCATCGACGGCCGCACGACCGAGGTGTTCGAAATGTGCCGTCTGGCCCCTGATAATGCATCCCACGGCCACGATGGCGTCATACCCACGGGTGGTAGCGGCCAGCGCGGCAAGGGGGAGCTCCCATGCCCCGGGTACCGAAACGACGTCGATCGCCGAGTCGGCGACTCCAGCCGACAGGAGTGCCTCGCGGGCGCCGTCCACCAGACGGTCTGTCACCATGAGATTGAACCGACTGGCGAGGATGCAGACCCTGAGGCCATTTCCGTCGGGGGCACTCTGGAAATGTGTCATATCGGACTGGCGCGCGTCCCTCAGCTGGACTGGATCATGTGCCCGAGCTTGTCCCGCTTCGTCTCGAGATAGGGACGGATGCGTTCGTCGTCCGACATGTCGAGAGGGATGCGATCGGAAATGACCAGCCCGAACCCTTCGAGACCGGCGAGCTTCTTCGGGTTGTTCGTGAGGATGCGAATCGACTCGAGGCCGAGATCCAGTAGGATCTGGGCACCGATTCCATAGTTCCGTAGATCCGGCGGAAAGCCCAGCGCTTCGTTGGCTTCAACCGTGTCGGCGCCCTCATCCTGAAGCTCATACGCCCGGAGCTTGTTGATCAGCCCGATCCCGCGCCCCTCCTGATCCAGGTATACGACCACGCCCTCGCCGGCCTCGACGAGCATCCGCATTGCGGCATTCAGCTGCGCCCCACAGTCGCATCGCTGGGAGTGGAATACATCGCCCGTGAGACACTTGGAGTGAACGCGCACGAGAACGTCGCTGCTGCCCTGCACTTCACCGCGGACCAACGCGACGTGCTCCCGCTGATCGACGTCGTTGCGGTACCCGATGATGCGGAATTCGCCCCAGGGAGTCGGAAGCGCGGCGTCGGCGACGCGGTGCACGAGGCTCTCCGTGCGGAGCCGATAGGCGACGATCTGGGCGACCGTGATGAAGGGGATTTCGTGGTCCTTCGAGAACCGCTCCAGGTCAGGCCGCCGGGCCATCGTACCGTCGTCCTTGAGGATCTCGCAGATCACCCCCGCTGGCTTGAGACCGGCGAGTCGCGCGAGATCCACCGAGGCTTCGGTCTGGCCCACTCGCTGCAACACGCCGCCCGGCTTCGCTCGCAGCGGGAAGATGTGCCCGGGACGAAGGAGATCGGTCGGGCGAGTCGCCGGATCCACCGCGACCTGGATGGTCTTCGCCCGGTCCGGCGCGCTGATCCCAGTGGAGACTCCGAACTCGTTGCGGGCGTCGATCGACACGGTAAAAGCGGTCTCGTTTGAATCTGCCAGCTTTCCGTTCGTCATCAGCGGAAGGTCCAGGCGATCCGCGATCTCCTCTGAGAGGGTCAGGCAGACCAGACCGCGCGCGTGCGTACACATGAAGTTGATGACGTCGGGCGTGATGCACTCGGCGGCGCAAACGAGGTCCCCCTCGTTTTCCCGGTCCTCGTCGTCGGCCACGATGACGAGGCCACCATTGCGCACGTGCTCGATCGCCTCGGCAACTGGGTGGATGAAGGAATCGGTCATTTGGAAATTCTATCCGTGTCGATCTGTGGAATCAGAGAGTCGGAAGGAAGACGCGGGCCTCCTCACCGGGCCCCGTACGGCTCGATGAGCCGGCGCACGTATTTGCCGATGACGTCTGCCTCGACGTTCACGGTCGCCCCCGGCTCGAGTCGCCCGAGCGTCGTGTGCGACCATGTATAAGGAATAATCGCGAATTCCGCGACATCTCCGGAGAGGTCCGCGACGGTGAGACTCACCCCGTCTATCGTCAATGAACCGCGGTCCACGGTGACTTCGGCGACGGCGTGGTCCAGGGTCACGGCGAGTCGCGTCATGTCGCCCACGGCCTCCATCTTCACGACCTTCGCCACGCCGTCCACATGGCCCTGCACCAGATGTCCGCCAAGGGGCTCCCCCGCCGCCAGGGCCGTTTCCAGATTGATCCTCCGCCCGACGCCCCAATCCCGGAGCGTGGTTCTCGACAACGTCGTCTCTACGGCATCGACGTGGAAGGCGGTTTCAGACAGCTGCACGGCCGTGAGACACACACCGGCGCAGGAAATGGAGTCACCCTCACGCAGGCTCGGCACCAGGCCCGAGGCGGCAACGGCGAACCGGCACCGGCCCTCCAGGTCCTCTCGAGACGTGACCTCCCCGATGTGGCTTACGATTCCGGTGAACATGCGCTCGCTCGCCGCCTAGAGTGGTTCGAGGACGTCTTCGAGCGCCCGATGCTCGAGCACGATCCGGGTGTCGGGGCCGATCGCCGCCCGTTCCACGGCGCGCCACTCCCCGGGCTCGCTGGGATCCAGGTGAGGAAATCCAGAGACGCCCTCTTCGCCAAAAAAGATCGGCGCGTAGAACGCGTGGAGGCGCTGGATGCGTCTGCTACGAAGAAGCGCGGATGCGACCCGGCCCCCACCCTCGACGAGCACCGACAGCACGCCACGCTCGGCGAGGCGTTTCCAGATCTGTTCGACCTTGAGCGTGTGTCCGGCTTCTCGACGGACGGGGATGACGTCCACCCCCGCCGCCTGCAGCTCGACCGCCCGTCCGCCGAACCCCTCGTACTCCGGGTCGCCCACGACCCAGACGGGGGCCTGGTCGATCGTTCGGATCAGCTGGGACGTCAGCGAGAGGTGCAGCTCGGAATCGAGCACGATCCGCACGGGTGGACGACGCGGGGCTCGCTCGCCCCGAGCCGTGAGCAGCGGGTCATCCACGTCGACCGTCCCGCGTCCGATCAGCACCGCGTCGTGCGAGGCGCGAAGGCCGTGTACCTCTTCCCATGCCTGTGGGCCGGTCACCGCCGTCCGCACACCCGGTGCACCCAACCTGGCGTCCATGGACAGCGCCAGCTTCAGCGAGGCGAAGGGAGTCCCGGTCGCGTGGAACCACAGAAACGGGGCGTTGAGTCGCTTCGCCGCGCGGGCCTCGAGACCGATCTCCACGTCCAGGCCGGCTTCCCGCAGAACGTCGGCCCCGCCGCCCGCGGTCGAGTGGGGGTCGCGTGAGGCGATCACGACCCGTCTGATGCCGGCGCGTCGAACGGACTCGACGCAAGGCGCGGTGTGGCCGTGATGCCTACAGGGCTCGAGGGTGACATAGAGAGTGCCGCCCTGAGCGCGTGGGCCGGCCTCCCCCAGGGCCATCACCTCCGCGTGCTCGCCACCATACTCCGCGTGCCAGCCGCGGCCGACCACCTCCTGGCCCTGCGCCACGACAGCCCCGACGAGCGGGTTCGGAGACACCTGTCCCCAACCGCGCGCCGCCAGCTCCACGGCCTCACGCATGTGCCCTGGATCCTCCAGGCGACTCGGGGGAGCGCCGCGTATCGGATTGGAGAAGTCCGTCACGCCGTTGCCGCCTCTCCCTCGAGTCGCACCTCGCCGATTCCCTCGACCACCGAGCCGCAGATGAACGCCGCGCCGCCTGCCGCGCCGACCTCCGTCAGGACGGCTTCGGCGTCGTCCGCTCTCACGACAGCGATCATCCCGACCCCCATGTTGAAGGTGCGAAACAGCTCCTCCGCGGGAGCCCCGCTGGCCTCGGCCATGACCTGGAACTCGTTCGGGATGCTCCAGGTGTCGACGTCGACCACTGCATCCAGCGACGGTCCCAGCACCCGATCGAGGTTACCGGGAATCCCCCCGCCCGTGATGTGGGCCAGGGCTCGAATCCGGCCCGCGTCGAGACTCGGTTCCAGCTCTCGAAGGTAGGACCGGTGGGGGGCAAGCAGGACGTCTGCGACCGAGGCGTCCGAACCAGGGAAAGCATCGTCCACGGTCAATCCGAGCCGTTCAAACACCAGCTTGCGCACGAGACTGTACCCGTTCGTGTGGAAGCCGTTTGACGGCAGCCCGATGAGGGCATCGCCGACCGCCGGGTCACGGCGGGTGAGCTCCGGCCAGGCGACTTCGCCGACGATGAACCCGGCCAGGTCGTACTCCCCCTCCCCATAGAAATCGGGCATCTCCGCGGTCTCGCCCCCGACCAGCGCACACCCGTTCTCACGACACGCCCCGGCCAGTCCCGCCACGACGTCGGCGACCACGTCAGGATCGAGTGTCCCGCAGGCCACATAGTCCATGAAGATGAGGGGTCGGGCCCCCTCCGCGAGGATGTCGTTCACGCAATGGTTCACCAGGTCGGCCCCGACCGTGTCATGACGCCCGGAGAGAAAGGCCACCTTCAGCTTGGTCCCGACCCCGTCCGCGCTCGCGACGAGCTCGCGACCTGGGGTCGACACGAATCGACCCCCGAACGACCCGAACGAAGATGCGACCGCATCGGTACGCGTTCCTTC
>Ga0224508_10001314_pt1 | contig 22448 bp, 16 predicted proteins | sample SF_Jan12_sed_USG_4_FD_170157 | JGI IMG/M metagenome (GOLD analysis project Ga0224508, IMG submission 170157) | Sediment microbial communities from San Francisco Bay, California, United States - SF_Jan12_sed_USGS_21 | ecosystem: Environmental > Aquatic > Marine > Sediment | place: USA... | reverse complement strand
ATGTCGTCTGCATTGTCGCGATCGTCTTTACGGCGGACACCATTCAAAAGTACCTGAAGGTGAAGAACGCAAAGAGCGCCGAGAAGGATCCGGAGCTGGAAGAGACGCTGGCACAGATAGAGCGACTGGAAGAACGCATTCGTGTGCTGGAGCGAATCGTTACGGAGAATAAGTTCGATCTCGGCAAGGAAATCGACAATCTGAAGTAACATCCAGAGCGCATCGTTAACGTAAACGAAAAACGCCCGTTTTCAAGCGGGCGTTTTGACGTTAGGTGATGTGCCGAACGCGCTACTGACCTCGGTCTTTGTAGGCGCGCACCTGGGTGTTAAATTGTTCCGCGATGAGGTTCATTTCTTCGACAGCCGCATTGTATTTCTTATTGAACATGGCGATACGCTGCTGCTTTTGCTCTTCGTCGAGATCGTCGCCACCGGCAACAGTGTCTTGCTCGGCTGACTCGATGCACGCAAGGTATTCTTCCATTGCCGCCATGTAGGATTTCACATCGCGCTGACCCTGGATCATCTCGTCCTTGGTCGCCGAATTACCGTTGGGCACGTCAGTGCGTGCGGGGTAGTCACAGGCAAGCGCACAGGGCGCGCCCAGAACAAGAACCGCTACAGGGAGTGCTTGCGAAATTCTAATCATGTTTTTCACATCCTGATGCCCCGCCAAACGGGCAGATAAAAATGTTAGGACATTAAATCATGTTGGCGGTTCGGAGTGAAGTCGGCTAACTGACTTAATAAAATCATAGACTTATGTCTAAAACCGCCATATTGCAAGCGCGAAGCTGAACGTAACCTGAACGCGGAGCTCAGGCAAATAATGTCCGATATGAATCCGTGCCATCAGCCTGAGCCAGCAGCAGTTCCAGGTAGTTGTCGGAACTCATGGGATCGCCGAACAGGAGTCCCTGAGCGTAGGTGCAGCCCAGCGACTGCAGGAAATTGAGTTGCGCCTCATCCTCCACGCCTTCCGCAACAACATCCATATTCAGATTCCGTCCCAACTGGATGATCGTGTCGACCAACGTTGCGTCTTCCGGACTTGTGACAATGCTGCGAACGAACGACTTGTCAATCTTCAGCGTGCTGATCGGAAACTGCTGCAGGGCGCTGAGTGACGAATAGCCGGTACCGAAATCGTCAATCGCAAGATGTAGTCCCAGCCCATACAATTCATCGAGCAGCGTGATCGTCCGCTGCGGATCTTCCATCAACGTGGTTTCCGTAATCTCGAGTTCCAGCGACGTCGGCGAGACTTCATGACCGCGCATGATCGACCTGACACGCTTGATAAATTTGGGTTGCCGGAGCTGGCGTAACGAAAGGTTGATCGAGACCCGCCCCGACGAGCCAACGGTCCGCTGCCAGGATCGGAAGTCCTCGCAAACTTTGTCGAGAACCCACTCGCCGATCTCGATGATCAGACTCGTCTCCTCCGCGATCGGTATGAAGTCGGAGGGAAAGACCAGCCCGCGCTCCGGCAGCTCCCAGCGCACCAGGGCTTCGGCCCCGAACACCTCACCGGTCTCGAGGTTGTACTTCGGCTGGTAGTGCACGATCAGCTCGTCCCGCTCAAAGGCGCGTTTGAGCTTGCTCTTGGTCATCAGCCGCTCAACCGATGCTTCGTTCATTTCCGGTGCGTAGAACGAAGACGTGTTACCACCGATTTTCTTCGCATGGTAGAGCGCGGCATCCGCGTTGCGAATCAGATCAATAACATTCGCCGCATCATCCGGATAGTAAGCGACGCCCAGACTGGCCGTCATGAATACTTCGTGTCCCTGTACAAAAAACGGCTCGGCGAGCTGGTCCAGAATTTTCTTGGCCAGCCTGCGGCTATCGGCCGCGCCGCTCCCCTTAGGCCCGAGGTTGCTGATGATCACAGCAAACTCGTCCCCGGCAAGGCGTCCAACGATGGAGTTTTCCGGTACCGATTTCTTCAGTCGTTCGGCAACGGTTTCGAGCGTAGTGTCCCCCGCCCCATGTCCAAACGTATCGTTGATCTCCTTGAAATGATCTATATCAATGTAAAAGAGGCACAAAGCACTGCTTGAGCGCCGTGCTCGTGCAATGCTGCGCTGCAACAGGTGCTGAAACTGCATACGGTTTGGAATCTTGGTCAGCGAATCAATGCGTGCCAGGTAGCGAATGCGCTTTTCGGCGCGCTGCCGCTCGGTAATATTTTGCGCGGCATAGATACGATTCCTTGTCTCTCCCTCACGGCCATCGATAATCGAGCACGTGTAGGAAACCGGAATAGAATCACCGTATTTCGTCTGGAATGTCGTTTCCTTGGGCAGTCCTGACGGCGCGTCGTCCGCCAACGAGCGGGCCTTCGCGGTGTCGACGACGAAATCGATCGATGTATCGACGAGTTCCGCCTCTTCGTAGCCAAGCAAATGCGTTGCTGCTTTATTCGCGCTGGTAATCGTGCCCTGGTCGTTGGTCACGATCACGACCTCGTTCATGCCGGACAGGATGCTGTCGACGTAGTCGCGCGAGTGTGTTGTCTCGTGCAGGCGATCCCGCATGTCGTTGAACACTCTCGCGAGATCCCCGATCGCGTCACGCCTGCCCACCGGAAGCCGGTCGCCAAAGTCGGCATCGCGTAGCTTTTCAGCCTCGGTCCTGAGCTGCCGAAGACGTTTTGTCTGATCGCGCAGGAACAGCCAAATAATGCCGCCACACAGCATCAGCACCAGCAGTGAGCCGCCGGCGATCCAATAATAGCCAGCTCGACGGTCCTGCAGCTCGTTCACCCGGAGTTCTTGTTCGAAGGCGCTGAAATCGGCTCGGAACTGGTCCAGGACGAACGCGGCGCTCAGAGTACCCACTTCGGCATCATTCCTGATCACCGGTGCTGAGACCACGAGACGTTCGTCAAGCCAGATCATGCCGGCGCCGATGGTGCTCGGCAAACTGCCGGTTGTGAAAGACCGCTGCGTCGTATCCGTAAATCGAATCCCGGCGATTTCAGGGTTGACGGCAAGGGCACGGTTCAGAAACAGCGGTACCTGGTCCATGTTGCCGTCGGATATTCCTGGCGGCAGAGTGTCGCCAATGATGCGTACTTGCCGATCGGCATTACGTTCGAATGCGCCCTGCAACAGGGTGAGATGGTCCGCGGCGCTGGTCTCCGAAACCTCTTTTGCCAGCCAGCGGTACTGGCCATAGAACGTTAACAATATGACGCCAACGACGGCCACGCCGAGCATGGTCGCGAGCAAAAAGAACTTTGGAAAGCGCCTGCCGATCATGTTCTTCATTATTATTCGGCCGAAATCCGCTGGAATTATAGCATTTTCAACGTCCTGGAGAAGGTCTTGTCAATCACGTGCCGCTTAGGCGAAATGCCGAATATCGGCGGGTGCGCGTGATCTAGTCCGTTTGCTTGCGTTTTTCCACGAACTCCAGCGGCCCTGACTGCCCGGAGGTCTGCATGTTGCCATCGACGACCGCGCCCTCGGCGACGGCTATCGCATCGGCAGTGACGGTTCCGGTAATCCTAGCCGTAGCGGTGATCTCGACCTTGCCCGACGCCGTGATATCGCCCTCGACGCTACCTGAAATGATGACGGTCTCGGCACTGATCGTGCCGGTCCAGACGCCGTCACTGGCCAGCGTCAACGTGCCCTGTAGTTCGCAATCGCCGTCCACTTCGCCGTTGACCATGAAGTTGCCCGAGCCACCGATGACGCCCGTTATCTTGCATCCCTCGTTGATGAGCGTTGCCGCACCCGACACGCGGTCGCGCAGGCGCCGTTTCTTAGCTTCATTCATAGCGGATCTACCCTGATCGTGGCGTGAGAGGTCAAACCAGAATGGTACTCGCTGCTTCGCCAAATTGTTATGCAGGTGTCGCAGTTTGTGACGCAGGCCCGACGCCGCCTTGGACATTCCACGGGGTGCCGCGAGCCTGGCTTGACCGAATGGCTGGAATCACCGGAACGCCTGAAACGTATGGGGCTGAAATCCGGAACAAGGTTCAGGCCGTTGTGGTAAAAGGACATGCGCGCTACGTGGACGTGGCGGCGGAAGGATCGACTTTGAAAGACCCATTCGACAAACGCTTGACAGCTCTCGCGAGCGCCGGCGGTGATGCTGTTCACGGTGGTCTCCGTGGTGTCGAAAAGGAAGCGTTGCGTGTTGCTCGTGACGGTTCCCTGTCGACGCGATCTCATCCCGAGAGCCTGGGATCGGCGCTCACGAATCGCTACATCACAACCGATTTTTCGGAAGCGCTGCTCGAATTTGTAACGCCGACGTTCGAGACGACCTGGGAAGCGCTGCAGTGCGTCTGTGACATCCATCAGTTTACCTATGGAAAGCTCGGCGACGAGTTGTTGTGGCCGTCCAGCATGCCGTGCCTGATCCCCGACGATGACGGGATTCCGCTGGCGCAGTTTGGGTCGTCAAATGTCGGGCGGATGAAGACGATTTATCGTCGTGGTCTGGGTTATCGTTACGGGCGCCAGATGCAGGTAATTGCCGGCATTCATTTCAATTACTCGCTGCCGGGCGGGTTCTGGGACTTTTTCCGTGAGTTTCTCGGCGACGATCAGCCGCAGCGTGATTTCCAGTCGGAACATTACCTGCGACTGATCCGCAACTTTCGCCGAATGGGCTGGCTGATTCTGTATCTTTTCGGCGCGTCTCCGGCGTTGTGCAAGTCGTTTTCGAGTGCCGTAAAAGCGAATCTCGAATCCCTCGACGCTAATACTTACCACGCGCCATACGCCACTTCACTGCGCATGAGCGATATTGGATACAGCAACCAGAATCAGTCGCGCATCAATATCTCGCTCAATAATCTTGATGACTATGTACGCGACCTTGGCGAGGCGATCTGTACGGTCGAACCGGCATACGAGAAGATCGGGGTGCGCAGCAACGGCCGGTACCGTCAGCTGAACGCCAACCTGTTGCAGATCGAAAACGAGTATTACTCGCCGGTCCGGCCGAAACGCGTCGCACGCTCCGGCGAACAGCCCACCGCCGCATTGCGGCGCGACGGCATCGAGTACGTGGAAATTCGCTCGCTCGATATCAACCCGCTGGATCCGTCCGGCATCAATCAGAACACCATGCGTTTCATCGAGGCATTTCTTGTTTACTGTGTACTCGCCGACAGCCCGCTGCTGGACGACGCAGCGCTCGAGGAAGTCGGCCTGAACCATGCGGGCACGGCAAAACGAGGACGCGACCCGGCGTTTCGCCTCCGTCGCAACGGCGAGCCGATTACGCTACAGGCGTGGGGCGGCGAAATCCTTGAGCAGGTACAGGCGGTCGCCGAGATCATTGACCGCGGCGACGCATCAAACAGCTACGCCGCGTCGGTCCGGTTGATGCGACAGGTGATCGACAACGCGGAATTGACGCCGTCCGCCCGTACCCTCGCAGAACTACAGGAAACACAGTGCAGTTTCTTCGAGTACACGTTCGCGCTGGCAAAGCACCACGCGGACTATTTCGCGTCGATTACGCCGCTGCAAGAGCCCCGCATTCAGGCCTTCGAGCAGGAGGTAGTCGATTCATGGCGCCGCCAGCTGGAGATTGAGGACACCGACAGCATCAGCCTCGAGGAATATCTTGAGCGGTATTTCTCGAACTGTTGACTAGAATGGCAGACGCTCACCGCGAGCGTATGCGTAGTCCCGATAGAGTTGTTGCAGGCGTTCGGTGACAGGACCGCGCGTTCCATCGCCAATAACGCGGCCATCGGCTTCGAGGACCGGCGTCAACTCGCCCATCGTGCCGGTCGTGAACGCTTCGTCGGCCGTGTAGAGCTCGGTCAGTGACAGATTGCATTCCGTCGCCGGTATTTGTTGCTGTTCGCATATTTCCAGAATCAAACCGCGAGTAATCCCCGGCAGGCAACTATCCGGGTTTGGCGTAAGTACCTGGCCTTGCTGAACCAGGAACAGGTTGGTGTCGTTGGTCTCAGAGATAAAGCCGTGCACGTCGAGCATCACAGCGCTGTCAACGTTGGCGACATTGGCTTCTATTGCCGCGAGTATGTTATTCAGCAAGTTATTGTGGTGAATCTTGGAATCGAGACATTCTGATGTGTTGCGTCGTGTTGCTGCCGTGACGACGCGAATGCCATCGTCCGGGTACACGGGCGGCTTCCACTCTGCCAGCACGATCAGCGTGCACCCTGACTGATTGAGGCGCGGGTTCATTCCCGAAGTGATCTTCTCGCCGCGCGTCAACGTCAGGCGAACATGTGCGTTGTCGCGCATGCTGTTGCTTTCCAACGTGGCGAATATTGCCTCGCGCACCTCGTTACTGGACGGCACGCCCTTGAAGGCCAGGGCCTTCGCAGATTGTTGCAGGCGCTTGAGGTGGCTCTCCAGTTCGGCAATACGGCCGTCATAAACGCGCAAGCCTTCCCACACGGCATCCCCGCCCTGAACGCTACTGTCGAACACCGAGACACTGGCCTCATTGCGCGGCTTAAGTTGTCCGTTGACGTAAACGAGAATATCGGCATTACGAGGGTCGGGAAGCTTCACTGTTCAGTCTCCATTGGGACGCGACAACAGCGCGTGCTCGAACAGTTTGTCATACCACGGCTTGCATTCTTGATACAGCGGCTCGAGGCCGGCAGGGAGGCCGGGCTTGCGTCGATACGTCGCGAAGCCAGTGCTTTGATGCACGGACTGGTACCAGTAGGGGGCCCAGACACCGTCTTCGGCGATAGGTCCGGAAGGCCAGGACAGCATGGCAACGTCGAACTCGAGATCCAGATGCTGGCAGAGCTGCGTCAGGATCCCTTGCGGGTCGAGCAAGAGTGCGCGCGAATCGACAATCGCCGGTGACTGACCGGCGGCACGGAGTTGGTTAAACAGGTCCCACTGCCGCCGCAACCCAGTGTCGACCAACTGCGCATCCGGTAGCTGAATGGTCAATGACGGCAGCATCTCGAGCGGGTCGCGAATCAGGAGGACATTGCTGGTCTGCCGCAAAAAGGCCAGGTCCAGATCCACTAGGTGGTGGGCCATGTGCTTCAGAAACAGGCGCGCCGATGGCCGCGAGTCATGCTGCTGCAGTAACGACTCCATGACGGCCGCGCCGTGACAATTCATACTGGCCATAACGACGTCACGACCGGGGTGCCTGGCGCCGCTGACGCGCAGATAATGGCCATACAATGGCTCGTCGACGACGCGAATGTCGGGCCGCTGCGCAAAGCTGTACATCAATGCTGTGGACACGTTGCGCGGTCCCGACCACAGACAGATTGGCGCTTTCATTGGATGCGTATCGGACCAGGTGTCGCGGAGGTGGAATATTGTAACGGCAGTCCGACGGCGATGAAAAATCCCGCCAGACCAGCGATCAACCACGATTCTGGCCGCACATCGCACAAGACCGCCGGATTGTTGTGGACTCCGTCACAAAAAAGCACGAGATTCGTTGTAGCGCACAGGACGATTTAACTAAACTTATCGCCTGCCTTCTTGGTTTTACGGGCATCTGCGAGGGAAGAGCGCTTTGTTCAAGACTTTTATCATCGGGCTCGTGCTGGGCATCCTGGCTGCTGCCGGCGCGCTGTATGCTTTTCCCGTCGTAGACCAGCAGCGAGAACCGTCGATAGTGAAGGTTGCTGCCAACGGCGGCAATGTCGAGACGTTACACGTCAACATCCCTGCCGATCGCATCGTCGTCAGGGCACCGGGTCAGGAAACGACTGTGCCGGCCAGGCTGGAATGGCCCGCAGACAACAAATTACAGTCAATCGGCGTCGAGTTTTACAAGATTCGCAACGAACGGGATGATGTTATCGGTGTTGCGGCGCGAACAGCTGCCGCAGGGGAGACGACCAATGACTGGCTGTTGCATCTGCCGGCGCGCGGCTCGCAACTGGTCAGCGTACAGACTGCCCCATTGGCGGGAGGCGTAAGGCGCGGAGACCTTCGCGCGGGCTCCCGTGAATTTGCGAAACGCCGCGGCTCCGTCGCACTGCGTTGGTTGCCCGACGAGTCTGCCGAACAATCGTCGCCAAGCGGACGCATCGAGCTTCTGACTAACTACATCGGCACGGCGGACGAGTCGCAATGAAATATCTGGTCTCATTACTTCTCGGGCTACTTTGTGGTGCGGCGCTGTTCATTCTCGGGCTGTTTTACAATCCGTTCGTTGCCGACCGTGGCTTGTCGCCATTGTCCATCAGCGACTCTGCCGTGACGTCGTTGAGCTATACGCGCGTGCCGGCAAAGAACATCGCGTACACGAACAATGGCATGTCACGAATCAAGCCGCATCCCGAATCGATTGCCGAATTGTGGAACGGGCCGGTGCGGCTGACTGACGCAACACTGACTGAACTGCGCGACGCCCGCGGACAAACGGCTGGCATCGGCGTGAAATTCTCTTCGCGCTCTGAAAAAACGCGACTTATGCGGGGCAAGGCGCTGGTTGACAGCGTCTGGTATGTCTACCTGCCCGACCGGGGTAGCCTGTTCATCGAGCAGTCCGAGAACTACTGGCCGTTCATTCAGGACGTGGTATTTCCCGCCTACAGGAACTCGGCTAACAGCTGGAAGGGAACCTGGTTCGGAGATCTGACAGATGGTCCGGGCGCGCTCGGGATCGCAAGGGTCACCGGAGTGAGTGGTGCATTCCAGGGCAAGAGTATGGAAGCGGTCGAATCGTTGAACATGCGCGCTTACTCGACGGACAAAGGTCCGGTTTCGGCCGAAGGACGACTGCTGATCGCGATGCCCCCCAAAGACCTGGCGTCCGCCGACGCGAGCGAATAGCCGTCAGTCGCGTATAGCAAGGTCCTTGAGAGCAATCTCCGAATCGGCCAGCTTCTCGACGTCCATGAGCGCGTGATCCGCGATTAACGGTTTCGACTGGACAAATTCCCTGGGGGCGTTTACCGCGTCCACGGCGATCAGGCGATGTTTTTTCAGGTACAGGCAGGCAAACGACTTTTCAGCCGGGTTGCCGCGAATAATTACGTCATCATAGCCTTCCGAGAGGCCTGCGATTTGCAGCTTGAGATCGTACTGGTCGGACCAGAACCACGGCACCTGGGAATAGCGGGTGTCTTTGCCGCAAAGGTTGCTGGCAGCCGTTTTTGCCTGTTCCAGTGCATTGTGAACGGATTCGAGACGCAACTTGCGGCCATAAATGCTGTTCGGATGCCGCGTGCAGTCGCCGACGGCAAATATGTCCGGATCGCTGCTTCTGCAATGCTCATCAACGACGATGCCGTCATCCACGTCGAGTCCGGCGTCGGCGGCGAGCTCGGTGTTCGGTTCTATACCGATTCCAGCCACGACAAACGCGGTGGGAATTTCCTCGGCCGAACTTGTAACGACAGCTTTGACGCGCCGCTTGCCGCGCAGCTCGGCAACCCCGGTACCGAGTCTGAACGCAACGCCGTGGTCGGTATGTTCAATCTGGTAGAAATCGGAAATCTCGGGTGATACGACGCGGCTCATCACACGCTCCGTCATTTCCACAACCGTCACGTCGAGCCCGCTCTGACGCGCGACAGCCGCGACCTCGAGACCGATATACCCGGCCCCGATCACGACCAGTCGGCGTCGAGTCTCGAATGATGCTCGAATTGCTTCGGCGTCGGTAATACTGCGCAGATAATGGACGCCCATGAGTTCAGCGCCCGGGATGGCGAGCGTCTTCGCTCGCGATCCAAGCGCCAGTATCAGTTTGTCAAAAGCGATCGAATCGCCATCTGCAAGCCGCAGTTGTTTCGCTTCGCGATCGATTGCCGCAATGGTTGTGTCGAAGCGTAACTCGATTTGCGGGTCATCATAGAAACTCGCCGGTTTGACGAACAGACGTTCCGCTGACAAATCGCCGGCAAGAAACTTCTTCGACAATGGCGGCCTCTGGTACGGCAGCCACGGTTCGTCGCCGACCAGCACAATCTTGCCGGCGTATTTCAGCTGGCGTAACGACACAACGACCTGACCTGCCGCATGGCCGGCACCGGCGATCACGATATTGTCAGTCATAATGTCGTCTCCTGCTCAGTCCCGAGGTCGTGCTGCGTCATACCGGCACCAGGGGCCAGAGTATTGGCAACAAGACCATGACCGTAATGAAGACCACGATGGTCAAGGGCACGCCGACCTTCAGATAATCGACGAACCGGTAGCCACCGGGACCCATCACAAGAATATTTGCCGGGTGTGAAATCGGGCTCGTAAAACTGGCAGAGGCCGCCATCGCAACGGCCATCATGGCTGTTTCCGGCGCCAGTCCCATGTCCGACATCGCGGACAGGACGATGGGCGACATCAATACGACCAGGGCTGCGGTCGGAATGATCATCGTGGCCATTGCCGTCAGAATGTACAGGCCCATGATTACGGGCCACGGCCCGGCATCGCCGAGAAGGCTCATGACCTGGTCGGCCAGATAGGTTGCGGCGCCGGTATCCTGCATCGCGGTGCCGAGCGGGAGCATGCCGGCAATCAAGAAGATCGCTCGCCAGTCGATCGCACGATACGCCTGTTCCATGTTGAGACAGCCGGTCAGCACCATGATCGTGCCACCAATCACGGCCGCAATCGAAATCGGCGCATAACCCAGCATGACGGCGATGACGACGCCGGACATGATCGCGGCGGCGAGCGGCGCGCGCCGTGTGTCGGGCGGCTTCTGGCCGAGCGCCGTAAGCACCAGGAAATCCGAATCCGACGACAGCAGCTGCAGGCGGTCGCGCGGACCCAACAGTAGCAACGCGTCGCCGACCTGCAGACGCTCGTTTGCCAGGTCCGTGCCGACGGTCTCACCCTCGCGTTCGATCGCGGCGAGCTCGATGCCGTACCGTTCGCGGAAATTGAGTTCGCCGACCGTCCGACCCGCGAGCGAACTGCGGGGATCCAGGGTTGCATCCATTAACGTCAGTCGCTCGGAATCATACGCAGAGACGTTAGCCGGAATCTTGGTATCGATTTCGAGTTCCTGGAGACCCCTGAGTACGTCAAGATCACTATGCTGCCCCTCGATCAGCAGCAGGTCCCCGCCGAGCAGCACCTCGTCGCCGCGGGGCATAACTCGCAGTTCGCCATCGCGGAAAACCGCGAGTACACGAAAGTCGAACACGTCGGCGAGCCGGCTCTTCTGCAGTGTCTCCTCGGCCAGACCGCTGTGCTTCGGCAGGCGAACCACAAACATGCGCTCGTCGCCGAGGTCTTTTTCGGCGAGTTGCTCCGGCGTGAAGATCTCGACTTCGCTGAAATCCGGAAACTTCTCCAACTGCGCGATCGACTCGATCTCGCCCTGCACCAGCACTGTGTCGCCGTTTCTGATCGGCACGTAAGCGAGGTTCGTCAAACGAAAAGCGTCGCGGCGCTTGACGCCGACGACGATGACATCGAACCGCGATCGGAATGCGGCGTGACGCACGAGTTCGGAGATCACCGGGGAGCCGTCGGCAATCGTGACTGCGGCATACGCAACCTTGGAGGCGACCATGGATTTGAGAACCGGTGCTTCGCGCTCGATTACGAGGTCGCTCCAGCGACGCAACTCGCGAAACTGGTCGATACGGCCCTGTACCAGCAGTCCGTCACCCCCGCGGATGATGGTCTGACGTGCCGGCAGGGTCTCGCTGCGTCCGTGTCTGAGCAACGAGAGAATGATCAGCCCGGTCGATGCACCGATTCGACTTTCAGCCATTGTCTTGCCAACCAGCACCGAATCGTAAGGTACGCGCATCATGAAAGTACGTTCCTGCAACTTGTAGCGTGCACGCAGGCTGCGCTGGCTGACGTGTTTATCGCGTTCGGCGCGACGTTTCGGCAGCAGAAAACGACCGATCAGCGCCACGAAGAAGACGCCAATCACCATGACCACGCCGCCGATGGGTGTGAAGTCAAATAACTTGAACGGCGCATAGCCATTGAGCACCAGCGACTCGCTGATCAACAGGTTGGGTGGTGTGCCGATCAGCGTCATCAGGCCGCCCAGCAAGGTCGAGTAAGCAAGCGGCATCAGGAGCCGGGATGCGGGAATGCGGGTCCTCCTGGCCACCTCGACCACGACGGGCAACATCAGCGCCGCGACACCTATGTTGTTCATGAAGGCCGACAGGACGGCGCCAGTGATCATGATAACGACGATCATCGCGATTTCGCGACGGCCGGCGATGCGCATGACCTGGCGACCGATGACGTCGGCGATACCGGTGCGGGTCAGGCCTTCACTGAGGATGAACATCGCCCAGACAGTGATCACGGCACTATTGCTGAAGCCGGCGAAGGCTTCGGACGAGTCGACCAGACCAGTGATCGCCAACGCACCCAGGACCAGCAGGGCGACGAGGTCCATGCGGATGACCTCGCTGATAAAAAGTACCAGCGAAACGGCCAGGATGCCCAGGACCAGTGCAATTTCGAGGGTCATTCAGTCAGTCTTTGACGTGCATCGCGTGGTGAGTGGTTGGAATCACAGTGTTTATACACGACCTCACACTGAAAAGCGTAATGCACGGGTTTCTTTGCTGCATCGTTCGAACCGACTGTGCAACTATTAGCAGATGACTATCTCAACCATCTATGAGCCGATCGTCCCGCGCGGGGAACGCAGTTTTTCACTGCGCGGCGTCGATTACGTCGTCAGCGAGTGGGGCGAGGCAGACGCGCCACTGGTCGTGTATCTGCATGGCTGGGCCGACGCCGGATCGACATTTCAGTTCGTAGTCGATCAGCTGGCGGGATCGTGGCGAGTGGTTGCCCCGGACTGGCGCGGCTTCGGCAGGAGCAAGTGCGACTGCCGCAGTTACTGGTTTCCCGATTATCTGGCTGATCTGCACGCATTGCTCGAGATCTACTCGCCGGAGCAGCCGCTGCAGCTCATTGGCCACAGTATGGGGGCAAACGTGGCTTCTCTGTACGCTGGCGTGATGCCTGAACGAGTGCGTACTCTGGTCAACGTTGAAGGCTTCGGGTTAATAGACTCGAATCCGGCTGACGCACCGCGCCATTACAGGGAATGGTTGCAGGGCGAGGCTCGCGACCCGGATTTCTCCCGGTATCCGGACTTCGATGCCCTGGCTTATCGCATCCGCAAGCGCAGCCCGGGCATGTCGGCCGCCGCCGCCGCCTTTGTCGCCAGGGAGTGGGCGACACAGGAGCCGGACGGTCAGATCCGGCTGCGAGCGGACCCGCGCCACAAACTCCCCAACCCGGTGCTCTATCGTCGCGGCGAAGCGCAGGCCTGCTGGAGCGCGACAACGGCCGACGTCATGTTGATCTCGGGTGCACGCAGCTCGTTTGCGGACCGCTATGCCGGGAGTTCCGACGATGTGTATCCGGAAGCGGCGCGCCGAGTGATCCCCGATGCCGGGCATATGCTGCATTTCGAGACGCCGGCGGCGTTGGCGGCCACTATCGAGGGTTTTTGCCGCCCGACCTTGTAAATACATCCAGTACTGTATAAAAATACAGACTTTTGGCGAGGTCTGTCATGCAGCTGGCTGAGGAGCAATTCGATCACCTGGGCATGCTCAATGCCGCGCAGCGTATGGCCGCCGAGTACGGCGAGCAACCGGCAGGCGGGGATTTTCGAGCCGGGCCGTTGCTGGTCATCGCCGGGGCCGGAACCGGCAAGACGATGACGCTGGCCCATCGTGTCGCGCACCTGGTTATTCGTGGCGTTCGTCCGGAGCGGATCTTGTTGCTGACATTCACGCGCCGCGCCGCGCAGGAAATGACGCGGCGGGTCGAGTCGATCCTGCGAACGTCGACCGCTGGCACCGGGATGCCACCGCTGCCGGCGGGTGGTTTGCCATGGTCGGGTACGTTTCACTCGGTGGGAAACCGCCTGCTGCGAAGTTATGCGCACAATCTCGGGCTCGATCCGGGATTTTCGGTTCTCGATCGAGGCGACGCGGCCGATGTCATGGATGTTGTGCGCCATGAGCTGAAGCTGACGCGCACGACGAAACGGTTTCCGAAGAAAGATACGTGCCTCGCGATTTACTCGCGGTGCATCAACGCGCAGCAATCCTTGAGCGATATGCTGGATAAATTTTATCCGTGGTGTAGCGACTGGGGCGACGAGCTTGCCGAGTTATTCCGTCACTATGTGTTGCGCAAACAGCATAACCAGTCGCTCGATTACGATGACCTGCTGTTGTACTGGAGTCATCTGGTCGCCGAGCAGGAGTTTGCTGACGAGATCGGCGCGTGTTTTGAACACGTGCTGGTTGATGAATACCAGGACACGAACATCGTCCAGGCGCGCATCCTTGGTGCGCTGAAGCCGGACGGTATGGGCGTGACCGTTGTCGGTGATGATGCGCAATCGATCTATTCTTTCCGCGCCGCCGAAGTGGAAAACATTCTGAGCTTTCCGGACCGGTTCATGCCGTCGGCGAAGGTCATTACGCTGGAACAGAACTATCGATCGACACAGCCGATCCTCGATAGCGCGAACTGCCTGATTGCATCGAGCGAACGGCAATACCGCAAGAATCTTTTTTCCGATCGGACTGACGGCGCGCAACCACGCTACGTGACAGTAGAGGATGGCGACGCCGAAGCGGATTACATCGTGGACGCGATCCTTGAAAACCGCGAGCAGGGCGTCGACCTGAAAGAGCAGGCCGTGCTGTTTCGCGGATCACATCACAGTGATCGACTGGAGCTCGAGCTCGTGCGGCGCAATATTCCGTACGTGAAATACGGCGGCCTCAAATTTCTCGAGGCGGCGCACGTCAAGGATCTGCTGTCGATCCTCAAGTGGGCGGAAAACCCCAAGAACGAAGTGGCCGCGTTCCGTGTCTTGAGGTTGTTACCCGGCATGGGCCCGGTGCGTGCGAAGCAGTGTTACGAACATCTGACTGCAGCCGGGCAGCAGGTCTCGGCATTGACGGAGTTTCGGCCGCCTGCCGCGGCGGCGGCGGACTGGCCGGCGTTTTGTCGGTTGATGCAGTCGCTGTCGGGCGCCGAGCTGGATGACCACGGGTGGCAATCACAACTAACGCTCGCCCGTCGTTGGTACCAGCCTCAGCTCGAGCGTCTGTATGACGGACTCGATACCCGAGAGGCCGATCTGGAACAGCTTGAACAGATCTCCGGACGCTATTCGACGCGGGAGCGATTTTTGACCGAGCTGACCCTGGACCCGCCGAGTGCCGCGGGTGATCAGGCGGGAGATCCGCTGCTGGACGAGGACTACCTGATCCTGTCGACCGTGCACTCAGCAAAAGGCCAGGAATGGCAGGCCGTGTACGTCCTGAATGTGACCGACGGCAACTTTCCGTCGGAGTTTGCAACGGGCAAGCCCGAGATGATCGAGGAAGAGCGGCGCTTGCTGTATGTCGCGATGACGCGGGCAAAGCAGTCGCTGTCGTTAATTGCGCCACTGCGATTTCATGTTACGCAGCAGCGTCGCGATGGGGACAAGCACGTGTACGGTGCCCGTAGTCGATTCATGACAGAGCCGCTGCTCGCAACGATGCGAAAAGAGTTTCACGGGCGATCGGAAGCGGATTACCGGCCGGTGGGGCCGCGCTCGGACAAGCGTATCGACGTTAACGCCCGGATGCGGGAGATGTGGTAAAAAAAAGCGGTGGCAAACGCCACCGCCAGTCAAAACGCAACAAATAGCATAAGGGAGTTCTAGTTTGTTACGTCAATTTCCTTCTTGATCACGCGCACTTCTTTCTTGACGTCTGCATCGAATTCGCTGCCGTCGATAAATTCGACGTTACCGTCGACGCCTGCAGAGGACAGCGCGTCGCGAATCTTCTGACGAACCGCGTCGCTGATGGATTGACCCGAGATAACCGTGATGCTTTCGTCATCGCCGGTCTTTATCATTTTGATGTTCTTAACGTGTTTGTCGACGCGAACGTCGCTGTGGTGATCTCCTTCGTGCACAAACACGTCGAAGGGCTCAGCGCCATCGACATTACCGAGAGCGATGGTCTCGCCAGCCACGTCGACCTCGAAGCCCTCCAGGGTCCGGGATATTGTCGCCACGTTGCCGGACGCATCCGTCAAGGTATGGGTTTCACCTACGGCCATACTCTGCAGGTCTATGCCGGAATCTTCACTGTTAAACGTGAATGTCTGCTCACCAGCGGTGTCGTTATCGACGGCGATCTTGATATGTGTGCGTTCCTGATCTCCAGCGACAGCAGCACTCGCGAGCAGAATTGCCCAGATCAGTACCAGGTATTTCTTGAATATCATCTTGGTCCCCATGTCTAGTTTAAGGCCGGCGGCCGACAACACGATCACGGCCATTACAGCTTATTGATGCGGCTGCCGCCGAAATGGTTGCAGCCATTCCGTAGAAATTGCGATTTGGCCCGGCTAGGAAAGGAATATCCGGTAGGCGGGATTATCGCTTTCTTCAAAGTGTGGATAGCCAAGTTCGGCAAGGTGCGATTCGAGTTCGGCGGTTTCTGATGCGGGCACATCGATACCGGCGAGCACGCGGCCATAGTCCGAGCCATGGTTGCGATAATGGAACAGACTGATGTTCCATTCGGTGCCGATCGCATTCAGGAAGTCCAGCAGTGCGCCCGGGCGTTCCGGAAACTCAAATCGAAACAGCCGCTCATTGCTGATCGCCGGCGAGCGTCCGCCAACCATGTGCCGCACATGCAGCTTCGCCATCTCATTGTCGCTAAGGTCTTCCACCTTGAAGCCGGTGTCACGCAAACGTGTGGTGAGCATCGCGCGCTCCTCGATGCCGCCGGTCAGTTGGACGCCGACGAAGATGTGCGCGTTTTCGGCGTCAGCGAAACGATAGTTGAATTCCGTAATGCCGCGGCGTCCCAGCGTTTCGCAAAAATGCCTGAAGCTGCCCGGCTTCTCCGGGATTTCGGCGGCCAGCAGCATTTCCGTTTGTTCACCCACCGCAGCACGCTCGGCGATGTGCCGCAGGCGGTCGAAATTCATATTCGCGCCGCAGGATATGGTCACCAGTGTCTGCCCGCTGATCAGGTGTTCGCCGACGTATTTCTTTGCGCCGGCAACAGCCAGTCCGCCGGCGGGCTCAACGATGGAGCGCGTGTCCTCGAAGATGTCGCGAATGGCGGCGCAGATCTGATCGGTGTCCACCGTGAGCACTTCATCAACAAATTCCCGACACAGCCGAAAAGTCTCGTCGCCGACACGTCGGACGGCAACACCGTCGGCGAAGATGCCGACGTGATCGAGCGTCACCGGATGTTCGGCTGCCAGCGATTGGCGCATCGCGTCGGAATCGTCGGGCTCGACGCCGATGATGCGGACAGTCGGGTGGACCTGCTTGACGTAAGCGGCGATGCCGCCGATTAAACCGCCGCCACCGATCGGGACAAAAATCGCGTCGATATCACCGCTCGCCTGCCGCATGATCTCCGCGCCGATCGTGCCCTGACCTGCAATGACGTAAGGGTCGTCGAATGGATGAATGAACGCATAGCCTTGCGATTCGGCCAGCGAGCGCGCATGCGCATATGCGTCATCGTAGGTATCGCCGTGCAGAATTACCTGACCGTCGAGGGCGCGCACGGCATCGACCTTGATCGACGGCGTCGTCACCGGCATCACGATGACGGCCGGCACATCGCGGCGCTGCGCCGCCAGGGCCACACCTTGTGCATGATTGCCGGCCGAACTGCAAATGACGCCGCATTCGAGTTCTGCGTTCTGTAAATGAGAGATCTTGTTGTAGGCGCCACGCAACTTGAACGAAAATACCGGCTGCAAGTCTTCGCGCTTCATCAGGATCGTATTGTCAAGTCGCGCCGACAAGCTCTCCGCCGTGTCGAGCGGAGATTCGAGCGCGACGTCATAGACATTCGCACTGCCGATGAGATCCAGGTAGTCAGGGTTCTTCATGAGGTTGTATTGGGACGACGACACCGCGGTTATCGCATACCCGACGCTCGTCCGCAAAGATATGTCGCCGGGCGCCATGGCATTAATCACCAGACCCTTTCATAATGCAGTCCAGCCGCCGCAGGCACTGCGGAAATCAGTAACAAACAGGACGATTCGTTGAGCAAGCTCTTGATCAGGAATGCGCGCCTCGTCAACGAGGCACAGGTGCGGGACGCCGACGTGTTGATCGATGGCGAGCGAATTGTGCGCATCGATACAGACATCGGTGTGCCGGCGGGCGCCGAGGTCATCGATGCGGCTGGCAAATGGCTGCTGCCGGGCATGATCGACGACCAGGTGCACTTCCGTGAGCCCGGCATGACTCACAAAGGCGATCTTGCGACTGAATCGGCCGCCGCGGCGGCTGGCGGTATCACGAGTTTCATGGACATGCCAAACGTCAGTCCGCAGACGACAACCCGGCAGGCGCTCGCCGAAAAATACATGATGGCTGCCGATCGTTGTACCGCTAACTACGGGTTCTATCTCGGCGCGACCAACGGCAATATCGAAGAGGTCAAGGCCCTGGAGATCAACGAGGCATGCGGTATCAAGATCTTCATGGGCGCGTCGACGGGCGACATGCTTGTCGACAACCGGGCCGCACTCGAGCAGATATTCGAGCACGCGCCGGTTATGGTCGTCACTCACTGCGAGTACTCGCCGACGATCTGGGAGAACGAGGCGCGGGCGCGTGCGGAATTTGGCGATAACGTGCCCTTCAGTGAGCATCCTGTCATACGATCCGCCGCAGCTTGCCTGCGCTCGTCGCGGATGGCAGTCGATCTCGCGCAACGCCACGACTCGCTATTGCATGTTCTGCACCTGACGACGGCTGTCGAAATGCCGCTGTTCTCTACGGCACATCGGTCACAAAAGCGCGTCACCGCTGAGGTCTGCGTGCACCACCTGTGGTTCGATGAGTCGCGTTACGAAGAACTCGGAGCGAGGATCAAGTGTAATCCAGCCATCAAGAGCGCTCAGGATCGCGAGGCGTTGATCAAGGCGCTCAACGAAGGTCGCATCGATATTATCGCGACCGATCACGCGCCGCATACCACTACCGAAAAGGACGCTGATTATTTTCACGCGCCAGCGGGCCTGCCGCTCGTGCAGCACGCATTGCTGACACTGTTCGATCTGGTAGTCGCCGGCGAGCTTAGCGTCGAATTGCTCGTCGACCGCGCCTGTCACGCGCCTGCTGACCTGTTTGGCGTCGTCGATCGTGGCTACGTCCGGGAAGGCTGGTATGCCGATCTCGTCATCGTGGATCCCGACAAGCCATTCCGCGTGAGCCCCGATAATCTGCTCAGCAGGTGCCAATGGTCACCGTTCGAAGGACATGAATTCTCCTCGACGATCGATACAACCATCGTTAATGGCAACATCGTGTATACGGGTGGAAAACTGAACGGCGCCGCGGCCGGAAAACGGCTCGAATTTAGCCGCGCGCGTCGCGACTAGCTGTAACCTCTCTGCGGGTTGTCCACCGCCCTCTTTAGGAGGGCATCATACGTTCGTGCGTCGGCTCCAGGCTGCGATCAGGACGGGGTGGGAAAGGTGGCCGAATCTTTAGCCGAGCTGGCAGCTGGATGAAAATACATGACGAGGAAGGAACACGCGAGGCGTGTTCGGCTACCTGTCCCGCACCGTCCTAATATGTGCCTGTGTCGTCAGCGGAAGACCCCACATGAACAACCTGGTGGGTTTCCACAACTAGCCGAAAAAGTTTACTTTCGGCTCGATCCGGTTATGCTAGCGCCAATCTTATGAGCGCCGCTTATTGTCGGGCACGAGAGACCAGACCGGTATGTCATCTGCATGAAGCCAACGGATACCGCGAATCCCGACTATTTTCACAAGGTAGTCGACTGTCAGTGGGGCTGCCCTGCTCATACCGATGTTCCCGCCTACATACGCATGATCGCGCAGGGTCAGTTCAGCGATGCGTATATGGAAAATCGCAAATCCAATGTCTTCCCCGGCATTCTGGGAAGAGTTTGCGATCGTCCCTGTGAGCCTGCCTGCCGTCGTGGCCGGGTCGAAGAAAAGCCGGTCGCCATTTGTCGACTCAAACGAGTCGCTGCGGATCATCGTGACGACATCAGCGATCGTCTGCCCGGGCCGCCAGGTTCCAGCAACGGCAAGAAAATCGCATTGATTGGCGCGGGATGCGCTTCGCTGACCGTCGCGAACGACTTACGTCCCATGGGCTACGAAGTCACTATGTTCGAGGCGCTCGCGACGACTGGCGGCTTGATGCGAACGAACATTCCGCAATTTCGCCTGCCGCCCAAAGTGCTGGATGAAGAGATCGACTACATCCTCGATATGGGCGTCGATCTGAAGCTCAATCACCGCATCGACAGTATGAAAGCGCTGCTCGGCGACGGATTCGACGCCATCTTTGTCGGCACCGGCGCACCGCGCGGCAAGAATCTCGAGATCCCCGGCCGCTACGATTCGGATCGCATTCACATCGGGATCGAATGGCTCGAATCGGTTGCTTTTGATCACATCGAAGAAATTGGCGAGCGCGTCCTGATCATCGGTGTCGGCAATACGGCGATGGACTGCTGCCGCACGTCGTTACGCATCGGCGCGAGTGACGTCAAGGTGATGGCGCGCAAGCCACGCGGCTTCTTCAAGGCGTCGGACTGGGAGTTGGAGGACGCCGAAGAGGAAAACATAGAAATTCTGGTCAACCATTCGCCCAAGGAGTTCGTGCTCAAGAATGGCAAGCTCGTCGGCATGAAATTCGAGCTGATGGAGTACAACATCGACGAGCAAGGCCGGATCGATCGCGGCACGGTTGTCGGTGAGAAGATCATTCCCTGCGACGACGTGATACTGGCGATCGGGCAGGACAATGCATTCCCATGGATTGAGCGCGATGCCGGCATCGAGTTCAACGAGTGGGAATGCCCCATCGTCGACGAGAAAACCATGATGAGCACGCTGGACGGTGTGTTCTTTGGGGGCGACTCGGCATTCGGGCCGAAGAACATCATCTGGGCGGTAGAGCACGGCCATCAGGCGGCCATATCGATTCACAGGTATTGTCAGAATGAAAGTATCGAAGACCGCCTGCCCGACGGGATGAACCTGGTTAGCCAGAAAATGGGTATGCACGAGTGGAGTTACTCGAACGACTACGATCCGGCGTCGCGTCGCCTGATGCCGCACGTCGAGCTCAAGAAGCGTTTCAAGAAGCTGGATATCGAGGTCGAGCTCGGATTCACGGCCGAACAGACCATCGCGGAGGTCGAGCGTTGTCTGAACTGCGATATCCAGACCGTATTCACCGAAAAACTGTGCATCGAATGCGACGCCTGCCTTGATATTTGCCCGGTGCACTGCCTGACGATCACTCAAAACGGCGATGAGTCGGACCTTCGCACAAGACTGCGCGCGCCGGCTGATAACCAGGAACAGGACCTGTACGTCTCTGCCGAACTGCCACAGACCGGCAGGGTGATGATCAAGGACGAGGATATTTGCGTGCACTGCGGGCTGTGCGCCGAACGTTGTCCGACTGGCGCCTGGGATATGCAGAAATCGAATCTGCTGGTGCCGTACGCGGCCGATCATCTGCCGATTGACGATCCGAAAACCGCGACTGGCGGGTCCGGCCACTAGAGGTAACGGATCGTGGGTACGGTAAACGACGTCGTCATCAAGATCGCCACGGTTAACGGTACCGGCTCCGCAAGCGCCAACGGCCTGCTGCGCAAATCCATTTTTCGCATGGGTGTCCCGGTTGTCGGCAAGAATTACTTTCCTTCGAATATCCAGGGATTGCCGACCTGGTACGAGATCCGCGTGACCGGCGACGGCCACGAGGCGCGATCAAACCGGGTCGACCTGATGGTTGCTATGAACGCGCAGACCTACGAGCACGATATGGCACAAGTGACGCCGGGTGGGTGGCTGATCTACGATTCGACCTGGCCGCGCAGCCGTCAGCTGAACCGCGAAGACATTACGGTCATCGGTATCCCGCTGTCGAAAATGTGCAATGAGCACTTCGACGGAGTGCGCGCACGAATCCTGATGAAGAACATCGCATACGTCGGCGCCGTCGCGGCGTTGCTCGACATCGACGTCGACATCATCACCGAATTGCTGGAAGACACATTCGCCGACAAGCAAAAGTTGATCGCATCGAATATGGAAGCGATACGACTGGGCTACGACTTTGCTCGGGCGCACTTTTCCTGCCCGTTGCCCATGCATGTCGAGAAGATGGATGCGACAGATGGCCAGATCATCATCGACGGCAATACGGCGGCGGGGCTCGGCTGCGTGTACGCGGGCGCGACCGTCGGCGCGTGGTACCCGATAACGCCGTCGACGTCGCTGATGGACGCTTTTCGAACATTCTGTGCCCAGTATCGCGTCGACCCCGAAACGGATAAGCGCAGTTACGTGATTATTCAGGCGGAAGACGAACTGGCGGCGATCGGCATGGTGCTGGGCGCCAGCTGGAATGGCGCCCGGTCCTTTACACCAACCAGCGGCCCGGGCATTTCGCTGATGAGCGAGTTTATCGGTCTTGCCTATTACG
>Ga0224508_10001313_pt1 | contig 22448 bp, 17 predicted proteins | sample SF_Jan12_sed_USG_4_FD_170157 | JGI IMG/M metagenome (GOLD analysis project Ga0224508, IMG submission 170157) | Sediment microbial communities from San Francisco Bay, California, United States - SF_Jan12_sed_USGS_21 | ecosystem: Environmental > Aquatic > Marine > Sediment | place: USA... | reverse complement strand
GTCCGCCATTCACCCATTCGATGTCTGCCTTACACCCGTGAGCCGACTTTGAGCTTATATTGTCTTGAAGGACTGCTGCTGACCCGAAGCGGGCGTTCGCATTTTGCTCGGAATAAGTGCGTTAACCGGATGTCTTGTGAGATAAATAGTAGTTTTCCGGCTGAGAAAACTAGAACCAGTTACAACTATCGGAGCAATCATGGCTAACTACATCGACGGTTTCGTATTGCCCGTTTCGCGCGATCGCCTGGACGATTATAAGCTTCTTGTTGAAGCGGTTGCGGATATTTGGAAGGAACACGGCGCGCTCGAATACAGGGAATATGTCGGCGACGACTTGATACTTGACGGAACGCGCTCATTCACTGATCTCGCAGCCGCAACCGACGGTGAAGTCATTGTGTTCGGGTGGGTGGAATTTGAATCACGTGCGGCACGTGACTTGGCAAATGATAAGGTCGCGGCTGACCCAAGAGTGGCGGATTTGATCAAATCATCAAATTCAGGTTTTGATGCTGAACGGATGGCATACGGCGGATTCCAGTCGTTAGTTTAATCATTTAACACCAACGCCGGTTAACAAATCGCTGCACTTACTGACCCGCACCGGCCGCTTTTCGTGAAAACAAACATTGGTTGACTGACGAATGTGCCAAAAGAAAAAGGACTCAGGATGGAGGCCTTTTCAGATTGATGGCTCTCCGGGCCCGCTCGGCGTTCGCGAGAGCAGCAGAGTAGTTGGCGCTAATACCGAGCGAGCAAACGCGGTTTGGATTCGCGATATAGCTGACCCGTCCGGCGTGTCGACGTCACCTCAGAAATAAAAAAGGCCCCTTAAGTTGGGGCCTTTGAAATAGGTGGCTCCCCGGGCCGGACTCGAACCAGCGACCAATTGATTAACAGTCAACCGCTCTACCAACTGAGCTACCGGGGAACGATATAGCGTCGCGATCTGCTGAAATACGGCGTCTTCCAGAGCGCCGGGATTCTGGTTCAGCACCCGCTCGAAGTCAAGCTGAGAGCACCCGTTTCATGCGGTTCACAGCGTCTTTAAGTGATTCGATGGAGCATGCGTACGATATGCGCATATATCCGGGGGCGCCGAATGCCGCGCCCGGAACGCAAGCGACATCGGCCTCATTGATGAGTCGCTCAACGAGGTCGGCGTCACTGGCCAGACCGATGCTCTCGAGCGCACCCGTGACCTGCGGGAACGCGTAAAACGTGCCTTCGCCCATGCGGCAGTTGAAGCCGGGAATGTCGTTGAGCGCGTCAACGATATAGTCATGGCGGGCCTTGTAGGCGGTACACATCTCGGTCACTGGCGCCTGATCACCGTCGAGTGCGGCCTGAGCCGCAACCTGAGACACGCTGCAGGGATTTGACGTACTCTGACTCTGTATGGTTTTCATGGCCTTGATTAGCGTTTCCGGGCCACCGGCGTAGCCGACACGCCAGCCCGTCATCGCATAGGCTTTCGAAACGCCATTGATCGTCACGGTGCGCTCAAAAAGCGCCGGGCAAGCGCTGGCAAAACTGACGAACGGCTCGGATGCCCAATAGATATGCTCATAGATGTCATCGGCGACGACGACGATTTTCGGATACTCGCCGATGACCTCGCCGAGTGCCTGCAGTTCCGCCTTCGAATAGCTTGCGCCTGTCGGATTACTCGGGCTGTTTAGAAATAGCAGGCGCGTGTTTTCCGTGATGGCGGCTTTGAGCTGTTGCGGCGACACTTTGAAGTCGTTCTCGATGCCGGCGTCAATCACGACCGGCTCAGCATCCGCCAGCCGAACCATATCCGGGTACGAAACCCAGTAGGGTGCCGGAATGATCGCCTCATCGCCCGCTCCAAGCAGGCCGAGGCACAGATTGAACAGCGACTGCTTGGCGCCGCAGGACACCAGAATCTGTGATGGCGCATAGCTCAGACCATTGTCGCGCTCAAATTTGCGTCGAATGGCTGCTTTGAGCGCCGCCGTTCCGTCGATCGGTGTGTACTTCGTGTGGCCAGCGGCGATGGCTTTCGCCGCAGCGTCCTTGATGAACTGCGGGGTATCGAAATCTGGCTCGCCGGCGCCGAGACTAAGAATGTCCCGGCCTTGTGCACGAAGCTCGGTTGCGCGGGCTAGAACGGCCCCGGTCGGCGACGGCCTGACCCGGGCCATACGAGCCGAAACTGATAAACTCACTCAATTGCCTCCGCGATATGGACGCCAAATGGTACGTGAAACGACCACCCTGCCCAAGAAATCAAAAGTCGATGACCGCGATCGGCTGACGTTGGTAGCGAGTTATCAACCTGCGGGCGACCAGGCAGCGGCGATCACAAAACTGGTGGAGGGTCTCGGCGACGGCCTTGCACGGCAGATCTTGCTTGGTGTCACCGGGTCCGGAAAGACATTCACGATGGCCAGCGTCATCGAACGCGTGCAACGTCCCGCCATTATCTTGGCACCGAACAAAACGCTGGCAGCGCAGCTGTACGGCGAGATGCGTGAGTTTTTTCCGCGCAATGCGGTCGAGTACTTCGTGTCCTATTACGACTACTACCAACCGGAAGCCTACGTGCCGAGCTCGGACACGTACATCGAAAAAGACGCATCGATCAACCAGCACATCGAACAGATGCGTCTGTCGGCGACCAAAGCGCTAATCGAGCGCAAAGACGCAATCATCGTGGCGACGGTTTCGGCCATCTATGGCCTGGGTGACCCGGAAGCCTATTTCAGTATGGTGCTGCACCTGGTGCGTGGCGATCGTATTGACCAGCGCACGATGCTCAGGCGACTCGCTGAATTGCAGTACCTGCGTAACGAACTCGATTTCTCGCAGGGTACTTATCGAGTTCGCGGCGACGTCATCGATATCTTTCCTGCGGAGTCGGATCGCGACGCGGTGCGCGTCGAATTGTTTGATGACGAGATTGAGTCCTTGTCGTATTTTGACCCGCTGACCGGCGAAGTGTCGCGGCGTGTGCCGCGGCTGACGATTTTCCCGAAGACCCATTACGTCACGCCAAGAGAGCGCCTGCTGGAGGCGTGCGAGCACGTCAAAGTTGAGCTCCAGGACCGTCTTGCATACTTGAGAGAGAACGAAAAACTGCTTGAAGCTCAAAGGCTTGAACAACGAACTTTATTTGATCTCGAGATGATAAAAGAGCTCGGCTACTGCTCCGGGATCGAGAACTACTCGCGCTATCTGTCGGGCCGTTCCGAAGGCGAACCGCCGCCATGCTTGTTCGATTACGTGCCGCCGAATGCGTTGCTGATTATCGACGAGAGCCACGTTACGGTGCCGCAACTGGGCGGCATGTACAAGGGCGATCGCTCACGCAAAGAAACATTGGTCGAGCATGGATTCCGCCTACCGTCCGCACTCGACAATCGGCCGTTGCGCTTCGATGAATTCGAGCGCCATTCGCCACAGACCGTCTATGTATCTGCGACGCCTGGAGACTTCGAATCCGAACGGGCGGACAACGTGGTTGAACAACTCGTGCGACCAACGGGCCTGGTGGACCCCAGAGTTGATGTACGCCCGGCGCGTACTCAAGTTGACGACGTCCTGTCCGAGATTCACAAACGTGTCGCTGTCGATGAACGTGTCCTGATTACGACATTGACGAAGCGCATGGCCGAGGATCTGACGGATTACCTGCAGGAGCACGGTGTGCGGGTGCGTTATCTGCATTCCGACATCGGGACCGTTGAACGCACCGAGATTATCCGGGATCTGCGCCTCGGGGCTTTTGATGTGCTGGTCGGCATCAACCTGCTACGGGAAGGGCTCGACATGCCCGAGGTATCACTGGTGGCGATACTCGACGCTGACAAGGAAGGTTTCTTGCGCTCTGAGCGTTCACTGATCCAGACGATTGGGCGCGCGGCACGCAATATCAACGGCACCGCCATCTTGTATGCGGACAAGGAGACCGGATCAATGCAACGGGCAATGGAGGAAACGGCTCGACGTCGCGAACGACAGCTGTTGCACAATGAAAAGTATGGCATCACGCCTGCCACGATCGTCAAGCAGGTTGCCGACATCATGGAGGCGGCGTATCCGTCACCGGGCAAGCGCCGCGGCAAGGTCGCCGAAGAGGCCCGTTCGTACGCAACGATGACGCCCGAACAGCTGATGAAGCGAGCCGCGAAGCTCGAGAAACAAATGCTCAAACACGCACGCGACCTCGAATTCGAGGAGGCGGCGAGGCTCAGAGACGAGATTCAGCGGATTCGTGCCGAGGGCCTCGGCATCGGCAATTTAAAGGCCGGTTGAGTTGTGCCGATTGTGCCGGGGCGGGTCTTGCGAAGGCTTTTGGCATTGAGTATCGTTTGCCGCCCTTCGCGTAAGTGTCGGGTGAGAATTGGGCGATTAGCTCAGGGGTAGAGCGCCACGTTGACATCGTGGAGGTCGGCGGTTCGAAACCACCATCGCCCACCAGTTTTTTGACGGGTCCGTGAGGACCCGTTTTTTGTGGCCCAAGAACGCGACCGGAGGGCTGACCCGAGCCCAACAAAACGCCTGTTTTTTTTGGGTATTTACCGGTTTACACGGTTGTTTCTTGATATCCGCCTATATAGAATCGCGTTCCCGCTTGAGCGCTATACCAATCGATGGTGCTCGCAGGCGGAACTTGTTGATAATTGGAGGATTTAAGGATCGCAGTTTCGAAGCGTGTACGGCGCAATGAGGAGATAGATGCCACTGAGGTGCGAGTCATAGACTCAAAAGGTGAGCAGCGCGGCGTGTTGCCGCTATTAGAGGCAATCGAAATTGCGCAGGAAGAGGGACTGGATCTTGTAGAAGTATCCCCAATGGCCGAGCCACCTGTCTGCCGAATTATGGATTTCGGCAAATACTTGTTCGAACAGAACAAGAAATCACAGGCAGCGAAGCGCAAGCAAAAGCAAGTACACGTAAAGGAAATCAAGTTTCGTCCGGGAACGGATGAAGGCGATTACCAGATCAAGCTAAGGAAGCTTGTAGAGTTCCTCGAAATCGGGGACAAGACGAAGATCACATTGAGATTCAGAGGTCGGGAGATGGCGCACAAAGAATTGGGTGCGCAGCTTTTGGCTAGGGTCCGGGATGACCTTGAAGAACATGGTGTCGTTGAGCAGATGCCGCAGATGGAAGGGCGGCAAATGGTCATGGTGATGTCACCAAAGAAAAAGTGAGTAACGGTTGCGACCCAGAGTAATCCGGGAGCGCCATTTACCCCGCCTGTAACGGCTGTATTGCATCAATGCACGACAGCACGAAGCAAGGCCAAGAAAAGTGGAGACGACGAAATGCCGAAGATGAAAACCAACCGGGGCGCCGCCAAGCGCTTCCGTCGGACGGGTAAGGGCGGCTACAAGCGAGCCCAGTCCCACCTCAATCATATCCTCACGAAGAAGAAGTCGAAGCGTAAGCGCCATCTTGGATCGACCGAGCAGGTTGCCGACGCCGACGTCAAGAGCGTGCGCCGCATGCTCCCATACAGCTAAGAGGAGATTGAGACATGGCACGAGTTAAGAATGGCGTTACCGCCAAAGCCCGCCACAAGAAAGTCCTCGGTAAAGCGAAGGGCTACTACGGCGCCCGCAGCAAATTATTTAAGACCGCCAAGCAAGCGGTCATCAAAGCTGGCCAGTACGCGTACCGCGACCGCCGTCAGCGCAAACGTCAGTTCCGTGCTTTGTGGATTACGCGCATCAATGCTGCAGCGCGCTTGCATGGATTGTCGTACAGTCGCTTGATCAATGGATTAAACCGGGCAGACATCGACGTCGACCGCAAGGTCCTCGCTGACATAGCAGTGCATGATCCGGAAGCGTTCGGCGCGATTGCTGAAGCGGCCAAGGCCGCGCTTGCTGAAGCTGCTTAATCCGATTGGCGCCGGGAGCGGGTGATCGAACCTGGCCTCGGATTTGCAACCATGCAGGCACTTAACGAGCTCGTAGAAGCTGCTGCATCACAAATCGATGCAGCCGGCGACCTTGCGGCACTCGACAGCGTGCGCGTTCAGTATCTCGGTAAGAAAGGCGAACTCACGACGCGTTTGAAAGGGCTCAGCGAGTTGCCAGCCGACGAGCGCCCTGAGGCAGGCCAGGAAATTAACCGAGCGAAGCAAGATGTCCAGCAACGCATCAATGCACGCCGTCAGTCCTTAGAAGAACACGCTCTCGAGAAAAAACTCGTCGAGGACGCTGTCGACGTATCACTGCCAGGGCGCGGGCCGAGCATTGGTGGCCGGCACCCGGTAATGCGAACGATGCAGCGCATCGAAAAGATCTTTCGCAATGCCGGTTTCGGCGTTCGCTCCGGGCCGGAAATTGAAGACGACTTTCACAACTTCACGGCGCTGAATATCCCTGAAAACCATCCGGCGCGTGCGGAGCACGACACGTTCTATTTTCCGGGCGGCAACTTACTAAGAACGCACACGTCGCCGGTGCAGATTCGGTCTATCGTCGAAGAAGGGGTGCCGATACGAATCATTGCGCCGGGCCGTGTCTATCGATGCGATTCAGATCAAACGCATACGCCGATGTTTCATCAGGTCGAAGGCCTGGTTATCGACGAGAACATCAGTTTCGCAAATTTGAAAGCTGTACTGCATCAGTTCGTTGAGGCGTTTTTTGAGCGCAAGGCGGAGTTGCGGTTCCGACCATCCTACTTTCCGTTCACCGAGCCGTCGGCGGAAGTGGATGTGCGTTGGGGCGAGGGCAAATGGCTCGAAATTCTGGGCTGCGGAATGGTGCACCCGAATGTGCTCGAAACTGCCGGCGTCGACGCTGAAAAATACACGGGGTATGCCTTTGGCATTGGCATCGAGAGACTCGCCATGTTGCGCTACGGCGTAAGCGACCTGCGCACATTCTTTGAGAATGATTTGCGCTTCCTTGAACAGTTTCGGTAATTCAGATGAAGATTGTCGAATCTTGGTTACGTGAATGGGTTGATCCGGACCTTGAGACGGTCGAGCTCGGTCACCAGTTGACAATGCTTGGTCATGAGGTCGAAGCGATCGCATTCGAGGGGCACGGTCTGGACGGTGTCGTGGTTGCGGAGGTCGTTGACGTCGGCAAGCATCCGGATGCGGATCGACTGAGTGTCTGCAAAGTTTCGGCAGGCGGCCGCGAGATTATCGATGTCGTTTGTGGGGCACCAAATGTATTCAAGGGCATGAAAAGCCCGTTGGCGATGCCCGGACTTAAATTGCCGAACGGCGTCAAACTACGCAAATCAAAAATACGCGGGGTAGTCTCGAACGGAATGCTGTGTAGCGCCGTTGAGCTCGGTCTCGGCGAAGAAGCCGATGGCATTATCAGCCTGCCGGCAGACGCGCCTGTTGGCGAGCCGCTGGTGGATTATCTAGAGCTGCCCGACGCGGTCTTCGACCTGAACCTAACACCGAACCGCGGCGACTGTTTCTGCGTCCTTGGAATCGCACGTGAGATTGCCGCGCTGACCGGTGCGGAGCTACGAGGTGCCGAGATAGATACGGTTGCAGCGACAATCGACGATACGCTGCCAGTTGAGCTGCTTGAACCCGCTGGTTGCCCGGTTTTCGCGGGCCGAGTAATACGGAATATCGATCCCCACGCTCGTTCACCGCTATGGATGATTGAGCGCTTGCGCCGTGCCGGCCTCCGAGAAATCCACCCGGTCGTCGATATCACAAATTACGTGATGCTCGAATTAGGCCAGCCATTGCATGCCTATGACCTCGGGCTGGTCAAAGGCGGCATACGGCCGCGGCTGGCGAAGCGGGGCGAGAAAGTCACGTTGCTTGACGAGAAAGAAGTGAATGTCAATGACGACACGCTCGTGATTACCGACGATAGCGGTGTCATCGGGCTCGCCGGCATCATGGGCGGGCTATCAACGGCAGTCAGCGAGCAGACCACCGACGTTTTTTTCGAAGCCGCATTTTGGCCGCAGGAATACATGGCTGGCCGGGCACGCGCCTATGGCATGCACACTGATGCGTCGATGCGATTCGAACGTGGTGTCGATCCTGAAGGGCAGGGGCGCGCCGTCGAGCGCGCAAGCAGCCTGTTGGTCGAAATCTCTGGCGGCAAAGCGGGTCCACTGGTGATGACAACGGCCGAAGAGCATATTCCGCCGCGCCGTCAAATCAGCCTGCGTCGCAACCGACTGGCGAAGCTATTGGGCGTTGAAATTGCCGACCAACAGATAACCGATATCCTAAATCGTCTGCAACTTTCGACGACAGTTACAGATACTGGCTGGGACGTCATCGCACCGCCGCATCGCTTCGATATCGAAATCGAAGCGGATCTCATCGAAGAGATTGCGCGGATTCACGGCTACGACAAGATTCCGGAGACGACGGCGATAGCGGAGACGCCGCTTGAAACCGTGACAGAGACCAGGGTCGATATGGAGCTGGTTGCGTCGACACTAACGGCTCGCGATTACCAGGAAGTCGTCACCTACAGTTTTGTCGGGGCCGAAGCGGATGAATTGATATCCGGTCATGCATCGGAATTGGTATTAAGCAACCCGATTTCATCCGAGATGTCGGTGATGCGTTCGTCGCTGGTTGCAGGAATGCTTGAGGCGGCCGCAAATAATACGGCCCGACAGCAGGAGCGCGTTCGCATCTTTGAAATCGGCAAGTCGTTTCATGGCAAGCTCGAACATCATGATGAAGTTGTTCGCATCGCTGCACTCGCAACTGGGCCAGCGCTGCCAGAACAATGGGGCAGCAATGGACTCAACGTTGATTTCTTTGACATAAAAGCTGATGTCGAAGCGATACTACGGCTTTCGAGTGATGAACAACAAATCGATTTCGAGCAGGTAACGAACCCGGCATTACAACCGGGCCAGGCTGCAACTATCACGCGGAATGGTGAAACGATAGGTGTTGTAGGAAGAGTGCATCCAAAGATTGCACGGCGTTTTGAATTGAAAACAGCCGCGTATATTTTTGAGCTTGACGCAGAAAAAGCGATGTCGACAGTGGCGCCCCAAGCCAAATCAATTTCGAAGTTTCCGGCTATACGGCGTGACATTGCGGTCATCGTTGATGAAAAGATTTCGGCTGACGATCTACTTCGCGCAGCGGCCAGTGCAGCACCGCGGCTCGTCACAGATATTCGAATATTCGACGTTTATCAGGGTCCAGGCATAGAAGCAGGGCTAAAAAGCGTCGCAATAGGCTTGATTTTGCAGGAAACATCCCGCACCCTTACTGACGACGATGCGGACGCCGCGCAAGCCGCGGCAGTGAAAAAACTTCAACAAGAATTTGCGGCCGTATTAAGAGACTAAGTAAATGGCGCTAACAAAAGCTGATATGGCGGAATCGCTGTTTAATGAGCTCGGGCTTAACAAGCGTGAAGCTCGCGAACTCGTCGATATGTACTTTGAGGAATTGCGTGCTTCGCTCGCAGTTGGGGAGCAGGTCAAACTTTCCGGATTCGGAAACTTTGATCTACGGGATAAGAAAGAAAGACCGGGTAGAAATCCGAAAACCGGACAAGAGATTCCGATCTCTGCGCGTCGTGTTGTGACGTTCCGGCCGGGACAAAAACTAAAAGCCCGAGTGGAAGCATATGCTGGAACCGGGGAATAACGACCAACTACCTCCAATACCGGGCAAACGTTACTTCACAATTGGTGAGGTAAGCGATCTCTGTGCCGTGAAACCGCATGTGCTTCGTTATTGGGAGCAAGAATTTCCACAGCTGAAACCGGTCAAGCGGCGCGGCAATCGTCGTTATTATCAGCGCCAGGATGTTCTGATCATTCGTCAGATCAGAAGCCTTTTGTACGACGAGGGGTTCACGATCGGCGGCGCACGCCAGCGACTAACCGGCGATTCTGCCAAGTCTGACATCACGCAAAGTCAGCAAATAATCAAGCAATTACGTACGGAACTTGAACAAGTCCTTAAGATCTTGAGGCGCTGAGCGTTGTTCTTTTAACTCCTCACAGTCGCACGTATCATGCGACTCAGTCGTGCAGTGTCGATCAGGCTTTGCGCGGTCGCACGAATCATGCAATTTGATGCAAGAACATTAGCCACTATTTTCTTATGGGTCGGGGCGTAGCGCAGCCTGGTAGCGCACCACAATGGGGTTGTGGGGGTCGGGAGTTCGAATCTCCCCGCCCCGACCAATTTATTTTGGGGGCGGCGGCAATCGGGGTGTCCCTCATCGTCATGGCTCGCTGCGCTGCGCTTTACTTCCTCTGAAGAACACCCCAGTTGCCGCCGCCATTCAAACGAAATTATCTATGCGGCGAGGAGATTCGACTGGGTTGTCCTAGTCTGGAGTATCGGTAACGCCTTTGGGCAGGGCGGTATTTGATTGAAGTAAAGCGCAGCGCAGCGAGCCATGAAGGAAAGTACCACTCCACGCAAGGGCGTTCCTCTCTAGGCAGGTTGTCGAACTACCGGCAGTTTTCTGTCTTCGATGCCTAAGAGAATTGGTTGCGCCATTTCACGATAGATATTGACCTTCGCGTTGTAGGCAACGCGGGACAAGCCGTGTTTGTCCATTATGTGCAGCCGGCGAATGTTGAATTGGCCACCACCCACATTCTCGCCGGTCAAATAACATTTGATTGCGGTCACTCGTTCGCCGGAAAATTCCATGCCGCTCAGCTTCGACAGATTGCCCTGAGCGCGCTGCAGGAATGTAACGGCGTCCAAGTGGGCTTGAGTCTCGGCGGGATCCGGATTGTTTGGCACTGCAATGTCCGCAAGAAAATCGCCAACCAAAATCTGCCCCGGCAGCGCAGCCTCGATCATTCGTGCCAACTCGATCGTGACATCGCCGACGATAAAATCGTGCATAGTCGGGTTTAATCCTTCGGCCTGGTGGAACTCGTAACAGCTACCGACGTGAAAACACGCACGCAGTCGCGGTACAGCTTTCGAGGATGACTTGCTGCGCGCGATCGCATTATCGGCCAGCACAATATGCATGAAATGGTACAAATTGACGTTCGCTTCGAGCCCGTCGTCGCGATTCCAAACGTAAAAGCCGTCGCCGCTCGACGAGCGAGCGAAATTTATGCCAACGTCTTGCTCGAGCATTTTCGCATGCGCCGAATTCAGCGAGTACGACAAGCTATTGAGCTGGGTCATCTGCTCGAACGGCGTCAACAGGCTGAAGCCGACAATATCGAACAAGGTTACGGCCCGGCTCGCGATGTAGTTAATACCGTAACGACGAATCATCTTCTCGATGATTTGCGTTTCGACGGGATGGCCGCTCAATGGCTCGCGCAGCGCGACGTAAACGGGCTGCACTTCGAGCAGTCGCGCCACTTTTTGCATCTGCGTGAAATTCAGTTGCCGGTCACCAGAGATCAGTTCGGTAATAAAGCGCGGTGACACTCGAGGTGGCATGTCGTCTGGCCGCGACGCCGTATACTCGGCAATTGCATAGTGCGGTACGACCAGAATCAGGACGCCTTCATCTAGCGGCGCCCAGCTAAGAATATTGTTTTGCCCCAGAGACCAGTGTTCGTGGAGATTACGTTCGAGCTGCACAAGGTTGCTGCGTTGGCGCAGCCCCATCTCTTGTGCGAGACCAGCGAGTTGATCCAGGTATGGCGAAAAGTCCGCTAATCGACGAATACCGGATTGAGAAATGTCATCTAGTTCCATGATGTTTCGCGAAACTAATCCCATCCGCGGTTAATCGCAAGTAATATCCCCACTTATGACACATAGTGCACCTAATTTGGACGCGATCACGCAACTGCGGGCGAGCCTCGCGCACGATATCGTGCGCACCCCACTGATGCGCTGTGCCGGGCTGGAGAGTTTACTTGACGACGGTTCAATGGTTTACGGCAAGCTCGAGTTCTTGCAGCGTACCGGCACTTTCAAAGCTCGGGGCGCATTAGCAGTGATCAGGGGCCTCAGTCGGGAGCAGCTCGCGGCCGGTGTAACGGCCGTCAGCGCGGGTAATCACGCTATTGCAACGGCATTTGCCGCGAAGGCCGCCGGCACCAGCGCCAAGGTCGTCATGATTGCGTCGGCCAATGCCTATCGGATCAATGCCTGCCGATCGTATGGCGCCGACGTTGTTTTGGCCGACGATGCCCATACTGCGTTTGAGATGGCTGAGCGCATCAAGCAACAAGAAGGCCGATTTTTCGTGCACCCATTTGACGGCGAAGCAATAGCGACAGGCACCGGTACGGTCGGTCTCGAGATTTGCGAGCAATGCGACAATTTCGACGCAGTCGTCGTTTCTGTCGGCGGCGGCGGGCTAATCGGTGGGATCGGGAATGCCGTCAAACAACTGCGGCCGGCCTGCGAGGTAATCGGAGTCGAGACCAATGGTGCCGATTCGATGCATCGAAGCCTTGAGGCGGGAGAGCCTGTTTCGATCGACCGGGTTGATACGATTGCGGACAGCCTCGGTGCGCCGTTCGCGTTGCCGTATTCGTTCGAACTTTGCCAGCGATACGTCGATCGAATGGCAATGGTCAGCGATCTGAATCTGCAGCAAACAATGGGATTACTTTTTAAGCATATGAAGCTGGCGGTCGAACCCGCTTGCGCCGCAAGTACGGCTGCGCTGCTAGGGCCATTACGGGAGTTACTGCGTGGCAAGCGCATCGTGCTAGTCTTTTGTGGCAGCAACATTGACTGGGATACCTACTCCAAATTGGCCATTCTGAATTAGGCATTGGATCAAATTGCCGAAAAATTGAAGCAAATCGTCGGCCCAGGCGCGTGGGAGGATGATGAACACGCACTCGAGCTAAACCTAACAGAGGGGCGTGGTGCGATTCGTGGTAAGGCACGAATCATGGTCTCGCCGGCCAATCGCGAGCAGGTTGCTGATGTCGTGCGGGCCTGTGGGGAAACCGGTGTAGGAATCGTTCCGCAAGGCGGCAATACCGGCTTGTGCGCTGGCGCTGTTCCGGATGCATCCGGCGAGCAAGTCATCCTAAGTCTGTCGAGACTCAATAAGATTCGTAAGATAGATCCGCTGGACTTTTCGATCGTCGCCGAAGCCGGCTGTGTGTTAGCGGACATGCAGGCAGCGGCCAGGGACGCCGATCGCTTTTTTCCGCTCAGCCACGGCGGCGAAGGCAGCTGTCAGATTGGCGGCAACCTGTCGACGAACGCGGGGGGAATCAATGTGCTGCGTTATGGCACGACGCGTGATCTAGTCCTGGGAGTCGAGGTCGTCCTGGCTGATGGAACGATTTGGGATGGGATAAAAACATTGCGGAAAGACACCGCCGGTTACGACCTGAAGCAGCTGTTTATCGGCAGTGAAGGCTCGCTCGGAATCATCACGGCGGTCGCCATGAAGCTGTATCCGGCACCCGGCGAAGCGCGCACTGCTTTGGTGGCGCTAAACGATGCTGTCGACGCCGTATCACTGCTGAGCGTCTGTCGTGCACAGCTCGGCGACGACGTGCAGGCATTTGAGCTGATCAGTTCGCGCGCGTTCGAATATGTGCTTCGACACATCCCCGACACACAGTCGCCGTTTCCGGAGAATTTTCCTTGGTACGTCCTTGTAGAGACAGCGAATTCTGCACGCGAGACTAGTTTGGAGGATACGCTGGGGTCGGCGGCTGGAGAGGGGCTGATTGTCAACGCCGTCATTGCTAAAAACGCAAGCGAAAGCGCCAAGCTTTGGCGCATTCGCCATTCGATCTCGGAAGCCGAGAAACTTGAGGGGGCCGGCGCGAAACACGACATCGCTGTGCCAATCGGCAAAATCCAGGAGTTTCTGCTTGAAGGGGAAAATCGTTTGCGCGAGCGCGTGCCCGATGTGCGGCCGGTGATCTTTGGTCACGTTGGCGATGGCAATCTTCACTATAATATGTCGCTGCCACATGATGTGTCGAAAACGGCACAGGAACAGATGCGACAGTTGGCCAGCAAAATCGTCTATGATCTGGTCACTGAGATGGGCGGCAGCATCAGTGCGGAGCATGGTATCGGCGTCCTCAAAAAGGCGTATTTGAAGAAGTACAAGAGCGATGTCGAGCTAGGCCTGATGCGGTCACTCAAAGCAACGTTGGATCCCGGAAATATCCTCAATCCGGGCAAAGTATTATGACGACCAGTTCCGCGTGAGGGCGCGATTAGAGCGATAAAATACGGCATTGCCTGGGCTATCAAATCTAAATGAACGCTGATACGAAGCAAATCCGCGACTTGCTCGGCGACCAGCTGTCCGATCTGGAGGACAGTCTCGGCGCGACGGTTGACGATGTCGAAATGCTCGCTGGCCTGCAGCAGGGTATCGGCCGTCTGCTTGCCGACAATCACAATTTCGAGGGCGAGATACGTCAGGTGCTGCAAGAGCATTTCGATCGCGGCGCGCTGCGTAAGGAGACCTATCAGCTCGTCAAATCGATGCTGGATCGCTTTGTGACCGAGGACGTTCCAACGATACCGGGCAATATTGTTTACGACACGGTAGAGCCACCCTCGCTTAGAGAACCCAACGGCCCGGCTGACGAGCCGGCGCAAAATCAGTTTTCATCCACGGCAGTCCTGGCAAACGACTCATTCAAGCCGACCAGCGCCGACGATCAGGTACAGGTTGGCTCCGTACTTCGTGACCGATTTTTGCTACAGAAGCGAGTGTCCGGTGGCAGCATGGGTGTCGTCTACAAAGCGCTTGATCGACGGCTTGCGGAAGCGGGGACCGAAGACCCGTATGTCGCTATTAAAGTTCTGTCGCCGCAGCTCGCCAAGAGCGGCTCCGCACTTCGAGCGCTGCAACAGGAGGCAGCAAAAGGACGCTGCCTAGTTCACCCGAATATCGTGCGCTTTATCGACTTGGATCGAGATGACGAACTTTATTTCATCGTCATGGAGTGGCTCGAAGGTCGCACACTCGCCGATATTCTGGATTCGCCGGATGGCAAGAACATCGACCTTAAGCAAGCCTTAGAAATTGTTCGGCAAGTGGGCAACGCGCTCGACTATGCACATCGTTGTGGCATCGTGCATGCCGATGTCAAGCCGGGCAATATCATGATTACGTCGAATGGCGATGTGAAGCTGTTCGATTTTGGCGTGGCGCGCGTACGACAAACCCAAATGCAACAAGGAACCTCCGATTCCGGCGTCTTCGTTGCGATGACGCCAGCGTATTCAAGCATGCAGGTTTTGACGGGCGAGGAGCCGGTGCCGTCGGATGACGTGTTCTCGCTCGGCTGCCTTTGGTATCGCCTGGCGGCAGGGTATCGGGTGTTTGGGCCACGCAATGCTGCCGAAGCTGCGGAACAAGGAATGACACCACAAGCTCTGGACGCGCTGTCGCAGCAACAGTGGGCGGCATTAAAAAAAGCAATTTCCTACTCCCGTGTCACGCGTTTCGACACAGTTGCTGAGTTTCTCGAAGAGCTCGATCATCCTACTAGCGATTTCATTAATATCGAACCGGAGGACGGATTAGTCGCGCATGAGACCGGAGGATCAAAGTTCTGGTTGTATGGCCTGATCGCGATGCTGCTGTTGCTGATCTTCGCGGGCTACCAGTTCGGTTTATCCGACAAGGTTCGCGATTGGCTGGCGCAGCAAGATTTTCGCGCACTGATTGAAGGAGCAGACATCCGCGACGTCGACGTCGGCGCGACAGACTCCGAGCTGACGGAATTGCCGGTTGAGGGATTATCAAGCGACACAGACGCTGAAGACGTCCTCGATTTGCCGACAGATGAACTTGCCGTCGAAACATCGGTTTTTGACGAGGTACCAGAGCCGGCAGCTGCGAGCTCGCTGGTTGATTTTTCTGCGCTGCCTGAGGCCGATGTCGATATCACGTTAATAGAGTCCGCCAACGACAGTGTTCCAATCGCGGTAACGTTACGCGAGGACGGTCAGCCCGTAACCGTGGATTTGTTACGCACGGGTTCACTGGAAGTACCAATGCGCTTACGCATTGAAGAGGTCTCGTTTAGCGGCAACCGCTCGCCCTGGGCAGCAGGCCAGTACACAATTTCCGACGACAATATCATCGAGATACCGGCCGGGCAGGATCGTGCCCGCATTACCATTTCGATGGCGAGCGACCCGCTGCGCGAGGCGGACCAGCAGTCGACGTTGCGTATCCGACAGGCAGAATCGACGCGTACGCAGTTGGCCGCAATTGAGGTTATTTTGCAGGACGATGACCAGCGAGCATTTGAAGCCGGCCTGTCAGCCAATACGATCGCGTTTGCTGTTAGTCAGGTAGCCGTTCAAGAACGCGACCCAGCGGTGCAAATCGATGTGCTCCGTTTCAATCCGAATGACGAGCCCTTAGTAGTTGGCTATGCCGTTAGGGATATCACCGCGACGGACGGAGAAGATTACTTTTCGCCCGGCGGCTTCTCGCTATCATTTGGACCGCAACAACGCAGCACAAGGTTGTTGATTCCATTAGTTCAGGATTCTCTCGTCGAAGGTGACGAGGCATTTACCGTCGAACTCGCAACTCAGGACGACAGCGTGCCTAAAGATGTATTCCAACGCATCATTGTCATGATTCGAGACGACGAGATCGCGGGCGAATAACATCCCTGTTAGACTCCGGCCGAATCGGACGCGTTGATTTGGTGTCCTGGGCAAGCAAGCGGACGGATCCATGGTTGAAAAAGAATTGCGACGTTATTCTCGCGTCGTCGTCGATGGCAATGAACAAGCACCCAGTCGCGCCATGTTGCGCGCAGTTGGATTCGACGAAGAAGACTTCAACAAGCCACAAATCGGAATCGCGTCAACCTGGAGCATGGTGACACCGTGCAATATGCATATCGGGAAGCTCGCCGATGTCGCCGCAACCGCGGCCGATGGCGCCGGCGCCAAAGGAGTCGTTTTCAACACGATTTCGGTGTCCGACGGAATTTCCATGGGGACACCGGGCATGCGCTACTCATTGGTATCGCGGGAGATCATAGCCGATTCGATTGAAGCGGTTGCCGGTGCCGAAGGCTTTGATGGCCTCGTTGCGATTGGCGGCTGTGACAAGAACATGCCTGGTTGCGTCATGGCGATGGCACGATTGAATCGGCCGGCCGTTTTTGTCTATGGAGGAACAATCAAACCAGGTGCCAAACGCCGCGACGTTGTGTCGGTTTTTGAGGCGGTTGGCGCGCTTGCCGGCGGCACTATTAGTCAGGACGAACTCCTGGAGGTCGAACGGACGGCAATTCCAGGGCCAGGCGCCTGCGGCGGCATGTACACCGCGAATACAATGGCGTCGGCCATTGAAGCCTTGGGCATGAGTCTTGCGAACAGCTCTGCGCAGGAAGCGGTGTCCGAACACAAGATCGATGATTGCAAGCAGGCGAGCGTCGCCGTCATGAACTTGTTACGCAACGATATCAAGCCACTCGACATCATGACGAAGAAGGCGTTTGAGAACGCCATTGCAGTTGTTATCGCACTCGGCGGCTCGACCAATGCGGTTCTGCATTTGATTGCGATGGCGCGTGAGGCCGACGTCGATCTGACGCTGGACGACTTCACACGCATCGGCGCGGAAACGCCGGTCCTTGCCGATGTTAAGCCCAGTGGCAAATACCTGATGTCGGAGCTGATTGCCATTGGCGGCATTCAGCCGCTGATGAAACGCATGCTCGAGCACGACCTGCTGCACGGTGATTGCATAACGGTTACCGGCAGGACGCTCGCCGATAATCTCGCGGACGTTGACGACTACCCAACGGGGCAAGATATCGTGCGTGACTTTGATGCCCCAATAAAGCCCAACAGCCACCTTGAGATTCTCTACGGCAACGTCGCGCCCGATGGGGCTGTTGCGAAAATCACTGGAAAGGAGGGGTTGCGGTTCGAAGGTAGTGCGCGCGTTTACCATTCTGAAGAGGACGCGCTCGCCGGTATTCTCGATGATACGGTCAAGGCCGGCGACGTTATCGTGATTCGCTTTGAAGGTCCCAAGGGGGCACCCGGCATGCGAGAAATGCTGAGCCCGACAGGTGCGATCGTGGGCAAGGGGCTTGGGACTGATGTGGCGTTGATTACGGACGGCCGATTTTCCGGCGGCAGCCACGGATTTGTGGTTGGACACGTGTCTCCAGAAGCGGCCGTCGGCGGCCCTATCGCATTGATCGAAGATGGCGACAAGATCACGATCGATGCTGAGCTTAAGCAGATCAACGTTGCCGTCAGCGATGATGAGTTGGCGGCTCGCCGCCAGGCATGGGAGCGACCGCCATCAAGCGTGCGTCGCGGCGCGCTGGCCAAATATCGCGCCGAGGTGTCATCGGCGGCCGACGGGGCCGTGACAATCCCTGATCCGTGGGACGTATAGCCCGCCTGGACTTGACCTTTTCTGCCAGGTTCGCTCTACTGCATTGCAGAAAGTTTCAGACACCCTCGTAAAGTGCCACGGTATTCCTTTATGGATGCTAAAGAACTCCTAAAACAGATGGCGCGCCAGAGGTGCGTGGGTGCCAATGGCAGGAGTACCGGCTAGCATAAAGCCCGGACTTTGCTAACGAACCCGCAAGGACATCCTGGCGGGTTTTTTTTTGCCGCAATATGCGAGAGCAAAGATCGACAGCATCATGACCGAAGAAGCCGAGTTCGAAGCCAGCGACGGCCTGGGTGCGCCGGAAAGTATTGCTCAGTCAGCCTGGGTGGTCATGAAATTCGGTGGCTCCAGCGTTTCGACAGCTGAGAACTGGGCGATTATCGCAGCTCTGATCGAAAATCGGCTCAGGGACGGACTCAATCCAGTCATCGTTCATTCGGCCCTGAAGGGAGTATCGAACGCGCTGCGATCATTGCTCGACGAAGCGGTTTCCGGCGATCCGGACGCCAGCGTCGCCGCGATCCGCGCTCAGCACTACGACCTAGCCAGTGAGCTTGGCCTAGACGGTCCGGCATTACTCGATGATTCGCTACACGAACTCGAACAACTGATTGCCGGCGTAAAGCTCGTCCGTGAAATCAGCGTTCGTGTTCGTGTTCGGATCATGGCAATCGGTGAATTGATGTCGACGCGGATCGGCGCCGCCTATCTGGACAAAGTCGGGTTACCCGTTGTGTGGATCGATGCACGCGATTTGCTGACGAGCAATAGTCGCGATGGGGCACAACGGACACGCGATTATCTGGTAGCTACCTGCGACCATGATGCCGACGCTGGCATGCAGCAGCGTCTCAAAGCGACTGGCAAAGTCATCCTGACGCAGGGCTTCATTGCACGGAATCGCAACGGCGAGACGGTTCTGCTTGGTCGCGGTGGTTCGGATACGTCGGCGGCATACCTGGCCGCACGATTGCAGGCGCGACGCCTGGAAATCTGGACCGATGTACCGGGCATGTTTTCTGCCGATCCGCGTTGGGTGCCATCGGCGCGACTACTTGTCGCATTGCGCTACGAGGAAGCGCAGGAACTTGCATCAGCGGGCAGTTCGGTGCTGCATCCGCGTTGCATATCGCCATTGCGACCGCATGGCATTCCACTGTTTATTCGTTGCACGACGGCTCCAGAAATTCATGGCACAGTCATTTCATCAATAACCGATGAAATCGAACCTCAGGTGAAGGGCATTTGTGTTCGCGAGAACATCACGTTGGTGTCGATGGACAGTGTTGGTATGTGGCACGAGGTTGGATTCCTTGCGCGCGCATTTGCCGTCTTCAGCGAACACGGCGTGTCGATCGATTTAGTGTCGACGTCGGAGACCAACGTAACGGTGTCGATCGATACCGACGACGGCGTGGTCCCGGCGGATGTCCAGGAGGCTCTGCTCTCCGATCTGAATCGTCTTTGCCGCACTCGGGTCATCACCGATTGCGCGGCGGTCAGCCTCGTCGGCCGAAAAATTCGCACGATCTTGCCACGATTAGCGCCGGCGCTCGAAGTTTTCGAAGAAGAAAAAATTCATTTGATGTGCCAGGCGGCCAATGACCTCAATTTGAGCTTTGTCATCGGCAGGGATCAGAGCGAGCGTCTTGTCAGCAAGCTGCACTCGACCGTGATCCGCAGTACTGGCGGCAGTCCTGCCTTCGGCGCAAGCTGGGAAGCATTGTTCAGGGGAGAGGTGCTGGCGGCGCATACGGCAGACGCATGGTGGTTGGAAAAACGTCGTGAACTATTGCAACTCGCGAGTAAGCAGCTGAATGCCTATGTATACGATCGTGATAGCGTTCGCACGGCGGCGCGCAATTTGCTCGATCTCGAAAACGTTGATCGAGTTCTGTACGCGGTTAAAGCCAACTTTAATGCTGAGTTGCTAAAGACGCTGGACGAGCAGGGCGTGGACTTCGAGTGCGTGTCACCGGGAGAGGTAGAGTGGCTCGAAAAAACTTTGCCCGGGTTTGATCTCGATCGAATCCTGTTCACACCCAATTTCGCGCCGCGATCGGAGTACGAGTGGGCGCTTCAGAAAGGCTTGCTGGTGACACTGGATAACTTACATCCGCTGCAAGCATGGCCTGAGTTATTTGCCGGCAGCAAGCTGTTCATTAGAGTCGATCCCGGGCAGGGACGCGGCCATCACGAGCACGTCAAGACCGCCGGTGTGCATTCGAAGTTCGGCGTGCCTAGATTTGAGATTGACGAGCTCATTCAACTTGTCGCCGCCGCTGATGCAGAAGTCATCGGCATTCATGCACACAGTGGAAGCGGTGTGTCGGATCCTGATGCTTGGCGAAATATCGCCGGCGAACTAATTACGGTCGCTGAGCGATTTCCGGGTGTGCGCACGATCGATCTCGGTGGAGGTCTTGGAATTCCGGAAAAACCTGGCGATAAACCGTTCGACCTCACACGCATGGACGATACGCTCGCTGAGATCAAGGCAGCCTATCCGCAGTACGATCTGTGGATCGAACCCGGCCGTTACCTGGTTGCACGAGCAGGCGTATTGCTGACTAGGGTCACGCAGGTCAAGGGTAAAGGTGAAATGCGGTATGTCGGTGTCGGCACCGGAATGAATTCGCTGATACGACCCGCCCTGTACGGCTCATATCATGAGATTGTCAATCTAACAAAAGCGGATCACGCGCCCAGCGAAACCGTTACGGTCGTGGGACCAATATGCGAAACTGGGGACCGCTTGGGTACCGATCGGCTGTTGCCACCGTCTGAAGAGGGCGATGTAATCTTGATTGCGAACGCGGGCGCTTATGGTTACGTCATGAGTTCGCAATACAATCGACGAGAAATTGCGCCGGAGATAGTGATTTAGAAGGCACGGGAATTGGCATGAAATTGTACTGGGCACCGAAAACACGTTCGACGAGAGCCATTTGGATGCTTGAGGAAGCCGGCCTGGACTACGAGCTCGCACCGGCCGACATTCGCGACCCAAATCGACAAGACAGCGAAGAATTTCGAGCCGCGAGTCCGATGGGCAAAGTACCAGCGCTCGTCGACGGTGATGTGTCGATGTCGGAGTCGGCGGCTATTTGTCTCTATATTGCCGACCGCTATTGTTCGGGCACGCTTGCACCGCCAGTTGACGATGCTCGACGTGGAAAATTCTTATATTGGATCATGTATACGCCGGCTGTCGTCGAACCGGCAATGTCTGAGAGATTCAGTGGCGTCGAACCGAATCGCGGTCGCAGTGGTTGGGGTGATTTCGACTTGATGATCGAAACCTGGGAGCAAGGTCTCGGTGACAGCCAATGGATACTTGGCGATCAGTTCACAGCGGCCGACGTCATGCTCGGTTCCAGCGCCGTGTTTCTTCGTATGTTCGACATGCTTCCCGACTCGGCGGTACTGGGCGCCTACGCAGATCGCTGCTTCGGCCGAGACGCGTATCAGAAAGCGCTCGCGATGCAGTAACGTCGAGCGTCTCCGGCTTTACCCAGGGTTACCCAACGTCGACAATGCTAGAGAAATAGACGATGTTGGCGCACCGGTGGGTCTCGGCTTGAGGTAATTTCTCACGATTGCACTGTAACTCATTGCAATAGTGATGGTTTTCCCATGAAACTTCGTCAGCGTAGGTACAGCCGGTCGGCGCAGTGTTTGCCACGGTGGACAGGGCAACGCTCCGTAAGACTCCTCGGCCGTGTGGCCGTTGCGATCGCTAAAGCGATATCGTAAGTAACTATTTTTTGTACAAAAAATTGTGTTGCTTGCTTGACGCTCGAAAATCAAGACCCTAGACTGCAACCGTACTCATCGAGACCGGCTGAGGGAAAGGCCCAGTGACGCCGGGGCAACCAACAGAACTAACCACTCTGGAAAGGTGCCAACTCCTGCGGAGGCATTAGCTTCCGAAAGATGAGGGTCCGTGCAATACGCGCCGGTGCGCTGAAGGGCACGACACCCCTCCCTTGCGGGCTTCGCAGGGTTCCGATGAGCGTTTTTTTTCATTTGGAACCGCGGAGACCGAAACATGACATCCACAGCGAATCGCCCGCCGAGTAGTTCAGTAGGTGCCGCTACGCGCGCCGTGCGCGCATCGATTGAATCCGACATACAGCACGGTGCCGTCGTGCCGCCACTGCA
>Ga0224508_10001312_pt1 | contig 22449 bp, 29 predicted proteins | sample SF_Jan12_sed_USG_4_FD_170157 | JGI IMG/M metagenome (GOLD analysis project Ga0224508, IMG submission 170157) | Sediment microbial communities from San Francisco Bay, California, United States - SF_Jan12_sed_USGS_21 | ecosystem: Environmental > Aquatic > Marine > Sediment | place: USA... | reverse complement strand
GCCGATTATTGTTCAGGAAATCGCAAACATATTGATCGAGATTAACAAGAATAATGTTTCAATTGTTTTGGTAGAACAAAATGCTGATCTCGCTTTAAACATTGCCCGTCACGGCTATGTCCTGGAAACTGGCAATATTACGCTGGAAGGCGAAGCCAGCGGTTTGGCCAACAACGAACACGTTAAAAAAGCGTATCTAGGTATATAGTCTAGTTTAGATAACTAAACCTATTGAGTTTGCATTGGACAAAATCGCCGTCTTCGCCGACGTACAAAACATCTACTACACGACCCAACAAGCGTACGGTCGCCAGTTCAATTACCGCGAGCTTTGGCGACGTATCAGCGCGGGTGGAGAGATTGTTTCAGCGAAAGCCTATGCCATTCATCGTGGTGACGATAAACAACTTAAGTTCCAGAATGCTCTCAGAGAAATTGGCTTCACGATAAAACTCAAACCGTTTATACAACGTCGCGATGGTTCCGCCAAAGGCGACTGGGATGTAGGGATTACAATCGACGTTTTAGAAGTAGCGAAAGATGTTGACTCTGTCGTATTGCTGTCGGGTGATGGAGACTTTGATCTCCTGCTAGAGAAAATCAAGCAAGACTACGCCGTCAACACTGTCGTCTATGGCGTACCGTCACTCACCGCAAAATCCCTCATTGATTCAACCAGCACCTTTCATCCAATTGATAAAGGTTTATTGCTGTAACCCATTCGGCATAATGCCATTCGGTTACCGCACCCTTCGCTTGCTCATTAGGTTACCGGACATAAATCATCATATTCAACGCTATCCTTTTCAACCTGAACATCAGGAGCAGAAAAAGCTTTCTTAAATGTAAACGCTTCAACTGTGGGTCCGTGAGCTTGTAAACATTCAAGCCTTTTCTTCGCTTCATCTAAAGTTGGATAATTCCCTTTTTGCATCCACCACAATACTGTGTACGCATCTTCCATTTTGCCAAACCACTCCTTACGTCGACTCATAAACTTAGTATGGGCAGTACGATATACATAAGTATGTAATGACTTAACATCCTCCCATGCGCTTATATTGACAAGAATATCCGAACCAAATGACCGGATACTAGTTGCATCACCTTCTTCTGTCTGTAATCGCCATATAAACCCCGGAGATTCCTCTGCGAGTTTGTTTACCCGTTCGAGATTTACAACAAAATCTGACATTTCTGGCGAATCAATAGCGTATTTCATATTAGCGATATTTAACTGTGCTAATTGGTATGAACTCATGACAAACTCCTATTTAGTAAAAATTTGCAAGCTTACAAGCCCGACATATCCAACATCACCGGAATGTGTTTTTCCCAGCCGATGGCCATGATGTGGATGCCTTTGCAGAGATTTTTTAATTCGCCGATGGTGTTGGCAGCGATGGCGAGGCTTTCTTCAACAACACTGTCTTTTTCTGTGGCATCAGCAATTCGTTGAATCATTGCGTCGGGTATATTGATGCCCGGCACACGTTCATTCATGTAGGTCGCCATTTTCACGGATTTAATCGGGATGATTCCTGCGAGTACGATTATGTCTGGCGCATTGAGTTTGTTCATAAATTCAACAAACGGTTCAATATCGTAGATCGCCTGAGTTTGAAAAAACTGCGCACCCCCATCGATTTTGCGTTTTGTATTTTCCACCTCACCGTCAATGTCGTTGGCGCACGGATTAAACACGCTGCCGATTAAAAATTCCGGATTACCTTTTATGTCGTTACCGCCGTAGTCTTTACCATTCTTTAGCGCCGCCGCAGCTTCAATCATTTGATTAGTGTATAGATCAAACACAGGTTTGGTATCCGGGTGATCTCCAATCTTGGGAGGGTCGCCACCCATAAACATGACATTTGGAACTCCCAACGCTGCCGCGCCTAACAAACTGCTTTGTATGGCAATACGATTCTTGTCGCGTGAGGTGAATTGAACAATAGGTTCAATACCGCGCTGCATTAAAAAATGACCGGCGATAACGGGGTCCATGGTCATTCGCGCTGTGGCGGACTCGGTTAGATTGAATGCCGCAATCCTGGTTTTTAAGGAATCCGCCTTCGCATACAAATCACTTAGATCGGTGCCTTTAGGCGGCGACAATTCGCATGTGACGACAAAATAGTTTCCTTCGAGCGCAGTTGCCAGATTCTTCATTGCTTACCTTGATGATTTTCAGTGTTAAAAGATAAATAAATGCGGATATGCGAGATATTGCTCCGCCACCCGAGTTCGGGGCAAGCGGATATCTGGCTCTAAATCCCCCGGCGAAATCATACCAGACCTGAGTCATTGAAGTCGCTTTTCGCCCCCCGGAATGCATCATCAACCACCAAATCTGATATACCATTTGCGTGAACTCGGCAGTCGGATTAGACTGTTAGAAAATACAAAAATGACGATAACTAAAGGAGGATAAAAATGTGCCTGTTTCTTTCTAGACCCAGCCCGCAATGCTATAGATCAAAGCCTCATTCGATGCTTTTGATAGAAGCAATCTAAATATTCTCCCAATGTTTTTCAATATCTATGGCAATAAAAAGAGAGGTATAAATGGCCAAAGCGATTCACTCTATGATCCGGGTATTTGACCTGGAAAAATCAATCGATTTTTACGATAAAGCTTTCGATCTCAAAGTTGCTGATAAATTCGACTTTGACGGTTTTGCCCTGGTTTACCTGCGCAATGATGAAAACGATTTTGAGATTGAGCTCACCTTAAACAAAGACCGGGAAGAGGCTTACACACACGGCGATGGCTACGGGCATGTTGCAGTGTGTGTCGATGATGCAAATTCAGAACATGATCGATTCGCTGAATTAGGACTCGAACCTACGGATGTGAAAGAGTTTCATCGCGAAGGATCGTTGATGGCACGTTTCTTTTTCGTCCAGGATCCCGATGGGTACAAAATCGAAGTACTAGAACGACACGGGCGTTATCAATAGAACCCGCCTCGTCTTAGCTACGCTCGATAAATTATGAGACAGGTTCTAGCTAACCATAAACCAATTAACAATCAACAGAGGAGTATGTAATGAAAGATCAAATTAATCGAAGGCAGTTTTTACGTCGTGGCGGTGGCGCGTTGGCCGGTGCTGCAGCGGCGACCGCAGTTGCGCCAAGCACATCATGGGCCGCTGAACTATCAACATTAGATGAACACCAAGGCAACACGATTTTGCAGGCTGTGCGACAGATTTATCCGCACAACACCATGTCGAATGATTATTACAACAATGTCGTGAAAGATCTGGATGCTGAAGCAGCGGACAACGCAGATACGGCCACGATGCTTAAAGAAGGTGTTGCTAACCTGGATGCCGCCATGGGTGTGAAATGGACGGATTTATCTAACGGTAATCAATTCGCCGTACTCAGTGCAATGAAAGATTCACCGTTCTTTCAAAAACTGCGTGGTAAGGCAGTGGTATCTCTTTATAACAATCCACTAGCTTGGCGACACTTTGGATACGAAGGTTCTTCGGCAGAACAAGGCGGTTACTTGGAACGCGGTTTTGACGACTTAAACTGGCTGGAAAATCCGCCAGAAGACGCAAGCCCTAAAGCGAGCTGAGGAGAATAGAAAAATGGCTAACATAGATTTTAATGACGATTCTGCCGTACTGGTTATCGGTAGTGGCGCGGGTGGTGGCACATTGGCTAACGAGCTATGCCAAAAAGGCGTAAAGGTAATTTTGCTGGAAGCTGGTGCGCGACATTCTATTGCGGATTTTCAAAACAATGAATGGAATGCATTCGGTCAGTTATCTTGGCTAGATAAACGCACAACGTCGGGTTCATGGCGAGTGGCCAAAGACTTTTCGGGATTGCCGGCGTGGATTTGTAAAACCGTCGGCGGCACCACCACACACTGGGCGGGCGCCAGTTTGCGCATTCAAGAACATGAGTTCAAAGCAAAAACTAACTACGGAGAAATTGACGGTGCCAACTTGATGGATTGGCCGTTGTCACTGAGCGATCTCGAACCGTACTACGAAAAAGCTGAAGATAAACTCGGTGTCACGCGAACCCATGATATTCCTGGTTTACCCGGTAACAACAACTTCAAAGTTATGTATACCGGTGCGAAACGTTTAGGCTATCAAAATGTTCACACGGGTCGTATGGCAATTAACAGCCGACCCCGTGCCGGACGTTCGCAATGCCTGCAAATCGGGTTTTGCTTTCAGGGCTGTAAGAGCGGCGCCAAATGGTCAACGCTTTATGTAGACATCCCTGCTGCAGAGGAAACGGGCAATTTAGACTTACGCCCTGAATCTCACGTACTCAATATTGAACATGATGACAGCGGCAAAGTCACTGGTGTTGTTTACATGGACAAAGACGGCAATCAGCAAATGCAAAAAGCACGAGCAGTTTGTGTTGCCGGCAACTCGATTGAAACACCACGCTTGTTATTGAACTCAGCCAGCTCCAAGCATCCCGATGGCTTGGCGAATTCATCCGGCCAAGTTGGCAAAAATTACATGCGACATATGACGGGTTCGGTATACGCAACTTTTGATCGACCCGTAAATATGTATCGTGGCACAACCATGGCGGGCATCATCACCGACGAGTCGGTAAACGATCCGGCACGTGGATTTACAGGTGGCTATGAAATGGAAACACTCGCATTAGGAATTCCATTCATGGCAGCGTTCCTCGATCCTGGCGCCTGGGGTCCACGCTTTTCCCGAGCGATGGACAACTACGATCACATGGCAGGTATGTGGTTAGTGGGTGAAGATATGCCGCAGGAAACTAACGCGATCACATTACACGCAGAAGAAAAGGATCAATTTGGAATGCCCATCCCGAATGTGCATTTCGATGATCATCCTAATGACATCGCGATGCGTAACCACGCGTTCAAGCAAGGCTCGGCAGTGTACGACGCTGCGGGTGCGAATATGGTATACGAAACACCACCCTACCCGTCGACACACAACCTCGGCACTTGTCGAATGAGTGATAAAGCGGAAGACGGTGTGTGTAACAAGTTTGGGCAGTCTCATGACATACCAAACCTGTTTATTTCCGATGGCAGTCAATTCACCACCGGCGCTGCGGAAAATCCGACTCTGACCATTGTCACTTTGGCTATTCGCCAGGCGGATTATGTGGCGGAACAGTTGTCGGCACAAAACATTTAACTCATAACAAAATGCTTGCGCTTAACTACGCCCCGCTTTGCGGGGCGTTTTTTTGTCGAGAGACACTCAAAACTAAGCCACTGAAGTGTCGATACCTGCTGAGGTGAGCGCCGTTGAAATGAAATCTAAACGCCAACTGTCGCTTTCCTCACGTTCCTCAAGTCGCATTCTCGGGGAATCGCTGAGAATGTAATTACCCTTTTCGTCGATAGAAACTGAAATTTCCGCATTACTGCGAACAACGAATAATTCACCAACAATGTGGCAAAGAATTTCATCGCACTGTTCGGATGATGGCAGAGGTATAACTACGGCATCGTGCGCCAAGGCCGGTCGAATAATGTTTCTCTGCAATTCCAGAGTATCGCCTGATTCTCCAAACAATACCAAGTCAAATAATCCAGCTGTTGCGGAATCTTTGTAGAGATTCAATGCGTCGAAGCAATGTTCTACGCCAGCTGCCTTTAGATTGAAGCCACTGTTCAGTGGTTTCTCAACTGGCGCGAATACGACATCGTTACTATCCGATGCTAATAAACCTCCGACACAAAGCACTTCAGGTGAATCGCCTACGACCAAAACCCTCACCCATCTTACTCCGTTAACATGGGAGCGGTTTCAACAACACATTCTGCAAAGCGTTTGAAGAATTTTGTCGAAACGCGATTGGCTACGTTACTGACAATACCTGGTGCGATATTTCCCAGTGCACCACCAATTTCAAACTCACCGCTGTAAGTTAAGTCTGTTCCTGACTCAGCATCGGCAAGTGATACATCGGCAAAACCTCGTGCTGATTCTGCTAACCCGCTTTGACCGATACCGCGCAGAGTATAGTTATCCGGTGGGTATAAATTCTGGAGTAACAACTGAACGGCAAAGCTGGATTTAATCGGACCAACACGAATAGCCATGGCGATAAGCCACTCTTCATCAGTTAGTTTTTGTACGTTTTCGCAACCGCGAATACTTTTTTCCAAAACAACAGGGGTATTCATGGCGACCCAAACCTGTTGCTTCGGTGCCGGTATAAAATGTTTGCCGCTAATGGGTATCAATGGTCTTCCAGAAGGTGCTTGCTAATGTGATTCAGCAACACGTATGTCGTGCAAAACAGTATTGATCTCGCCAATATACAAAAAAAGCGCTGTATGGGTGTCTGGATCATTCTGTTTTAATTCATTTGATGCGGATTTAAAAGCATTGACCTGCACATCGTGATCACGTAGTAAATTTCTTAGCAACTGGGACTCTTTCTCGGTCGGATCGAGATTGAATTTTTTCTTCTTGGTTTCGAGAGCAGTCATTAGGTCAAAATGACGTTGCTTGGTGGTTTCCATGGCGTTGTAGGCCTGCCACGTTTCCGATGCGATTTGCCATTGTCGTTTGTCCATTCTCACCCACCCCCACGTCGAAAATAGAGATTAAACCGAAGCATAAACGCGTCCATGTCTTGCTGCTCGAAACCTTTAAAAGTAAAACTTAAATTAGTATAAGGAATTTCGAGCAAGGCAATTTTTCGGATTTGCTGTACACCTAATTTAATTTCCACTGAGCGTTCACCGTATTCCATGATGACTCGCTGACCTTCAACACGATAGGGATGATTCTCGATGGCGGAAGGCAAGGAACGAAAAAACTCGGCGTGCGTCAGGCCAAATTCTTTGGTGAAGCTGTGATTAAACATAAATTTACGTGGCCAATACCGGAAACATCGTATGCGTTACTAGGTTTCCAACACATCATTAAGATCATCTGGATTCCATCCTTAGGTCCGCCAAGCGCGTTCATCCTTAGCGCTGGCTTCTCCGGATAAGCGCTACGCGCTTTCCGGAATGACGAAAATAGTTATTAGTAATACAAAAACGGTGACAGTCTGTGCAACTAACTAATAATTGATCATCCACCCGCGACGGGCGGCCAAATAGCCAGCGTATCACCCTCTTTTAAAGTCGTCGCGTCGCGATCCGCCGAACAGGCAAACACGCCGTTAACCAATACCAAATGCGCCATCTCGCGCGGCACATGATAGTTGTCGATTATCCAGTTTAGCGATGCATTGTCCGGTATCTCGATTTGAACCGTGTTTTCATGTGCTCCGGGTGGCAAATGCTCACTCAAAGAAGCATATAACTTAAACGTGATTTTCATACCGCGGCAATATTTCAGGCAACGATTATGCCGCGCCCTGGGTTGCGCTCAAATATGCTTCCATAACATTAAGTGGGTTATCCATTAACTTGTCTTTCCACTTACCCAGATGCAGTTGGGTTTGAATTAACCCGCGCAACACACCGACGTGTTGAGTCAGACCCAGGCTGTTTGCGCCAACTACAACATCATCTTCGAACTGCAAGTTGATATAACGATAATTATCCGGGTCATTCAGTTCCGCCGTGTCGCCACCGCTACTGCCTTCCCATAATCCAAAGGATGCGGATATTAAACCCATGGTGTCCAACACGTTCATGTTGACGCTGCCTTGGTGAATGGATTCCTGGCCTTCAGTCATATTAGCCGCGGCGATACGGCCGTGATCGGCGGCAGTAGGTTGAATCGCTTGTACAGTGTATTCACCAGTCGAAAAGTCTTTACCCTGCGCAACATCACCAGCGGCGAAGATATCCGGATCGCTGGTACACATATGCTCGTCTATCAAAATGCCATGATCGATTTTGACATCGGTATCTTTTAGCAAATCCGTATTCGGACGCACACCAGTCGCGCAAATCACGAGATCGGCTGGAATACTCTCGCCGGATTCAAGCGCGACGTCCAATGGCGAACCACTGGAAATTCCGGTGACGCGGGTAGAAGTCAATACACGAACATTTTTACTTTCACACCATTTTTTAATCAGACCACCGGAGTCTTCGTTCATCATACGTGGCACCATGCGGTTTTCCATCTCTACCACGGTCAGATCGACGCCACTCGCGGCCAATGCTTCGAGAATAATGCATCCAATAAAACCAGCACCCATCAAAACCACTTTAGCACCGGGTTTCGCCAATTTGGTAATGTGACGTGCATCTTCCAACGTCCAGCAACTATGCACGCCGGGCAAGTCCATACCCTCAATCGGGGGCTTGGTGGGATGTGAACCGGTCGCGACCAACAACTTGTCATAACTCATGTTTCCGCCAGTGGAAAGTTTTAACAATTTTCCCGTGGAGTCAATCGATTCGACTCGCGCCTGCTCGATGTTAATTCCCTGCTGATCGAAAAATCCGCTGCTCTTACGCAAATACGTACCGGCTTCATCGATATTATTCATCAAGTAATACGGAATCGCCATACGCGAGTAAGGTGGCTCTGGTTCATCGCCGACAATAGTCACATTTGATTGAGGGTCGAGTTTTTTTAGCGTTTCCGCCGCGATAACGCCGGATGGACCGGCACCGATAATGACGTGTTGCATGTTTACCCTCCTAAAATAAGCAGGGCAGTGCCAAGCACCGCCCTGAAGATTACATCTTGAGATTAAAAGTTAGACGCTATGATCAGGCTGGCAATCCTAACCGTTGACGTGTCTCGTCTGTGATAGTGCCGTCGGCATTCCAGCCGCGTTCCTGATAGTAAATCGGCAACATCTCTTTAAGACCGGACACTTTGCCTTCCGCTGGGCCGGTGTTTGCAGGGCTTTCCAGCAACCGCTTGGGCAAGGTGTCGTCCGCGGCGGTAAGTCCGGCTTTCATATTAAAGTCACGTTCCAGATTCCAAACACGTTCGCCAACTTCGACCAGTTTCTCCGGTGTCCATTCGCCGTCACAAGCGGCATCGATTTGTGGAGCAATGTTTTCCAAAGTCCATGCGAATGTTGTGAACACGCACAGACCGGCTGAGTCCACCGCCGCGGTCGCATCCTGAAATGCTTTAACCAAACCCGGCTTACCTTCCGTTTCTAACGGATCGGTTTTTTCTGGAATACCCAAAATTTCCGATGACACCGTATAGCTGCGTAAATGACAAGCACCACGGTTAGACGTCGCATAAGTCAAACCCATGCCTTGAATACCGCGTGGGTCGTAGGCCGGGAATTCCTGCCCTTTCACTGTCATAGACAATTCCGGATGACCGTACTTCTCACACAAACGCTTAGAACCGAGACCAAGCTCTTTACCAAAGCCTTCACCTTTCGCAACCATTTCAGCGGCTGCGGTTAATGCTTCAGCCGAGCCAAATTTTAGTTCCACACCACCGGTTTGTTCCTTGGTAATCACGCCGTCTTCATATAATTCCATGGCGGCAGCGACGGTTGCGCCGAACGAAATGGGATCCATGCCATCTTCATTACACAGGAAGTTTGCATAGGTCAGCGCATCGATATCGTCCACACCGGTATCCGAACCTAACGCCCACGCCGCTTCATACTCCAGTCCACCTGAGTTTCCCCAGTACTGCGGTTTGTTTTCGACCGAGAAATGACCCTTATCCACGGTCGAAATTCGGCCACAGGCAATGGTGCAGCCAAAACACGCAGCATTCGTAGTCAGATTAGGTTTGCCATCGCTTTTGCGTGGTTCGGCCATCGCTTCGGCGGAAATTTTATGCGCGCCTTCGAATTGCACCTCGCGCATATTACGTGTTGGCATCGCGCCGACTTCGTTAATGACATTCATCAATACTTGTGTACCGAAGGTCGGTAGGCCTTGTCCGGTAACCGCGTTGTCCGCCAGCACTTGTTTTTGCGCCGCGGTCTCCTGCATAAACCGTTTTGGGTCTTTGATGTTGCCGACACCTTTAGTACCACGAATTACAACGGCTTTCAGATTCTTTGAAGCCATGACCGTACCGACACCGGAACGGCCCGCCGCTCTGTGCAAATCGTTCACTATCGCTGAGTACAAACAGCCCGCTTCGGCTGAACGACCAACACAGGCAATGCGGATTTGCGGATCCTGATGTTTCTTGTGCAGTATTTCGTCGGTTTCCCAAACGGATTTTCCCCAAATTTCGTCAGCGGACACCAACTCGGCGTTGTCGTTTTGAATATGCAAATACACTGGCGAAGGCGACTTGCCTTCAAACACAACCATATCCCAACCGGCGTTTTTCATTTCCGCGCCGATAAAACCACCGGAGTTAGAACATGCAATTGCACCTGTCAACGGACTCTTGCAAATGACGGAGTAGCGACCACCCGTAGATGCCATGGTACCGGTCAATGGTCCGGTTGCCATGATTAATTTATTTTCCGGCCCCAACGCATCCGCTTTTGGATCCATTTCTTCGACCAGATAACGCGATGCTAATCCACGCTGACCAAGATACTGCTGTGCCCACTCCATATTGAGTGGTTCGGTTGAAACTTTGCCTTCGGTTAAGTTAACGCGAAGAATTTTTTTTGACCATGCCATGATGTTCTCCTGTTCGTTTAAGCGCGCGCGGCGTTATCGGTTTTCTCGGCCCATGCCCGCATACGATCCAACCCGGTTGCGTTAGCATCGAGATAGGTAATCGCGCCGGTCGGACAAGCTTCGGCACACTGCGGATCGCCACCACACAAATCGCACTTGACGACCTTGCCGGTGTCGGCGTTGTAATTCACCGTGCCAAAAGGACAGGCGATAGTGCACACTTTGCAACCTACACACACATCGGCTTTGACATCTTTCGAACCCGTTGCCGCGTTGATAACGATAGCGTCAACAGGACAAGCGTGCATACACCAGGCTTCGTCACATTGAGTGCAGGTATAAGGAACGAAACGCCCCTCTTCATGAAATGTAAAAACCTTGATGCGGGACTTAGATGGATTAAATACACCTTCGCTTTCATAGGAACACGCCATTTCGCATTGCAAACACCCGGTACACTTGCCGGGATCGATAGTGAGGGACTTCAGCATTCGCTTTCCTCCAGATTCGGGTTATATACGTTGTTTTCTGTTGCCCTGATCGCTGGCTTAAAACCCTTATGCGAGTCGCAACCGGCGCAGAATAAACAACTTTTTAACATTATTAGACACGACTGACAACCACCCGCGGATTTGGTTAGCGCGTCGTTAATACATGAGGGGATTGCGTCCCATTTATGACCCAATATCGGAGTTCATGCGCGCCTTGTCAGGATAAAAAAACGAGATGATAAATAAGCCTGTAGCCGCCGCCACGATTGAGGGGCCTGCAGGCGTGTCCCATTGCAAAGACGCCCATAGGCCAATGATCACGGCAATCGCCCCGGCTACTCCGGCGCCGAACGCCATTTGCTCAGGCGTCGCGCTGAAACGCCGCGCGACGGCGGCGGGAATAATCAACAGGGAAACGATCAACAACAATCCGACGATTTGCATGGCCACGGCGATGACCACGCTGACCAGCAATAAAAACATTAACTGCATGCGTTCCACTGCAACACCATCCACGCGAGCCAGTTCTTCATGCACGGTAACTGACAACAATGAACGCCAGAAAACCGCGAGCAATACCAGACAAGTCAATCCACCGGTGTATATCCAAACTATATCTGCCCTGGAAACCGCTAAAATATCGCCAAACAAATAGGCTAGCAAATCGACCCGCACCGATTCCATCAAGGATAGAACAATCAAGCCCGCTGCCAGCGAGCCGTGCGCGGCGATGCCAAGTAAAGTATCGTTAGACAAGCGCTGATTTTTTTGCAGTACGAACAAACCCAATGAAACCAGTATGGCGACGAGCAAGACACCAAGTTGCAGATTAATATCAAACCAGACACCCAATGCGACGCCGAGTAATGCGGCGTGCGATAGTGCGGCACCGAAATACGCCATACGCCGCCATATGACAAAACAACCCAGCGGTCCCGCAACAATGGCAATGCCCAATCCAGCAGCGAGCGCGCGAAGTAAAAACTCATCCATGATTCGCGTGTTCTTCCTTCAACGATTGATCGATATTGCCGGCCAAATCGTGCTTATGGTCGTGATGATGGGTGTACACCGCAAGTTGATCTTGCAAGCGTGATCCGAACAGAGTGAGATATTCAGGATGTTGACTCACTGCGTCGGGTTTTCCGTCGCAACACACATGGTGGTTTAAACAGATAACACGATCAGTTGCTGCCATGACCAAATGCAAATCATGCGATACCAGCAATACACCGCAACCCATTTCATCACGCAATGACTTGATTAAATCATACAACTCAGACTGACCAACCACGTCAACCCCGGCACTGGGTTCGTCCAACACTAAAAGCTCCGGGTCTTGCAATAATGCTCGCGCAAGCAACACACGTTTGAGTTCACCACCGGATAAGCTTTGTACTGGCGATTTCAACACATGCCCGGCGCCAGACTGGTGCAACACTCTTTCAAAACGATGGGTTTGACCCCGCGCACCCAAGTCCAGAAAGCGCTCTACCGTCAACGGCAGGGTTTCTTCGATATGCAGACGCTGTGGCACATAACCAATGCGAATTTTTTTTGCGCGGTGTGTTTGTCCGCTATCGGGCGACATCAGCCCCAAGGTAATGCGCACCAGCGTTGTTTTACCGCATCCGTTCGGGCCAATGAGCGTAACTATCTCACCAGAATGCACTTTTAGATCGACCTTATCGAGCACAACATGTTGATTGTGCCAAACGGAAACCCCCGCCACGTCAATCAATGTTGTTGAAGCCTTCATAAAACTACTTTACGTCACAACGACTGCAAAGCCCCTGCAGTTCGACGGTCTGACGTTGCACACGAAAACCCGCCTGTCGCGCCCTTTCATTCATAAGACGGTTGATCTCTTCGTCTTCCATTTCCACAACCGCCTTGCATTGCCCGCAAATAAGAAATTGACCGGCGTGTTGCTCCACGGGGTCGCTGCAACCAACATAAGCGTTCAACGATTCGATACGATGAATTAAGCCCTGTTCAAGCAAAAAATCCAGCGCGCGATATACGGTTGGTGGCGCGGCACGGCGATTCTCGCTGCGTAATTGTTCCAATAAATCGTATGCCAGCATCGGTTCATGCCGCGCCCAAATCATTTCTAACACTTGCTTGCGTAACGCCGTCAGACGCGCACCACGATCAGCACATACGACTTCCGCAGCATCCAGCGCCGATGCAATGCAGCGCGCATGGTTGTGCTTTTGGGATTTGAATAACGCAGGAGACTTCTTACTCATTCGGGGTATGGTCGTGTAATTTATGTAATAATATAACATTACATTTATTCAAACACGAATTTAATGAACCTCCTTCGAACCGCAACGCTTTTTGCGTTGGTGTTCACTATGACAAGTGGTATCACATTAGCGGAACCACCCAGGGTATTGGTGAGTGTCAAACCTGTGCACTCATTGATAGCCCAGGTCATGCATGGAATTGGTGAACCGGATTTATTACTCACCGGCAACCTGTCACCCCACACTTACGCCATGCGCCCCTCCGACAGTCGCAAGTTGCACGAGGCAGATGTCGTTTTTTGGGTTGGCCCGAGTCTCGAAACTTTTCTGGTTAAAGCGTTATCGACAATTAAATCAGATACTCAGCTTATCGCGTTAACTCAACAGGCCGGAATTAATCTTGTGAGAACGCGTTCGTCGCATTTACATGGACATAATGATGAAACACAAAACGTTACAGAACTCGAAGTCGATCCGCATATCTGGCTTGATCCAAATAACGCGAAAGCGATTGTGAACATTACAGTTTCTGCCTTGAGTGAAATTGATCACAAAAATGAGCATATTTATAGAAAAAATGGCGACGAAGCCATAGCCCGGTTAACCGCACTCGACAATGAATTGCGCGATTTCTTAAAACCAATACTAGAAAAACCCTATGTGGTGTTTCATGATGCTTACCAGCATTTCGAGATTCACTACGGACTGAATTCCATCGCCGCGGTAACTGTCGATGCCGGAAAAACTCCCGGTGCAAAAGGTATTGTTGAATTAAGGAAACTTATTGTTGAAAACAACGTAAAATGTATATTCGCCGAACCGCAGTTTGAACCCAAAATAATAAAGAGCATCACTGAAGGCTCTGACATTAAAATCGGAACGCTCGATTCGCTTGGTGCAACAATCGAACCGGGAGTTAATGCTTATGGAAAAATGATGTTGGGAATAGCAGATTCTTTAGTGTCTTGTTTAGGCGATGTACAGTAGTGAATCATTTGTCATTCTGAATGATATGATCCCTGTCATGCTGACCAAATCTGTTAATGAACGATCTGCCTGCGTATTATACAAGTGGCACTACAAAACTCTAGTATCCCGGAGAACAAACATGACAGAAGAGAAAAAAGACAGACGACAAGACGAGATATTTTCCGAACAGGAAATTGAGGCACGGCTAAAGTCCGAGTTACCGTTGTGGTACTACGAAGACGGTTGGATTCGACGAAAATATAAAACCAGTGGCTGGAAAGGAACGTTGATGGTCATCAACACGGTTGGCCATTTAGCGGAAGCAGCCTGGCATCATCCAGATATTACCGCGTCCTATGCATTCGTCATCGTAAAACTCATGAACCACGCGGCCAAAGGCATAACCGAAAAAGATTTTGCACTCGCGAAAAAGATCGAAGAAGTTGTTCAATGGCAACCGGGCGCTGAAGGCGGCGCGTTGGAAGGAACACCAGACGAACAGCGTTTCAAATATATTAAGTACGACTAAGCGCCAATCCATTAAATACTTATCGCAATGACACAAGTATATTTTGGTCTTGGTTCGAATCTGGGTGATCGAACCGCGAATCTCGAGAAATCAATACGGCTGTTGCAAGAAAACGGTTTTCAATTAAGCCGCGTTTCGCCCGTTGTTGAGTCCCCCGCTCTATTGCCTGAAGGCGCGCCATCAGCATGGAATATCCCATTTCTAAATCTGGTCATTGAAGGCGACGTCGATGAAGCGCCCGCGCATTGGTTGAAGATTAATAAAGATATTCAAAATATCATGGGACGTACCAATGCATCGCGTTGGTCACCACGCCCGGTGGATATCGATATCTTGTTGTGGAGTGACGAAGTTATTGAGACCGAAGACTTAACTATTCCGCACAAGGATTTACACAAACGCGCATTTGTCGTCTCGCCGTTGGCTCATCTTTGTCCCGATCTACAAATTCCTGGCCGCGACACGACGACTATTCTTGAACATGCACGTGGATTGCATCATCACATTCCGTTGTGGATGGGGATTGTTAATATCACACCTGATTCATTTTCCGATGGGAATGTTAATTTCGATCATGCAGACGCCGAACGCACGATTAGCGAAATGATGGATGCAGGTGTTCACATCATCGATGTTGGCGCGGAGTCAACGCGACCTGGTGCAACACCAATGAAACCCGACGAAGAATGGCAACGGCTGCGGCCTACCCTGGAGCTTATAAAAGAGAAGACCAGTGACGGTCTAATTGGTCCATTGATAAGTATCGATACCCGGCACGCCGATGTTGCCAGGCAGGCTTTAGAACTGGGTGTAGACATCATTAACGATGTGAGTGGCTTAACCAACTCCGAAATGCTGGAATTGGCATGTGAAAATAATCACGACTGGGTTGCCATGCACCATGTCACCATACCCGTAGATTCAAATCGCAAAATTGCCCAGGAATGCGACACGGTCGTTGAGGTTTGTAGCTGGTTCGACCAACGGCTAGAGGAATGGGATAAATCCGGTATCGATCATAACCGCATCATACTCGATCCTGGCATCGGTTTTGGCAAGGACAGTTTGCATTCGCTGGAACTCATGCGCCACATTGAGGCATTGCAAAAATTTAACATGCGTCTATTAGTCGGTCATTCACGCAAATCATTCATGAAAGCGTTTTCAGAGATTCCCGCAGCCGAACGAGACATTGAAACCGTCGGCGCTTCACTTAAACTGTGCGACAAAGGCGTTGATATTATCCGTGTCCACAATGTCCCCGCCCACGTCCGTGCCTATACTGCCTGGGCGCATTTGGAGCCTTATCAATAATTAGAAAACAAGATACCTTAATATGTTAGATATTTCTATCCATGATAATCGCATCATTTCTTATGAAGTTGATTGTCAAGACCGGCGCATAAATCTACATACACAGTTCGAGCACAGTGAACCGACTGAACATACCGATGCTATATTTAAAGGTGTCCTCGCATATCATTTTGCTCACGACAATTTTAGCAATATTCTGTTCAACATTGACGAAATAGCTATCGATAAGCTTATTAAAAAGTATCAATATCTTTTTGATGAAGGGTCAAAATACGCGTGGCCTGGCCCATGGAACGAATCTATCAATACTTGTGTACAGCACTTCCAATCAAACAATGCTCGAGCATTCGAACTCAATTCTTCGTATGGACTTTATGGTTGGGTGATAGCAGAGTCTTATCGCCTTAAGACGGTCGGCGCAATGAATTGCGCCGAATGAATGATGACCAAACAGAAAACAAAAGCCCGTGCCGTAGGCATAAATCACATCGCCCTTGAAGTGGGTGATATTGACGAGGCATTAAAATTCTACGGTCGTTTTTTAGATTTCGAAATTGAAAGTAAAAGCGACACCACCGCTTTCATTTATTTTGGCGATCAATTTATCAACTTTGCGAAGCAGACGGACAGAACACCCGACAAGCTACGGCATTTTGGCATTGCAGTGGACGACAAGGAGTTAGTGCGTCAGACGCTTGAAGATATGGGCGCAACACTTTTGGATGGTCGGTTTTTAGACTTTCTCGACCCCTGGGGAAACCGGGTAGAGATTACAACGTACACCAATATCCAATTTTCAAAAGCGGATCATGTGTTACGAGGCATGGGCCTCGGTCATCTCACCAAAACTGAAAATGCATTAGACGAGTTACGCGCCAAAAACATGGCGCCGGAATCTGAATGATAATCATTGACAAACAACTGACTAACCACATGCACTATGTAACGTGCGGAAAGAATTGTTAATTAATTAAATCAGGAGAAAACGAATGAACTGGACGGTATATTTATCGGGAGAAATCCACACGGACTGGCGTGATCAGATCATGCAAGGCGCGGAAGCAAGCAAATTGCCGGTAGTTTTTACATCCGCGGTAACAAACCATGAAGCAAGCGATGCGGCGGGGGATGTGTTAGGTGCGGAAAATAGTAATTTTTGGCGCGATCACAAATCATCCAAGGTCAATGGCATACGCACAAAAACACTGATTGATAAATGTGATATTGCGGTCGTGCGATTTGGCGATAAATACAAACAATGGAATGCCGCATTCGATGCCGGGTTTTGTGCCGCGCTCGGCAAACCCTATATCACTTTACACGACGAAGAGATTATTCATCCGCTAAAAGAAGTGGACGCCGCGGCAATGGCCTGGGCGCAAACCCCGGAACAGGTAGTCGAGATATTAAAATACGCCACCAGCGCACAATAAGTGGCACAGACCGCCAAAGATAACCAGGCATGGCGCAACGCGTTGCGCCATATCTAATGCGCGCATTAAGCGTTGATTTCTAATTCTCTACTTGTACTATTTATCGTACATGTTATATCTGTTCAGTATATTGTACATGTAAGACGTTTCAATGAGAGTCATTAATTTTTCTGAAGCCAGGAACCGGTTAAAAACTGTCCTGGATCAAGTCGTTGAGGATGTCGACTATACGGTAATTTCGCGACGGGACGCTGAAGATGCTGTTGTGATGTCCCTCGATCAATTTAATGGACTGATGGAGACAGTGCATCTCTTAAAAAGCCCCGCCAATGCCGCGCATCTGGCCAAGTCTATAAGACAATATCGCACGGGTAAAACGGTGAAACATCCGTTAAGTAATGATTGAAATATCGTCATGGACCAGAGAAGCGTGGACAGATCATCTCTACTGGCAAGGCCAGGATAAAAAAACATTGAAACGCATCAATAAATTAATCACGGATGCGCAACGAACGTCATTTGAAGGAATTGGTAAACCGGAACCACTCAAAGAAAATCTATCGGGTTTTTGGTCTCGCCGAATCGATGAGACCAATCGATTAGTGTATGTGGTTGATGACAACCGGGTTACAATTATTTCGTGCAGGTATCATTACGAAAAATAGAATTTATTCGAACCTCTTCGACGCAACGTGTTGCAGCCTGCCGAATACGCGCCTTGCCGGTTGTCACTAAAATAACTGTCACCTTTTGCGAATTTTGTATTCGATATATTCGCCCTCCCCACTACCGTCTGGATTATTAAATACCTCTAACGTATCTGCGGTTAAAATTTGTTTGTTTACAATCGTAAAGGTATCTATGTCAGATTGATACACGGCATCATTCAACTTGAGATGAATCCAATTACTCGCGGATACATTTGACAGCAATTCGGTTCTAACCTCGCCAGCGTCAACATTTAGAATGACCTGATAATCCGGCAATTTACTGTTAAATATATTTATCAGTTTTTTGTCCTGGGTTTCCCGGGCGGCATCAATTAACTTAATATCAATTGAAGAGACCTGCCTACCGTAGAACCAAAAAAAACAAATGAAAACGACCACAATCAAACCGAGACTGATACGAACACCAGGGATTGTGATGCTTATCGATGGAAAAGAAATTTTTTCAGTTCCACCTGAGCAATAATCAACAACACCCATATCACCACATCCGTCGCAACCAACACAGCCACTTAACCCACAATCGAGATCGCCGCGTTGAAACGAGTTGTCGCGCGCACGATGCGACAACGCCGCCTCGCGGCAAGCGCGAAATCGGGCGCGAATATTACCTAAACTTGGAAATAATCCATTCCTCAGAATCATTTGTTTAACAGCTTCTGAACAAGAATAATCACCATGCAAACGACGATGCGCACAGGAATACCCTTTCCAGGGAGAAAACCATTTTTGATAAAACGAAATCAGACTCGCGAACACCCGCCTCATGGATGAATGCCTAAACTACTTTTTCTACTGTGTAACGCCGGGCAGTGATTGAAGCGCTTTTATAATGGCGTCCTTGTCAAAGCTATCGATTACTTTCGATCCTATTAAGGTAAACGGCACGGTGTCACCGCCCAGTTGCGCTAACTCTGATTTTCCCTGAGAGGTTTTTTCGACATCATATTCGGTGTATTTGATATTTCTCGCATCGAGGATTTCCCTCACCTTTTTACATTCTTTACACCAGTCCGTGCTAAACACGATGACCGTGTCGGGCGAAATTTTTGAATAGTCCGATTTATCCAGCCAACCGTCAATCTTGGGCCAGAGTTGGATTAACACAAGCCCGGCGACAACAACGATAAGTAGCAATGTTTTCATGGATTAGCGAATTTTCTGAAAAGAGACTCAACGACACAGTATATCAGTCGCGACGGGTTGGTTTTGTTTCGACCGGCATTCTGCGAAACTACATACAATACGGATTTTGTAAAATCCAGAATACCAACAAAGCAGCGAGTTTCCGATGGATATTTTCGATAAAGACCTGGGTCAAAACCCGGCCAACTATGTTCCGCTCAGCCCGGTAAGTTTTCTGCGCCGGGCAGCCGAGATCGTACCGGACAAAATAGCCGTTATCCATGGCGACAGGCAATACAGCTATCGTGAATTTTGGGAACGTACGCGACAGTTAGCATCAGCATTATCGCAACGTGGTATCGGTGTCGGTGATTGTGTTTCCATCATGGGTAACAACACCCCGGAAATGCTGGAAGCGCATTATGCGGTGCCTATGCTGGGTGCCGTTTTGAATTCGCTCAATATCCGTCTTGACGCCAAAACTATTGCCTTTATTTTTGAACATGGTGAATCAAAATTTTTGCTAACGGACCGTGAATTTTCCAACACGATAAAAGAAAGCGTGTCGCAATTGAGCCGTGAAATTCCCGTTATCGATATCGACGACAAACTTGCCGAGAGCGGTGAGTGTATCGGTGAAACCAACTACGAATCGTTTATTGCGAACGGCGATCCGAATTTCGAAAGCGATCAGCCGTCTAACGAATGGCAAGCCTTATCTCTACTTTATACTTCCGGCACCACGGGCAATCCGAAAGGGTGCGTTTATCATCATCGCGGCGCCTACCTTAATGCCATCGGCAATATGGTGACCATGGGCTTGACCAAAGATTCACGCTACCTGTGGACGCTACCCATGTTCCACTGCGATGGATGGACATTTACCTGGAGTGTTACAGCGGCAATGGCGACGCATATTTGTTTGCGCAAAGTTGATCCGGCATTGATTTATCCTCTGATTACAAAACACGATGTCACGCACATGTGTGGTGCGCCGATTGTGTTAAACATGCTGGCGAATGCACCGGACGATGTAAAAACTCAATTCGAGCGCCGGGTTGAAATTGCTACCGGTGGCGCCGCGCCGCCTTCGGCCGTGATTGAGGCCATGGAGACCAACGGTTTTAACGTGACTCATTTGTATGGCTTAACCGAAACCTATGGCCCGGCGACCGTGTGCATACCGCAAGACGATTGGCCCGCGCTGGCGCTGGAAAAACGTTCAGCGAAAATGTCGCGCCAGGGAGTTCACTATCTGACCCTCGAGGGTGCAACGGTAAAAAATCCCGACACCATGGACAATGTTCCACACGATGGTGAAACCATGGGTGAACTCATGATTCGTGGCAACACCGTGATGAAGGGTTATCTAAAGAATGCCAATGCCACGGGCGCGGCGTTTAGTGGCGAGTGGTTTCACAGTGGCGATTTAGCCGTGCAACATTCTGACGGTTATATCGAAGTGAAAGACCGTTCCAAAGATATTATTATTTCCGGCGGTGAAAACATATCCAGCCTGGAAGTTGAAGAGACACTTTACCGGCATCCGAAAATTCTGGAAGCCGCGGTTGTTGCGAAACTCGACGATAAATGGGGAGAAACACCGTGCGCATTCGTGACACTGCATGAAAATGCGGATGCGAGCGCGGAAGAAGTTATTGCATTTTGTCATGAAAATATGGCGGGATTCAAAGTCCCCAAGACGATAATTTTTGGACCGTTACCAAAAACATCCACCGGCAAGATTCAAAAATTCGTACTACGCGAACAAGCCAACCAAACCAGCGGACAATGAACTCATCGGAAAAAATCGAGGTGGTCACCACCTATCTAGAAATGACGCGGCCACCCGCCGACAAAGAACCCAAGCATCGGCTGGAAAAGCTGGCCATACTTCGCGCGCACAATCCGACAATTTCGTTCTATCGTTACCTCTACAACACCGTTGGCGACAAATGCCTGTGGTATGAACGTCGTTTGATGTCGGATGACGAATTATTCGACATTATTCACGACGAAAAAGTTGCGATCTATGTGCTTTATGTTGACGGCGTACCCGCGGGCTATGCTGAATTCGACCGGCGTATCGAAAACCAGGTGGAGCTGGCTTATTTCGGATTGATACCGGAATTTATTGGGCGAGGACTGGGCAGTTATTTACTCGATTGGAGTATACGCAAGGCATGGAGTTACAATCCGCAACGGGTTTGGGTTCATACATGTACTCTAGATCACCCACAAGCGCTCCCGACTTATCAGAAACTTGGATTTCAACCTTATAAACAAGAAACCGTAACCATCGATAATCCACGACTGGCGCTGGTTAGTTCGACCCAAAGTAAGTCAGAGTAGATTGGTGATTAGTCTTCAATGTTTACATTCACAATCCACTGCGATGGAGCATCGCCGCGTTAAGTAAACTGTCAACTCTCGGCATTCAGTTGTCAGTGTTTAGGGTCGACATTTGTCATTGTGAGGCAGAACGTCGAAGCAATCCCTGTTTTGGCTATCGCCTGTCAGCGTTCAGAAAAAACTACAATCAAAATACCGACTACTGAAAGCATGTTATCGCGGCGAGGGCGCGCCTCCTACGACCCTGAACTGTTATCGACATTGTGGGAGCGGCGCCTCGCCGCGATAAAATCGACTGGATGCTTCGCTCGCGCTCAGCACGACGAGAATCTTCTGTATAGAGTCTGCGAAGAACAGTTTACTAAACCGGATGAATGACAATGTTACTCAACGGAGGTTCACTTGGAATTTCTGTTCTACATCAAATCCCGCATTCGATAGTAAGCCATGCCCAGCACCAGACCAGGTGTACGCAGAAGCGGGCCACCGGGAAAAGATTTGTGCGGAATACGAGCAAACAGATCGAAACGTTCCGCCGTACCCGCTATCGCCTCGGCCATTAACTTTCCGGCCAAACCCGTCAAGGCAATGCCATGCCCGGAGAAACCCTGGGCGAAATAAATATCGTTTGTCAATCGCCCCCAATGCGGCAATCGATTCATCGTGATTCCAACATTGCCACCCCAGATGTAGTCGATTTCTACATCGTGCAGTTGTGGAT
>Ga0224508_10001311_pt1 | contig 22463 bp, 20 predicted proteins | sample SF_Jan12_sed_USG_4_FD_170157 | JGI IMG/M metagenome (GOLD analysis project Ga0224508, IMG submission 170157) | Sediment microbial communities from San Francisco Bay, California, United States - SF_Jan12_sed_USGS_21 | ecosystem: Environmental > Aquatic > Marine > Sediment | place: USA... | reverse complement strand
TTCGAGAATACGGCAAGTGGGGCGTGATTCTGGGCGGCACCCGACGTGGTAGGAGGGTGACTCCCCAGCCCGAAGGGCGAGGAGGTTCCAGTGCCGCCGTGGAGGCAGGGGGAATCGAGCCGACTCAGGACGTTGGCTCCGACCGTAACCGCGCCGGTGGGCTGTCGCGGCAGGGACCTCAGTCGAGCGGACCGATCTCCGGTGTGCGGCCGCTGACCGAGGAAGAGGCGGTCAAGACTTTTATGGATTCCAACAAGACAAACGAGTGGAATTTCACGGCCGATATCATCCCGGTGGTGCCTACGGGGTTATTGGTCGACATCGTCCCGCGACTCAACAGCCGAACGATCGGCCGGCCGTTTCCTGAAGGCGTCAAGCCCGGGATAGCCGCTGGACCCGTAAAGCAAAAGACCAAAAAACAGCAACCGCAGGGCAATCAGCGCAATCGCAACGACCGACGCAATCGGCGCAATCGGCGCAATCCCAACAAGTCCTAGCTGCTAGCCAGCTCTCTACGAAATCGGTGAGAAGGGCAGGGTAACCAGTTGTCGCGAACCGTGCCGGCTGAAAGACCACAGGTGGCGGTTCGGGTGCGTCGACTCGAGCATGGCCGCGGGCTCGGTCTTCCGGAGTCTGCCTCCGCGGGTAGCGCTGGTTTCGACCTGCGAGCGGCAGTCACCAGCGAGCTCACGATACCGCCCGGAGGGCGCGCACGAGTCCCCACCGGCTGGGTACTCGAGATCCCCGCGGGATGGGAGGGGCAGGTGCGTCCTCGTAGCGGGCTGGCCGATCGTCACGGCGTTACTTTGACCAACTCGCCGGGCACGATCGACAGCGACTACCGTGGTGAGGTTCAGGTGCTGTTGATCAACCTGGGCGAGGAGCCCTTTGTGATCCAGCGCGGCGACCGCATCGCGCAACTGCTGCTGGCGCCCGTCCCGGAAGTTCGTTGGGTCGAAGTTGAATCGAGCGGGGAGACTGAGCGCGGCGCCGGCGGTTTCGGGTCGACGGGAAATAGCTAGAGGCCATTCTCGAAGCTGGCCGCCGCAGCCTGGTCGAACGCCCGGCTGGTGAGCAAGCCTCTACGGATCTGCCGGAGTCTCCGCAGGGCACGGCGTGCGCTAGTCGGACTCCGTGACCTGGGGGCGCGCGCCTCGGTTTCCCTCGCGCCGGATCGGCTCGGACTGCACTGGACCTTGCACTGCGCTCGGTCAAACGTCCCTGATGGAGTCTCCGGCAGATCCGCTACGGGCTCGCGGACACGTCGTGGGGCCCCGGCTACGGGCCGGTTTCCCACGGTGCTCGCCAAGCCCGCGCGCCGCGGGAGCCCTCCGGCCCGGCCTCCCCACGACAATGAGGCGTGAACCGCAAGAAGGGCAGTCCGTTTCCCTCCTCCGCGGGAGTCCGGTGGTCGGGGGCGAACACTTTTGCGACGGGTCTCTCCGAAACCGGTGAACGCCCGCAGAGCGAGCCCCAAATCGGGAGCTTTGCTCCCGAAGGGGTGAGCAGGTGCTGTCGGTACCGAGACTGAGTGGATTCCTCTGCGCCGCGTCTGCCTCCGCGGCAAACGCGGGCTTCGAACCGGTTCTCGGAGAGGCCGCGTCGCAATTCGTGAGCGCCTGCCTTCAGCCGGGCGTTCGACCGGGTTGCAAGCAGCCGGCCGCACCCCCGTTTTGGCCGTTCAGTCGTCGCGGCGGTGAATCGCCGTCGCCGTCGCCTGATCGCGAGGCCGCACCACGATCTCATCGATGTTGACGTGGGGCGGCCGCGTCGTCGCCCAGACGATGCAATCGGCGACATCGTCGCCGGTGAGGGGCTCGAGGCCGCGGTAAACGGCGTCGGCGCGCTCGCTATCGCCCTTGAATCGGACCAGGGAAAACTCGGTCTCCGCGAGCCCCGGGCAAACCTCCGTAACCCGGATCGGTTCGCCGAGCAACTCGAGCCGCAGTGTCCTGGTGACCGCGCGGACACCGTGTTTGGCGGCAGTGTAGCCGGCGCCTCCGGAATAAGTTTCGAACCCGGCGATCGACCCTACGACGATGACATGCGCATCAGGGGCTCGCCTAAGCGCCGGGAGAATCGCTCGTGTCATCCGAGCCACGCCGAGGACGTTGACCTCCCACATGGTGCGCCAATCCTGATCGTCGGAGTCCTCGATCGGTTCGAGGCCCAGGGCGCCACCGGCATTGTTGACGAGCAGATCAATCGCCTTCGGACACTGGGTGACAAAGCTCTCGACGCTGTCCTCCGAGGTGACATCCAGCGGCTGGGCGTTGCCGCCTATCGACCGGGCGACTTCCTCGAGCTTGTCGTGGCGGCGGGCGCCCAGAAAGACTTCGAAACCTGCAGCCGCCAGGGCGCGGGCCGTCGCGGCGCCGATGCCGGAGCTGGCGCCGGTGACGACTGCGGTCTTCTTGCGCGATGGCTCGTTCATCGTCGTCAGACCTCGGCGGATGGACACAGGTCGAGGAGTACGCAATCCTCGCAAGCAGGTCTGCGTGCCTTGCACACCGCGCGGCCGTGATAGATCAACAGATGCGCCCACAGAGTCCAGGCGCTTTGCGGAACGAGCTTCATCAGATCGCGCTCCACCTTGACCGGATCTTTCTCCGAAGTCAGTCCCAACTTCCGCGCGATGCGTCCGACGTGGGTGTCCACCACAAGGCCCTCGTCGATGCCGAAGGCGTTGCCCAGAACGACGTTCGCGGTCTTGCGACCGACACCCGGCAACGCGTTGAGCTCCTTCATGGTTTTTGGCACCTCGCCGTGGTGTTCCGCCACGAGTGCCTGCCCGAGCCCCTTGAGCGAACGCGACTTGTTGCGGAAGAACCCGGTCGAACGGACCATTTCCTCGAGTTCTGCGATGGGGACATCGGCGTAGTCGGCGGCTGCCGGGAAACGGGCAAAAAGAGCCGGAGTGACCTCGTTGACCCGCTTGTCTGTGCACTGAGCCGAGAGAATGGTGGCGACCAGGAGCTCGAGTGCACTCGAGTGGTGAAGTGCACAATGTGCGTCCGGGTACTGGTGTCGCAGCCGCTCGAGAATCTCCTGCGTGCGCTCTCCCCGCGAGCGTTTGGACTCGCGCCTTGCCTTTCCCGGTGTCAGACGGCCCGCGGTCGCCCGATTCTTTGACTTGGTGGCCGTCATGAATCGCCGAACGCGCGGACGACCCAGTTAAAGAGCGCCAGTACCAACCCACCCAGAATCGCCGGCATGCAGCCTTGAACCGACAGCCCCTCCAGGATCAAACTGGCGAGGATGAGCATCGCGCCGTTGATGGCCAGAAAGAAGAGACCGAGCGAGAGCACGATAAACGGGATCGAAAACAGCGTGGCGATCGGCTTGACCGTGAGATTTATGAGACCGATCACGAGCCCGGTGAGTAGAAGATAGAGAACACCACCGTCGTACTCGATTCCGGGCACCAATCTCGCCGCCAACCAGACACCGATTCCGTTCAACGCCAGTTGGGCGATTGTTCGCATCAATTGGTGTCCTCCTCGTCGCCGTCCGGAGTCCAGGAGGGAAGCGTGGTCGGGTCCACTCCGGCGGCTCGCATCGCGAGCTCCCAGACCGGTTCCGAGTCGGCGGAGAAGATCAACTCGTCGATCACCGGTCCCAGAATCCAGTCATTGCGCAGAATCTCATCGATCAGCTGGCCGCCGCCCCAGCCGGCGTAACCCAGATAGAGACGGAACCCAGGGGGTGGAGTACCGGCCAAAAGGGTGAGATCGTCGATGTGCTGCGTCATCCAGATACCGGGACGCACCTCGGTGGAGGTCTCCTCCACGTCATCGAGTTGTGTCTTCGAGGCCTTCTCGAAGAGGATCGTCCCCATTTGCGGTTGAACGGGGCCGCCAAAATAAGCGGCGATCTCGAGATCGCCGCCCCAAGGGATCTCCATTCCTTCGAGGATCTCCGCTACCGAGACGGTCGTTGGCCGATTGAGATTGAACCCGAAGCTGCCTTCACTGGTGTGGCCCAGCAATAAGACGACGCTGCGCTGAAAGAACGGGTCGAGGACCTGGGGTGTGGCCATCAGGAGAGTCGGCACCTCGAGGTCGTTGGGCAGCGAATCCATGAAGGAATCTTAACGCGTCATGAGGGCTCAGAAATTGAGGTCTGCCCAAGAAAAACGGGGTCGCCAGGCGACCCCGAGAGAATCTTGGTTGCGGGGGCAGGATTTGAACCTGCGACCTTTGGGTTATGAGCCCAACGAGCTACCAGACTGCTCCACCCCGCGACACTTGTCGTCCCTGGGCTTTGGCCCGGGGAGAGGGAGCTTTCCATATGCCCTCGCGGCTGTCAATTCATCCGGTTGGGCTTGTGGCAGCCCGGTCGAACACCCGGCTGGAAACGGCGCTCGCTGCCCAGACTGCGAGCGTGGGCTCGCGCCTCGTTGTCCGCCCGCGCGGACCGCTAGAAGCCTCTCGGGTTCCTCCTTCTACTCGCGGGCTCCCAGCGTTCCTGCCGGGCACTCGCCGGGCTGCCTCCGGCTCCGGATCGGACCGTGACAGCCTGCTGGCGATGTCAGACCGGCATGGCGGGTCGCGCGAGCGACCTTGAGACCCGGTCTGAGGCTCCACCAGGGACGTTTGACCGAGCGCATGGTGGATCCGTCGGGAGGCTTGCTTCGATCCGGCGCGAGGGAGACCGAAGCGCGCGCCTCGAGGTCACCGGAGTCCGGGTAGCGCGCGCTGTGCCCTGCGGAGGCTCTGGCCGGGTCTCAAGGTCGCCGACAAAATCACTGCGCCCTGCTAGGCTTGAGGTTCGGCGATCCGGACCGACCCTCGATCCACCCTATGTTTGAAATCGAAGAGCTCCGAGCCCGCGAGATTCTGGACTCGAGGGGAAATCCGACCCTGGAGGTGGATTGCCACTTGAGCGGTGGAGCCGTGGGGCGGGCGGCGGTGCCGTCGGGGGCGTCCACCGGCAGCCGGGAGGCACTCGAGCTGCGGGATGGCGGCGTCCGCTATGGTGGCAAGGGTGTCCAGAAAGCGGTATCCAACGTCAATGGCGAATTGGCCGCTGAGCTTGCCGACGTCGACGCACGCGACCAGACTCTGATCGACCGTTCGCTCATCGCGCTCGATGGAACATCAGACAAAAGCCGGCTGGGCGCCAATGCCATCCTTGGTGTGTCTCTGGCCGTCGGCAAGGCTGCCGCCGAGGCCTGTGGACTTCCTCTCTACGCATATTTGGGCGGTCCGCAGGCCACTGCTCTTCCCGTGCCGATGTTGAACGTTCTCAACGGTGGTGCCCACGCCGACAACTCGGTGGATATCCAGGAGTTCATGCTGGTGCCGATCGGGCAGAGTAGTTTCACCGAAGCCTTGCGTACCGGCGCAGAGATCTATCACCGGCTAAAAGGTGTGCTCAAGAAGCAGGGGCTTTCGACCGCCATTGGCGACGAAGGTGGGTTTGCACCCAACCTGAATAGCAACCGCGAGGCTCTCGACCTGCTGGTGGCGGCGATCGAGGGGTGCGGTCTGGAGCCGGGAAAGGACGTTGCGCTAGCGCTTGATGTGGCGGCGAGCGAGTTCGCGGATTCGTCTGGAAGCTATGACCTCCCCGGCGAAGGCAAGACCGGTCTTCAGGCTTCAGATCTCGTCGACTTGTACGAGGAGTGGGTCGAAGCGTACCCCCTGGTGTCGATCGAGGATGGTCTTTCAGAAGCAGATTGGGACGGTTGGCGTGTTCTAACCGAACGGCTGGGATCCGAGGTTCAGCTGGTGGGTGACGATATCTTCGTCACCAACAAAGAGATCCTCTCGCGTGGGATCGAGCAGGGAATCGGCAACTCATTGCTGGTCAAGCTCAACCAGATCGGCACCCTCACCGAGACGTTCGATGCCGTCGAACTGGCCAAGACCCACGGCTACACAAACGTCATCAGCCATCGCTCCGGCGAGACCGAAGACACGACAATCGCGGATCTTGCAGTCGCCACGTGCGCCGGCCAGATCAAGACCGGAGCACCCTGCCGCAGTGACCGCGTCGCGAAGTACAATCGACTGTTGCGCATCGAAGAGGAGCTCGAGGGCGCCGGATCGTATCCCGGCCCGGAAGCCTTCCGACGACTCCGGTGAGTGCCTCACCCGAGCGCTCCGGTTCGTTCCGGTCGCTGTTGGCCGTTGCCGCTGCGGTAATGGTCGTCGCCCTCGGGGTTGCCGCGGCGCGGAGCTATCGTGAGCTCAAGGAGATCCGAAAACGCGAGACAACCCTGATCGAGGGTCTCAAAGAGAGCCGCGAGCGCTCTGAGGAAATGCGCGAAGAGATCGATCTCGTTCTCACCGATCCGGCGACCCTCGAGAGGCTGGCGAGGGAAGATCTCGGCCTGGTCCGGCCACAGGATGTGGTTGTCCTGCTGCCGCCCGACTAATCTTCTTCGGCGGCCTTGACGCGGTCGCCACGAGCCAAGGTGATCTTGAGGACCGGCGGCGTGATGAGGGTTGTCACGATCACCATGATGACGACCGCCGAGAAAATCGAGTTCGAAATGACCGGCTTGCCGTGCAAGACCAGAGAGGCGCCGATGCCGGCGAAGATCAGTCCGACCTCTCCGCGAGGCACCATGCCGACCGCCACCGAGATTCTGTCGAGGCCCTTTTCGAGCACACCGCCGGCGCAGATCATCTTGCCGATGATCGCCGCGATCGACAGCAACGCCGCAAAGCCGAGGACTTGGACCTGGCCAAAAGTAGACAGATCCACCCGGATGCCCATCAAGACGAAGAAGATCGGCACCAGAAAAGTGTTGATGGGGTGGATCAGATCCTCCAATGAATGGTCGCCGCGGTCGAGGAAGTCCCGGTAGTGGACCTCGTCGAGAACCAGACCGGCGGCAAAGGCGCCGACGATGGGTGCCAGTTCGATGACATTGGCCAGATATGCGAGAAAGAAGCAGAAGACGAGCGCCAAGGTCAGGAGCATGCCACGGATCCGCAGCCTGCTCGCGATTCTGAACAGCCGTGGTGACAGCCAGCCACCGACCAGGATGGCGCCGACGAGAAAGACCGATGCCTTGATGACGATGATCGCGACATCGGCGGTTTCCAGGACACCCCCTGTATTGGCGGCCGAGATAATCCCGGCGCAGACGGCGAGTATCACGAGCCCGAGCACATCGTCGATCACCGCGGCTCCCAGAACGATCTTGGCCTCGCGAGTGCTCACCTTCCCCAGATCGGTCAGCACCCGAGCGGTGATGCCGACGCTGGTGGCGCAGAGAGTGGCGCCGAGAAAGACGTGTACCAGCACTTCTTCATTGGGTAGCCGCCAGGCGGCGACCCCCCAACCGAGAAAAAAGGGTGCGACCACCCCGAGCACTGCGACAAACAGACTGGAGGCGCCAACCGAGAGCATCTCGCGCACATTGGACTCGAGCCCCACTTCGAAGAGCAGAAGAATCACACCGATCTCCGCGAGGATGGAGATGCCTTCGTTGGTCGACAGAAAGTCGAGCGCATGCCAGCCGAAAAGGGCGAGATTACCGATAATGACCCCGGCGATCAGTTCGCCGAGAACCGAGGGTTGACTGACACGCTCGGCGATCTCGCCACCCAGCTTGGCGGCCATCAAGATGATCACGACTCCCAACAAGACGGGGGTCACCGGGCTCTGGTGACCGCCGCCATCGCCGGCATGCTCGTCGCCGCCGTTGTGGGTTGTTGCGGTCGTCTTCTCCGTCGGGGCGTTGGTTGCGGGCTTCGGGCCCTCTCCAAAGGCCCCGCCGCCCCAGGCAAGCAACAAGCCGACGAATATGAGACCGAGAATCGCGCGTCGCATCGAGTTCCCCCGAAAGAGTGGTCCAAAAGAGACGGTCCATGCTACACCAGCATAGACTCACGTGATGCCATTTGAGACGCCGTGGCGCGAACTGTCGCGGTCCCTGATCTCCAGCGCACCGTATCGAGATTTGCGGGAAAGGCTGGGTGAAGTCAAGCGTCTGCCGGTCCCGGTCGCAGCATGGATCAGCGAGCTGCTGGCGCATGATCTCGATCGGCGCCTGCTGGTCGTCGTACCGCATGAGTCCGAGGCGCTGGCGTGGACACAGGCCATCGAATTGCTGGGCGCTGACGGCGAGTTCTTTGCCACCCCATCGTTGACGCCTTATCAAGGTACTGAGACGTCGCTGTCGGTGCGCGCCCAGGAAGCGGTGGCGGTCGATCGTGTGCATCGAGGCGGGCGGCGTACTCTCGTCTGCACGCCGCGGGCGCTGTTCCGGCGCCTACCGACGAAGTCGGTTTTCGAGCGCGGTGTCGTGGAGCTGGGTGCCGGTGGTGAGGTCTCGATCGAGGACCTTGCTCAACACCTCTTGGCGCATGGGTATGAGAGGCGCGATCTGGTCGTTGAGGTTGGAGAGTTCGCGGTTCGGGGCGGCGTGTTCGACGTCTTCTCGCCTGGAAACGAACTGCCGCTTCGACTCGATCTCTTTGGCGATGTGATCGACTCCGTTCGGGGCTTTGATCCCGTGGATCAGCGTTCACGCAACGAGATTCCGATCGCACGAGTTCTGCCGCTGTCACTTTTTCCCGCGGGTACGGTCGAAGCCGATCGTCTGGCTGACCATCTCTGTGAGGAGGGCGTTTCAGCGCTTGGGCCCGAGGCGGCGAAACGGATCGAGGACTTGCGCGAGGAGGGTTGCTTCCCGGGTTGGGAAAACTATTTACCGGCAATCTTCCGTGACGCCACCAATCTAGGGGAGCTGGTTGGTGAGCAAGCCCTTGGTGTCATTTTTGACCCACAGGCTGCGTTGGCGGAAGTCGACAAGCACTCCGCCGACCTCGACACGGACTATCGCGTCTGGCGGGAGCAGGGGCTGGTCGCCGTGCCGCCCGAGGCAATTGAAGTACCGGCGCAGGAGGTTAGAGGGTTTCTGGCGGGGAGCGCGGTGGCGATCGGAGGGTCTGCCGGGGCCTCTGTCCGGGTTGCCGTCGGAGAGCCCGCCCGGCGGCCGACCGGTGCGGGTCCAGGGTCAAACCATCGACCGATCGATTTTGCCTGCTCATCGACCGATATTCTCCAAGAACAGATTCCACGGTTCCCTCGAGAAGTGGAAACAGCGCGGGCTCGACGGGAACGGCTCTTGTTTGTCGGCCGGCCCGAACACCGTCGGCGATTCGAGAATCTGACGGCGGACTACGAGCTGGCGGTCGGGGCCGGCGGCGTCGAATATGTCGAGGGTGAACTGGATCGGGGATTCCGATTGCCGGGGGCGGGGGTCGTGGTCTTCTCCGAGCGTCAACTCTACCGACCGATTCCGAGACCCCGCACCGGGCGGGCGCCTCGCTATGGAGCGTTTGTTTCCGGATTGCGCGATCTCAAAGTCGGCGACTTCGTGGTTCACGAGGACCACGGGATCGGCCAGTTCATCGGCCTCCGAAACCTCGGCCCCATCGGTGAGGCAGAGCCCGAGTTGCCGTCGTCGCTGGCTCCGCTGGCGGAGCGCGAACGACCCAGCGAGGGTGAAGTCATGGAGATTCTCTACCATGCCGGGCAGACGCTCTTGCTACCGCCCAGCCGTCTAGACCTGGTGCAACGCTACTCAGGCGTCGAGGGCGCAAAACCGCGGCTCGATCGGTTGGGTGGCAGCTCCTGGGTGCGCACCAAGGAAAAGGTGCTAGCCGGGATGCGTGAAATGGCGGTAGATCTGCTTCGTCTCTACGCCGAGCGCGAAGTTGCCGAAGCACCCGTGATGCCCACCGGTGACGATCTGCTCTCGCAGTTCGAGGCCGAGTTCGAGTATGAGGCCACGGAGGACCAGCTCGAAGCGATCGCCGCGATCAAGCAAGACCTCGCAAGCCGGCGTCCGATGGATCGGCTCTTATGCGGTGATGTCGGGTTCGGCAAGACCGAGGTCGCCATGCGAGCCGCCTTTAAAGCGGTATCGGCCGGTTACCAGGTCGCTGTTCTGGCGCCGACCACGATTCTCGCCGATCAGCACTTCGAGACGTTCAACCGCAGGTTCAGCTCCTTCCCGGTCGAGATCGAGATGCTGTCGCGGTTCCGTTCATCGGCCGAGATTCGGGACATCACCAAGCGGCTGGGCGAAAACCGGATCGATGTTTTGATTGGCACCCACCGGCTGCTCTCGAAAGACGTGCAATTGGCGCGGTTGGGGCTTCTAGTCGTCGATGAGGAGCAGCGTTTCGGAGTGGCTCAGAAAGAGAGGTTGAAGGAGCTCAAGAAAGACGTCCATGTGCTGGCAATGACCGCGACTCCAGTGCCACGCACGCTGCAACTCTCGCTCGCCGGGGTGCGTGATCTGTCGACCATCCAAATGGCGCCGCGCAACAGGATGGCGGTCGAGACTTCCATCGTGCCGTTCTCTCCCGAGCTGATTCGAGAAGTGATCGAGTACGAGCTCGGCCGCGGCGGGCAGGTTTACTATGTGCACAACCGAGTCGCCGGCATCAGTGAACTGGCGGAGCGCCTGCGGGAGATTTGCCCGCAGGCACGTCTCGTGATCGGCCACGGACAGCTGGGAGAGAACAAGCTGGCACGCAGGATGCACGCCTTCAAACGCGGCGAGTACGATTTGCTGCTGGCGACGACGATCATCGAGAACGGCATCGACATTCCCAACGTGAACACCATGATCGTCCATCGGGCGCACCAGTTCGGTTTGGCACAGCTCTACCAACTGCGGGGCCGTGTCGGTCGCAGTTCGAGGGCGGCGTACTGCTATCTGCTGACGGAACCCGAGAAGATCCTGTCGGTCGAATCCCGGCGACGACTCGAGGCCATCCAGGAATTCTCGGAGCTGGGGTCGGGTTTTCGCGTGGCGGCTCGCGATCTGGAGATCCGGGGTGCCGGCAACCTCCTGGGCGCGGAGCAAAGCGGCCATGTAGCCGCCGTCGGGCTCGAGACCTATCTCGGGATGCTCGATCAGACAGTGAGGGAGCTCAAGGGCGAGGAGATCGAGGACCGGCCTGCGGCGGCTATCAACCTGCCCGTCGAAGCAGCGATCCCCGAGGACTACCTGGCCGACGCCAATTTGCGGATGGACTTCTACCGCCGTATTGCGGCGGCGGAGACCGCCGAGTCGGAGCTCTTGGCCGAGCTGCGCGACCGGTTTGGGTCTCCTCCGGATCCGGTGCTGCGCCTGCTCGAGATGGGAGCGCTCAAGCGCTTGGCCGAGGATCTTCGTGTACAGTCCGTTTCGAGCTCCGGGCTGTCGCTCCAGATTCGATTCCGCAAAGACACTCGGGCCGAGGTGGATCGGCTGATCGCTCTCGTGTCGAGCCACGAAGAGTTCACGTTCACACCGACCGGTGTGTTGACGATTCAGAATGTTTCACGAGAGGATCTCGTAGCACGCGCTCGTGAAGTGTTGCACCAGGTGTCGCCGCCGGCGGTCGTCAACTGAGGCGATATGCGAAGGAGCAGAACAGGGGAGGCCGTAGCCGTTGCGTTGTTGACGTTGGCGCTGGCTGTTCTTTTTGTCTCTTGTCGGGCGGCACCGCTGGCGCCGCCCGACGCCGCCGTTCGGATCGGGGATCGGATCGTGAAGTATGGGGACTTCGAGCAGTACCTCGACCGGTCGGTCGGTCTCGAGACGGTCCTGGGCAGCGAAGTGCTGAGCGGCCTTCTGGATCAGTTCGTAGATGAGCTCTTGTTGAGTGAGGTGGCTGTCCGCGAAGGGGTCGGCTCGGACTCGACCGGCTGGGAGAAGGCCCAGGCCCTGGTCGAGGGACGCACTGGGAGGGTCTCGAAGGAGGATGTGAGGGCCTTCTACAACGCCCATCGAGATGACTTTGTCCGCCCGGAGAGAGTCCGATTGCGTCAGATTCTGGCCGCCGAGCGGACGGTTATCGACGAGATCGCCCGCCGGCTCCGGCAGGGGGCTTCGTTCGAGGGTCTGATGGCCGAAAAGGGCAGCGAGGTGAGCGGCCGCGACGACGAACTATCTCGTGAAGACGTCCCGGGCGCTTTTGCCGACATCATCTTTGGCCTGGCGCCCGGCGAGCTGAGCCAGGTCGTATCCGTCGAGTACGGCTTTCATCTTTTTCAAGTGCTCGAGCGTCTTCCAGCCGAGCGTGTCGATCTCGACCGGGCGACCGCCGAGATCGTCGATCGCCTGAGCCGCGACAGAGAGGATCAGGCGCTTAACGAGTTGGTTGCCGAGGCACGCGATCGCTACAATGTAGTCATCTACGAGCGGAACCTGCCGTTCAACTATCGAGGTCTCTATGGAACCAAGAAGAACCAGTCGGCTGACGAATAAGGTCTGCTTCGCAGCGCTGCTCTTGTCTGCCGGTGTCGCGGCGCAGGCTCCCGCCCAGGCAGTTGGTGAAGTCAACCGCATTGTGCTGCGTGTCAACGATCAAATCGCCACGCTATGGGATTACGAGAAGCTGAAGCGGGAACAGCTTGCCTCGCTAGCCCAGGCGTCGCTGCCCGAGGGCCGGCGCCAGGCGATCCTGGCCGGTATCGGCGAACAGACAATGCAGAATCTCTTCCAGGAACTGCTCGTTCTCTCTCGAGCGCGCCAGATCGGTGTGTCTCTGTCTGAAGCGCAGATCTCGAGTGCGGTGGCGCGAACGCTTGGGAACTTCGGAGTCACCGACCCTAACGACTACGAGAGCGCGCTGGCTCAGAATGGCTTGACGATCGAAGCTTTCAGAGAGCAGACGCGGCGCAACCTGGTAATTCAGGAAGTCATCGGGCGTGAAGTGCAGCAGCGGGTCAGCCTCGTGGAAGAGGATCTGCGTCGTTACTATCGCGCGCACTCGGAGGAGTTTCGCCAGCCCAAGGAGATTCGGCTCCGGGAGATCGTGATTCTGGATTCGAGCGAATTGAACAGTGAAGAGCGCGAAGAACTCGCGATGGACCTACGCAGCTCGATCATTGCCGGTTCCGTGGACGAGGAGCTCGAGGATCACAAGGAGGGCGGCCGTTCGACCGGGTGGATCGACCACGGTTGGGTCGATGCCGGAGATCTCGACCCCGTGCTCGCCACGACCGCCGACAACTTGGCGGCCGGCGAGGTCAGTGAGCCGGTGCCGGCCCGCGGCGGCCTTCATCTGCTCCAGGTCGCGGAGCTAAAGGAATCGGCAATCCAAGAGTTCAACGACGTTCGAGACCAGATCGCTGCGAGAGAGCGAAACCGTCTCTTTGAACGCGAGATGGAGGAGTACATGGAGGAATTGGTCGACAGCTCGCACATCGTTTCTAACCCGCCCCCCGAAGCGGCGAGCTTCCGGCCGGTCGTCGAGAAGGCGAAGGAGTCGCGGCTACAAAACGCTCCGGGTGTCAACGACGAAACTTCTGCTGGTGATTCGATGTCCCTGGAGACCCTCGTCGAGGAGCCTTCCGTCGACCCGCCGGTCCCCCCCGCCGACACCCCGCAAGGGGATCCGCCAGCAGGCCAGATTGTGGATTCCGCCGAACCCGAGTCGCCATCGGGCTGACGACGCCCGCCGGTTTGGGAAACGGCTGATTTTAGTGGTCCAAAATGGACAATAGTGGAACGTAGTGGTAAACTCCGCCCGGCATTCGTTGCCCTTAGGTGGAGTTTATGTTTCGCGGAAGTTCGTCTACTCGAATTGATGACAAGGGCCGTCTAAAGGTCCCGACCGGCTTTAGACGGCTGCTCGAGGAGCGCCACGGGGCCGATGTCTTTATTACTTCGGTTGCGGGCGAGTCCGCGCTCATCTACCCCCTCGGTGTCTGGGAGAAGGTCGAAGAGAGGTTGGCGGCTTTGCCGTCGACGGATCGGGTCAAGCGGCGCTATCTGGAGCGAGTCGCCTATTTCGGTCAGCAGGGTCGTCTGGACGGGCAGGGAAGGGTCGTTGTTCCGCTGTTGCTGCGCGATAGCGCCGCGATGACGGGGGAAGTGGTCGTAAGCGGGCGGCTGGACCACTTGGAGGTTTGGAATCACGAGCGGCTGCAGGAGCGTTTTGACGGTGAGCCGTTCTCGGATGAAGAGTTTCAGTATCTGAGCGAGCGAGGAATTTGACTTGAGAGCTCCGGTATTGGGGTTCATTGATTCGCGCGGGTGAGCCACATCCCCGTTTTGGTCGCGGAAGCGATCGGTTATTTGAGGCCAGAACGGGGGGGGCTTTTCGTGGATGTGACCGTTGGATTGGGAGGTCATGCACGTGCGGTGCTCGAGGCGGGAGACAACGTTCGTCTGTTTGGGCTCGACCGCGATCCGTTTGCCCTGGCCGAAGCAGGAAGGCGTTTGTCGGACTTTGGCGAACGGGTCGAGCTGGCCATGGGACGGTTTGGGGAGTTGGAAGAAGTGGCAGCGAAACGGGGGGTCGAGAAGGCGGCGGGAGTCCTGGCGGACCTCGGTGTTTCTTCGCTCCAGTTGGACACGCCCGAGCGGGGATTCAGTTTCCGGCGCAGCGGACCACTCGACATGCGGATGGGGACGGACGGACCGACGGCCAAAGAGGTCGTCAATAGTTATTCGGAGGCCGAATTGAAGAGACTTTTCTCAGAGTACGGCGAAGAGAGACAGGCCGGGCGAATTGCCAGGGTGGTGGCCGAGGCGCGTCGCACGGAGGCAGTCGAGACCACTGAGGAGCTCAGCGAGCTGATCTACCGCGCCAAAGGGGGGCGTCGCCATGACGGCAGGGTGGATGCCGCAACACGTGTGTTTCAGGCCCTGAGGATAGAGGTCAATCGCGAGCTCGAAGAACTCAAGTCGCTATTGGATCAGGCTGTCCATCTTCTGGATCAAGACGGCCGTCTGGTGGTCATCTCCTACCATAGTCTCGAAGATCGCATCGTCAAGAACTCGCTGCGAACGCTGGCGCGGGGAAAGATAGACGAGGTCACCGGACGTCCTTGGTCGGAGACTCGCTTGATAGAGGTCTTGACGCGAAAACCGATACGCCCCGGCGACGAAGAGGTGGCGCTCAACCCGCGGGCACGCTCGGCTCGCCTCAGGGCGGCGAGGAGGATCTAGAAGCTTGGCACAGGTATCGCGGGCCTATGCCGTTGGGCGTCCGATTGTGAACGCCTACCTCGTGCGAGAGCGCGATCGGCGGCGCCTGCGTGAGCTTGGCTGGGTTCTGCTGACGTTGATGCCCGTGGCGCTGTGCTGTGTGGGGTATGTGTGGCTCCGTCTCGAAGCGCTGAAGGCGGGGTACCGCTTGGACGATCTCGAGACATCGCTCAAGGCTCAGCAGCGTGAAGAGCGTCGGCTCGACCTGTGGCTGGCAAGTGTGCGTCACCCGGCTGTTATCGAGGAACGAGCGATCACCGAGCTCGGTATGCAGCTTCCAGAGCCGGAACAACTCACGGTGTTCGAGGTAACGAGGTGAAACATCGCCTTGTCCTGTTCCTCGCCGTCTTGGTGCTCTGGGGAGGCGCGATCTCGGCCCGACTCTACAAAGTACAGGTGCTAGAGCACGGCCGCTACGCCGACCGCGCAGAAGACCAGCAGCACCGGATCGTTGAGGTTCATCCGCCGCGTGGAACGATCTTCGACGCGCGCGGTCGGATCCTCGCGGTCTCGGTAGCTGTCGACTCGGCCTGCGTCTTTCCCCACGAGCTCAACAGACACAAGGACCCTGAGGGGATTCTTCGGCAGATCGCCGAGCGCGCGGGGGTCGATCCAGAGGCCCTTTCGAAGCGGGTCGCGCGCAACAGCAACTTCGCCTGGGTGCGACGACTTCTCGAGCCCGAACAGGCACAGGCTCTCCGCGACCTCGGGATCGACGGTCTGGGGTTTGTCGAGGAGAGCAAACGCTACTACCCCTTGGCCGAGATTGCCGGGCAGGTTCTGGGTTTCGTGGGCACCGATCACACCGGACTTGCGGGTATCGAAGCTCAATACGAGCAGGCGATTTCAGGGACACCGGTCAACAGAACGGTCATCAGAGATGGGCTGAAGAGGCGTGTCCACGCGCCTGGCCTGTCCTTGAGTGACGCGGACCCGGGGGCGGATCTTCATCTGACCATCGACTCCTCAATTCAGTACATCGTCGAGCGCGAGTTGGCGAAGGCGGTCGATCTTCACCAAGCGAAGTCAGGCACCGCGGTGGTTCTCGACCCGAAAACGGGCGCCGTTCTCGCCATGGCTTCCCAGCCGACGTTTGACCCCAACCGCTTTGGTGAATTCGAACGCGAGCTCTGGCGCAACCCGGCGATTCAGGATGCATACGAACCGGGCTCGACGTTCAAGCTGGTGACGTTCGCTGCTGCCCTGGACCGGGATCTGATCGATCCGGTGGATGTTGTCGACTGTGAAATGGGTCTGATTGACCTGGGACGGGTCGAGATTCGCGATCACAAGGAGTTTGGTGAATTGACGTTTCGCGATGTCTTTGCGTTCTCGTCGAACGTCGGTTCCATCAAGGCGGGACTGTTGGTCGGCCGGCAGGGTCTCTTCGATCAGACACTTGCATTTGGATTTGGTTCCGGCACGGGTGTGGATCTACCGGGCGAGGCAGGCGGGTTGTTGCGGTCGGCGGAGAGTTGGTGGCCGAACCAGGAAGCGTACGTCTCGATCGGGCAGGGGCTCTCGGTGACGCCGCTTCAAGTGGCGGCGGCGTTCGCGGCGATCGCCAACGACGGTGAGCTCGTCAAGCCCTATCTCATGGCTGAGCAGGGCATTCGCCTCGAGCGTCGCGCTCTACATCCAAAGCCCTCGGTCGTTCGCCGGGTGGCGTCGACCTCGACGGTTAGAACCCTTGTGCGGCTGCTTGAGGCGGTGGTCGAAGAAGGGACAGGGCAACTCGCCGCGATACCCGGTTATGTAGTGGCGGGCAAGACCGGCACGGCTCAGAAGGCGGGGGATGGTGGCTACGCGGCAGACAAGCATGTCGCTAGCTTTGCCGGGTTCGTACCATCTCGCGACCCGGTTCTCGCCGCGGTGGTCGTGATCGACGAACCGCGGGGCCGGTTCCACGGCGGCGAGGTGGCGGCTCCCGTTTTTTCGGCGATTGCCCGCCAGTCCCTCGTCTATCTCGGCAGCGCTCCCGACCCGAGTGCGATGAAGCGACGGCTGGAGAGCCGATCATGATGAAAGTGTCCGACCTGATCAGAGACCTTCCAATCTCGGCACCCGGGCCCCCGGCTCCGAACATCGAGGTCTTTGGCGTGACGCATGACTCGCGTCTGGTCGAGGAGGGGGATCTCTACGTCGCGTTGGTTGGAGAGAGGTTCGATGGTCGGGCGTTTGCCGGAGAGGCGCGGCGCCGCGGCGCCGCGGCGATTCTCTCCTCGGGAGGCCCGCCCGATGGGTACGCAGGGCCCTGGCTCGAGTCCCGCGACCCGCGCAGTGTCATGGGTCCGCTGGCGGCGCGTATCTATGGTCACCCGGACCGCGAGCTGATCATGGTGGGCATCACCGGTACCAATGGCAAGTCGACGGTGACGGCCCTGATGACGTCGGTACTCGAAGCTGCGGGCAAACCCGCGGCGACCCTCGGTACACTCGGATACAGCTTTGGCGACCGCTCTTTCCCGGGTGAGCGCACCACCCCTGAGGCGACCCAGCTCTTCCGGACCTTGAGACAGGTGCGCGATGCCGGTGCCCAGGCTGTGGCGATGGAAGTCTCGTCGCACGCCCTGGCTCAGGGGCGGGTCAGCGGTGCCAGATTTGACCTCGGGGTGTTCACCAACCTGACGCGCGATCACTTCGATTTCCACCAGGGATTCGAGGACTACTTCGCTGCCAAGCAAAGTCTCTTTTCGCTGCTCAAGCCCGAGGGCCGGGCCGTCATCAACATTGACGACCCCTATGGCCGGCGGCTTGCGGGCGAGTTGGAGCGACCGTTGACGATGGGCGAGGGGGGAGATGTCGCGGTCGAGCACGCGCAGTTGGACGAGGAGGGGATCGAAGCGGCCTTTTCGACCCCAAGAGGCCGGCTCGAGATTCGGTCGCCACTGCTCGGTCGGTACAACCTAGAGAATCTCGGGGTCGTCGTTGCGGCGGGTGAGGCGCTCGAGTTGCCGCCGGAAGCGATGATCACAGGACTCGCTCTCCGCGGGACGGTCTCGGGAAGGCTCGAGAGGGTCGATCGAGGTCAGGAGTTTCCCGTCTACATCGATTACGCACATACCGATGCCGCCCTGGAGGCGGCGCTGCGTTCGTTGCGGGAGTTCAGTGGTCGACAAGTGATCGTGGTCTTTGGATGTGGCGGTGGTCGCGACACCGGCAAGCGCGCGCTCATGGGGCGGGTAGCCGGCGCGTTGGCCGAGCTCCCGATCGTGACTTCGGACAACCCGAGAAACGAGGATCCGTTGGAGATCATCTCGGCGGTCGAGGAAGGACTACGACAAAGCGGCAACACCGCCTACCGAGTGGTTCCGGACCGCCGCGAAGCGATTCGCAGAGCGATCCACCAAGCGGGCCCCGGCTGGGCAGTGCTGGTAGCTGGAAAAGGGCACGAGCGGGTTCAGATTCTGGGCGACCAGGAGCTGGATTTTTCCGACCGCGAAGAGATTGAACAAGCGTTGGAGGACCGGTTTGGCCAAGGGACGAGTGGATGAAGCCGCTGCGGCTATGGGAGGACGGGTCTTGAGCGGCGATCAAAACGCCGTGTGGTCGGGGGCGGCCCTCGACTCGCGCCGTGTGGTCGGGGGCGAGCTGTTCTTCGCATTGCGAGGTGAGAAGACCGACGGGCATCGCTACGTCGCCGCCGCCCTTGCCCGAGATGCCGCGGCAGTCGTCACGGAGCATGCGGTCGAAGTGGATGAGGAGGCGACCGTCATTCAGGTCCGGAGCGCCTACGAAGCGCTCCACGCTCTGACGCGGCACGTGCGTCTGAGGACGCCCCAGAATCTGGTGGGCGTGACCGGTTCGAGCGGCAAGACGACCACCAAGGAACTTCTGGCGGCGATGCTGTCGCGGCGTTTTCGTGTGGCGCGCAGCCCGGGCAACCTCAACAATCTCTACGGTTTCCCGATCGCGTTGCTCGGAATCGCCGATGATGCCGAGTGGATGGTGGCCGAGATGGGGATGTCCACCCCCGGCGAGCTTGCTGGGGTGAGCCGGTTGGGAAGACCCGGCGTCGCCATCTTTACAAATGTGAAGCCGGCGCACCTCGAGTCCTTTAAGAGCGTCTCGGCGATCGCCGACGCCAAGGCCGAGCTCTTTCGCGGCCTCGACCCCGGCGGGCTGGTGATCGCCAACGCTGCCGATGAGGAAGTCGTTCGGATCGTGAGTCGTGATGCCAGGGGTCGCGACGTGGTTTGGTTCAGCGTTGCCGAAGTGAGCGCCGGGGCCGCTGGTCAATCATCGGGGCCGGTTGCCAGCCATACGGCTGAGCGCGTCGAAGCGACCGAGGAGGGCGGCGCCCGGTTCGATTGGCTGCAGGGTGACCAGCGCCACCCGGTCGTTCTGCGCCTGTTTGGCAGGCACAACGTCGAGAACTTCCTCGCCGCGGCCGCCTGTGCCGATGCGCTGGGGGTAGCCGCCAAAGACATCATCGCGGCGGCAGAGACGGTAGAGCCGGAGGCGATGCGCGGCGTGGTCCACCGACTCGAGGGTGGTTCGACGATTGTCGACGACTGCTACAACTCCAACCCGGAGGCCCTGGCGACGATTCTGGAGAGTGCTCGCGAATTGCCGGCGCGGCGCCGGTGGGCGGTTCTGGGCGAGATGCTCGAGCTGGGCTCGCAAGGCCCCGGTTTTCACCGGAGTTCCGGTGAGCTCGCGGCACGGCTGGGTTTTTCTCCGGTGCTGGGCGTGGGAGCGGGCGCCCGCGCGTTGATCGACGGAGTAGAGGCCGCGGGTGGGGAAGGCGTGTGGTTCGAGACCGCAGCAGCAGCCGCCGCGAGCGCCGCCGCGCGGTTCGAGGGTGGGGATTTGGTCTTGGTAAAAGGGTCGCGCGGCGTTGGTCTCGAGGTCGTCGTAGAGGAGCTTCTGGCGAAGGAACTCGTCTGATGCTCTATCACCTTCTCTACCCGCTCCACGAGAGCTTTGCGATCTTCAATGTCTTTCGGTACATCACGTTCCGAGCCGCCGGCGCCATTCTCACCGCGATCGTTCTGCTGCTGCTTCTGGGCCCCAGATTCGTGAGTCTTCTGTCGCGACTCTCGATCGGCCAGACGATCCGCGATGCGGGACCCGAGAGACACCAGGTCAAGGCAGGGACGCCTACGATGGGTGGCTTGCTGATTCTCTTCGCGCTGCTTGTTCCGACGCTCCTGTGGGTCGATCTGACCAACAAATTGATTCAGCTCGCAGTCGCCGTCACGTTGGCCTTTGGCGCAATTGGCTTTGCCGACGACTGGCTCAAGGTGCGCCGGCGCAGAAACCAGGGGTTAACGGCACGCACCAAGCTCGCGCTCCAAGTCGTGGTTGCTGTCGGCGCCGGTCTGGCGATCCGTTCTGTCGGAGCGGACAGCGATATCGCGACCACGGTGGCCCTGCCATTCTTCAAGCGGGCAGTCTTTGACATCGGCTGGTTCTATGTTCCGTTCGCGGCGCTTGTTCTGGTAGGAGCTTCGAATGCGGTCAATCTGACTGACGGGCTCGACGGGCTTGCGATCGGCGCCACGATGGTCGCTGCGGCGACCTATGTGATCTTTACCTACGTGGCAGGGAACTCGGTTCTCGCCAGCTATCTTCAAGTGCCCTTTGTCAGCGGGGCCGGCGAGGTGGCGATCTTTTGCAGCGCCCTGGTCGGGGCGAGCCTTGGGTTTCTATGGTTCAACGCCTATCCGGCTCAGGTCTTTATGGGGGACGTCGGCTCGCTGGCGATCGGAGGTGCGATCGGCATCGTGGCGCTGCTCTCCAAGCAGGAAGTCGTCCTCGTCCTCGTCGGAGGGTTGTTTGTCGTCGAGGCCCTGTCGGTGATCATCCAGGTCGCTTCGTTCAAGCTGACCGGCAAGCGAGTCTTTCGAATGGCGCCTCTCCACCATCACTTCGAGCTCGCCGGCTGGGCCGAGCCCAAGATCATCGTGCGGTTCTGGATCCTGGCGATTCTCTTCGCACTGTTGAGCTTTTCGACCCTGAAGCTGAGATGACGTTTCAGTGCCTGTCATGACTGCAGCGATCCGTCTTCCGAGAAGCACTCGCCCATGGGAACGGGCGGTGGTCTTGGGTCTGGGATCATCGGGTCGGGCGGCGGCCCATCTGCTTCTAGATCGAGGGGTTACCGTAGTTGCGATGGACCAGGGTGTCGTGGACCATCCGGATCTCTCGCGTCTTGGCGCCCGCGACGATGTCGACTTGCGGCTCGGAGTCCAACCGGGGCGCCTTCCTGGAGAAATCGACGGTGTCGTCGTCAGTCCCGGGGTGCCTTGGAACCTGCCGGCGCTTGCCGAGGCAAGGGCCCAGGGTCTGCCGGTGATCGCCGAGGTCGAGCTGGCCTTTGCGTTTCTGGACGGTCCGGTCGCCGGGGTCACCGGTTCCAACGGCAAGAGCACGACCACCGCGTTGGCGGGCCAGCTGCTGCAGGACGCGGGTGTCGACGCGGTGGTTTGCGGCAACATCGGCATCCCGCTCTCCGCTTGTGTGGACGGTCCCCCGGGACGGGTCTTTGTCGTCGAGCTATCGAGCTTTCAGCTCGAAGGAATCGACGCCTTTCACCCGCGGGCCGCCGCGCTGCTCAACCTGTCGCCCGATCACCTGGATCGGCACCACGACCTGAGCCGCTACTTTGCCGCCAAGACCGCGTTGTTCAGAAACCAGACGATCCAGGATGTGGCGGTTCTCAACGCCGATGACCCGCAGGTCGCGGCGGTAGCGACGGCCGCGCGCCGTAGGTACTTCTCTCGCCGTCGGCCGGTGGAGGACGGTTGTTATGTCGATCACGAGTCCGTGGTCGAAGTCGTCCCCGGAAGTGCTCCGCGGGTTCTCTTTCATGTCGACGACCTGGCGTTGCGGGGTGTTCACAACCTCGAGAATGCGATGGCTGCCACCTTGTTGGCGAGGGCGATGGGCGCCGGGGACAACGGTTTCTCTCGGGCTCTCTCCGCGGTCCGTGGTTTGCCCCATCGGATGGAGGAGGTGGGTCAAATCGGCGGCGTGACCTGGATCGACGACTCAAAAGGTACCAACGTGGGCGCGACGACGAGATCGTTGGAAGGTTTTCCACCCGCTTCGGTCCACTTGATCCTCGGTGGCCGCGCCAAGGACGACGATTTCTCGACGCTCTCGGAGCCGGTGTGCCGTGTGGCACGCCGTGTGTATCTTGTGGGCGAAGCAGCCGAGAAGATTCGCCGCGCTCTCGAGCCCGGTGTCGAGATCGAGGGGTGCGGCGACCTACCGCGGGCGGTGGCAGCTGCGGCGGCCGCGGTGCGTTCCGGAGAAACCGTCTTGCTGTCGCCCGCGTGCGCCAGTTTCGATCAGTATTCGAATTTTGAGCGACGCGGCGAGCATTTCAGAAGTCTGGTCGAAGACCTCGCTCGGTCAGCGGGAGGCTCGGGTGGCTAAGAAGCTGGCATATGACCGCTTGCTTTTCACCGCCGTCGTGGTGCTCGTGGGTCTGGGGCTGACGATGGTGTATTCGGCGAGCGGCCCGGGTGACACCGGGGTCTCGCGGCCCCCCTGG